>Ga0114129_10003751_pt1 | contig 21421 bp, 11 predicted proteins | sample RhiMetdeltSRZDD1_FD_80071 | JGI IMG/M metagenome (GOLD analysis project Ga0114129, IMG submission 80071) | Populus rhizosphere microbial communities from Tennessee, USA - Rhizosphere MetaG P. deltoides SRZDD1 (version 2) (version 2) | ecosystem: Host-associated > Plants > Roots > Rhizosphere >... | reverse complement strand
TGAAGGCGCTGACGATCTCGACCTTCGGCGGAAATCCGGTCGCGTGCGCCGCCGCCAACGCGACGATCGACATCATCGAGGAAGAGGACCTCTCCGACAATGCCGAGAGGATGGGGCGGATCCTGCGCGATGGCTTCGAGGAGTTGAAGCGCCGCTTCCCGCGCAACATCGGCGACGTCCGAGGCATGGGCCTGATGCAAGCGATCGAGCTCGTCGAGGACGAGACGGCTGGCAACCGCACTCCCAACAAGGTCATGACCAACCGAGTCTTCGAAGAGACCCGCAAACGCGGCCTCCTGGTCGGCAAGAGCGGCCTGGAGGGCAACGTCTTCCGGGTCGCGCCGGCCTTGAACGTCGGACGGAGCGACGTCGAAGAAGCGCTCGCGATCATCCGCGAGTCGTTCGAGGCCGCCGGGGCGCGCTAAAAAGCGAGTCCGGATCAGGCGTTGCGGGGGAAGCTACCCGGAGCCCTCTCCGCTTCGTCCGTCCGTGTACTCCAGCTCCGGCGGGTGCTCGAGGATCTTCCGCATCTGGCCAATCATGCGGCGGGTCTCGCCGGTCCGATGGAGCCATCGCGCGGCGAGAGGGGCCCATCGCCGGTGCTCCTCGGCCCATGCTCGATACGCGGCTTCCCAGACGGCGAGCTCCGCCCCGAGCAGATCCAGGACCGTACCCACCCTGCTCTCTTCTCCTGCAGTCTGATAGAGCATGCGCGCCACGTCGAACCGAGAACCGAACGGGAGGCGCATCCCCGCCGCTCTGGCCAGCTGACCGAGTCTCGCGCGGGACAGAAAAAAACCCGACCGCGCCGGAGCGAGGAGGAAGCGGACGACATCCGAGAGCCCGACCTCCTCTTCCTCCGGGTCGGAGCTCTGCGGGGCGCGCTCTTCCGGCTCGGAGGCCTGCGAAACAGACTCCGGAATGTCCTCCATGAGGCGCCGTCGCGTGGCCGCAGCCACGGCCTTGTAGAAGGGATGCGCGGAGGGCTCCCGTTCGACGGCAAGACAGCAGATCGGGACCCACTCCAGGAGAAACGAAGAGAACTCGAGGTCCTCCTGCCCGGCTCTTGCGAGATGTTCGAGAAACCCGAGGCAGAGGCCGACGTGATCGGGCGCGCCGACTTCGAACAGTTCCGGCGGGCGAAAGGCCCGGTCCTCGTAACGTCGCGCGGCTTGCCAGGCGGCCGGCCCGTTCAGCTCGGCCGAAGGGTCGATGAAGGCGGTGCCGTAGGGATAGACGTTCAGCAGGAAGAGGTCCGTGTACGCGGGTGCCATCGCGGCCGGCTCGTCGACATGCGGCGCGAGGGACGGGAGCTCTCGGGCGGCGGCCAGAACCTCGGAATCCGGCTCGCGAAGCCAGAGCCGGGACAGTAAGCCGAGAGAGGCCTCGGGCACGTCCGTCACTGCGATCTCCCGGACACTCCCGCGCGCGGAGAAGGAGCCGAACGATACGCCTCGGCGTCGGGGCGGAAGGGGCGCAACATCCAGTGCGGCCGCCGCCACCCTCCCTTCGGCGGTCGCGTCAGCGCCAACCAGCGCTTGAAGACCTCGTGAGACTCGCGCGTGTCCACGTGAACGTCGCCGTAGCGGTCCTCCGGCTCGGCCCGCGTGACTTTCACCTTCTGATGCCAGCAGTGACTTCCGCTCACGGGATCGGGCTGAACGGGAAAGGTCAGATTCTGATGCACCCCGGCGTCGGTCCACCAGATGCGTTCGGTGTCGGGATCGGAAGACTTGTAAGGTCCCACACCCTTGCGCTGCCGGAGGTCCCATCGGCCGCCCGACTCCTTCAACTCCACCAGGGCGGAGGCCATGCGGCTGGTCCCCTCTCCTTCGGCCAGACGCCAGCGGCCGAGGTGGTGCGAGCAGGCGATGACGCCGGGGCGGATCCCTTCGGTGACCCAGACCCGGTCCACGAAGTAGCCGATCTCGGTCGCAACGCGAAGGAGATCGCCGGTTGCCAGACCGAGCCGCGCGGCATCGGACGTGTGCATCCAGGTCGGGTTGGAATGGGAGATCTCGACCAGCCACTTGGCGTTGGCGCTGCGCGTGTGGATCAGAGTCGGGAGGCGATAGGTCGACAGCAGGACGAACTCGTTTGCCGCGCGGTCGACGAGGTCCGGGTGGACGTGGCTTCGGATGTACTCCGGGATGGCCAGCTCGGGCCAGCCGAACTCCGCGAGCGTCGTGGAGTAGAACTCGAGCTTGCGCGACGGAGTCCGGAAGCCGAACTGCGGAACTCCGTCGATCATCACGCCGATGGGGCGGCCGAGCCCCGTCGCCACGGGCGCCGGTGTCGGGACGATGTTCTTCGGCGGCGAGGCCGGAGCGCGCGTGTAGAGGATGCCCGTCTTCTCGTCGACGTCCGCGGCAGCCACTTCCTCCGGCGAAAGAGGGCGCTCGAACTCGGCCTCGGCTCCGGCGCGGATCTCGAACGCGCCGTTCCGGCGCATGTAGGCGAGGGGCGTCAAACCTTCTTTCGCCGCCGCTTCCGGCAGGCCCGGCACGGAGTTCTCGAACATCCAACCGAAGTACTCGTCCATCGTGATGCGCTCGCCGGGACGATACGGAGACTCGAAGTACTGGCGGATTCCCAGAGAGCCGTCGGGATCGATCTCCCATGAGAGGTCGACCCAGAACTCCGTTTCTTCCCAGACCTGCCCCGGGTTGGCCTCGTAGGTGCGGTGGACCTTCTTGCCGATCCGCTCCAGCGCGACCCGGCGAACGGGCTGTCGGAAGGCGATCCATTGGCCCGCGTGTGTCTCCTGGCTCATCAGGTCGTGCCGCTCGGAGCCGTGTCCCATGGGCAGCACGTAGTCCGCCCACCAGGCCGTCTCGCTCCAGGTAGGGGTCAGGGCCACATGGAGACCGATCTTCGATTCGTCCCGCAGGACCTCCAACCACGTAAACCCGTCCGGGTTCGTCCACATCGGGTTGTAGACGCGGGAGAAATAGACATCGAGCTTTCCGCGCCCCTCCTTCAGGAAGTGCGGGAGAAGGAAGCTCATCTCGAAATAGGAGAGCGGGTATTCTCCGGGCCACGTCAGCTCGTTCCAGCGCTTCACATGAGGGGCGAGCCGGTGCGGCCGAGGCACCCACTTGTCCCAGGCATTGGCCGAGGTGCCGCCCTCGACACCGATCGAGCCCGTCAGGACGCTCAGCAAGAAGAGACAGCGTGCGACTTGCCAGCCTCCGAGGTTTCCCGCGGCGGCGCTCCTCCAGTTGTGTGCCGCGAGCTTCCCGCCGCAGTTGGCCACGTCCTCGGCGATGCTCCGCAAGAGGCGGGCCTCGACCCCCGACTCCCGGGCGGCGAACTCGAAGCTGTACTTGGCGTAGAGACTCTTCAGCGCCGTCTCGAAGGACTCGAAGGTGACCGGCGAGTCCGGATGGACCAGACGCAGATACTCCTCCCAGTTCACCCACCTGCGGACGAAATCCCGGTCGTAGCGGTTCGTCGAGATCAGATGGTTGGCGATCGCCAGCAGGATTGCGGCTTCCGAGCCGGGCCACGGGGCGATCCAGGTGTCGGCTCTCGAGGCGGTGTTGGAAAGGCGGGTGTCGAAGACGATCAGCTTCGCCCCGGCCATCTGACCCTCGACGATCCGCTGGGCGTGCGGGTTGAAGTAATGCCCCGTTTCCAAGTGGCTGCTGATCAGGAGAATGACATTCGCGGCGGCATGGTCGGGGCTCGGGCGGTCAAACCCCATCCAGAAGGCGTATCCGGCGCGCGCGCCGGCCGAGCAGATGTTGGTGTGTGAGTTGTGCGAGTCCACACCCCAGGCCGGCAGAATCCACTCCATCAGGCCGTCGTGTCCGGGCCGGCCGACGTGGTACATGACTTCGTTGTGGCGCCCCTCCTGGAGCGCGCGCCGGATGCGCCCGCCGATGTCTTGGAGCACTTCCTCCCAGGACACGCGCACCCATCGGCCCTCTCCGCGTCCGCCGGCGCGCTTCAAGGGATAGAGAATTCGATCCGGGTCGTTGACCTGGTTGAGGGTCGCCGGCCCTTTTGCGCAATTGCGCCCGCGGCTTCCGGGATGCGCCGGGTTGCCTTCGAACTTGCGCACCTGAAACGTTTCTTTGTCCACCCAGCCCAGCAGCCCGCAGGCCGACTCGCAGTTGAAGCAGACCGTCGGAACGAGCATGTAGTGACGAGGCACCTTCCTCGGCCACTGCCTCTGGTCCCACTCGACCCAGTCGTCCCAGGTTTCCGGAGGCGGGTACTGCTGCATCCGTTGCCCGGCGTCGGTGGCTTGCGGCGGAAGACGCAGGGGGCTCACAGGCTCAGTCATGTCACCTCCCGGCGCGTCAACTGTTCGGAACCTGCTGCGGGGCCATTACGAATGCCCACTCGTAGGCGAAGAGCCCTGCCAGGGACAACACGCCCGCAGCGGCGAGCGCCGCGACGGATCCGCCGGCCAGGAGGATCGCGGCAAGTGGCACCACTAATCCGGCCGCGATGCTCCCCCAATAGATGGGTGCATAGCGTCCGCGGGTGATCATGCGCGCGGCCGTGGCTGCGACGGAGCTGGCGTGGGGAACGGCGAACTCCCCGCCGGTCGTCAGCAACAGGTTGACGACCAGACTCGAGCCGAGCGTCCACGACAGAAACCGGACCGCTTCGGGGGAGAGCTCCACGAAGACGCCCGCGATCAAGAGCGCGGCGGCCCCCGCCATGACGGCCTGTACGAAGAGGTGCCACGGGAGCAGTGTGCTCTGCCAGAGGTCGCGACCCTCGGCCTGTGCGAAGAGGAACGCGGTGTAGACCGCCGAGAGGATGGCGAGCACGACGCCGGGCCATCGGAGCTTGCCGGCCAGCTCGGCCGAGCCCGACAGGTGAAGGATCCACGAGAGGCCGGCCATTACCGTGAAGGCGATCAGGATGACCGCTCCTCGTGTCAGCCAGGATCGCCACTGCGGACGAATCAGGATCGTCCAGAATCGATCCGGGCGATCCAGGTCCCACACCAGCAAGCCGACGGTGACGCCGACGAAGACGAGCGCCAGGAAGGAAACGATCGTCGTAAAGAGCGGCACGGACGGCAGCAGACCCAGGGCAACTCCGGCCGCGGCCACGAGAAACGCGCCTGTCCCGATCGCTTTGGTGACGAGATAGGCGGGCACCTGCCAGTGCCAGGGGACGCGGTGCGGGACGTTGTAGGTCTCTCGCGGAGCGCTCGACCTTCGGGAAGCTGGCGCCTCCCCGGGCCGCGCCGAGCGTAACAGCGCGCCCGCCATCCTTCCCTGGGCGATCTGGATGGGTCCGCGCCAGTCTCCCTGTCCGTTTCCGCCATCTCCCTGCCACGGCTGCTGTGCCCAGAGCATTCCGTAATTCTGGGCCGCTGCCGTCGGGAGGATCGCCGATTGTTCCGCCTCGATGTAGAAGAGCTTGGGTCGGGTGTTCTGTTCGGGCTTGCGGACACTCACCTCATGCGTCGAGAGCAGGCGCGAGATCTCCGAGCCCGCGTCGTCGATGTCGCCCGCGATGATGGCGTGGACGGGGCACACGACGACGCAGGCAGGCTCCAGCCCGACGTCCGTGCGGTGCGCGCAGAAGTGGCACTTGGCGGCCGTGCCGGAGTTCGGATCGATGTAGATCGCGTCGTAGGGGCAAGCCTGCATGCAGGCCTTGCAGCCGATGCAGATATTCGAGTCGAACTCGACGATCCCGTCCTCGCGCTGGTACATGGCCTTCGTAGGGCAGATGGGCACGCAGGGCGGGTGCGCGCAGTGGTTGCAGCGGGTGACCTGGAAGTAGCGGCGGGTGTCCGGGAACCGTCCCTTCTCGACGTACTTGACCCACGTCCGGTTGACGCCGAGCGGCACCTCGTTCTCGGACTTGCACGCGGTCGAGCAGGCGTGACAGCCGATGCACTTGCGGTTGTCGATGAGGAAGCCGTAGTTCATGGCTGTGCGGGGCCCGATCTCCTGCGACGGACGACCTGACGTTACCATCGTTTGCGTCAGCGGCCGTTGACCGTGCGCGGACGGAGAGGCCCGGAATCCTCGGGGCCGGCGGCGGCGTATGTCGCGGCGTGAGGTCAACGATGACGACAACCAACGTCTCCGCCGAACCGCGCCGCGTCGACCGGGTGGTCGCCGCGCCCCGTCCCCACTGGGTGGGCGATGGATTCCACGTTCGCGGCTTCTTCAACACGATTCCGGACGCCCAGCGCAAGCTCGACCCCTTTCTGCTCCTCGACTACGGGGCGCCGGAGGAGTTCCCGCCGACGACGAACACGCGTCGGGGCGTCGGCCCCCATCCGCATCGCGGATTCGAGACCGTCACGATCGCCTTCCAGGGCAGCGTCGCCCACCACGACTCGACCGGCCGGGGCGGCATCATCGGGCCCGGCGACGTGCAGTGGATGACCGCGGCTTCCGGGATCCTGCACCGCGAGTACCACGATGAGAGCTTCGCCCGGAAGGGCGGCACGATGCAGATGGCGCAGATCTGGGTCAACCTGCCGCGCGCGCGCAAGATGGATCCTCCCGGGTACCAGACCATCACGGCCGGCCAGATCGGCGTCGCGACGCTGCCGGACGGAGCGGGCTCGGTGCGCGTGATCGCCGGCGAGTACCGCGGCGTGCGCGGTCCGGCCAAGACGGCGACGCCCGTCACGATGCTCGATGCCCGGCTCGCGAAAGGCGGCCGCGCGGAGTTCGACGTGCCCGCCCGCTGGAACGCGGCGCTTCTCGTCATGAAGGGCGCGATCTCCCTCGGAGGTGAAACGGCGTCGGAGAACGAGTTCGTCGTCTTCGCCAACGCGGGCGAGCGCATCGCCGTCGAGGCGAAGTCCGAGGCGCAGGTTCTGCTGCTCGCAGGCGAGCCCATCGACGAGCCGATCGTTTCCTACGGCCCGTTCGTCATGAACACGGAGGGCGAGATCCGGCAGGCCATGCTCGACTTCCAGGCCGGCAAGTTCGGCGAGCTGGAAGACTGAGGACGGAGGTCTAGGCCTTCCGCAGCTTTCGCTGGATCCAGTAGATCGGGATCCCGAGGGCGATGAACGCGAGGCCGATGATCGACTCGCGAGGCGTGGCGATCAGCGTGTTCACGACGATGGCGCCGGCCGTCGCCGCGAAGAGCAGCGGCACGATCGGATAGCCGGGCACGCGGAACGGCCGCGCGAGTCCGGGCTCCTTGCGGCGCAGCGCGATGACCGAGAGCACTGCGAGCGCGTAGAAGATCCAGCCTCCGAAGATGACGTACGTGAAGAGCTGCGAGAAACCCCCGATGAACAGGACCAGGAACGCAGACCAGATTCCCTGGAAGAGCAGCGCCTCGACGGGAGTCCGCCAGCGGGGGTGGACGCGCGAGACACGCTCGATGAAAAGGCCGTCCTTGGCCATCTGGTAGTACGCGCGAGGCCCCGCGAGGATCAGGGCGTTCATCGCGCCGAGGATCGAGCACAGGATCGCCGCGGTGAGGAGCTTGCCGCCCCAGGCGCCGGTCATGCGCAGCATCGCCACCAGCGCGACCTTGTCGGTCGCGGCGATCTCGGCCGGTGTGAGCACCTTCAGGTATGCGAGGTTGGCAGCGAGGTAGAGCGCGATGACGATCGCGACGCCGAGGATGACAGCGCGGGGGAAGTTCTTCTGCGGCTCGTGGATCTCGCCGGCCGCGAAACTGATGTCGTGCCAGCCTTCGTACGCCCAGAGAACGGCCACGAGGGCCACGCCGATCGCCGCCGCGGGAACGGGACCCGAGGGAAGCGGAGGAGCGGTCGACACCGCGGCCGGACCGGGACCGGGTAGGAGAAAGATCACCGCGACCATCACGACGAGCCCGCCGACCTTCAGGGCTGTCAGCACATTGCCGACGCGCGCGCCGTTCTTCACACCGATGACGTTGATCCAGGTCAGCACCGCGATGGCCGCGATGCTCGCGAGCTTCGAGGTCGCGGGCGTGAGCGGCACGAAGGCGCCCAGGTAGATCGGGAACGCGGCGCCGAGCGTCGCGATCGAGCCCGACGTCGCCACCGTGAAGAGCATCCAGCCGCAGAGAAATCCCCAGAGAGGGCCGAAGCCACGCGTGATGAACGTGTAGATGCCGCCGGCTTCCGGCAGCGCCGCGCCGAGCTCGGCGAGCGACAGAGCTCCCAGCATGGTCAGAACACCGCCGATCACCCAGACCGCCAGCATCCAGCCGCTCGTGTGGACGGCGCGCGCGATCTCGGACGGCACGAGGAAGATGCCGGATCCGATGATCGTGCCGATGACGAGATTGACCGCGTCGAAAAGCGTGAGATCCCGCCGGAGCCCGTGTTCCTGGTCGGCGTGCGTCATTTTTTGCTCCTATCCTATCGTCGGCGCGGCGGATCGTCGCCGCGCTGCAACGGCCAGCCCGGCCAGCGTCGCGACCGCGATTGCGCCGCCTGCAAGGAACCTCGGATCGGAGTACTTGCCGTGCAGCCGGTGGCGGCCGGCCGGAAGCGCGAGCCCGAGGAAGGCGAGATCCGAAGGGGCAGCGGGAGCCGGGTTTCCGTCGAGCTCGAGCTTCCAGTTGGGGTCGAACGTCACCGCCAGCTGGAGCCAGGCCGGAGCCGCCGTCTCCAGCTCGATCTCGAATTCGTCCGGGGCGAACCAGCGCACCGGCCCGACGGAATGCGGCGCGGGCGAAACGGGCTGCGGTGCGCTGCCTTCCACGGCGGCCACGGTGTCGATCGGGAACTCCGGCGAGAGGAGGCCTCCGAGCACCTGGCCAGGCGCGGGGAACGTGGCGGTTCGGAAGAACAACCGCGCGCCGGCGGAACCGCGAAGGCGATAGAAGCGGCGTCCCAGCCCGCCTTCGGCGAAGGGCTCGAGCTCCGGCCGGGTGGCGGCGGAGGGATCATTCGTGTCGACGACGCGGATGTCGGCCATCCGCAGCAGCGCGACCTTGCGGTCGTCGGAAAACCCGAGACGCTGGAGTGTCTCGGCGAATCCTCGCGCGCGAGCGTCGGAGAACTGGTCGACGTCGGTGTTGCCCGCGTAGGTCAAACCGTAGAGCGTGCCCGTGAAGGGCCGAAACGGATCCACGTCGTTGGTGGCCTCCCGGTCGTAGAAGAACCGTCCGTCTCCGGTTTCGCCGAGCACCGGGGCGACGATGCGGCGTTGATCCCGAAACCACGAGATGGTCGTCGAGGGGACGCTCGCGAAGACGCGCGGGACTCGCTCCAGAACCAGGATCGCGATCAGCGCGGCCGGCAGAGCGTGGGCGAGGCGCGCGTTCCGCGCCAGCGCGAAGGCGGCCAGGAGCAACGCCGCCACCGCCATCGCGATGAAGGCTTCGCGCTCGACCGCGCGACGGACGATCGCCTGTCCTTCGGGCGGAAACGTCGGATCCAGAAGGCCGAGTGCACGCATCGCGCCCAGGACCGCGTCGGGTGCCAGGCGCACCGCCGCGGCCAGCGCGGCCGAGCATCCCAGAGCGGCCCACGCGATCGCCCGCGGCCGCGCGACGCTGCCGGGCAGCGCGCGGCGGAGCTCCCCGAGACCCACGCCAGCGGCTCCCGCCAGAAGGAGCGCCGCTCCGATCTGCCACTTCTCCGGATAGCGGAGGCTCGAGTACGGAGGAAAGTGCAGGAAAAACCGGGAGCCCGGCAGATATGCCCCGAACGAAATCAGGGTGAAGATCCCGAAGCCGAGCGCCAGTCTGCGGCCGAACGGATGCCGCAGAGAAAGGGGCAGCAGAGCCAGGGCGACGAGCCCGACGACGACCGAGAGCACATATGGTGTCGCGCCATCGCTCAGCCCGCGGCCCCAGTAGTCGAGGTCGCCGGTTCCGCCGGGGTCGCCGAGCAGACGGGGCCAGAGGTGTTCGACGAGCCGCGACGGAGAAAACGAGAGAAAACCGGGGGACGTCGAGAGGCGCCAGCCGAGCCCCCGAGGAGTTCGGGGATACAAGCCCGCGGCGGGCAGCAGTTGCGGAGCGGCGACGAGCGCTCCGCAGGCGAGTGCGAGCAGGATGCGAGAAGCCCGGGCGAGCCACGGACGCGAAAGCCCGCAAATCACGACGACCAGCGCGCCTTGCGCGGCCAGATCGGGGCTTCCGGAAAAGACCGAGAGGGTGAAGAGAAGCGCCGTGGCGAGGAAGGGCGTGCGCTCGCCGGACTGCATCCGGTAGGCCGCTGCGGCGAGCGGCAGGATGACGACCGCTCCCGCCAGATGCTCGGGAAACGTCGACAGCGTCGTCGCGACCGGGCCCGAGAGGCCCGCCGCGGCGCCCGCCAGGAGCGCCTGGTCGCGAGCGAGACCGACGCTGCGCATCGCGAGATAGGCGCCCAGCGAGATGAGGAAGAGTCTCGCCAGGATGAGCAGCTTGATCCCGCCGAGCCAGCCGCCGAAGAGCGGCACGATCCAGGAGTCGGGAAAGAAAATCGCCGCGTTCGGGTCCGCGCCGAGCGGCACGCCGCAGGCGAGCCGCGGATTCCACGAGGGAAAGTGGCCGGTGCGCCACTGCTGCGCGACCTCGACGAACAGCGGCGCCGTGAAGAACGTGAAGTCCCGGTAGTAGAAGATGCGATCGGTGAAGACGAATCGCGCCCACTGAACCAGGAAGAGAAGAACGAGGAGGGCGACGGCGATGCCGTCGCGCCGGCGATCCGTGAGACGTGAGTCGCTGCGACTCGTCAAGCGCGCATGGCCCGCGTCGTTTGTACCACGGACCCGGCGGCGCGCGATCTCCCGAACAAAAAAAGGACCCGGCCTCGCGGTTCGAAGGCTGGGTCCTCGCCTCTCGTTACTTTGGAAGCCGGCTCTCCAGCTCCTGGATTCGCTGCTCGAGCGCGTGGATCCTGTCCTCGAGCGCGCGGCGCCGCTCGAGGTAGGGCGCGGCCGGAGCCTCGGGCGGCTCGGGCGGCTCCGGCGGTGAGATCCAGATGCGCTTTCCACGCTTGCCGATGCCGAGGTCGCCGATTTGCATCTCGCCCTGCGGGCGCTGCGCGACCTTCATCTCCAGGGTTTTCCTGGATCCTCCGCGGAGAATTTCGACCTGGATCGTCTCGCCGTCTTTGCGGTGGCGCACCGCGTGCGCGAGCTGTCGCGGCGACTCGATCGCATTTCCATCCACCGCGGTCACGATGTCGCCGACGGCCAGCCCGGCTTTCTCGGCGGGGCCGTCTTTGTCGATGCTTCCCACGAAGACGCCCGCGTCCTCGGGCGCGCCGAAGTGCTTGCGCAGCTCCGGGGTCATGGGGATCGGGCGTACCCCGATGTAGCCTCCGCCGGACATCCACTCGACCTTGCCCGGCCATTCGAAGTCCTGGAAATCGTTCAGGTCGGCGAAGAGCTCGGGATCGAAGTCCCAGTCCCCGTCGACGAACACGCCATCATCGTCGCCGTTCACCACGATTTCCTGCTCGGGCGTCTTCACGACGACTTTCTTCTTCTCCTTGTGCGCCTTGGGTGGAGGCGTCGGATCGTCGCCGGCGGAAACGTGCGATGCGGTCGGAACGACCAGAAGAAGGGCGAGGAGCGCGATCTGGAGACGGGACTTCGTCATGGGTCCTCCCTGTCGAAGAGAGGAGACGCCGGCCGGCCGGGAAGGTTACGGCTTCTTGCGGGCGGGGCGGGGCGTGGCTTCCGGGGCCGGTTTCTCGGGTTTCTCGAGCGCGGCCGTGTCGAGCCTCCAGACGCTGCCGCCGCCCGTCGCGACGAGGAGCCGTCCGGGAGCGGACGGGTCCGAGGTCAGAGAGAGAACGTCAGGATGCGGCGGCTCTCCGCCGATCCGCGCCCACGTGGCGCCGCCATCGGTCGATCGAAAGACGCCCTTCTTCCAGACGGCCGCGTCGATCGCGCTTCCGTCGTGGTCGATTCGAAGGAACTGCACGCTGACCCGTCCGAGCTTCCCGGCCGGCGCCCAGGTCGCGCCACCATCCCGGCTCTTGAAAACGCCTTCGCCCTCGGTGCCGGCGTAGATTGCCTTCGACGCCGGGTCCACGGCGATGCACTGGACGCGGGTCTCCAGGAGTCCCACGCTTCTGACTCCCGACTTCGACCAGGTCTTCGCGCCGTCGGTCGTCTTGAAGAGTCCGGCGTACGTGCTCGCGAAGAGGGTACCGGCCGAGCCGGGAACTGAGGCGAAACCGAAGAGACCGTTGAGGGTGCCTCCTCGCTCGAGCTCGGTGGGCATCTCGGTCCAGGACTTGCCGCCGTCGGTGGACTTGTAGATCGAGTCGGCGTCGCGGCCGTAGATGACGGCGGAGTCGGCCCCGTCGAACACGATCGCCTGCACGCCACCCGAGGCGACGATGCCCTTGTGGGCGAGAGTCCAGTTCTCGCCGCCGTCTTCGCTCCGGTAGATCCCCTCGTCGGTGCCCGCGAGCAGGATCTTCGGTGCGCCGGGAGTGATCGCGATCGATCGCACGTCTGTCGTCTCCATACCTTCGCCCTTGCGGGTCCAGGTCTTCCCGCCGTCGGTCGTCTTCGTCACGTTTCCCTGCACGGAGCCGAGATAGATCGTTCCGGGAGCGGACGCGTCCACGGTCAGCGCGTTGACGCCGACCGCGCGGAGTCCGCCCGAAGCCGGCAGCCAGTTCCGCCCTCCGTCGGTGGTCTTCAGAACGCCGTCGCGGTTGGTACCAGCGTACATCGTCGCCGGCGCTTCGAGCGCGAGCGCGCTGAAGTTGATCCAGTTGAATCCCTTCGCCACGTCGGTCCATTTGCGGCCGCCGTCCTCGGTCTTGATGACGCGGTTGGGAATGGCGACCCAGAACGTGAACGGGTCCTTGGCGTCGAACGCAAACGCCGAGGCTCCCTCGTGTGTCCAGCTTCCGGGCTGCGCCTCCGACCACTTTTCTCCGGAATCGTCACTCTGGAAGAACTCGGAGCTCGTGCCGGCGAAGATCGTCGAGGGACGCGACGGCTGGATGGCCAGCACCCGGACGTGCTCGCGCTCGATGCCCGTGTTCGACGGACCCCAATTCAAGCCCCCGTCGGTCGACTTGAAGACGCCGTCGCCGCCGAGGCCGGCGTAGAGCGTCGTCGGCGTCTTCGGGTCGAGGGCGAGGGCGAAGATGCGGTGATTGTGGGGGAAGCCCGCGGTCGAGCGCTTCCAGGTCGCGCCGCCGTCCGTGGTTCGATGGACGCCGTCGAGCGGCCCCGTGTCTCCGGCGACGAAGACGGTGCCCTTCGGGTCGATCGCGATCGCCGTCCACGACTGGCGGTCGGCGTCGAGCACGCGCTTGAAGGTCGCGCCCGAGTCGGCGCTTCGGAAGACGCCGTGGGAATCGGTGGCCGCCCAGACCGTCGACGGCCGCGACGGATCGAGGGCCACGGCGGTGACGACCGCGTCGCGCGGAACGCCGGACAGCGGCTTCCAGTTGGCCGCGCCGTCGGTCGTCTTGAACAGACCGCCTCCCGAGGTTCCCGCGTAGAGCGTGCCGAGCGCCGAAGGATCCCGCACGATCACGTCGACCTGTCCGGCCTCCGGACCGATCGGGCTCCATGCGTCGGCGCCGCGCACCGGCGGCGCGGACGGCGCGAGAGCGAGCGCCAGCCAGAGCGCGGCGTGCGCGAATGAGCGTCGCGTCATCGTGTCCTCCTCGGAACCGGTGCGCGCAGTGTAACCGACTCGACCGCCTGATAGCCTCTGCGCCGAATGCGCCGCGGCCGGCTCGTCGCGCTCCTCGCCTTCGCTCTGACCTCTCCCGCTTTGGCGCAGGGGCCTGCCGCCGACTGGCGCACGCTCTCGACGGCGCACTTCCGGGTCGCGTTCCCGGGCGAGTTCGAGGCGTTCGCGAGGCACGCCGCCGAGTCGCTGGAAGCCGCGTATCCACGGGTGGTGGAGCTCGTCGGCGGATCGCCGCCGCTTCCCGTCGACGTCGTCGTGCGAGATCCCCGTGGCGCCGCGAACGGCGCGGCGATCCCGTGGCTCGATCGGCCCCAGATCGTCCTCTGGGCGTATCCACCGGACGCGGATTCCGACACCGCGCGCTTCTCGGACTGGATCGACCTTCTCTCGGTGCACGAGCTCGCGCACGTCGTCCACCTCGCCCGGCCGGGCGAGGGCCCGCTCTCATTCCTCGCGCGCGCATCGCCGGCGCCGCTCGGGCCGCTCGCGTTCGGCTGTCCGCGCTGGGTCTACGAGGGGTACGCGACGCTCATCGAAGGTGAGTTGACGGGATCGGGCCGACCGGGGTCGGTGTATCAGGAGATGGTCCTGCGGCGGCTCGCAATCGAGGACAAGCTCCCCGCGTACGGAAAGCTCTCCTCGACGCGTGGCTGGCTTTCCGGATCTTTCGCGTATCTGGTCGGCTCGGCGTACATCGAGTGGCTGGGTGCGCGCGGGGGAGCCGGCCGCCTTCGCGGGCTCTGGCACGCGCTCGAGGGCTGGCGAAGCTTCGACAGCGCGTTTCGCTCGGTCTGGGAAGAATCGCCGCAGGAGCTGTACGAGTCGTTCCGACAGGACGTGAAGGCGCGCTCCCTCGAGCAGGCGGAACGACTCGAAAAAGAAGGGCTCGTCGAAGGCGAGCTATGGCGTCGTCTCGAGGGCGGGACGGCGTCGCCGTCGGTGAGTCCGGACGGCACCCGGCTTCTCGCGCGTCGCGACTCGAGTCCGCGGTCGAGCTTCATCGCCGTCTGGGAACTCGCCGAGGGTTCAGTCGAGGCGCCTCCACGCTGGACGCTGCGTCGCGCGAACGGCTACTCGGCGTCCGACCCGAGGTGGATGCCGGACGGAAGGGAGGTGCTCTTCGCACGGAGGGCGCCCGATGCCGAAGGAGTCCTGATCTGGGACCTGTACTTGTGGAACCCGAGCGCCGGAGCGGTGCGGCGAGTCACGAGCGGCGCGGACGTCGCCGACGCGGACCCTTCTCCCGACGGACGGAGCGCCGTCGCCGTGCGGAACCGGTTCGGTATCTCTTCGCTCGTCCGCGTCGATTTCGCGACGGGAGCCGTTACGCCGCTCCCCGCGTCGGCGGGCTCGGCAGAGGAGTGGCTGGTCTGGAGTCACCCGCGCTTTTCGCCGGACGGCCGGGAGATCGCGGTGCTCGTGCACCGGGGGAGCGGCTGGCGCCTGGCGCGGCTGTCGGCCGAGGGCGGTGCGGCGGCCGAGCTGCCGCTTCCCGGCGAAGCGGTCGCGGAGCCGGCGTGGAGCCCGGACGGATCGCGAATCTGGATTGCAGCCGACGGATCCGGGATCTGGAACCTGTACGGAGTCTCGGTTGCCGGTGGGGAAACGCAGGCGCGGACGCGCGTCACCGGCGGCGCGTTCTCACCGGCGCCTGCGCCGGACGGCCGCTCGCTGTACTTCCTCGACTTCACGGCGAAGGGAATCGACGTCCGACGGCTGGGTCTGGAGACGACGGCCCCCCTCATCCTGCCCTTCTCCCCTGAGAAATCCCCTCTTCCCGCACCGGGGCGAGAGGGCAAGGGAGAGGCGCGCCCCTACTCTCCCTGGCGCACGATGACCTTCCGCCCGCTCATCGGCTTCTCCGTGAGCCCCTCGGGCAACTCGGCGCAGCTCGGAGTCGAAGGCGCCGACGTCGTCGGACGACTGCACTGGCTTGCCGCAGGCTCGGTCGGCGACGCCGCCGGCCCGCGCGGCGGCGCTCTCGCCGCTGCGTGGCGTGGTTCGCTCCTCGAAATCTCCGCCTATCTCTTCTCGGCGATCGAGAAGCCCGGCCGCCAGAGCCTCGTCGCCCGACCTCAGCTCGACGAGGAACGCGCCGGCGGCTATCTCGGTTTCTCCTGGGGACGTCCGTTCACGTGGGGCGCCGTGCGCGCCGAGCTGGGGGGCGGCGGAACACGCGTCGATGCGTTCGCCCCGGCCGACCGGTTCTGGCGTTCGCTCACATCGACGGCCGGGCGTGTCGCGTTTCGCCGGACGCGCGACGGCTGGGGTTTCGGCGCCGACGCCGAGACGCAGGGCTCTGCCGGAACGACCGACGAGCATTTCTGGAGTCAGGGTTTCGTTGGCGCCCGCGTGTCCGGATTGACTCCCTTCGCGAGCCTCTCGGCAGGAGCGCGAACCGGAGGAACCACGGGCGAGCCGACCATCTTCGATCTCTTCTCGATCGGGGGAGTCCCTTCGACGATCCTTCCGCCCGGCCTCGACCGCAATCGCATCGCGAGCCCCGCGCTCCCGGCGGCGGTCCAGCTCGGCGAGAGATTCGAATCTTTTCGCGCGGAGCTGGAAGGAGAGGAGGTGCCCGTCGCCGTCTACGGCGAGTGGCTCCGCGCGTGGAGCGGCCCCGTGCGTCCTCCTGCGATTCGCATCGCGGGGGCCGAAGCGCGCCTCGAGCGTCTGATCCCGTCCGAGGCGGATCGCCGCGTCACCTTTCGCGCCGGTGTGGCCTACGTCTCGAGCGATGCGCCGCGCATTCGGTCGACCCGCGGCTACGCGTTCCTGATCTATCGCCCGTAACCCGCGCCGGTTCTAGTCCTGGTAGTACTGCCGGCCGTACACGTAGCCCTTGCGGCCGACGAGCTCGATGTCGATCGTGTGGTCGCCCCGCGTGCCGCGAGGCTTGACGATCACCAGGATGTAACGGCCCGAGATCGTCCGCCGGACGAGCTCCATGGCGAGAGACGGGAAGACGTTCGTCTTCTCGTAGCGGCCTCCGGTCAGCTGCGAGACTTGCTTCAGAGCGTCCTCGAGCGTGTGGTAATCCGCGTCGGCGACGTCCAGGGTGAAGAGGTTGATCCGCGCGCGCGCGAGCGCGTAGATCATGTCGTTGTACGCCTGGCTCTCCGAGGCCACTGGGCCCGTCACGCCGCCGACGGTCGAGCCGAGCCCCCAGCCGAAGAACACCATCGACTTGCCCCCCGGGATCGGCTCGAGAGATCGCGCGAGGACCTCGATCGCGCGATCTGGAACCGCGGCCTTTTTCGCGGCGGCGCGGTCGAGATAGCGCGCGATCGACGGACGGCCGGACATGTCCGGCTCGGGCGGCGCGGACGTGCGGATCGAGGACTCGATGGCCCTCGCGATCTTTTCGCGGTCGTCGGTGAAGTCCTGGCGCAGCTTCAACTGCGAGTCGAAGGACGCGACCGCGACGCGGTCCGTCGGCAGGAGGGTGTCGAGGAAGCGTTTCGCCTGCTGTGCCATGCGCAGCAGACCGTGCAGGCGCGTGGTCTGACTGCCGTCGTGCTGGAAGAACATCACGATGAGGCGGCCGGGCGGCGTGTCCTGTCGGAAGCGCTCGGCTTCTTCCGTCTCAATCCCCACCAGTGCGGAGGCGTCGTTCTCGGGCTTGTCGGCGGGAAGCCATTCGACGTCCTCGAGGATCACGGATCTTCCGTCGATCTTGACGCGGAAGTCCTGCGGAGTCAGTCCCGGGATCGGATTGCCGTCGGGCCCGATGACGTGCGCGTCGATGACGACGCGCTCGACGACGACCTCTTCCTGTACAGCGCCCTGGCGATCCGCGGGCTTCTCCTGTCCCGCCGCCGCGCCGGCCACGCCGGCGACGACCAGAGCAGCCGCCGAGACTCTCACGCGCCTAGGCTAGCGCAGGACGGGCTCGTCCCGGTTCTTGACGCTTTCGTCCCGGCGTCTCGCTTCGGCTCGGTAGTATCGTTCCTGCGCAACCATGCCCCTGTCGGCCGGCACGCGTCTGGGCCCCTACGAGATCCTGGCGAGCCTCGGGGCCGGCGGGATGGGCGAGGTCTATCGGGCTCGCGACTCGCGGCTCGGGCGCGACGTCGCGATCAAGGTTCTACCCGCGGACGTCGCCTCACACCCCGAACGGGTCAAGCGATTCGAGAAAGAGGCGCGCGCCGCGTCGGCCTTGAATCATCCAAACCTCGTCACCGTCCACGACATAGGCAATTCCGACGGCGTCGAGTACATCGCCATGGAGCTCGTCGAGGGTCGGACGCTACGGGAGATGCTGGCCGACGGGCCGCTCGCGCCGCGGACATTCCTCTCCGTCGGCGCACAAGTCGCCGACGGGCTCGCGCGCGCTCACGCCGCCGGGATCGTGCACCGCGATCTGAAGCCCGAGAACGTCATGGTCACGCGCGACGGCTTCGCCAAGATCCTCGATTTCGGGCTCGCGAAGCTGGTTGAGGTGGAGGGGCCCGGCCATACGACGAAAGCGCCGACCGTTTCCGGAGCGACCGAGCCCGGCGTCGTCATGGGAACGATCGCATACATGTCCCCGGAGCAGGCGCTGGCGAGGCCGGTCGATTTTCGATCCGACCAGTTCTCGCTGGGCTCGATTCTTTACGAGATGGCGGCCGGGCGGCGCGCCTTCTCGCGCGACAGCGCGCCGGAGACGATGACCGCGATCATCCGGACCGAGCCCGAGCCCCTCGCGAGCCTCGCGCCGCTCACGCCGGCGCCGCTGCGCTGGATCGTCGAACGTTGCCTCGCGAAGAGCCCCGAGGACCGTTACGCCTCGACGCGGGACCTCGCCCGCGATCTCGCGACTCTCCGCGACCGCCTCTCCGAGACGAGCTCCGGTACGTCGGCCGCGGGAGTCGCGGCTCCCGCGCCGACCCCGATACATCGGCCGATGCGCGCGATTCCCTGGGCCCTCGCGGGCCTACTCGCCGCAGGGCTCGCATGGTTGCTTCTTGCGGGCTCACGGTCGAAGGCGGCCGCGCCCGCGCCGATGCGCTTGTCGGTGACGCTGCCGCCCGGTGTGGTGTTGAGTCAGAGCGACATCGAGTCCCACTCTTCGATCTCGCCCGACGGACGCTGGCTGGTGTTCGTCGGGTCCTCCGGCGAGAAAGAGCAGCTCTACTTACGCGCCATCGATTCGATGGTGTCGCACCCGCTTGCCGGAACAGAGGGAGCCATTTCGCCCTTCTGGTCGCCGGACAGCCGCAACATCGGTTTCTTCGCGGACGGCAAGATCCAGAGGATTCCCGTGGCCGGCGGACCTCCGCAGCTCATCTGCGATGGGGGCATCGAAGCCTTGCCGAACTGGGGGCCTTCCGGCCAGATTCTGTTTATTCAGCTGGGGCCGAGTGCGGGTCTCTGGGCCGTCGACGCCGCCGGCGGCGAGCCGCGGCGGATTCGGGGGCTCGACGCGCGGAACGAGAGTGCGCTGCTCTGGCCGCGCTTTCTGGCCGACGGAAGGCACTTCCTGTTCATGAGCATCGACCCGTCGGGGGAGCGCGGAGGGTTTCCGCTGCTGCTGGAATCGCTCGACGAGAAGGAGGCGACCACCGTCGGTCGAGTTTCGTCGCGGTTTGAGATCGCCTCCGGCCACCTGCTCGTCGTTCGCGAGGGAGTGCTCCTGGCACAACCGTTCGACAGGCAGCGACTGACGGGCGAGCCGACGGCGCTGGCCGAGCACGTCTACCAGTTCAACGGGCCGCTGATGGCCGGTTTCTCGGCGTCGCAGACGGGCACCATCGCCTACGAGCTCGCCACGCGGCCGAGCCGCGTTTCGTGGCTCGATCGTCACGGCGCGGTGCTCGAGACTCTGCCGGTGACCGGCGCGGTCCTGTCCCTGAGGCTCTCGCCGGATGGCCGGCGCGTGGCGATGGCGATCGACGACGAGAAGAAAGGCTCGTCCGACATCTGGAGCTACGACTTCGAGCGGCACCTCCCGGCTCGCGTCACCTTGGATCCCCGCGACGAGAAGAACCCGGTCTGGTCGGTCGATGGCCGGACGATCTACTTCCGCTGCGACTGGCGCGGCCCACCCGACGTCTATCGCGTCACCGTGGGCGCGCCGGAAACCGCGGCCCCGGTTGTCGTACGCCCCGGGGTCCAGCTTCCGGAAGACGTTTCACCGGACGGCCGGTCTCTCATCTTCACCGAGTTTGTCCGCCGTACCAACGGCGACCTGTGGCTGTTTCCTCTGGCGGGGGGAGGAGAGGCCGTGGCGCTGACCCAGACGCCTTTCGATGAGAAGGGCGCGCGCTTCTCGCCCGACGGGCGCTGGCTGGCGTACTACTCCAACGAGTCCGGGAACCGCGAGGTCTACCTGCGTCCCGTGGCCGAGACGGGCGAGAGGGTCCGCGTCTCATCGGGCGGTGGCACGATGCCGCGCTGGCGCCATGACGGCAAGGAGCTCTTTTATCTCGCCCCGGACAAGGCGGTGATGTCGGTCCCGCTCGGCTCCGGCGGCCGTCCGCAGCCCGGCGTGGCGACAGCTCTCTTCCGGGTCGACGGCATCGTGCGCGACTTCGACACAGCCGCCGACGGCCAGCGCTTTCTGCTGGACATCGCCGAACCCGATCCGGCGCCCATTCTGGTCCTCGCGAACTGGCCCTCGCTGCTCGCCAGGTAGATCGGCTACCGCGCGTCCTTGTAGACCTTCCCGTCCTTCATCACGAACGAGACATTTTCGAGGACGCGGACGTCGGAGAGCGGGTCTCCCTTGACGGCGATCAAGTCCGCGCGCTTGCCGGGCTCGAGCGAGCCCGCGTCGTTTCCGCGGCCGATCAGCTCGGATGCCGAGACCGTCGCGGAACGGATGGCTTCCATCGGCGTCTGGCCGTACTTGACCTGCCACGCGAACTGCCGCGCGTTCAACCCATGCGGAAAGTTGCTGACATCGGTGCCGAACGCGATCTTCACTCCCACCTGTGCGGCCTTCCGGAACGCCTGACGCTGGATCTCGTCGGCTTCGGGCTGCTTCTCGGCGAAGTCGCTCGGGTATCCGGCCTGCGCGCCCTGCCGGATCCACTCGGCGTCGTAGATGTCAGCGACGAGGTAGGTGCCGTGCTCCTTCATCAGGCGAATGCCTTCGTCGTCGAGATACGTGCCGTGCTCGATCGAGGCGACGCCGGCCTTCACCGCGAGCTTGATGCCCTCGGCCGAGTGGGCGTGCGCCGCGACCTTGAGTCCCTTGTGCGTCGCTTCCTCCACGGCAGCCCGGATCTCGTCGTACGTGTACTCGACCGCGTGAGGATTGGAGCCGTGCGTGAGGAATGCTCCGGTCGCGAGGATCTTGATCACGTCGACATCGTGCTCGGCGATCGCGCGAACTCGCTGGCGGACCTGGTCCACGCCGTCCGCGATTCCGAACTTGAGGTCCCATGGCAGCCCGATGTCGGGAGCGAGTCCCGTGGACATCGTTCCGCCGCCTCCGGTGATCGTCAGGTATGCGCCGGCGACGAACATGCGCGGCCCGGGAAAGTCACCGCGGGCGATGGCGTCCCGCATCGCGACGTCGATGAAGGCGCGATACGTGCCGACGTCGCGCACGGTGGTGAAGCCCGCCTCGAGCGTCGCGCGGGCGTTGGGGACGGACTCGAAGGCGCGGTCCGCGGCGGTCTTCTTGACGTCGGACAGCGGATCTTTGTCGTGGACGTAGTCCCCGACGAGGTGTGTGTGGCAGTCCATGAGGCCGGGCAGAACGGTCAGCGCGGAAAGATCGATGACCTGCGCGCCCGCCGGCACGGCGATCGAGGGACCGACCGCCTTGATCCGCCCGTTCTCGATCACGATGACGGTGCCGCTCGAAACCGAGCCCGACTTCGGATCGATGAGGCGACCGGCCTTGACCGCGACGAGCGTCGGCGGCTCGGCGGCG
>Ga0114129_10003750_pt1 | contig 21421 bp, 19 predicted proteins | sample RhiMetdeltSRZDD1_FD_80071 | JGI IMG/M metagenome (GOLD analysis project Ga0114129, IMG submission 80071) | Populus rhizosphere microbial communities from Tennessee, USA - Rhizosphere MetaG P. deltoides SRZDD1 (version 2) (version 2) | ecosystem: Host-associated > Plants > Roots > Rhizosphere >... | reverse complement strand
GACTACGAGCGTTGAAAAGCGCAACGTCATTTCCGTTGACATAGCGGGTGCTGTTCCCGCGCGCGGTGTAGCCTCGATCGGCACCATCCTGATCCAGGCAGGGCGGCTCAGTCTCGAAGATGCAGGGCGCATCCTGCAACTGCAGCGCGAGCAGGACCTGCGCTTCGGCGAGGCTGCGATCAAACTAGAGCTGTTGACGAAGGCGGACATCGAGTTCGCCCTTGCAAGCCAGTTCGACTGTCCTTACCTCGTGCGCGGCGAAAGCGACGTCAGCGAACAAGTGTTTGCAGCCTACGAGCCGCTCAGCCGCCAGGCCCAGGCGCTCGGCCACCTGCGCACCGAGCTTATGCTCCGCTGGTTTGACGGCAGCCCAGGGCACAACGCGCTCGCCATCCTCAGTGCTGAGCGCGGCGAAGGCCGCAGCTTCCTCGCCGCCAACCTTGCCGTGCTGTTTGCACAGCTTGGACAGAAGACGCTTCTGATAGATGCGGACCTGCGCAATCCGGTTCAACACATCCTGTTCAACCTCGGCAACCGGAGTGGCTTGTCGGCGATGCTCGCGGGCCGTGGCCAACCAGGTGCAGCGATATGGCAAGTTGCGGGCTTGAGCGGCCTGTCGGTAATGCCCGCCGGAGCGGCGCCGCCCAATCCAGCAGAACTGCTGGCACGTCCGGTGTTCTCACAATTGCTGAGCGAATGGGCGCGGGAGTTCGAGGTGGTTCTTCTTGACTCCGCGCCTGCTGCCGAATATACGGACGCAAGAACCATAGCCGGGCGTTGCGGCGCCGCGCTGCTCGTCGCGCGCAAAAATGTCAGCCGCGTGTGGCAGATGCGCAGTGTGTCCGAAGCGCTGACGGATGCAAGGACGATCATCCTCGGCGCCGTGCTCAACGACTTCTAGTCTGGACCCGAGGGTCGTGCCGCTCGACGCCACGCCGCCGTCGAATGCTGCCACGCGGCTCGAATGGCTGCCCGTTATCGCGGGGCTGCTGGTGCTCTACGGGCCGACGTTTTACGACGCGGCCACCACGTTCTGGCAGACCGACGAGCACGGTCACGGTCCGATCATCCTGGCAGTGATCATATGGTTGATCTGGCAAGGGCGCGCGGCGCTGCTCACCGCGCCGCGCGCTTCCGCGCCCGTGGTGGGCCTCGCTGTCATGGTGCCTGGCCTGCTGATCTATGTCGTTGGCCGCGCGGTTGGGATCGCTTTGCTGGAAATCGGCTCCCTGGCGCCCGTTTTGACCGGTGTCATGCTGGCAATGCGGGGCTGGCCCGCGTTGCGAGCACTTTGGTTCCCGATCCTTTTCATCGCCTTCATGGTCCCGCTGCCAGGTATCTTCGTGGACGCGGTGACCGGTCCGCTGAAACAATACGTCTCGCAGATTGCCGTACAGATCCTGTACGCCGCCGGATATCCGGTCGCGCGCAGCGGCGTGATGCTGACCATCGGGCAGTATCAGTTGCTGGTGGCGGACGCCTGCTCGGGGATCAACTCGATGTTCGGGCTTTCCGCGGTCGGCCTGTTGTATCTATACATCGTGCGCCGCAGCTCATGGCTGCACAACGGCTTGCTCCTCGCCAGTCTGTGGCCCATCGCGTTTTGCGCCAACGTCGTCCGCGTGATGTTCCTGGCGCTGATCACCTATCACTTCGGCGATCGAGCCGGCCAGGGATTCCTGCACGGCTTCTCGGGCATGGTGCTTTTTATCGTCGCGCTCCTCGTCATTTTCCTCCTTGACCACATCCTGGTGCGGTTGTTCAGGACGGGAGCTCGCGCGTAGCGAGAGAGCATGCCCGACCATCTCAAGGCCTTGGTCGTCATCCTCGTTCTAGCGGCAGCCGTATTCGTATTCGCGAAGGCGCCGGCATGCGCGGTAGCAATCAACACCTCAGATTTCGCGCGCCGGCGGAACCTGTGGTTCGGGGTCACGTTCGCGGCCTTTCTTGCCCACAACTTCTGGATCTACATCCTCGCCGCCGGGGTTCTGCTGTATCTTGCGCAACGACGGGAATCGAACAAGCTTGCATTTTATTTTTTTCTTCTTTTTACCGTCCCGCCCATTCAAACCGAGCTCAAACTTGGAGTTCCCCTCTTCGACATGCATTACTACCGGCTGCTTTCGCTGGTAGTCCTGTTGCCCGCGTTCCTGGCTCTTCAAAAGCAACCGGACACCGAACCCTTCGGTCGATCGCTTGCTGACAAGCTGTTGGTTGGCTACGTTGCCCTTCAATTCGTGCTGTTATTGCAGGTCAGCACATGGACCAACAGCTTCCGCCAAGGCGTCGTGGTGGCCTTGATCGATGTCGTTCTGCCGTATTACGTGGCCAGCCGCTACGTGAAAAGTCTGGAGGGTTTTCGCGATGCGCTGATGGCGTTCGTGGTGGCCGCACTGGTCCTCAGTTTGATCGGCGTTTTCGAATACGCCAAGACATGGCTACTCTATTCAGAGCTGGACAATGCGTTGGGCATACGATGGGTATACGGAACCTACGATCGCAGAGGAGGAGATTTGCGCGCTGTGGCAGCGGTTGGGCAGCCTATTCCGTTGGGTTACACCATAGCTGTTGCAATGGGGTTCTTTGTCTACCTCAGAACATCGGTCCCCAATCCCATTGCGTGGCGTCTGGGGATCTGTTTGCTGTTAGCAGGGATAATATCCCCGTTGTCCCGCGGTCCGTGGGTGGGTGCTGCAGTAATGCTGTTGGTATTCCTGGCAATCGGCCCATCTCCCGCGCAGCGCCTGACAAAACTCGGATTGCTTGGCGTAATTCTTCTTCCGCCGCTGTTGCTATCCCCGCTTGGCGACAAAATCATCGACCGCCTGCCATTTGTCGGAACGATCGAATCACAAAACGTAACCTACCGGAAGCAGTTACTTGAGACCTCCATCGCATTGATCCAGCGAAATCCGTTCTTCGGCAGCTACGATTTCATCAATACGCCGGAAATGGAAGCCTTGAGGCAGGGGCAAGGCATTATCGATCTCGTCAATACCTACGCGGTAGTCGGCCTCAACAGCGGATTGGTCGGCTTGTCTCTCTTCATGGGGTTCTTCGCCGCGATTCTCTTCGCCATCCTCAAGAGCATGCGCGGTCTTCCCGACAAGAATAGCGAGATGTTCCTTCTGGGCCAGTCGCTATTTGCCACGTTGATAGGAATATTGGCCATGATCGCCACGGTCAGCCCCATCTCCGACATTGCGATCATCTACTGGTCTGTGGCGGGTCTTGGCGTTGGATATGCGCGCATGGTGGCGCGGGCAGGATCGCCCGAGGCTGCCGAGCGGCACGCCTCTCAGCCGAGTGGCGCGAAGATAGTAAGCTCTCTCAAGAGTCCAGCTAATCGCGCGTGAACGTTGCATGCGCCATGGAGGGACGACCATGTACCTAATGGTTACGCACATACCGATCTACGTCGATGGCGAGCGGTATCTGATCGACATGACCTTGCAGCGCCCCCTGATGCTGGCGCGGGACTGGCTGGCCGCGTCGTTCGGTGGCCTCAAGCTACTCGCTCCGTTCTTGCCCATCTCTGCAGTCAGCTCGGATGCCATGCAACTGACGCAAGTGGGAGGGAATGATGGCATCGTCGTCGTCCCGTCATTCGACCTTCGTTGCCGGGCAAGAGAGTTCTGGCTTCGTCACCGCATGAGATGGCTCGCGGATGTCCGGCGTGAGCTCCGTGAGGCCGCGGTAATCCAGACATCGGTTGTCCGCGATATGTATCGTCCGCTGGGGTTTCTCGCGCATCGCGAAGGTATACGATGCAACGTAGCCACGGTGCTCGTCGGTCCAGACATGGATCCGAACGCGTTGAGCCGCGGGATAAAGGGGCGCCTGTATTGCCGCGTTTTCGACCAAGTCATGAAGAGCGCCGCCAGCACGGCCGACGTGACATTGCTCAAGGAAGGGCTCGTCTACGAGCGCTATTCACGAGTCAGCAGGAACGGCAAGGCATTCTGCCACTCGATGCACACGTTTCGAGACGTCATCGATGGGACGCGCTTGGAAGAGAGACTTCGCTCACTGGAGGCAATACGTCCGTTGCGAGCAGTTTACGCGGGACGCTTCATTGCGCGAAAAGGCCTGCACGACGCCCTCACTGCGGTCGCATTGGCCAGAAAGATGGGTGCGATCGTCGAATTTCATTTGTTCGGCAGCGGACCAGAAGAGCAACCGTTGCGACGCCAGACTGCGACACTCGGCATAGAAGACGTTGTGCATTTCCGTGGGGTTTCTGAATACGGGTCGAGCTTCCTTGCTGATCTTGCCGCATTCGATCTGCTGTTGTTCCTGCCCACGGAAGAAGATACCCCGCGGATGCTCTACGACGCCATGGCTGCGGGGTTGCCCCTCTTGGGGAGTCGGATTCCCTTCCTGACTAACCGCGTTTCGTCCGACCGTATGGGAATCCTCGTGGACATTGGAGACGTGGCGGCCGCGGCACGTGAACTAGTGGCGCTGCAAAGCGAACCGGAGTCGATGAAGACCTTAGCCCGAGCTTCGCGTGCTGCCGGTCTGCGTCATTCGAGCGAGGAATGGTATAGCCGCAGGGCTGAGTGGACTCAAGAAGCGATCCATCGACGACGTGCCAGGCAGCAGCTGCCCTGATTGATCATTCCAAGAAGCCATAATGGACGTTATTTACAAGGTTAGGCGAGTGCGTCGATGGGGTTCCGCGTTTGGATACCTGAATGCATTGCTCTTTGAACTGAACTGGTCCCGTCACAAGCCGCTCGTCGGCATCACGATGCCTGGTTACGAGCAACCACTTTGGCTGCGCCGGGACTCTTCCGACCTGTCTGTTTTTGAGACCGTCTTTCTACGCCGAGAATTCGACATTTACCTACCCGAGTCGCCGCGCCTGATCATTGATGGCGGGGCTAACGTGGGCTACTCGACAGCATTCTTTGCCAAGCGATTTCCCGGTGCCCTCATTGCTGCAGTCGAACCTTCCGGAGCCAATCTTGCGATGTTGCGCGCTAATTGCAAGGCATTTTCCAACGTCAGGGTGGTCGAAGGCGGCCTATGGCCGCATTCCTGTCGATTGCGTATAGCAAACCCGCACGATCCGGCATGGAGCTTTCGATGCGAACCGACCACGGAGGATGCGAGCGACGGGTTTCCTGCGTACTCGATTGACGATGTAATTGACCGGTCTGGACAGGAACGCTGTGATCTGCTGAAGCTAGACGTGGAAGGCGCCGAGGAACACTTATTCGCTTCCAAAATGCCGTGGCTGTCTCGAGTGGATGCAATATTGGTCGAGATTCATGGGCCACGTGCTATGGCAGCGGTCCAAGACTCTTGTCCATCAGAGGATTGGAGCAAGACGACGTGTGGGGAGAAACTGTTACTTGTTTCACGTTCGCGCGATCAGTCAGTGCACCGCCGGGATACCCACCAGTGACTGAAGCGGGCTTTGCGATCTATGTGGACTCCGGCTCGGTTGATGATGCTTCGTCAACAGTCTGTTAGTTCCGCCATCGCGACGTTGTTCGCCCGAACGAGCGGGTTCCGCTAGGCGCGACCGATGACGCCCCGCAACCGGACGTCGCTCAAGCAACGGGCACTCGGCGCCGGGGGATGGAGCATGGCGGGCTACGGAATCAACCAGGCAATCCGCTTGGCTGGGAACCTAGTGATGACGCGTCTGCTGGTGCCCGAAATGTTCGGTGTCATGGCGATCGCCACGACGGTGATCGTGATTCTCGGCCTCATGGCCGACATCGGCGTGCAGCAGAACGTGGTGCAAAGCCGGCGCGGCGACGATCCCGTTTTCCTCGATACGGCATGGACCGTTCAGATCGTCCGCGGCTTCGTGCTGTGGATATTGGCGATCCTGCTGAGTATTGGGCTTTATCTCGCTGGCGGTGCCGGGATGCTTCCCGACAAGTCCGTTTACGCGTCCCCAGTCTTGCCGTCCGTCTTGGCCGTTAGTTCCTTCACGGCTGTGATTGCCGGCTTTCAATCGACCAAGGTGGCTGCAGCATATCGAAGCTTCGACGGAAAGCGGCTCTTCCAGATCAATCTGATCGCGCAGCTTGCGGGATTGATCGTAATGATCGTGATCGGTGTGATCGGCCGGTCAATCTGGGCACTCGTGGCCGCGGGACTGGTTGGAGCGCTGACGACGACCGTGCTGAGCCACGTCTGGTTGAGTGGCCATGCAAACCACTTCCGCTGGGAGAAGAACGCGCTCCAGGAGATGGTCGGTTTCGGCAAGTGGGTTTTCGTCTCGTCGGTCGCGAGCGTTCTCGCCATGAACGGCGACCGCCTGCTGCTCGGTGGCTTTGTCGAGGCCGACCTCATGGGTCTATACGCAATTGCGGCGATGATTATCAGCGCGATCGTGGGCGCGTTGATCAGGCTCGGCGGGTCGGTTTCGTTGCCTGCGCTGAGCGAGATCGCCAGAAACGATCCGTCGAGACTGCGCGAGGTCTACTACAAGCTGCGGGTGCCGACCGATCTTCTGCTGCTCTTCCTAAGCGGATTGTTGTTTGCGGCCGGGCAACTCCTGATTGACCTGCTCTACGACTCGCGCTATTCGGGGGCCGGCGGCATGCTGCGAATACTTGCGCTTTCGCTCTTTGCCGCTCGCTACGAAGTGGCGCGGGCGATGTACGTCGCCATGGGAATACCACGCTACTGGACAGTGATCAGCTTGGTTCGGTTTGTATCGCTTTATGCCCTGGTTCCCACCCTTTATTACCTTGCCGGCGCGCAAGCTGCGATATGGGGTATCGCGCTCCATGGTTTGGCAGCCGTGCCGTTCTTCTATGCTTTCGGTTCACGCTTCCGCCTGAACGATTTTCGACGTGAATTCGTGGTCCTGTTGGCCCTGCCGGTCGGTTACCTGGGCGGCATGGGTTTGAATCTGCTGCGAGGGTGAGCGTTACAGGTAAACTCCTGAAGGCATCTGTTCAACAAGACTATGGAACATCGGCATGAATATCAAGTCGGTACTTATAGCCGGTCATGGTCGTTCCGGTACCAATTGGCTGCTCGACGTTCTTGATCAGTCATCGGCTACTTTTTGCGCGAATGAGCGCAATGAAGTTTGTCAATCCTTGATGTCCGAGTTGCCCGATCCGTCCATCGATTGGGGTCAGTATTCAGGTCTGGAGAGCGCCTGGGACTGGATCGTTGAGGAAACCAAACACAGATTCGGCGAGCGGGACCCCGTTTCCGGGTCGAAGAGCTACCTGTATTCAGGATTGCGTGGCAAGTTATTGCACATCTTTAGAACAAGACAACGGCTGCGCGCATTGGCATCAATCTTTCATAAGAGTCTGTCAGGCGAAGAATGGCCCGCGCCACCGTCTCTCGTTAAAAGGAAGGAGATGGAAGAAGCGCTGCTCGTCCTGAAGATCAATCAATGCCCGGCATTGGCATGCTGGCTGCTCAGGAATTTCGCCGGTAAGGCGGTGCTGATCCATATCCTCAGGCATCCAGGTGGCGTCCTGAACTCCTGGCAACGGCGATTCCTGGACGGCAAGAACGAGATCATGGTAAGTGTCAACGATCGAAACAGGCTGGAATCCATCCTCGCTTTGGACAAGGGCGTAAGCGCGACCGTCAAAGCCAAGATTACGGATTTCTTGAATCAGAACAAGAACGACACTTTCCATTCCGCGGCTTTGTATTGGCTTTATGCCAATGAAAGAATATACGAGTGCGGACGCAAAATAAACGGTTCCGCCCCGGGAAGTCGGGAATTCGACCCGAGGAAATCGGACAACTACCTATTCGTCAATTACGAGTCGTTTTGCAAAGACCCGGAAAATGTTTCGAAAAAACTGTATTCCCGGCTGGACTTGGCGTTCGACGAAAACGTGAAGGTACAGATCTCTAGGAAATCGAAGGATTCCGTAGATATATCCGACAAATGGAAGAAATCGATGCCACGCGAAAGGCGGATGATGGTCGAAGATCTCCTCGAAGGAACCCTGTTTGAGAAAATGTGGCACTAATATCGGATCCTGCAATTTCGTTCTTAACTCTGCATCTCTGGAATACTCGGCAGCGTCCCGAGCGTAGTTGAAGGTTGAAAGGTGGCGGTTGCGCCGGTGAATCCACATCAGCGCGGCGAGATTGCCCCTGCAGTGCAGAACCGGCTCATGATCGGCTCGGCGAGCTTGGCAGCCACCACCCTGTTTGCGTCTGGATGCAGGTGGACCCATGAGAGCAGGTAGTGGCGATCCTGATCCAAGGCGCCGACAACGTCGACGAAGGGCACGCTTCTTTTTTCCGCCCACTGTCGGAGGTCGCCCATCAGCCGGCGGTGAATGAGGAGCGAATATTCGAATGCATTCACGTGTTCATTGCGTTCCATGCGGCGCTGGATCTCACCGACCTCCTTGTCGAGGCTGATGCCGCGCAGTGCCATGCGCTCCTGAACGGCGCCAGGGAGCGGCGACGTGGAGGTAGCCTGCTGACTCGCGACAATGAGCTGGAAGCCGTTTTTTTGGCCTGCCTCAAGCATCGTCGTCAAGTTCCGCAGGAAGATGCGGCTGCGTTCATCGGCGAGCGGCCCGAGCCTCAGCGAAGGATCCGTTAGCGAGACGCGCTCCCCGACTAATATCTGGTCGATGAAGGCGGCTAACAGCAGCCGATGCACGAGCACGGAATGGAGCTTCTGCAAGACGTTGCCCGGCGGCCGCTCGAGCACGCTGTCGTTGCGTCCCTCGTAGAAGGTCACGATATCGGGGGTGAGCGCGACGCCCTCGGCGAGCAGCATGTTCGCCACGTTGGTCGAGGTGGCATGGGGAATGGCGAAGTTGATCACCTCGAAGCGGGGGGCCCCAGCGCAGCGTTCGTTCAGCAGCTGCTCCAGCCGAGACGGGTAGGTTTCGTCGTCGTGGTTGTAGTAGCCGAAAGTCGAGGAGGCGCCCATGGTGAGCACACGAACGACACCCGGGGCCTTCTGCGTGCTGAATTCCCTGCCGCGAAAGCCGCTGCTGTTAATAGTCACAGGTATTCTTTCACCGGTGTCGGGGTTCTTGGTGGTCTTGATCTCATTCGGGAAGAACTTGCTATACCCGCCGAGCCCCTGCCCGTGAACCTCGGCTGTGTCCTTGCGCGCGGCCTCCTTCGCTGCCCTCTGGCGCTCGAGTTCGCTGACCCAACCTCTCTTCTGGCGCGTGCTGGGATCGATGTTGCGATACCAGTCGGTACCATATAGAAGCACACGCGGCCCGATGACGAACGCGAAATAGACGCGGGTACCCGCTTCCGCCAATAGACATCCGACCGAGAGGCCGATTGCTATGGCCGCGGCTTCCTTCCAGTGTCTCAAACTCATTAGCTTGTTCGTCTCGTGGTTCCGACGCTATGCACCAGTGGAGCGACGCTCATCGCTTCATCCCCGAGCGCTCGGGCGTTGCTGCGGGCGCTCCACCGGCGCGGGGCAGATCGTGAGCAAGCAGATAATTGGCCATCTCCTGAGCCGCCATCCGCTGGCCGGCGGCGTTCCAGTGATCGTCGCCACCATGGAAATATAGGGAGTTCGCGTCATTCGCGCGGTAAACGTCATAGAGGCTCACGAACGGTACGGCCAGCGTTCGCGCCATCTCCTCGAGCGGAGCGATCTGGTTGCGGCCGCTGTATTCGGGAAAGCGCGCACGGTCAGCGCGCCAACCGTCATAATCGTCCGTGACGTCGAACGGGTGCGGGATAAAAAGGAATGCCAGCGGAACATGGCTGTGCGCCGCAATGTCGCGAATCCGACGGAGAACCGCAGCCATCAGCGCGATCTTGTAGCGAGCAGATTCACCCGAAGGCATCAGGCTGATATCGGCGCTGTAGTAGTCCATATGGGTGTTGGTGACGACGTTGTCGCGCTCGACGATAAAGTTTCGGTATTCGCGTTCAGCCTCGTCGCGCAGGAAATTCAGATCGTTCACGCCAGGATTCTGCCTGGACTTGCCCGCACCCGTGCGATCCGCCGCTGCGGGTCGAGGGGCGAAGACGCTGCGCAGCGCGCGCTTCAGTATCGATTCCTGCTGGCTGAATGTGAACCGGCGGCGCAGCATGGGATCGAGTACCCAGCGGTTCTCCACCAGAATACCATCGGCCCCGAGGCGGAACATCTTGTTTCGCATCAGGTCGCCGTAGTCGTTTCCCGCGAATACTGCAACGATGACAAGGTCGGGACGCAGTCTGGGCAGTTCGTCTTTCATCTTCAAGCTGATCTGATCGGGTCCGTAGGAGCTTACGCCGGCGTTTACCATCTCGACTTCCCTTCCCAGACGGCCGGCAAGCAGACCACCGAGGCGGGCCGCAAAAGTTTCCTCCTCGCGAGTGTAGAACGCGTGGATGAACGAGTCACCGTAGACGACGACACGTACCGCCGCGCCGGTAGGTAGCAGTTCGGCGCCGCGGAAACCGTCGGAATTGATCCGATGCGTCACGGTCTCGCCGCCGTTCAACGTACTGCGTGTGATCGTGCTCCGGCGATTCGGAATGAATTTGAAGATCAGCCGATCGTCAGCCTGGTAAATCGGCCGGTGACGCGGCCCGAGCAAGATTTCTCCGGCGATCTCGCCGAAGGCGAGCATGACGAGGCTGCTCAAGGTGAGGAGAAGGATACGTTCGGCGATCGAGGCAGGAAGAATTCCGCAAAGCGCAAGCCCGAAACCTATTCCGACAATAAGCATCTGAAACCGACCGAATCCTGTCTCCCCGCCGTAGAGCGGATGACCGGAAAATGCGTATGCGACCGCCGACACCCCTAGCAGCAACAGCAGAGCGCGAACGATCCGCAATGCAAACTTCGATGTCGATCTGACGCTCATCGTCGCCATTTTGCACGCATCGTCAGAACGTGTTTCTTTCTAGTATCATCGCGCGGGAATACCCGGTTGGAGGCCATCCGGAAAACAATTGCTCACGGATCTTCTCTGCATGAACGAGACGCATCGCGCGCTGCAGCCCATTTAGTGGAGTTCATGAAATTTTCCGATAAGACCGTGGTCGTCACGGGGGCAGGCTCCGGTCTTGGGCGGGCAACGGCCGTGGGGTTCTGCGCGGACGGCGCGAATGTCGTGGGCATCGGACGCACGCGTGCCGATCTCGAGGAGACGGCCCGTCTCTGCGGGAGCGAAAGGATGCATTTCGTCGTCGGAGACGTTGCCCGGCCAGAGGACGTTAAAAATCTCTTTGCCGAGGCGATCCGGCGACATGGGAAAGTGGACATCCTCGTAAACAACGCAGCCACCTATCCCAAGGTTGCGTTCCTTGATTCTTCCCACGAAGAGTGGCGTCGCGTGTTCGACACCAATGTCATTGGAATGGCTCTGTGCTGCCGTGAGGCCCTTCCTGGCATGCTCGCGCGGGGTTTTGGCCGCATCATCAACCTTGGATCGTTCGCTTGGAAAGCCCCGATCCCGAACAGTTCGGCCTATTCCACTTCGAAAGGCGCCGTGCGGCCCTTCACCAAGGCGCTGGCGGCCGAGATCGACCGGACCCGCTATCCGGATGTGCTGATCAACGAACTGATCCCCGGCGTGGTCAGAACGAGGATGAGCGAGACTGGAATGGACCCCGTCGATGTGTATCCGCATGTCCGCTCCGTGGCCAGCTTGCCTCGCAACGGTCACACGGGCAGAACGTTCTCGGAGGGCAGGCTGCATTTCGAGGATTACGGCCTGCGCGCCCGGCTGAAGCGTTTCCTTTCCGGGGCGACCCGAGGGTCGTTCGCAGGGGAGTGACTCGAAACGCATTGCTTGAACGCCAGTGACCACATACCGGAGGACCCGGGCGCTCTTGAATGGGATGTTGCCGTCATTGGAACCGGCATGGGAGGCGCGGTAGCGGGCTATGGACTCGCAACGCGCGGACGGCGGGTCCTTTTTATCGAGAAGGGATTGTTTTTTCACGGGGAGTTTCATCGGAGGGGTGACGGCACCGCCGGGCTGGACGAAAGCCTGCTCGCCGAGCTCGCGAATCCAGCCAGCGAGAACCCCGAGATACGCCTGAGGAAAGGTTGGTGGCCGGAGCGCCTCCAAGGTCGGACGAGCTTCGGCGAGCACGAGTTCTTCGCGCCGCTCGGCTGTGGGTCGGGCGGGTCGACCTCACTGTACGCCGCCGCGCTTGAGCGGCTCTCCCCGGCCGATTTCCGGCCGAGGGCAAACTTTCCCGATGCCGCAGACTCGACGTTGCCAGAGCAATGGCCCATTGGCTATGCGGATCTGGAGCCTTTCTACACCCAGGCCGAAGCATTGTTCCGCGTCAGAGGGACTCCCGACCCGCTTGGAGACGGGAGGGTGGTGCTATCAAAGCCGCCGAGCCTCAGCCCGCGGGATCAGCATCTGTTTGATTCCTTCCGGAGTTTGGGGCTGCATCCGTATCGGGTTCACGTCGGCTATGAATATGTCGAGGGCTGCGAGGAATGCTCGGGGCTCTGCCCCCGTGGCTGCAAGAACGATTCCGGACGTATCTGCCTTGTCCCCGCCCTTGAGAAGCACGGTGCAAAGATCTTGCCTCGGTGCGAAGTTCTGAAGCTCGAAGCCGACCGCTCGGGAGTTCGGGAAATCCGCTGTCGGCGCGGTGAAAAGGAACTCACAATACGGGCCAAAATCGTAGTTCTGGCAGCCGGAGCCTTCATGACTCCCGTTCTGCTGCTGAATTCCAGGTCCGAGACGTGGCGCAAGGGGCTGGCCAACCAATCCGGGCTGGTCGGCCGAAATCTGATGTTCCATGTCGGCGACTTCATCGTCGTGAAGCCGACGAAGCGGTTGTCCACGGCTGGGCCGCTGAAGAGCCTGGCCTTGAACGACCTCTACAAATTCAACGGGGAGAAGCTCGGCACGTTTCAGGCGGCGGGCAGAGCGGTGTCGCCGGGAAGCATCATGCAGTTCATGCGCGACGTGGCAGAGAGAGACCCGTCCTGGTGGAAGAAGCTCGCCAGCCCGAGACCCGTCTGGTGGCGCAAGCTCTCGAGCCCGGCGATCAAGCTGATCGCACTCGCTGCTTACTATCATTTCAAGAACGCTCCGGTATGGGCCAGCATCATCGAAGACCTGCCCTACTACGACAACCGCGTCGTCACCGACCCACACGCCAGGAACGGAATGCGATTCGAGTACCGCTACCCCAATGAGCTCAAGAAACGAGTGCTGTCCTTTCGAAGGCGACTGAGCGAAGCGCTCGGGCCGCACAAGATGATGGTTCTGTCCGGCGAGAACAATATCAACTTCGGACATGTGTGCGGGACCTGCCGTTTCGGAGACGATCCAGCGACGAGCGTCCTCGACAGAAATAACCGGGCACACGGACTCGCCAACCTCTATGTTGTCGACGCATCATTCTTCCCCTCAAGCGGAGGAACTAATCCGAGCTTGACCATTGCCGCGAATTCCCTACGCGTTGCGGAGGTCATTGACAAGCAACTTGGCTAGAGATCGGCAACGATCCGGCCGTCCCCGATCAGCGCGGCGGCGCTGTCGTGATAGAACGCGGAGATACCGAGGATGCGCAAGTCTGCGTGCTGTCAGAACAGTGTGTAGATGAACGGTGCGACGGCCGAGCCCTGCGTCAGCACGATCAGAACGCCCAACAGCGCCATCATCAGGATGATCGGCCACAGCCAGTATTTCTTTCGCACGCGCAAGAACGTCAACAGCTCTTTCAGAAATCCCATGACGGTTTCCTAGAATAGATTCTTCATGGAACTCCGGACATCGGCCACCAGCCGGCCGCTGACCCCTTCGCTGGGGTCAGAGCTTTCGGGTCTTCAGCGCTTTCAGAATCTGCACTTCGCTGAACCTTGACCGCTTCAACCGAGTTCTCCTTTCTCATTCCTCTGGAAAACTCTACTTAAAAGCAGTACAAATCTAGTGGAGGGTTACACTACCGGCGAATAGTATAATTCATGCTGGTAGAAACATTCTTCTACTTACCGCCCTGGTCAAGCACCTGCCCGCTGCGCGTTCCCTGCACGTTATATTTCGTTTTTGATTCTAGTCAAGGGTTGGAAAGGCCTGTCAATGAGCCGTCGATATGACGAAGCTGAACGACGACTGGGCCTTTCGCCGAGAGATGCGTGGGGCCGCCGCAACGAGAATCCGCCCGATGTTTCGTTCTGGCAACTGATTCGCGAGGATCTGCGTACCCACGATGGGAATCCGTTTGAACAAGGATTCTGGGCTGTGGCGGTACACCGGTTCGGCAATTGGCGCATGGATTTGCCGAAGATCCTTCGCGCTCCCTGCACGTTGATATACGCCGTGTTGGAGAAGATGGTGCAGGTTTTCGGGGGCATTACCCTACCGTATGTCGTAAGGCTAGGTCGCCGCGTTCGCATTTGGCATCATAGCGGGATCATCGTGGTAGCAAGATCTATTGGCAACGATGTGCACATTCGCCAGAATGTAACGATGGGAGTGGCAAAGACCTGGACGACGGATTGCCCGATCATCGAGGACGGCGTGCACGTTGGTGCTGGAGCAGCAATCCTTGGGCGGGTGGTTATCGGACGTGAGGCAAGCATCGGCGCCAATTCGGTGGTCCTCGACGACGTCGACGAGCATGCGACGGTCGTCGGCGTGCCAGCAAGAGCCTTGCCCGGTCGGGTCCGCACGCCAACGGCGTCCGACGGGGTAGCCGAAACGGAGGCTAATAGAGTCGTCGATGCCAACCTGAAATGATCGCGGCCGCGCCGCCACGTTGTTCCATGGATGTTTCTATCATTCTGGTTTCCTACAACACGGCTGATTTGCTGGCTGAATGTCTTCGGTGCATCCACCAGTCGCCGCCGACATTCAGGCGCGAAATTATCGTAGTTGACAATGCGTCGCGCGATCGTTCGGCTGAATTCATCAAGACGCACCATCCCGAGTGCCGCTTAATCGCGAATGCTACGAATGTCGGTTTCGGCCGGGCTGCCAATCAAGCGCTTCAATGGGCGGGCGGCCGTTATGTGCTTCTTGTCAACACGGATGCCTTTGTCGAATCGGATACGATCGCCAAGACCATCGCATATATGGATGCCCACCCCAATTGCGGCATTCTCGGAGTGAAACTCGTGGCGCGAGATGGCGAGGTTCATCCCTCGGCACGCTACTTCCCGACCCCGTGGAACATGTTTGTGCACCGCGTGGGGTTGCAACGGTTTTTCAAAGGTGTACGGATGGTCGACGACATGAGCTGGGATCAGGCATCGGTGCGCCATTGTGATTGGGTCCCGGGTTGCTATTACCTTGTTCGCAAAGCCGTGATCGATCAGGTCGGTCTATTTGATCCGCGATACTTTCTGTACCAAGAGGAAGTCGATCACTGCCTCGCGGCCAAGAAAGCCGGGTGGGACGTGGTCTGCTTTCCGGATACTTCGGTCATTCATATCGGCGGGCAAAGCGCGAAATCAGAAGGTGTTGGGCTCGTCTACTCGATCGGGGGCCAACTCGAGGCGCAGAAGATCGAGAGCGAGTTGCTATATTTCCGCAAGAATCATGGGATCGCCAGCGCATGGATCAGCGTGCTGCTAACGACGCTGGGGGACGCGATCATCGTGTTCAAGCGCTTGGTGAAATGGAGATTGCCAATCGATATCAGTGTCCACACAAAACATACGACGCTCGTGTGGTCCACCTTTAGGCGCACCAGCTGGGGCACCCGCCCGACGCGTTGACGGGCACAGATTTTCCAGAGCACGCCGAATGATTCGGGTGCGCCGACGCCGGAGAAAAAAAGTCCGTGGTCAGCCAGACAAGCTTCGGGGTAGTAGCGATTGGCCGCAACGAAGGCGAGCGTTTGCGCAAGTGTCTCGAATCACTGGCGGCACAGGCTGCGCTCGTCATTTATGTGGATTCCGGTTCGACGGATGATTCGATTCCCATCGCGCGAAGCATCGGTAGCGAGGTCGTCGAGCTTGACATGCGAACTCCGTTCACCGCCGCACGGGCGCGCAATGAAGGCTTCAGGCATTTGCGTGACTTGGCGCCGGCTCTGTCCTATGTTCAGTTCGTTGATGGCGACTGCGAAGTCGTCGACGGCTGGCTCAAGGCCGCCGTCGAGTTTCTAGACGCGCACCCGCGTGTGGCAGCAGTATGCGGAAGGCGGCGCGAACGCTATCCCGGTCGGTCAATCTATAACCTGCTCTGCGACATTGAGTGGGATGTGCCAATCGGTGAAGCGAAGGCTTGCGGTGGCGATGCAATGATGCGAATCGATGCGTTCGAGAAGGCCGGTGGCTATCGGGCCGATCTGATTGCGGGCGAAGAGCCTGAGTTGTGCGTGCGCCTGCGCGCTGCCGGCTGGCGCGTCTGGCGTCTGCAACAGGAGATGACCTTGCACGACGCAGCAATGTCGCGCTTTGGTCAATGGTGGAAACGGACCGTGCGCGGCGGCTACGCCTACGCACTGGGCGCCGATCTACATGGCTCGCCCCCCGAGCGGTCCGGAGTGCGCGAATCGCGCAGCGCATGGTTCTGGGGACTGGGATTGCCGCTGTTTGCATTTGCTTGCACTGCGTTTATCGGGCCATTCGGCTTAGCGGCACTCTTCGTATATCTCCTTCAGATGGTACGCTTGGCTCTGCGCGGCGAGCGATCAGCGCGCGAAAATTGGCTGCGCGCCGCTTTCCTTGTCCTCGGCAAGTTTCCCGAAATGCTCGGGCAGGCGAAATTTCTGCTCGATCGAGCCTTTGGCAACCGCTCGAGCCTGATCGAATACAAGTGAGTTGCTTGGTGGAGCGCAAGATTCGGTTGCGTTTGGCAAGTTCACAATAAGAGGTGACGTCGTGATCCAATCGGTGGTGATTCGCGCGGAAGCCAAAGGCAGACTGCTGATCGGGAATTACAATTATCTCTACAATGATCCCGTGTCTGATGAACTGCGTCAGGGCGGATTGGGCACTTGTGATGCACGCCGAAGGGGTCCTGTGCCTCAACATCTGGAAAAGGGCAACCCGGTCGTAGATCCGAACGTGCGCAATCCCGCACTCGATCTCTGTGGAGGGTGGCGGCGCGTACGACTGCTTGTGGGCGCTGATCCGGCAGGTGTATGAATCGATTTCATTACGAACGCCGCCCCGTATCGCCAGGCGACATGTTGGAAGTAAACCGCCTGATTCATGATCTGAAAAAAGAAGAGAACAGAATTTGAAGGTACTCGTCACGGGCGCGGCGGGATTTCTCGGCACGCGCGTCGTATCCAAGCTGCTTGAACGCGGCCATACGGTGCGTGCGCTTGTCCGTGACGCGTCGCGGAATCCTGCCGAGTGGCTTGGCCGCGCTGAGGTCGTGCGGGCAGATCTGAGTGCCGACCCGGCACTGGAAAAATTCTTTGACGGTGTGGACGTGCTGGTACACCTCGCCGCGACGGTCCGCGGGACGCCGGAGGCACAGTTCGTGAGCAGCGTCGTCGGCACAGAGCTGCTGCTTGAAAGCATGCGCCGCGCCGGTTCGACCCGACATGTCGTACTCGCAAGCAGTTTCTCCGTCTATGACTTGACTGCGGCAAGCAAGAATGTCACCGAGGACAGTGCCCTGGAACTTCGTCCCGACGAACGCGACGGCTATACCATTGCCAAGATAGGGCAGGAGCGCGTCGCGCGGCGTCTGGCTGAAGAAAACGGCTGGACACTCGCTGTCTTGCGCCCAGGCCTGATCTATGGCCCAGGCGCGGTCCCGGCGGCCGGAGCAGGGATCAGGATCGGTGGCATTTTTCTGGTTGTCGCGCCTACTTCGCGGCTGCGACTTACACACGTTGAAAACTGCGCAGCCGCTTTCGCCGACGCTGCCGAAAAAAAGGTGGCGGGGACCTTCAACATCGTCGATGACGAGCACGTATCGGCATGGCGCTACGCAGGTAGGCTCCTCGGGCGTTCGCACCGCTCTTTGCGCCTGGCTTTGCCGTACAGCGCGGGCCTTGCCATCGCCTATGCGGCGCAACTGACCAGCCGCATCCTGTTCCCGCCGAAAGGCGGAAGGTTGCCGGGAGTACTGATCCCCCGCCAATATCGCGCCCGATTCAAGCCGCTGCAATACGACAACCGGCGCGCCAAGGAGGCACTCGGCTGGGAATGCAAGGAGTTTTTTGCCACGGGTTGCGACGTCACGTGAAGACCATTGCCTATCTAACCAGCGTTTATGCGCGCGCAAGCGATTCGTTTATCCGCGCGGAAGTGCGGCAGCTGCGGAGCTGCGGACATACGGTGCATACGTTTTCGGTGCGCGAGCCCGACGCTTCCGAATTGGTCAGCCAGGAGATCGGTGACGAGCACGCGCGGACCGACTACATCCTCAGACATGGGATTCTCCACTTGCTCGTCTGCGCGATTCTTGAATTCCTGCGCGCTCCGGGGAACACGCTTACGGCCGTGGCGCTCTCGGCACGTTGCGGGTGGCCTGGCCTCAAAGGAAGGCTATGGCCATGGGCGTATTTTCTGGAGGCTTGCTATTTGTCTCGGCAGTTACGCAAGAAAGGTGTCGAGCATCTGCATGATCACAATGGCCAGGGCTGCGCCTTTGTGGCAATGCTTGCATCAGCGCTAAGCGGCGTGCCCTTCAGCATGACGATTCACGGGCCCGGGGAATTCGACCGGCCGACACTTCTGTCGCTGGCCGAAAAGGTGGGCCGCAGTCTATTCACAGTGACCGTCAGCGAATACGGGCGCAGTCAGCTGATGCGTTGGACCGTTGCTGCGGATTGGGCCAAGATTCGCGTGGTGCGTTGCGGAGTCTGCTTCCCCGACGCGACCGAAGCAGTCAGAATGGTTGCCGGCCGCCGCTTAGTGTGCGTCGGCCGATTGAGTCCGGAAAAGGGACACCTTGTTCTCGTCGATGCGCTGGCACGTCTTAAGGCAGAGCCGGCTTTCGAAGTGATTGTTGTCGGTGATGGCCCGCTGCGCCGCGAAATCGAGGCTAGGGCGGTCGCTCTTGGCATTCAGGATCGCCTGCAATTGACCGGTTGGATGTCCGCAGAGCAAGTGCGTGGGGAACTCTTGCGCTGCCGTGCCCTAGTACTCCCCAGCTTTGCGGAAGGGCTGCCTGTCGTTCTCATGGAAGCGTTCGCACTGGAGCGTCCGGTCATCGCCTCCACGATCGCCGGCATCCCGGAACTAGTCGAGCCCGGCGTCTCCGGCTGGCTCGTGCCGGCCGGCTGCGCCGACTCACTCGCTGCAGCCATACGTGAAGTGTTGTCGACTGCGCCGGAGCGGCTAACCAGGATGGGGCGCGCAGGAGCCGAGCGCGTGCGCCAACGCCACGACCAGCGCAAGGAGGTGCGAAAGCTTGAAGCGCTGATAGAGAATGGCGGTGCGAGCCAATGATATGAAACCTCGCTATCTGCTGATTTCGCCTTGTCGGGATGAAGCAGAGTACATGCGACAGACGCTGGACTCCGTGGTCGGGCAATCCATCCGACCGGCGAGATGGGTGATTGTGGACGACGGCTCGACGGACGAAACCCCCAAAATACTGGCGGAATACGCGAGCCGGCACGACTGGATCCAAATCGTAACGCGGCCCGATCGGGGGCGGCGGTCGGTCGGCCCGGGGGTCATCGAAGCGTTCTACGCCGGGTACGAAACAATCAATCCCGACGACTACGACTATCTTTGCAAGCTCGATCTCGATCTGCGCCTGCCGCCGCGTTATTTCGAGATACTCATGCAACGGATGGCGGCGAATCCGCGCATTGCGACTTGCAGCGGCAAGGCCTACATCGAGGACGGTGGTCGGCTGGTGTATGAGGGGCACGGTGACGAGACATCGCTCGGCATGACGAAGTTTTACCGTGTTTCGCAGTTCAGGGAAATCGGCGGGTTCGTGCGCGACGTGATGTGGGACGGCATCGATTGTCATTGGTGCCGGTTGAAGGGCTGGATCGCGTGCAGTTGGGACGAGCCGGAACTGCGTTTTATCCATCTACGTCCGGAGGGCTCCAGCCAGCAAAGCGTCTACGCAGGGCGTATGCGCCACGGCCACGGCCAGTATTTCATGGGCACCGGCTTTTTGTACATGGCTGCGAGCGCGGTGTACCGGATGAACGAAAAGCCGTATGTCTTGGGTAGCCTGGCCATACTGTGGGGTTGGGTAAAGAGCGCCATTCAGCGCAAGCCGCGGTATGAAAACGCGGAGTTCCGGGAATTCCTTCGCCGCTATCACTTGCGGGCGCTTGTGGTCGGCAAAGGACAGGCGATCGAGGAAATTCACCGGGAGAGGGGCACTGCTTCCTGACTTGAAAGGCCCCGTTCCTCTCCAACACTACGCTTCGACGAGTGTGGGGCGCTCCATACGCCAGGTTATCCATGCCTTGCGAGGCGACGCCGGTACGCTCGCCAAGTACGTTGCAGTACGCGCGCAGCGCTTGCAGCGTGACGAGGCGCGCATTGCCCGCGCTCTCGGTCGTGAGTTGAAGCGACTGGATATTCTCATCATCGGCCCGGGACCCTATCTCTTTGAGCCTACGTTTTTCGGCCGAACCAATGATGTGACGGCCATTGATCTCGACGTGATCCCACACGGTTTCGCACCGCGGCCGTACCTTCGGATGCTGCGGCAGAACGGATTCGGCCGCTTCGTCAAGACCGTCGGACGCAAAATCCTTGGCGTCGACCGACGGCATGCGCACGCGTGGCAGCGAGAGCTGGGATTCGACCGAGTAGCGGAGTTCCGGCTCATGCAGGGCGACATCCTGAAAGGCCCACCGCGGGAGAATGCCTTCGACGTCGTCGCATGCTGGTCGGTGTTCCAGCACCTTCCTGATCCTGCACTCGCGATCCGCCATATGAAGTCCGCACTGCGCCCGGGCGGCGTGATCTACTTCGGCATCCACCTTTACACCTCGAATACCGGACACCACGACATCCGTGCGTTTACCGGCGGTGCCGGCAGCTTGCCGCCTTGGGCACACCTGCGAGCGTCGACGAAGGGTGAGGTTACCTCGAGCGCATGGATCAATCAGTGGCGGCTGCGCGATTGGCGCACGATGCTCGATGCGCACGCGCCGGGGTACCAGGAATATCGCGAGACCTACGGCGAGGCGACTCGGCCACTATTGAGCCCAGAAATTCGCGCCGAGCTTGCCGAATTCGACGACGAGGAACTTCTTACAAACGACGTGTTTTTCTTATGGCAAAAGCCAGCATGAGGCCTAAAGGCTTCGCTCCCTTTTGAGCAGTGCGCGCAAAACCAGCCAAACGAACTGGCTGTTGGTTACGACGTACCGGATGAGCAGCCGTCGCGGCTCCTGAATCAGGCGGAAAAGCCATTCCATGCCGATTTGTTGCAGCCAGTTGGGCGCGCGCGCGCGCATTCCGGCCAGCACATCGAAGCTCCCGCCCACGCCGATCGCGATGCCGACACCCAGACGATGCCACTGCTCTTCTATGAAGTGTTCCTGACGCGGCACGCCCATGCCGACGAACAGCAGATCGCTCCCGCTGGCACGAATATGCTCGGCGCGCGCGGCTGCT
>Ga0114129_10003749_pt1 | contig 21421 bp, 17 predicted proteins | sample RhiMetdeltSRZDD1_FD_80071 | JGI IMG/M metagenome (GOLD analysis project Ga0114129, IMG submission 80071) | Populus rhizosphere microbial communities from Tennessee, USA - Rhizosphere MetaG P. deltoides SRZDD1 (version 2) (version 2) | ecosystem: Host-associated > Plants > Roots > Rhizosphere >... | reverse complement strand
TGGTCGAGCGGCGCGTAATGCTGATGCCGGAGGTCGCCGCCATACGCGCGCCACTCGCCGGTCTGCGCCGACAGCAGCGACCACGACGCGAGCACGGTGACGATCGCCAATGCGGCTTTTTGCATACGTGCGAATTATAGTGACGCGATGCCCGCTGGCAACGACTTCGTCGATCCGAACGTCGGGTTGTGTGCGGCGTGCCGGCATGTCGACGTCGTACGGTCGACGAGGTCGACGTTCTATCGCTGCCGCCGTTCGTTCACCGACGCGCGGTTTCCCAAGTACCCGGCGCTGCCGGTGCTGCACTGTGCCGGCTACGAGCCGCAAGACGCCGATCGCCGCGACCCGCCGCAATCCGGCGATCGGACGTAGGAGGATTCGTGCCGGATGCATCGACGTTGGGACTCTTCTTCGGCGCGGGGTTCGTGTTGCTCATCACCCCGGGGCCCGCGGTGCTCTACATCGTGACGCGAAGCATCGAGCAGGGGCGCAAGGCGGGCCTCGTCTCCGTGCTCGGCATCATCGTCGGGACGCTCTTCCATGTGGCCGCCGCCGCGCTCGGCATCTCCGCGCTGCTGGTGTCGTCGGCACTCGCGTTCAACGCGCTGCGATACCTCGGCGCCGTGTATTTGATCTACCTCGGCGTCCGCACGCTGGCCGCGCGCGATCGAGCGGCGCACGTTGAGAAGGTCGATCGCGCGGGGCTGGCGGAAATCTTCTCGCAGGGCGTCGTCGTGAATCTGCTGAATCCGCACACGGCGTTGTTCTTCTTCGCGTTCCTTCCGCAGTTCGTCGATCCCGCGCGCGGCTCCGTGCCGCTTCAGATCGTGACGCTCGGATTGCTCTTCATCGCCATGGCGGCGACCACCGATGCGGTGTGGGCGATCACCGCCGGAACCGCGGGCGACTGGATCAAGCGGAACCCGCGCTTCACGCGGACGCAGCGATACGTGACCGGCGGCGCGCTGATCGGCCTCGGAGCGGCAGCAGCGATCTCAGGACCGGCACGCGGTCTCGGACAAACGTCAATGTGGCTGTCGCCCAGAAAGCAGTATGTTGATCACCATCGAGGAGCTCTTGATGTCATCAGCGCACGAGGTCTTCACAGGGAGACGTGCCGAGCGCAGGACTCGACGCGAGCTGCTCGAGGCTGGAGCGGCTGGTCTGGCCGGACTGGGCCTTGTCGCGACGCGTCCCACTGAGGCAGGTGCAGTCGTGTCCGCGGCGCCGAGGGGATCTCAGGACCAGTCGACGGGGAAGCGGCTCGAAGCCGGTCGACCGACCGATGTCGGAATGTCGCAGTCGCGGCTGGACCGCGTCGTGGACTGCCTCGCAGTGGAGACCGGGCAGCGGCACGTCACCTCGGCGTCGATCTGCGTGGCCCGGCATGGCCGGATCGTGCTGCATCGCGGATTCGGTCGGCTGAGCGAGCAGGCCGGCGCGCAGCCGACCGAGCCGGATACGGTATACATCCTCGCGTCGATTTCGAAACCGATCGTCGTGTGCGGATTGATGCTGCTGGTCGAGCGGGGAGACGTGGTGCTTTCCGATCGCGTGCAGCGTTACCTGCCGGAGTTCGAAGGAGAGCACAAGGACAAAGTGAGAGTGTGGCACCTCCTGTCGCACACGTCAGGGCTGCCGGATCAACTCCCGGAGAACACGCAGCTGCGCCGGGCTCATGCTCCGCTGAGCCGCTTCGTCGCTGGCGCGCTCGAGACTCCGCTCTTGTACGAGCCAGGGAAGGGGTTCGGCTATCAGAGCATGGGCACGCTGCTGACCGGGGAGATCGTGGAACGGGTGACGCGCCGGCGGCTGAGGGACTTTCTGCGGGACGAACTGTTTCAGCCGCTCGGCATGACGCGAACCACGCTCGGGTTGGGAACGTTGAGAGTCGAGCAGACCGCGATCTACCAGACCGGTCCGGAGACCGAAGACCTGCGAAGCTGGGGACCCAACTCCCAGTACTGGCGCGACATCGGCCATCCGTGGGGAGGCATTCACAGCACGACCGGCGACCTGGCCATTCTGCTGCAGGCCTTCATCAACGGCGGCTCGTACGGATCGACGCGTCTGTTTTCTCCAACGACGGTGGCTGCGATGACACGGAACCACAATGCCGGGCTTGACGCACCCTGGGGGCTCGGCTGGGCGTTGCGGGATTCCCTTGTCTGGAACTCGTTCGGCGACCTCGGATCGGCCCGGACGTTTGGCCACGTCGGCGCCACGGGTACCGTCGCATGGGTCGATCCCGAGCGACAGCTGCTGTGCGCGCTTCTGACGACGCGGTCCGCCGACGATCGTGACGGTTTTCTTCTCCACCGCGTCTCGAACATGGTCCAGGCCGCGATTGTCAGCATCTGACGCGGTAGCGCGAGGTCTTCGGACGAGCGTTCAGTGTTTGCGGATGAATTCCAGGACGGCGCGATTGAAGATGAGCGGCTGCTCCCAGTACGCCGAGTGGCCTGCCTCGGGTACGATGACCGACTCGGCGCCTTTGATCCGCGCCGCAAAGAGCCGCAGTACCGCCGGCCGCGCGTAGAGATCCGCGTCGCCGGTGAGAAGCAGTGTCGGTACTGCGATCGTTTCGAGCGACGCAAACGTGATCCGGTTGCGCATCGGCTGCGTGGGTGACGGCGTCCCGTCGTGATTCCCCGGCCGGCTCGTGCGCTCGAGATCGATCCATCGCTCGGTGCCGGCCGCACTGCTCGCGCGATACGACGGCCCCAGTTCCCTGAACTCGGGCGGCAGCGCCGCGAACGCGGGCGGACGAAGGCGGCGTCCGAGCGCGAGGTAGTCCTCGTCCTGCACGCCGCCGACCGTGTTGGCGAGGACCAGACTTCGCAGCCGTTGTGGAAACGACAACGCATAGTCGAGACACACGAACGCGCCGGCCGCGGTACCGACCAGATGAACGCGATCGATTCGGAGATGGTTCAGCAGACTCTGCAGGTCGTCTGCTCCAGTCGCACCACTGGCCGTCGTCGAAGGCTCGACCACCGTCCGTCCGAATCCTCGCCGGTCGTACGCGATGAAGCGATACCCGGCCGTGACGAACGCTTGCTCTTGATGTTCCCAAACGCCGCTGCTGCCAGTTGCGGCATGAAGAAACACGACGGGGATGCCGCTACCGCCGCTGTCGCGGTACCACAGACGAACGCCGGGAAGCTCCGCATACGCTTCATGCATCGACATCTTTTCGCTGATCGTTCTGGCCCCTTCGATCTTCGTTCTGGAGCCTGCGCCGATCGTTCTCTCACCCTCGCTGATCGTTCCTCGTTCGAACGCCGAACGAGGCGCGAAGCTGTCCAGAACGAACATCGAAGCCCACAGAACGAACATCGAAGTGCACAGAACGAACATCGAAGCCTCCAGAACGAAGGACGCGAAGCCTAATCCAAATCCGGCGGCGTCTGGTATCGGCCTCGCAGCACGATGTCGAAGCGGAATGCGCGATCGCCGCCCAGTGGGTCGATCGGCTCGCCGATCACGCGATCCCGATCGGCCGCCGGCACGATCAAGAAGATGTAGTCCTTCTCGTTCAGCGGCTCGTCCGGAAAGTACATCTGCGTGACGAGCCGTACGCCCGATCCCACCACGGAGAAATGCACGTGCGGCGGGCGCCACCAGGCGATGTCCTTCCGCGCGATGTACGCGCCCGGCTTGATCGTCCTGACGCGATAGCGGCCGTCATCGTCAGTCATCAGGCGGCCGAAGCCGTAGAAATTCGGATCGAGCGGCGCGTCGTTGCGCCCGGCGTCGATGAGGTGTGAATACCGGCCATGCGCGTTGGCGCCCCAGACCTCGATCAACATGCGCCGGACGGGCCGGAAGTCCTCGTCGACCACGCGACCGCTGATCACGATCGCGTCGCCGCTCGCCTGCGGACGGCCGGGCGCGAGCCGCGTGAGATCGTCTTCGCCGGCGCGCAGGCTTGGTTGAGGAGGACAGGCCGTGAACGGATCGCGGGCGTCGTCTGGAATCCGGTACAGCGGGTGGGCCGGCGTGCGCGTTTCGCTCTCGCGATCGTTGACGACGACGGGTAGCACGCGACCGGACATTATCTTATCGAGCCGCAGGCGCTTTCCCAATTGTCGAAGAACGGAGTCTCGTCATCGCCTCGCAGCACGACGTCGAGATCGTACTCGGCCGCGCCTCGCCTCTTCGCGATCAGCCGACCGCGCACGCGCGGATCGGCGATGCCCCGAAGTACCGGGTCGGTCTCGTTCAACGGCTCATCGTCGAAGAACACCTGCGTGACCAGCCGATCGATTCCCGACGCGAAGATCGTGAGCCGCAGATGCGGCGCCCGCATCGTGGCGGCGCCGGCGCGTACGGGATGCGCGCCCGGCTTGATCGTGGAGAATCGCATGACGCCGTCGTCCGACGTGCGCAGCCGCGCAAACCCGTCGAACTGCGGATCGAGCGGCGCGGCCGATTGATCCTGTGGATGACGATACCGGCCGTGCGCGTTCGCCTGCCAGAACTCGACGACCAGACTGGGCACCGGCCGCTTCGATGAATCGACGAACGTCACCACGAGCAGAATCGGCTGGCCTTGCGGACGATGGGCGAGAAGCGGCGCGACGATCGACAGATCCTGCGGAATGTGCGTGAGGAATGCGCCCGGATAGAACGGCCCAATCGTGGCCTCGGGCGTGAACCGCGGAGTCGGGTGTCGTTCTGCCATCGCGTCGGGGACCGATTCTAATGGGTCTGAGCGCACAGGCGATCCATCCGCTGCCGCAACAGATCGTCGCTCCGCGGGTCGGCGGGCACGTCGAATCGATCGCTGAGCACCAGCTGAATCTTCAGCCACCAGTTCGGCTGATACGCCGCCTGGATCGGCACCGCTGCGAGCTCGCCGTCCACGCCGAACGTCATCGTGAAATCCGTCGGCTCGTTCGTGCGGCGGTTGCGAACTCTGAAGTCGGCGCGAACGAGATTGCGGTGCACCTCGGTCCCGCTCTGCAGCTGCGGGAGCGGCTCGGCACGGCGAATGCTCAGGTCGAACACCGCGTCCTTGTAGACGTAAGCCACCGGCTTGATGGCCGATGGCGGCCGGCCGGCGCGCGCCATCTCGCCGCTCGCGCGCATCGCGCGATCGAGCGCCGTCAGAAAGCCCGGCGCCGCAGCGTCGGGACGCGCGACCTGTCGCGATTCCGACGACGGATTGTTCCCAATCGCGTCCAGCAGACGATCGAAGCGATCGTACGAGACGTCGCGCGGCGCTCTGAACGTGGCGATCGACGAGCGCGCCTCATGCGCGGCGATGTCCGAACAGATCATCGCGAAGACGGCGCGGTCGTCCGTCACCGCAGCCTGCGTACGCGCCGCTTCGGGTGACGCCGGATCGGTGACGGTGCGAACGCCGAACACACGTGCCTGGTTGCCGTCGACGCTCTCGTGAAAGTAGCCCCACTCGTTGATCCCACGCGGCGCGCGCTGCGGGTTCGTGCCAATCAACAGGGAGAAGGCGTGCGCGTCGGCACCCGTATCGCGCCACGTGACGCGCGCCCCACCGACTTCGTCGCCGGTCGCCCAGAACAGCAAGAGGCGGACTTTGCCTTCGATGCGGTACCGGTGTTCCGCCATGCGCGGTGCGCTCGCGGATTGATCGGCCTCCGGGCGCGAGGCGAGCGCCAACGCGAGAGCCCAGACGAGAGCGAACGTCGCCATGCTTGACCTGCGCGGCTGATGTTACTAGTGTGCCGCACGACGACCTGATGTCAACCGTGACCACACGCGACTACGACGTCGTCCTCTACGGCGCCGGCGGATTCACCGGGCGCCAGACCGTCGAGTATTTCGCGACGCACGCGCCTTCGGGAATTCGCTGGGCGATCGCGGGACGGAACCGCGAGAAGCTGGAAGCCATCCGCTCCGCGATTGGCGCGCCGGCGCGCAGCGAGGACGTGCTCGTCGCCGACAGCCGCGATCAAGCGGCAGTGGACGCCGTCGTCTCGCGCGCACGGATTGTCGTGAGCACCGCGGGCCCGTTCGCGCTCTACGGGACTCCGGTCGTCGACGCGTGCGTCCGCTACGGCGTTCACTACGTCGACATCACGGGCGAGATCCCATGGGTGCGCGAGCTCGTCGCGCGCTACCACGAACGAGCCGAGGCGGATGCCACGCGCATCATTCCCTGCTGCGGATTCGATTCCGTGCCCTCCGATCTCGGCGCGCTCCTGATCGCGCGCCAGATGCAGAGCGCGCACGGCGTCCCGTGCACGGAGGTGCGCGCGTACTACCAGATGGCCGGCGGCCTCAACGGCGGCACGATCGCGTCGATCATGAACATGATCAGAACTGGCCGCGTCGAACGGAGCCACGATCTCGCGCCCGTTCGCTACGACTCCGCCATCGGTACGTGGACGGGACCATTCGTGATGGCGCCGATCAACGCGTGGATCGTCCGGCGCAGCGCCGCGCTTCACGCCGAATGGCGCGAGGCATACGGCCGCGACTTCTCGTATCGCGAGGTGCTGAAATTCGATCCACCCCTTGGGCGCGTCAAGGCGATCGCCGTCACGACCGGTTTTGCGTTGTTCTTCGGCGCACTGCGATCGCCCGTCACACGCGCGATCATCGAGCCGGTGCTGCCGAAGCCCGGCACCGGACCGTCCGTGCGGACGATGGACGGAGGGTGGTTCCGGTGCGAGCTGCTCGGCTCGTCCGAACACGGCCGCACGGTTCACGGATTGATCCGCGGTCAGGGCGATCCCGGGAATCGCGCGACCGTGCGGTTTCTCTGCGAGGCGGCGTTGTGTCTCGCGCTCGACGCGGCGGCGCTGCCCGGCGGACCTCAACGCGGTGGCGTGCTGACGCCGGCGACGGGGCTCGGCGTCGCGCTCGTCGATCGGCTCCGACGCGCGGGCGTGACGATCGAGGTTCCCGCCGTCACCACTTCGCGCGATAGCCGAGTCCGAACTCCATGAAGCTCGCCTTGCGCAGCCGCACGGTGCGCACCGCGAAGGTGCCCCACAACCGATCGGTGAAGTAGAACCGCGAGCCGTATCGCTGATAGAAGCGCGGCACGTCAGGATCCTCGTATCCGCGCCACACCATGCGGCCGTACTGCACGAGGACGCTGAATCGCGCGATGACGTGCTCGTACCCGCCGTAGGCGCCGACCGCGAATCGCCGATCGGCCGGCGCGCGCGATTCGACACGCTCGCCGCCGACGATGTCGACGCGTGCGCCGGTCGAGCTGTCGTACGTGACGTCGGCGCCGGCGGCGGCTTTGCCGAACCGGTAGAAGTGGCGCTGCAGACCGGTGGTCACGTTGAACGCGCCGAAATCGCGGCGCCGATCGACGACGCCGATGTTCGCGCCGGTCGCCGCCGTGACGTTCTTCGGACTGCCGGCGGCGCCGACCACGAATTCCCACGACGGATCGAAACGCGGGAGATCGTCCGCCCGCGCGCGCGCGCGCGTGACCTGCGGCGCGAAGTTGTAGCGCACACCAATCTTCGGTCCGACCACCGCGAGCCCGAGATTCGGTTGTTTCGTCGCGCCGTTCGACCAATGCGTGACATTCAGCCCCGCATAGACGTTGGCGTGCGCGCTCGCGAGGTATCGCAGGTAGAGGCCGGCATCCACGTGATACGCGACGTCGGCGCCGAGCGCGGTGTTGGTGGGATTCGTCTTCGGATCGAATTCGTTCCAATGCCACGAGACGCCGAGCCCGAAGTCGCTCGTCATCTGCATCCGCTGCGACAGCGGAAACGGCCACGAGAAGAAACCGTACGCCGCAAACGGCCGGCCGATCTCCGGCCCGTGATCGAACTCGGCCGCATAGAACCCGACGCCGTACGCCGGAAAGTTGTAGACGCGGTGCCAGTCGCGCGTGCCGTCGGTTTGACGGCCGACTTCGATCGTCATCGCGCGCGCGGTGTTGTCGCCCGAGACGAACGTGCTCGACGCGAGAACGATCGCCGGGGAAAAGCCGACGCGCACGAACCACGGATTCGTTGCCGCCGGATCGCCGGGTTGCTGTGCCTGCGCCGCTGCCGTCGCGGAGGTCATCATTACCGCGGCGAGTGCGAGACCGCATGCTGGGTGCATAATCTCCGCTCGAGGAGACTCTACCTACGAAGCCATCTTCACGATCAGTCTGGTGTTCGGAGTTTTAGAGGGCGTTTCAAAATCTTCCGTAGCGCAGCCCTTCAGGGCTGCCCGGCGGCCGTTGGCAGACCTAAAGGCCTGCGCTACGAGCGGCCGCCGCCGATTTTGAAACGCGCTCTCAGGGCGCCCGGTAGATGATCTCCGAGCGCGTGTGGCCGAATGCTCGGGCGCCGAGTACGGCGCCGGCGGCCGGCAGACCAACGATGGCCGCTCCCATCAAGAACTGTTCGTCCGCGCAACTGCCGCCGCATTGCTTGAAGCCAAGGGCGACGCCGATCGGCATCGCCGCCAGGAATGCCGCGGCGCCGCCGCCTACGGCGCCTGCGATGGATCCTCGAAAGTGCGGCGCCAGCCGGATCTCCCTCAACTCGTCCCGGACAACCGACTGAAGGATCTGCCCAAGGTCGGCGACCTTTCGGTTTCCCTCGAACACGCCATCGTGTTGGACACGAAGATCGCGATCGAGCGCCGTGCCGCTGCCGGTGAGCACTCCGGCAAGCGTGTCCGGATGCGTCGCGGCGAGGCGGACGAGCGTGCCAACGACCGAACGTGGCACCGACGAGTCGTCGGTCTGCAGCAGGATGACCTGGTGCTCGTCGGCTGTCACGAAGCGGCGCGTCATCGCACCCGTTGTCGTGGTGATCCTGATGGGAGCCGCCGGAGCAATTCCGCGCACGGCGGACCATTGATCGGATGACGCGGGCTGCTGCTCCCGCACCTCAGGTTCACGCGCGAGTCGAGCCGCTTCATGCGCGATCGCATTTGCAAATATGCCGTTTTGCGCCTGGGCGTGAAGTGAAGGAGACGTCCCCGCAAAACAGGACGCGAGAATGAGTGTGACGATTCTCCGCATGACCAGCTTCCTCCCTACCGCTCATGCGAAATCGGAAAGCGAGGAAGCTCAGCCCGGCCGCGCGCAACGCACGAGCCTACCCGTAGAACTCGCGTTTGATGCGCTTGGGCGGAACGCCGATCGCCTGCAACTCTTCGAGGACCGATTCGAGAAATCGCGGCTGCGGCTTCGTGCCCGTTTGCGCGGCGGCGGCGACGTCCCACTTCGAGATGCCGGGGCCGCACACGTAGGCCACACACTCGGTCGGACTCGGAATCATCTCGCGCAGCAGCGCCGCGCTCACGCGTCCCTTTCGAACCGACGATCCGAACACGGACTGATCGTCTTCACGCGTCAGCGTGTGAACGACCGCGAGCCGATCCGAATGCTTCGCGGCGAGCGCCGCGAGCGCGTCCCGGTAGATCACGTCGCTCCAGGTCTTGTTCGAGTAGATGAAGGTGTGCCGGACTTTCGGATGGTGCGCGAGGGCGTGCTTCAGCATCGAGTAATTCGGCACGCTCCCGGATCCCGCGCAGATATGGACGATGTGATCGGTTTCGGTGTCGATGTTCGGCGCGAGTGTGTACGGACCCGTGAAGCCGGTGACGACGAGCCGCATGCCGCGCAACGTCCGCTTGACGAGCATCGGCGAGAGCAGCGGCGGAAACTTCGTCACACCCGAGACGTACCGTTCTTCCTTCACCGTGACCGCGAGGTATCGCTCGTGCGGCGCCGAGCTCATCGAGTAGGCGCGCGGCGGCTCCTTGCGCCCTTTCAGATCCTCGAGGAACGCCGTGAAGCGCTCGAGCGCGTCGAACTGATGCGGATCGATCGTCAGGAAATGTCCGGCGCTGTAGTCGAGACGATCGTTTCCGGTGAAGAAGACGAGCGTCGCCGTGTCCGGCGTCTCGACGACGACGTCGGCAACCATCACTTCGAGCTCTTTGATACGACGCGACGTCGAGGCATTGTCGCTCATCGCACACCCGTCGCGAGGCCTTTGCCACGAAGACACGAAGGCACGAAGAAGACCTTCTTGTACAAAGCGTCCTTCGTGTCTTCGTGCCTTCGTGGTTGCATTTCTTCGTGCCTCGACACGGCTCCAATCAGAAGTCGAACCCATCGATGTTCGCTCTGGTGAACATGAGCGGCGGCCCGAGGATGATTTCGGATCCGCGGATCTCGATCCGTCCGAGTCGACCGGCTTCCAGCGAGCGCGCGCCGGGTTGCAGCGCGTTCCGCGTGAGCAGCGAGCCGGCGTAGACGCTGAGGTATCCGAGGTCGCGCGTATTCCAGAGCACGACCGTCTGAACGATCCCGTCGTGGACGTACGGCTTGTTGATGTTCGGCAGCGAGAGTCCGATCACTTTCACGTCGCGGCGTCCGGCCTGGCGGACCGCCTCCGCGGAACCGGGCACGGCAGGCGCCGAGATCGCCATCATCAGCTTCACCGACGGATACACTTTGAGAATCGTCTGCGTTTCGGCGAATGCCTTGTCGCGGTCGTCGTCGCTCGGCCTGATCGTGGCGAGCGTCAGCTGCGGATATTTTTCAGCGAGCCGCTTCCGAATGAACGCGATCCACTCGTTCTGGTTCGCGGCGCTCAGCGCGCCGGTGATGACGGCGAACTCGCCGCGGCCGTCGAGGAGTCGCGCCGCCTCGTCGGTGAGGGTGTTGCCGATGCCTTCCGCCGTCGCCTGATTGACGAAATAATCGCGCGCGTCGGGTTCGGCATCGGCATCCCACGTCAGGACGCGGATGCCGCGTTCGCGCGCCTTCCGCAGCACCGTCGAGATCGCGGCGCGATTCTCGACGGCCACCGCAATCGCGTCGACCCGGCGCGTAATCCAGTTTTCGACGAGCTCGTTCTGCTTCGCCGCGTCGAGGCTCGTCGGTCCGTCCCAGATCAATTCGACGCCGAGCTCCTTGGCCGCTTCTTCCGCGCCGGCGCGGCAACTGACGAAGTATGGATCGCCCTTCGCTTTCGGCATCATCGCCACGACAGGCCGATGCGCCGCGACACCTGGCGGCGCCGTGTCGCTCGCGACGCGTGCGCCCGGCACGATCGACCGCATCAACCAGACGTTCGTGCCGGCGACGATGAATGCGCCGCCGAGAATCGTCGCGCACAGAATCGCGACCTGACTGTTTCTCACGACGAATTCTTCCTGTTCATCATGCGCAATCCTGGCCGCGCGCTGGGCTCTCCACCGGTCCGCCGCGATCGTGCCCACCAGCAGCGTTCCGGTGAGCACGCCGGTCAGCTCCGACGGCAGCGCGGCGAGATGCAGGCCGTTCTGCAGAATCGACAGCGCAAACAGGCCGAGGATCGTGCCCGCCAGCGTTCCTCGTCCGCCGAACACCGACGCACCGCCGAGAACGACGGCCGTGATCGCGTCGAGCTCGTAGCCCGTGCCGGCGTCCGACCGCGCCTGACCGAGGTGCGCCACGTAAACGATCGCGGCGACGCTCGCAATCGCGCCGGACAAAATGTACGCGAGGCCGAGCCGGCTCGACACCGCAATGCCCGCATAGCGTGCACCAGGCGCGTTGAGCCCGATCGCGTACCAGGCGCGGCCCACGATCGACCTGTGCAGCAGGATGAAGTATCCGCCAACTGCCGCGACGAACAGCGGCACCTGCGCCGGCACGGTGCCCCACAGGTAGCCCTGACCCAGAAAGAGAAATCGCGCCGGAAATCCCGAATAGTTCACCGCCGCATGCGTCATGCCCTCCGCGATGCCGCGAAAGAGCGACAGCGATCCGAGCGTCACGATCAGAGGCGGGATACCGAGCCGCGCAATCAATAGCGCATTCAGCGCGCCGCCGGCAAATCCGGCCGCGAGCGCGACCGCGGCCGCGCCGGCGAGCGGCAGATGCCAGTCGCGGGACGCGGCGCCGAACAGGACTGCCGCGAGCCCCATCATCGATCCAACCGACAGATCGATCCCTCCAGTGATGATGATCGGCGTCAGCGCGAGCGCCAGCAGCCCCAGCTCCACGCTGAAGCGGATCACTTCGAAGAAATTCGCGGCGGAGAAAAAGTTCTGGGCGATCGCCGAGAAGATGGCGACCTCCGCGAGGACCGCTATCAGCAGGATGCGTTGCTGATCGAACGTCGAGCTCACGAAGCAAACCTCGCCACCAAAACAGGAAACCACGAAACCACGAAACGGCTGCCACGAAGGCACGAAGGCGCGAAGAAGACTTTCGGTTCGACGCGGCGCCGCGCAGCGGCGGCCTCAGGCATCGAAAACCGGCCGGACGAACAAACGTTGCGTCTCCGCGTTTGCTCGTCCAGCCGGTTTTCGATGCCTGTGACAGCGGCCTGCTCCGCAGGCCGCTCCGCGTCGAACCGGGCGAGTCGTTTTCGTGTTTTCGCGGTTTCGTGCGTTTCGTGAAAACGTACCCGCGTCTTCGTGCCTTCGTGTCTTCGTGGTTGCATTTCTTCGTGTCTCGACCGTCACCTGTCACACGCTCACCACGAGGGCGCGGACGTCCTTGTTCCGGCGCGCTCGGATTGCGTCGATGGCGACGCCCGTCAGGATGATCGCGCCCTGGAGCGCGCGCTCCCAGTACGCGCTCACCCCGAGAAACGTCAGCGCGGGATCGATCGCGGCGAGCAGGACGAGGCCGAGCACGGTGCCGGCAATCGTTCCGCGCCCGCCGGTGATCGCCGTGCCGCCGACGACGACCGACGCGATCACTTTCATTTCGAGCCCGAGGCCGGCGTTGCTCGGAATCTGATTGAACCGGACCGAGTTCAACAGCGCGGCCAGTCCCGTCAACGTTCCCGCGGCGATGAACACCGACGCTTTCACGAGCGCCGCGTCGAGTCCGGCGAGCCGCGCGGCGTCCGCATTCGATCCCGTCGCGTAGATCGCGCGTCCGGCCGCGAGATGACCGAGCGTCCAGGCCATGACGATCGTCAGGCCGGCGACGCCGGCAAACATCACCCACGGGTACGACCCCTGCGTCAGCCCGAGCCACTGAAAGCTCCGCGGCAGATTCTCGATCCATGCGCCCTGGGTCGACCAGCGCAGCCCGTCGCGCAGCGCCACCATCGTCGCCAGCGTGACGACGATCGACGGGATGCGGAGATACGCGACGAGGACGCCGTTCAACCCGCCGAGCAGCGCGCCCGTGGCGCACGCAGCCAGCGCGGCGACGGCGATCGGCATCCCCAGCTTCGACGTCACGCCGGCGACGACGCCGGCGATCGCGAAGACCGAGCCGACGGAGATATCGATCTCGCCGGCGATCATCACGAGCGTCGCGCCGAGCGCGACGACGAGGACCGGCGCATTCGCGAGGAAGAGATCGCCGAGGTTCTCCGCCGTGAAGTATCCCGGCGCGACGAACGCCAGCACGAGCGCCAGCGCGCCAATCGCGATCGCGACAGACACCTCACGCTGATGACGTTTCAGCATCTCAATTGCCCGACGCTCGGCTAAAGCCTCGCGCTCCATCTGCTCGTTCGAGCGCCATCGCGATGATCTTCTGCTGCGTCGCCTCCGCGCGCGAGAGGATGCCCACGATCGTGCCGCCATGCATCACCGCAATGCGATCGCTCATGCCGAGCACCTCGGGCAGCTCGGACGAGATCATCAGAATCGCGACGCCGCGCTCGGCGAGCGACTGCATGATGCCGTGAATCTCGGCCTTGGATCCAACGTCGACTCCCTGTGTCGGCTCGTCGAGGATCAGAATCGAGGGACGAATCGCCAGCCATCGCGCGAGCGCGACCTTCTGCTGATTGCCGCCCGACAGCGAGCCGACCTCGACGCCGACCGACGGCGCCTTGATCCGCAGCTGACCGGCGTACTGCTCCGCGGCTTCGCGCTCGACCTTTGCGTCGATGAGGCCGCGCTTCGAGACGGCATCCAGCGTGGCGAGGCTCGCGTTCTCCGCGATTGACATCTCGAGGACGACGCCGTGCTGACGGCGATCCTCGGGCACGTAGCCGATGCCATGCGTGATCGCGTCCGCCGGCGACGCAATCGCGACCGGCGCCCCATCGACCAGGACCGCGCCGGCATCGAACGGTCGCAGCCCGAAGATCGTTTCCGCCAGCTCGGTGCGTCCCGAGCCGACGAGCCCCGCCAGCCCGACGATCTCGCCGCGTCTCACGTCGAGCGAGATGTCGTGGAGATCCGCGGCGCGGCTGCGCAGGCGGCGGACTTCCAGCGCGACCGGCCCGAGCGGCACCTCGCGCTTGGGAAACACCGCAGCGAGCTCGCGCCCGACCATCAAGCGAATGAGCGTCGCGCGATCGAGGTCGGCGCGCGGCGAGGTCGCGATCACGTCGCCGTCGCGCAGCACGGTGATCCGATCGGCGACGGCGAACACTTCTTCCAGCCGATGAGAGATGTAGATGACCCCGGTGCCTTCGCCGCGCAGCCGCCTGATCACGCCGAACAGGTGATCGACTTCCCGATCGGATAGCGAGGCGGTCGGCTCGTCCATGATCAGGATTCTGGCGTTCGCGCCGATCGCTTTCGCGATCTCCACGATCTGCTGTTCGGGCATGCTCAGGCCGGCGACGAGCCGATCGGGATCGAGCGGCGCCCCGATGCGATCGAGCAGCGCCGCCGCGGTGCGCGTCCGCGCGCGCCAGTCGACACGGCGCCATGCGCCGCCCCCCTCGAGCGCGAGCGCCACGTTTTCGGCGATGCTGAGGTGCGGAAACAGCGAGGGCTGCTGATAGATCGCACGGATGCCGAGCGATCGCGACAACGCCGGATCCATCCGCGGCACCGCGTGTCCCGCGACGATCAGCGTGCCGGCATCCGGCGTCTCCGCGCCGGTGATGATTTTGATGAGCGTCGATTTGCCGGCGCCGTTCTCGCCGACCAGCGCATGAACCTCACCTGGCTCGAGGGTGAAGGTGACGCGCCGGAGTGCGTGGACACCCGCAAACGACTTGGAGATGGAATCCGTCTGGAGCAGGGGCATGTCAAGTCTGAAGTCTAAAGTCTGAAGTCTGAAGTGAGGCTTGGAAGCCTGGAAGCTGGAAGCGAGGTTGGAAGCTCGAAGCCAAACTGGAAGCCGAAGACTGAACTACCCGCTTCATCTCCAGCTTCGACTTCGAGCTTCCGCTTCGATCTTCCAGCTTCACTTCCATCTTCCCGCTTCCTGCTTCGCTTCAGACTTCAGACTTCAGACTTCAGACTTGCTGAGCTCACCACGCCAATCTGAACCCGAGTTGCACGTTGCGTCCGTCGTCGGCCGTCGTGATCGTCGTGCCGGCGGCGTCAGAGATGTTCGTGTTCGGGTTGCCGAAATTGTTGTGATTGAGCAGATTGTAGACCTCGGCGCGGAACTCGATCCGTGCGCGGTTGATCGGGAAGCGCTTGCTGACCGAGAAATTCACCTGCTGCGTCCCGGGTCCGCGAATCGTGTTGCGTCCGGCGGTGCCCTGCGTGCCGAGCGCCGGGACCGAGTAGGCCGTCTTGTCGAACCAGCGATCGGGCGTCGCATCGTCGAGGATGCCGAAGTTGCCGGCGGAGACGAGGTTCACGCGCTGCGGAACGTACGATCCGCACATGCAGACGTTGGTCGATGAGACCGACAACGGGAATCCACTCGCCAGCCGGATGATGCCCTGCACCTGCCATCCGCCGAGCGCGTACGCCGCCGCGCCGCCGTTCGAGAGCCAGCGCTTGCCGGGTCCGACCGGGAGCTCGTAGCCGAAGCTGAACGCCGATCGATGCCGCTGGTCGTAGCGTGAGGGTCCCTTGTCCGCATTGACGTCCCACGCGTACGCCGTGTCGTTGGCCTCGATTTCCCCCGATCCGTTGTCGATCGCCTTCGACAGTTGATAGTTGGCCAGGAAGAAGAATCCGTCCGAGTACCGCTTCTCGAGACGGAACGACACGCCGTTGAAGCGCGCCCAGCCGGCGTCGGACGAGTAGAGAATCGCCGACTGAAATGCCGGATACGGCACGCGCGTCGCGATCGGCGTGGTGCCCGGCGTCGCCTGATTGATGTTGTACCGCTTGTGCTCGTTGTAGCTCCGGCTGCCGGTGTACGCGACTTCAACGAGGTAGTTGTTGCTGAAGCTGTACTGCACGTTGCCGTTCCACTGGAACGTGTACGCGTTCCGGTTGGACGGATCCATCGAGAACGGCGCGGGGAACTGCGGAATGCCGCTCAAGTCCGGGAACAGCGTGTCGGCGTTGAATCGGAGATCCGTCGCCGTCGGCTGCAACGAGTACTGCCCGTAGTACGGCGGCACGAGACGTGAGAACTGCAGCTCGTTCAGATTCAGATTGTCGTAGTAGATCCCGAAGCCGGATCGCACGACCGTCTTCTCGTTCGCGTTGTACGCAACGCCGACGCGCGGGCCGAAGTTGTTCAGGTCCTTCTGCAGAATGCCCGGCGGGAAGAAGCCGTCCTGATTGATGACGAGCGGCACGAGCTGCGCCGGCAGACTCGCCGGCAGCTTGTTGTAGGCGATCTTCCCGGAGGCGGCGTCGAACGATCCTTCGATGCCGTTGATCTCGTGCCACGGCGCGAGATATTCCCATCGCAGTCCCATCTGGATGGTCATCTTCGACGAGACCTGCCAGTTGTCGTCGATGAACGGCGCGAGAGTCGGGGATCGATACGTCGACCGCGAACTGCCGAACGCACCGGTGCACGTCGAGCAGTAGCCGAGCAGAAAATCGCCGACCACGTTCCCGGTGAACTGCCCGTTGAACGTGAAGCCGCCGCGAGGCGGCACCTCGGTGAGATGCTCGAAGTTGCGGAACTGCGCCTGCAGGCCGAAGCGGATGTTGTGCGCGCCCTTCACCCAGCTCGTCGCGTTCGACACGCTGAACATGTTTTCAGTCGCGCCTTGCGTGATCCCGCCTTCGCCGTTTCCGCTGAAGCCGCTCATCGTGAAGCCGGGACGGCCGTAGTCGAGCGGATCGACGCTGCCGGCGAGATTGCGAAGGCCGATGTCGCCCACCCAATTGCGGCCGTCGAGGCTGATCGGCGCGTTGAGGTGATAGGCGTAGTTGTAGCCAAAGCGAATCTCGTTGACCAGCGCCGGCGAGATGACCCACGTCTCGCCGACCGCGAGGTTCCGCCCTTTCTGCGGAAAGTTGGTGTAGGTGAAGGCGCCCGGATTCAGCTGCCTGCCGTTGTAGTAGAGGAACCGCTCGAACAGGTTGTGCTTGGACGACAGCACCTGATCGCCGCGCACTGTCGCCGAATCGGCGTCGTCGGTGAAATCGCGGACGGTTCGGTAGTTGTTCGCGCCCGTCGTGTTCGGCGCCGGCTCGGTCGGCGCCAGGATGCGCGCGAAATTCGAGAATCGGCTCGACGGGATGATGTTGCCGGGGAACGGCTGGCCGGTGAGCGGATCGCGCACCGGCGTCGCGAGGCTCGAGAAGTTCCCCGCCATGAAATCGGGATTCGGCACGCTCGCAAACAGCGTCTTGCCCTGCGTCGTCCGGAGTCCCTCGTAGCCGCCGAACGCGAACACCTTGTTCTTCACGATCGGCCCGCCGAACGTCACGCCGCTCTGATTCCGGTTTCCGACCTTCTGGCCGAAGTAGTTCTCTTTCGCGATCGAGCTGTCGCGGAAGTACTCGTACGCCGAGCCGTTGATCTTGTTCGTGCCCGACTTGGTGACGATCGACACGACCGCCTGCCCCTGTCCGTACTCCGTCGTGAACGAGTTGCGGAGCACGTTCACTTCCTGCACGGCGTCGAGCGGCGGATTCAGCGAGAGGTTGTTGAAACGCAGCGATCGCACGTAGACGCCGTCGATGGCGTAGTTGGTCGAGCTGTCGCGCCCGCCTTCGACCGTGACGTACTGGCTGCGGCTGCTTCCGGCCGCGCCGAATTGTGTCCCGCGCGTGAAGGACTGCGGCGTCACGCCGGCCGAGAGCGCCGCGAACGACAACAGCGTGCGTCCCGCGACCGGCAGATCCTCGATTTGCTTCTGCGTGATCGTCTGCGTCACGGAGGCATTGGTCGTCTGCAGCAGCGGCGACAGGCCGGTGACGGTGATGTTCTCGGCGACCGTCGCCAGGCCGAGCACGACGTTGGGCCGCGCGATCTCGCCGTTGCGCAGCGTCACCTCGTTGATCTCCGCGGTCTGGAATCCGGCGAGCTCGACTCGAATCTGGTACGTCGCCGGCGGGAGGTTGGGGATCGTGAACCGGCCTTCGCTGTCGGTCACGGTTGTGCGTTGCGCGTTGGTGCCCGTGTTCGTCACGGTCACAGTGGCGCCCGGCAAGGCGCCGCGAGTGGAGTCCGTTACCTGACCGACGATGCCGGACGACGCCGATTCCTGCGCCCGGGCCGTCGACCACGGCGCCATGAGGGCGGCGAGGATCAGAATCCCCAGCCTGTTACCGACCATAGCCTGCCTCCTCTGAGCGCCTCTTTTACGATTGACGCCGAGAGCGGTCAAACCAATTCCCTGCGGGCGTCATCGTTCTTCTGTGCAAAACGCCCGATTGAGGGAGTGCGCCAGAAAAATCGTTTCCTGTGCATCGGGCCGCGCGTTACAATCGCAAACCGTTTCGCTATCCAAAACAGAAAACCTTTATGCCCCCGGCCCGCGACCCATATCTCGTCAAGGCGGTCGTCCACTCGTCGCGTGTGTTGTCGGCCTTCCGTTCGTCGGGAGAAGCGCTGCCCCTGCGCGACGTCGCCACGCGCAGCGGTCTGCCGAAGAGCATGACGTTCCGCCTGCTCTACACGCTGGAGCGCTGCGGGATGATCGAGAAGGTCGGCGAAAACCTCTATCGATCGTCGCTGCGCCCGTTCAAGCAGAAGCTCTATCGCCTCGGCTACGCGGCGCAGGGACACGACTACCAGTTCTCCAAAGAAGTGTCGACCGGCCTGCAGCGCGCCGCGGCGCTCGAAGGCATCGAGCTCATCTCGGTCGACAACCGCTACAACCCGAAGATCGCGCAGCGCAACGCCGACGTCCTGGTGCGTGAGAAGGTCGATCTCGTCATCGAATTCCAGACCGACGAGCAGGTGGCGCCGATCGTCGCCGCGAAGTACCGCGAAGCGAACATTCCGATGATCGCGATCGAGATTCCGCATCCCGGCGCCGTCTACTACGGCGCGAACAACTACGAAGCCGGATTGATCGGCGGACGCTGCCTCGGCCGCTGGGCGAAGCAGCACTGGCACGCCGAGGTCGACGAGATCGTGCTGATCGAATTGAAGCGCGCCGGCAGTCTGCCGCAGATGCGGCTGACCGGCATGCTCGTCGGCATGAAGGACGTCTGCGCGCCGCTCGAGCACTGCCGCGTCACGTACGTCGACGGCGACGGCAAGCTGGGGAACAGCTTCGAAGCGATGCGAAAGCATCTGCGAATGAGCCGCGCGCGCCGCTTCCTGGTCGGCGCGATCAACGATCCGAGCGCGCTCGGCGCACTGCGCGCGTTCCAGGAAGCCGGACGAACCGAGTCATGCGCCGTCATGGGACAGAACGCATCGCCCGAAGGGCGCGCGGAGCTGCGCGAACCCGGCACGCGGCTGATCGGCTCGGTCGCGTACTTCCCCGAAAAATACGGCACCGAGATCGTCAACGTCGCGCTCGACATCCTGCACCGCCGGCCCGTGCCGCCCGCCGTGTTCGTGAAGCACCAGCTCGTGACGCCCGAGAACGTCAATCACATCTACCCGAACGACGAGCTGATGCAAATCACCGCAGGCGCGCCCGCGTGACGATCAGTCACCTGCTCCGCCCGCACTGGAAGGCGCTGACGCTCGCGCTGCTGGCGGTGCTCGGCGAAACGGTCGCCGACATTCTGCAGCCGTGGCCGATCAAGGTCGTCGTCGACAACGTCCTCCAATCGAAGAAGCTGCCGGCATCGCTCGGCGCGATCGTCGACGGGCTGTTCGCCGGCGACAAATACGCGACGCTGAACTTCGCCGTCGCCGCCGTCGCGCTCATCGCAATCGTCGGCGCCGTCAGCGGATACCTGCAGAAATACCTGACCACACGCGTGAGTCAGTGGGTGGGACACGATCTGCGCCGCACCGTCTACCAGCACATTCAGCGCCTCTCGCTCGCCGATCATCGCGAAACACGCTCGGGCGATCTGATCATGCGGATGACGAGCGACATCTCGTCGCTCCAGGATTTCATCACCTCCTCGCTCTTCGGCATCCTCGTGAACGTGCTCACGCTCGCGGGGATTCTGGGGGTGATGTTCTACATCAACTGGCGCTTCACGCTGCTCGCGCTGTCGGTCGTGCCGGCGCTTTCGTTCGTCGTGTTCTTCTACACGCGGCGCATCAAGGCGGCATCGCGAGCCGTCAGGAAGCGCGAAGGCGAGCTGATGTCGGACGTCGCCGAAGTGTTCGCGTCGATTCACGTCGTCCACGCGTTCGCGCGCGAGGACTACGAAGATCGGCGCTTCGCGTCCGAGAGCCGCTTCAACGTCGAAGCCGGCTTGCAGGCGCGAAGCGTGAAAGCGCGGCTCTCGCCGATGATCGAGCTGATCGTCGCCGCGGGCACGTGCGCGGTCCTCGCGTACGGCGGCCGGCTCGCGCTGGCCGGCACGATCAGCGCCGGCGTGCTCATCGTGTTTCTCCTGTACCTCGGCAAGCTGTACAAACCGATCCGCGATCTGTCGAAGATGACCGACACGGTCGCCAAAGCCGCCGTCGCGTACGAGCGCATCCAGGAAATCCTCGAGCTCGAGAGCCGCGTGCGCGACATGCCGGGTGCGCGAGTCGCGCCGCCGTTCGACGGCAGCATCGAATTCGATCGCGTGACGTTCGCGTACGACGGCGACACGCCGGTTCTCAGCGACGTGAGCTTTCGCATCGAGCGCGGGCAGGTCGCGGCGATCGTCGGCCCGTCCGGCACCGGCAAGAGCACGATCGCCAGTCTGATCACGCGCTCTTACGATCCGCTGGCGGGAGCCGTGCGCATCGACGGCGCCGACATCCGCGAGTACACGCTGAAGTCGCTGCGCGATCAGATCAGCATCGTGCTGCAGGACACGCTGCTCTTCCGCGGGACGATCTGGGAGAACATCGCCTACGGCCGGCCCGACGCGTCGCCCGAGGACACGATCGAAGCGGCGCAGCTCGCGAACGCCCACGACTTCATCCTGAACCTGCCGCAGGGCTACGCCACGATGGTCGGTGACCGCGGCGCGACGCTCTCCGGCGGCCAGCGCCAGCGCATCGCGATCGCGCGCGCGATCGTCCGCAACGCGCCGATCCTGATCCTCGACGAGCCCACTGCCGGTCTCGACGCCGCGTCCGAGCAGGCCGTCATCGACGCGCTCGATCATCTGATGAAGGGACGCACCTCCATCGTCATCGCCCACCATCTCGGGACGATCCGTCACGCCGACGTCATCTTCGTGGTGAACGGCGCGCAGATCGTCGAGCACGGCACGCATGACGCGCTGATTGGGAGCGGCGGTCTCTACGCCGAGCTGCACCGCATCCAGACCGTGGGGTGAACTCTCCACCACGGGGGACACGGAG
>Ga0114129_10003747_pt1 | contig 21435 bp, 14 predicted proteins | sample RhiMetdeltSRZDD1_FD_80071 | JGI IMG/M metagenome (GOLD analysis project Ga0114129, IMG submission 80071) | Populus rhizosphere microbial communities from Tennessee, USA - Rhizosphere MetaG P. deltoides SRZDD1 (version 2) (version 2) | ecosystem: Host-associated > Plants > Roots > Rhizosphere >... | reverse complement strand
GGGATGCCGTTGACGTAGCTGCGAATGTGTTCGTCCGTTGATTGCGTCCACTGGAGCGCAAGGTCGAGTCGCAGGCCGCTCTCGTCGCTTTCCTTCGCCAGCGCGAACTGCGCGTCGTGCACGGGAACGGCCGACCGCTCGCCGAGGATCTTCTTGAGGTAGTCCGACAGCCCTTCAGTGTGCTGAAAGACTTCTTTCGTTCCAGCCGCCTCGTTCTCGAAGACGATCTTCAGCCCTTTGTGCAGGTAACTCGAGACCTCGAGGCGCTGCCGGATCAGATCGGGATCGAACTCAACCTTCGGGAAGATGGTCGTGTCGGGACGAAAGAACACCGTCGTGCCGGTGCCTCGAGCACTACCGCTCTTCTTCAGCCCGCCGACGACGGTGCCTTGCTTGAAGCGCATCTCCCATTGACCGCCGTCACGGCGCACCGTCGCAACCAGCTCTTTCGAGAGCGCGTTGACGACGCTGGCGCCGACGCCGTGCAAGCCGCCTGCGGTCTTGTAATTGCCGGCGTCGAACTTGCCGCCCGCGTGCAGCGTCGAGAAGATCACCTCGAGTGCGCTCTTCTTCGTTTTCGGATGCTTGTCAACGGGGATGCCGCGTCCGTCGTCTGAAATCGTGATGGAACTGCCGTCGTCGTGAAGCGTGACGGTGATGTTCGAGGCGTATCCGTTCATCGCCTCGTCCACGGAGTTGTCGAGGATCTCCCAGACGAGGTGATGCAGGCCGGCTGCGCCAACTCCGCCGATGTACATGCCCGGCCGTTTGCGGACGGGCTCCAAGCCTTCGAGAACGGTGATGTCTTTCGCTGTGTACGTAGTCGCCATTCGGGGTCAAATAGTTGTGTTGACGGATGTTAGCATGCTTACAATACGCACATGGCCAGCCGTCGGCTCGCGCGCATCGCGGTGGCAGTGATTCTCGTGGTGATCTGCGCCGCTGTGGCCGACGCTCAATTTCGCCGCGGCCGCGGGCGTTTCTTCGAGCCGATTCGCAGTCCAACGCCCGATACGTTCGACGGCTCGTTCAATTTCTGCCGCATCATGTTCACCGCCAGCGGCTACGGCTACGGCGGCGGCTGGTACGTCGATTACCCTCGCGCCGACGTCAACCTCTCAATTCGTCTGTCGGAGCTGACCAAAACGCGAATCAGCCTCGACGAAACCGGCGAACCCAATCACATCGTCATCAGCCTCACGGATCCGGCGCTCTTCGAGTGTCCGTTCATCATGATGACGGAAGTCGGGAATGCGTACTTCAGTCCCGAGGAGGCCGCCAAACTGAGGGAGTACTTGCTGAAGGGCGGCTTCTTGTGGGCCGACGACTTCTGGGGCTCGGACGCGTGGGACAACTGGGTGCACGAGTTCGCGAAGGTTCTGCCGGGCAATGAGTATCCGATCTTCGAACTGCCGATGACGCATCCGATGTTCCGGCAGCAATTCCAGGTCACGAAGGTGCCGCAGATCGCGTCGATCAGTCACTGGGCGAGCACCGGCAACACATCGGAACGCGGGATGGACAGCGCCGTGGCGCACGCGATGGGCGTTGCCGACAAGCATGGGCGGCTGATGGCCCTCATGACCCACAACACGGACTTCGGCGATTCGTGGGAACGCGAAGCCGACGATCCCACGTACTTCTATAACTTCTCCGTCGCTGGGTACGCCTTCGGTATCAATGTGCTCCTCTACTCGATGACGCACTAACCCATTGCAGATTGCAGATTGCAGATTGCAGATTGCAGATTGCAGATTGCAGATTGCAGATTGCAGATTGCAGATTGGACTCTGCAATGAGTGAAATCCATCGTCTCCTCGATCAGCTCGAGCGCGAGCATAGCGGTGATCCGTGGCATGGTTCGCCGTTGCGCGACATCCTGGACGGCGTCGACGCGATTCAGGCATCGCGCAAACCGATTCCAGGCGGGCATTCCATCTGGGAACTGGTGCTGCACATCACCGGCTGGAAGCGCGAGGTTGCCTCGCGAACTGGCGGCGCGCCTGCGGGCATGCCGGCAGACGGTGACTGGCCTGATGTCGGCGAGCCAACGGACGCGGGATGGAAGGCGGCGCTTCAGCGACTCGAGGAAGCGCATCGCGCCTTGATTGCCGCGATCGAAAAGCTCCCTGAAGCCACACTCTTCGAGGCAACCAACGATCCGCGCAATCGACCGCTTGGCGCAGGCGTCTCGTACTACGTACTCCTGCACGGCGTGGTGCAGCACGACGTCTACCACGCCGGTCAGATTGCGCTATTGAAGAACGCCGTCGCCTAGCTCTCAGCCGACACGGCTGCGATCAACGCCTTGATGTAGCCGAACGCAAACGCAAAGCCCTGCAGATTGCTGGTATCCCCTTCGATCGAGGGGACGTGGTCCGGCATCATCATGCCGTCATATCCAATCTCCTTGTAGACCCGCATCGCCTTCAGCATGTCCACATCGCCATCGTCGATAAACGTCTCGCGGAAGTTGAGGAAGCCGCCGGAGATGTTCCGGAAGTGGACGTTGAAGATCTTCTTGCGCGCACCGAAATAGCGGATCACGTCAAAGATCTGCTCGCCCGGTTTCTCGAGCATTTCCGAGACGGTTCCCTGGCAGAAGTTCAAGCCGTGGAACGGGCTCTCGGCGATCGTGACGAACTTCTTCAATCCATCGACGGAGCCAAGCACTGTTTCCACGCCGCGCCAGCCCTTACCACGAGGCATTCCCGGATCCTGCGGATGGCACGCGATGCGGACCTTGTGCTCCTCGGCGACAGGAACGACGCGCTTCAGGAAGTACGTGATGCGCTCCCAATACGTGTCCTCGTCGACCCGTCCCGCGATCGTGAGCGGCGGTACCTGCTTCGCGTCCGCATAGACGAACGTGCTGTAGCGCGCCCGGCCGCGGCCGAGCGTCGCCGCGACGCGCGGGATGCCGATCAGTGTGAGGTTGTACTTTGCCGATGGGATGCCGGCGCGCGAGATGTTACGGATCATCTGGCAGATGTCGTCGATCTGCCGATCGCGATCTGGATCTTTTGCGAGGAGGATCGCCGGATTCTCGCTGCCTGAAATCTCGCTCGAGCTGAGTGGAAGCGGCACCATGTCGAGCGTGATGCCAAACGATTCGACGCGTTCCTTGAGCCGGGTCAGCGACTCGACCGACCACGCCTGATCCATCTTCGCCGACGGCAGCATGCTGCAGATGTGGTTGACGCCAAACCCTGCGAGCACGCGAAGGATGCTGTCGGCATCGCCGTGCTGCGTGCCGGCCTTCATGCGGGCCTTGCCTGCGGTCTGCGATAGCGACCGCGCACTACCAGGCGCGCTCGCCAGCCTGGCCGTGACCGCCGCTTCCGCCAACGCTCCCGCCGTTACACCGCTGCCAGCAAGCCGAACGAAATCACGGCGATTCATTCCGAACCTCCTAGAGCCGCAATACTACAGGATTGTGCAGCGGCCGGCGGGCAGCTGCCTGCGGCCAGCGGGTTAGTACAGCCAAATTCTGCCGCCGGCTGGAAGCTGGAGGCCGTGCTGCTCGGCGCCACATTCCACGCCGAACACTTGCTGATGCTGCGGGCGCATCAGATAGAGACGGAACGCTTCGACTCGAGACAACCGGCCAACCGCCGGCGGTGAATCGCCGCACACAATCTCCTGCCACGCCTCGCGCCACTTCGACGGGCGGATGTGAATGGGATCGACGCCGTACCAATCCGATTTGAGCCGAACAAACCGCAAGCCGCGCGCCGCGGCAATTGCCGCGACGCCCTCGCTCACGCGCTCGGCCGTCTCGGCGACGTCCGCGAACGAGAGGCGGCACCGCGGAAACAGGATCGACCGAAAGAACAGGAACCTCGCGTTGGAGATGTCGTTCACGCCGACACGAGGCAGGCCGGCGAGGATGATGTCGTCCGAGAATTGCTTGAGCCGATCCACGGTCTCCTCGACCCACGACAGGATCTGCGTGTGGGTGAAACCGTAGAGGATGTCGTTGCCGATGTCGGTGACGATCGCCTTGGTCGGACGTGGAGGCAGCGCCTCCAGCTCCTGCCAGAGCCCTGACTGGAGGATCCCAGGAATCGTACGAGCGAGGACGCGACTTTCCGACCCGAACGAGCGACCGTGTCCAAGCGCGGCCACGACTTCGACGTCGTGGCCCCACGCGGCTCTGGCGGTCGCGACGACTGTCTGAAAGCCGCGCGTCAGATTGCTCGCCCCAAGGGCGACGACGCGCCTCGTCGTGACAGCGGCCATCTACTCCTTTCGCTTCATCTGCGGGATGATCGAGCCTCGCGCGCAGCACTCAATCAGCGCGTCGAGCCGCCGCACGCGTGTCGCGTCTTGCTTCGCGTTCATCACCCAGTACGAGACGGTGCGGCGGTAGTACGGCGCTTGCTTTTCGAAAAATACCCATGCGTCCCGGTTGGCCTTGAACGTCTTCGCCAGCTCGGGCGCGAGTTCCTTTGGCCGGTTCTCGAACGCATAGACCCCCGTCCGCTTCTCGTCGCGCGCCTCGAACGCGGCCATTCCCACCTTTGTCATGCGACCCGTCTTCATCAACCGCTCGACGTGCCCGACGTTGATGCGGCTCCAGATGCTGCGCGGTTTGCGCGGCGTGAACCGAATGCTAAAGCTATCGGCGTCCACGCTGCGGCGGACACCGTCGATCCATCCGTAGCAGAGTGCCTCGTCCAACGCCTGCGCATAGGTCACGCCTCTGTCCGCGGCGTGGACCCTGAAGATCTGCAGCAGCAGTTCCGGAGAGGTCTTGTGATTCTTCGCCAGCCACGCGCGGAATTGGGCCGGAGTCTTGAAGGTGGTGAGCTTCGAGCCTGCCATCCGCGTGGTCCGTTTCGTCCGTAGCGTTAATCCAGGAGCAGAGCTCCGGGATCCTCGACCAGCTGTTTCACTCGGACGAGGAAGCGCACGGCTTCGGAACCGTCGACAATCCGGTGATCGTAGGTAAGCGCGACGTACATCATTGGCCGGATCGCGACCTGCCCGTTCACGGCGACCGGCCGATCCTGGATCTTGTGCAGACCAAGAATGCCGACCTGTGGCGGGTTGAGGATCGGCGTGCTCAGCAGCGAGCCAAAGACACCGCCGTTGGTGATCGTGAACGTGCCGCCTTTGAGATCCGCCAGCGACAGCGTGCCTGCTTCGGCGCGGCTGGCAAAATCGCGGATCTGCTTTTCAATCTCCGCGAAGCCCATCTTGGCCGCATCGCGCAGCACCGGCACGACCAAACCCTCGCTCGCACCGACCGCCACGCCAATGTCGAAATAGTGCTTGAGCACCATCTCGTCGCCCTGAATCTCGGCGTTCAGCAGTGGAAAGCTGCGCAGCGCGCCGACCGACGCCTTCACGAAAAACGACGCGATGCCGAGGCCGACGCCATGCCGCTCCTTGAACGCCTGCTTGTGACGCTCGCGCAGCGACATCACCGCGGTCATGTCGACTTCGTTGAACGTCGTGAGCATTGCCGCGGTGCTCTGCGCCTCGACCAGCCGCTTGGCAATCGTGGCGCGCCGCTTCGACATGCGCACCCGTTCCTCGGACCGATCGCCTTCGGCTCGCCGGCGGTCCTCGCTGACTGGCGGAACCGGCTTTGCCTTCGGGGCCTCAGGCGCCTTCGCAACCGCCGGGGGAGATGTTGCGCTTGCCGCCTGCTCGACATCGCGGCGCATGACGCGGCCGGCGTCGCCCGACCCCCGCACACGTGAGAGGTCCACTTCGTTCGCAGCGGCGGCCTTCCGCGCCGTCGGGGTCGCGCGCGGAGGCTTGCTCTCGCCTTTGCCGTTCGTCTTCGCCTCGGTCTTCGTCTCAATTGGGGGCTCGGGTGCGGCAGCCGGAGGCGCAGGTGCCGCGCTCTTGCCCGCGGCTTTCTCGTCTATGCTCCCCAGCACCTCGCCGACCTTCACGTCCTCTCCATCCTTGCGAGCGATGCTGGTGAGAACTCCCGCTTGGGGCGCGCTCACTTCCAAATCGATCTTGTCGGTCTCGAGCTCGACCAATGGCTCTCCCACCGCGACGACGTCACCTTCCTTGCGGAGCCACTTGGCGACGCGCGCATCCACGATGGATTCGCCGACTTCAGGCACAACGATGTTGATTGACATGATGTAGTCGGTAGTCGTTAGGCGTTCGTCGCAACTAAGCAGTCGTGCTCGTCACGGTTGTTTGCCGTGCGACCGGTTTGCCGCCGAACGCCTGAGCGATGAGTGACTGTTGGTTCAGCGTGTGCCGCGCGGCGGAACCCTCGGCCGGGCTGGCGCTGCGCGGGCGAGCGACACGGCGCACGGCGCGGCCGTTCGATACTTCCTGCAGCATCGGCCGCATGAATTCCCACGCGCCCATGTTCTCAGGCTCTTCCTGCACCCAGACGACTTCTCCAGCCTCGGGATACGTATCGAGGACCCCGCGGAGTTCGCGCATCGGGACCGGATACAACTGCTCGAGCCGACAGATTGCAATATCGGGCCGCTCGGCGCGTTGTCCGGCCGCCATCAAATCCACGTAGATCTTGCCACTGCACAGGATCACGCGGCGGATCTCGGATGCGCGCGACGCACCGTCGTCGTCGGGCAGGACCATGCGGAAGCGGCCTTCCGCCAGCTCGCGCGGCGTCGAGGCCACCATCGGGTGACGCAGCAGGCTCTTCGGCGTCAGCACGATCAACGGCAGCGGATCGACGAGCAGCAGCGCTGCCTGACGACGCAGCAAATGGAAGTACTGCGCGGCGGTCGTGCAGTTCGCGACGCGGATGTTGATGTCCGCGGCAAGCTGAAGGAAGCGCTCCGGACGGGCGCTCGCGTGATCGGGCCCCTGACCCTCGTGGGCGTGCGGCAGCAGCATCACGAGTGACGGCCGTTGCCCCCACTTCCCCCGTGCCGACACCAGGAACTCGTCGATGATGACCTGCGCGCCATTGATGAAGTCGCCGTACTGCGCTTCCCACATCACGAGTCGCGCCGGCTCCTGGACGCTGTAGCCGTACTCGAATCCAACGACGGCGTTCTCGGTCAGTGGGCTGTTATGAATCTCGAAGGCGGCTGCGGCCTGCGGCAGCGTCTGCAGCGGCACATGCGCGCGGCCGGTCTTCACGTCGTGGTACACGGCGTGACGATGGCTGAACGTGCCGCGCTCGACGTCTTCACCTGTCAAGCGGATAGCGATGCCGTCGCTGAGGATCGAGGCAAGCGCCAGCTCCTCGGCTGCAGCCCAGTCCACGGTCCGTTCGTTCACCGCGTCGAGCATGCGCGCGCGCTTCTCACGTCCGCGCTCGAGCTTCTTGTGAATGGTGAAGTTCGCAGGCACCTCGAGCAGGGCAGTATTCAACTCGCGTAGCCGCTCCAGTGGAATCCCGGTGTGTGCTTTGGCTGCTGCACCCGGCGGCGGCGCCTCAGGCTCCGGCTCGACGAGGTCCTGCTCGGGACGAAGCGCGTCGTAGGCGCGCTGCATTTCTCCGGTGTGCTTTGCCGCGATCTCGTCGGCGTCCTGGGCTGTGATGAGGCCGCGGCTCACGAGCGTCTGCGCCCAGATTTCTCGAACGGTCGGCTGTTCGGCGATCCGCTGGTACATCAGCGGCTGCGTGAACGCGGGCTCGTCACCCTCGTTGTGGCCGTAGCGGCGATACCCGATCAAATCGATCAAGAAGTCACGCTGGAATCGCTCCCGATAGGCGAAGGCAAGCCGCGCGGCTTCGACACATGCCTCGGGATCGTCCGCGTTGACGTGCACGATCGGAATCTTGAACCCGCGCGCCAGGCCGCTCGCGTACGACGTGCTGTACGTATCCTCAGGTCCGGTCGTGAATCCGAGCTGGTTGTTGACGATGATGTGGATCGTGCCACCGGTCGAGTAGCCAGGCAGCCGGCTCAAGTTCAGCGTCTCGGCAACGACACCCTGGCCAGGGAATGCCGCGTCGCCGTGAATCAGAATCGGCACGCTGCGCGCCGGATCGAACCGCGGCGCGCCGCCGCCCTCGACGCTCGTGCCAGCGGCTCGCGCCATGCCCTCGACCACGGGATCGACGGCCTCGAGGTGGCTCGGATTCGGCGGCATCGACACGACGAGATCCATCGCCGCGCCGCCTTTGATCGCGCGGTGCGCGCCAGCGTGGTACTTGACGTCGCCCGTCCACGCCATATCTTCACGAAACGTCTTTGAAACGGGGTCCTTGAACTCCGCAAGGATTTGCGCGTACGGCTTGTTCAGCACGTGCGCCATCACATTGAGGCGTCCGCGGTGCGCCATCCCGATCATGATCTGCCTGATGCCAGCTTCACCCGACTCGGCGATCACCTCGTCGAGTATTGGCACCAGCATGTCGAGCCCTTCGATCGAGAAGCGCGTCTTGCCAGGGAACGTGCGGTGCAGAAAACGTTCGAACGCTTCCACCTGCGACAATCGATCGAGCAGCTTGACCGGATCGATCGGATCGGATGGCGCACGGAAACGGCCGCGCTCAGCAGCTTCGCGCAGCCACTCGCGCTCGTCCGGCACGAAGACGTGCGCGTAGTCATAGCCGGTGGTCGACAGGTAAATTCGGCGCAGCGCCTCAATGGCGTCGTAGGCGGTCGTGACACCTTCGAGCGGACCCGCCACCAGACTCGCCGGCAGTCGCCGCAGATCGTCGTCCGTCACGCCGTGCGTCGAGGCGAGTAGCGATGGATCGCCAATCGGCGGCCGCGCTTTCAGCGGATCGAGCTGTGCGGCAAGGTGGCCGTAGCGCCGAATCGACTCGGCCAGATTGACCGCGCCAACAACTTTCTGAAGTGGAATGTCGGTCGATGGGGTGACCGGCGGCGTGTCCTCAGCCGCGGGCGGCGTCCAGCGTTCGAATAGCGCTCGTGTTTCGGGGTCTACTGACGAGGGATCCTGCCGATACCGCTCGTACAGCTCGAGAACGTAGCCACGATTGAGCCCAGTAAACTCCTGCCAACCCGACATGATCCCTTCAATTTTAACCTATGGCTGGGAATGCGCATTTCCGTGCAGGAGTTGACGGAGGGGGCGGAGCCAACCCGTTGTTTCCGTACCCTCCGTGTGCGCCCGTTGTCTCCCCACGGATTACTCGTACCGCAGCGCCTCAATCGGATCCACCCGCGCCGCGCGCCAGGCAGGCGCCCACGCCGCGACGACGGCAACAGCGGTGAGTAGTACGGCAACGACGATCATCGTGATCGGATCTGCGGCTCGCACACCAAACAGCAAACCCTCGAGCGCGCTGCCGACAAGCACGAGAACGACCAGGCCGATCGCGAGCCCGATCGCGGCCAGCTTCAGCACGTGCCCGAGCACGAGCCACATGACGTCGCGACGTTGTGCGCCGAGCGCCAGCCGTACGCCCATTTCCTGCGTGCGGGCGCTGACCGCGTACGACATCACGCCGTAAATCCCGATCGCGGCGAGCACCAGCGCTACTGTCGCGAAGATGCCGAGCAGCAGCGCCGAGACACGCTGCTGAAACGCCGCCGTCGCCAGCACCTCCTCCATCGTCTGCGTCAGATAGACTGGCTGCTCCGGATCGAGCGACGTCACGGTTTGGCGGACGACTGGAAGCAACCCGGCCGGCGACGAATCCGATCGCACGAGGACGAACAGTTGATTCCAGGCGGTCTGCTGTCGGACCGGAATGTAGATCTCGGGACGTGTTGGCTGCGTCAGCCCGTTGTTGCGGTAATCAGCCACGACACCAACGATCGTCGTCCATGGCCGTTCGCGATCGGGGCTTCCGATCGCGATGCGTTGTCCGAGCGGATCGCTGCCCGGGAGATACCGCGTCGCGAATGCCTGGTTCACGATGGCAACGCGCGCAGTGTCCAGGCGATCCGCGCTGTTGAATGGACGTCCGCTGCGCAGCGGCACTTGCAGCGTTTCAAAGTAGCTGGGACTTGCGACGGTGATGAGCGCTGTCGGGAGCGTGCGGCCTGGAGCCTGACCGCGCTCGAGCGCGAACTGCGTGTCGAAGAAACTCGATGGCGGAAATTGCGATGCCGCCGACACGGCGCGCACGCCAGGCAGTCCGCCAATGCGTTCGGTGAGCCGATCAAAAAATGCTCCAGCGGCCTCCTCCGGATAGCGATCGCGCGGAAGCGTCAGACGCAGCGTGAGCACGCCGCGCGACTCGAACCCGCGATCGATTCGCTGAATGTTGAGGAAGCTGCGCATCAGCAGTCCGGCGCCAAGCAGCAGTACAACGGAGACGGCAAGTTCGACGACGATGAGTAGCTGCCGCACGCGGCGGCCACCGCGCGAGCCGCCCGTGCGCGAATCCGCTTTGAGCGAATCATGAGGATCGGTACGCGTTGCACCGATCGCGGGCAGCAATCCCACGAGTACACCCGACACGACGGCGAGCACGCCGCTCCACACCAGCACGCGCGTGTTGATGGCCGCCTCGAGGCCGAGCATCCGAAACTGGCCGGGAATCAACGCTGCCGCCCCTTTGAGCCCGAGCCAGGCAATGCCAAGTCCAATGACCGCGCCGGCCAGCGCGAGAAGCACGCTCTCGGTCAGCAACAAGCGCGTCAATCGCAACTTCGCCGCGCCGAGTGCAAGGCGCACCGCCAGCTCACGCTGCCGCGTCGACGATCGGGCGAGGAACAGATTCGTCAAGTTGGCGCACGCCATCAACAAGACCAAGCCGACCGCACCGAGCAACACGAACGCGGCGGGACGTACATCCTTCAGTAGGGCTGCGGCCCAGGGCGTGGCCGTCAAGCGCCAATCCTCGTACTCGGGGAACGTCGATCGTTCTGACTGATCGACGCGGCGCGCGATGGCCGCAAGCTCCGCGTTGGCCTGCGTAATCGATGCACCGGGCGCAAGGCGCGCGAGCACGTTGAACTGTCGGACGTTGCGAGGCACCGTGAGCGGGTCGGCGCCCCACGGCACCCAGAGGTCCGTTCCGATCAACACCAACCCTGGCGGCATGACTCCGACGATTGACGCGGCACGGCCGCTGATTCTAATCGCACGATTCAAGATCGTGAGATCGCCGCCGAATCGGCTCTGCCACAGGCGATAGCTGATGATCGCGACCGGCGGTCCGTTCGGCGCGAGCTCCTCTCGCGAGAAGCCCCGCCCGAGCGTAGGGGCGAGACCGATCACTGGAAAGAGATCGTCGAGAACGAGCGCGGTGAAGACGCGTTCGGGCACGTCGCCGCCGGTGAGATTGCGATTACCAAGATCGAACGCCCCGGCTGCCCCGAAGCTGCGCGCCTGTCGAATGTCCAGGTATTCGACCGGCGACAGCACCTCGACGTAGTTCGTGTCGGACGAGAGCTTTGGAAACGTCACGCCGACCGCGACCAGCCGATCTGGCTCCGGATAGGGAAACGGATGAAAAACGAATCCGTCGAGCATGCCGTAGATCAAACTATTGCCGCCGATGGCCAGCGCCAGCGAGAGCACTGCAATCGCAGTAAACCCGGGGCGACGGACGTACTGGCGGAAGGCGTAGCGGAGATCCTGCAGGAGAGTGTCCATCGCAGTCCTCTTTTTATTGAAGGCGGCGTCGTGGCAGGCTGAGGGTCTTCCAGTTCGTCGAGCGCAGATGCTTCGCCAGGAACACGATTTGACCGACGTGGTACGCGTGATGAGTCATCTGCCGGTCGAGCGCCTGAATCACGGATAGTGTCTCGCCCCTGACGGTAACTTCCAGGAGCAGGTCCTCAGGCGTGAGCGCATCAAGGGTCGAGAAGAGGGTCGTCCACCCGCTGTCCCAATCCGCGAGAATTGCCGCACGGGCAGGACGGCCGGCAATCTCGAACTCGCCGTCGCGATTGCGGTTCGGCTTCTCGCCATCGGTCGTGAGAAAGTCGGTAAACCGCGATCGTAGGTTTCCCGCCATGTGCTTCATCACAACGGCGAGACTGTTGGACTCGACATCGAGCTGCACGGTGAGCTCGTCATCGTGCACCTGTGCCACTGCATCCTCGGCAAGCTTCTTCATCTTCCTGAACTGCAGCCGCACGTCCTCGAGATACGCAGTTGCGACAGACATAGTGTTACTCCGACAAGGCAGGCGGCGCCTCAGGGATCGCTGGCACGATCCGGGTGAACTGCCCGCGCTGCATCAGCTCGCGGCCCTTGCCGCCGCGGCCAGTCACCTCGTACTTCGCGGTGCTGATCGTCTGCTCGGCGCCGCGGCTCGTCTCGACGGTAATCAGATCGCGATCCCCGGTTGAGGCGATGAAGCCTAGGACGCGGTCCGTCTTTGAATCGAGCTTGATGAGGATGACGCCGCGCCCGGGTCCGGAGAGGTAGTTGACTTCCTCGGCCTGGCAGAGGATCGCTCGGGCCTGGCGCGTCGCCGCGATCAGCACTTCGCTGCCGGTGGCCTTGGCCGCACCGACGATCTCGGCACCATCAGCGGCGCGCGCGTACCGCCGGCCGGCGCGCGTGCTCGGTTCAACGAACGGCTCGAGCCCGAACCGCATCGAGTAGCCATCGCTCGACACGGCAACGGCGTGCACCGGTGGAATATCGCCTTCCTTTTTCGCGGTAATCGTTCCAATGACGCGTGGATCGAGGCTCAATGCCGCGACGATGCGTTCGCCGTCTTTCAGCTTGAAAAACCGCTGAATCGGCTCGCCGTATCCCGTCGATGCCGGGATGTCCGCAAACCGCGCCGAATACGCGACGCCAAAGTTGCTGAAGAAGACGGCGGTCGCGCGGGTGCTGCCCGGCAGCACCGCCAGTACCGCGTCCCCCTCGCGCAGGCGCGTCGTCGACACATCCTTGACTTCCTTCTGCCGCTTCACCCACCCATCGCGCGACACCAGGATGACGTTGTCCTCTTCGACGATGAAGTCTTCGGCGGTGTACTCGGCTTCGCCGGCGTCGGAGGAGATGGACGTGCGGCGCGCATCGCCGTACTTCTTCTGGATCTCTTCGATCTCGATCTTCACGACGCCCCAGCGTCCCTCCTCATCTTTCAGCAGCGTGTTGATCTGCCGCGCCCGCCGCCGCTTGTCCTCGAGCTCCTTGCGGATGATCAAGATCTCGAGCCGCGCCAGACGATAGATCTTGAGCTCGAGGATCGCATCGGTTTGTTCAGGGTCGAGCGCGAAGCGCTTCATGATCTGCTGCGCCGCGTCGGCCTTCCCCTCCGATTTGCGGACGATCTTCAGGATTTCGTCGAGGGCGTCAAAAATCTTCTCGAACCCCTCGAGGATGTGCATCCGCTTCTTGATCGCGGCCAGCTCGTGCTCGAGACGTCGAGTGACGACGTCGAGGCGGAAATGCAGGAAGTGCCAGAGGATGGCGTGCAGGTCGAGCCGCTCGGGCCGGCCGATCTCGGGGTTCTCAGTCGGAATCAGGCAGGTCAGGTTGACGACGAAGCTGGTCTGGAGCGGCGTGTGCTTGAAGAGATACGCCATCACCATCTTCTCGTCCGCATCCTTCTTCAACTCGAGCGCAATCCGGACGTCGTCAGTGGAGACGTCCTTGACGTCGATGAGCGGCGGCAGATTCCGGCCCGCCGCGATATCGCCAATGCGCTGCACGAGGGCGCTCTTGTCGACGGTGTACGGAATGCTCGTAATGTAAATGGTCTTACCGGCCCGCGTGACGGGTCCTTCCTCCCACGTGGCGCGCAGACGGATCGCACCGGACCCCGTCTTGTAGATCTGCTTCAGTTCCTCCGGCGAGTTGAGCATCTGGCCGCCGGTCGGAAAGTCTGGACCTTTGACGTAGCGACAGAGCTGCACGCTGCTCAAGTCAGGATTGTCGAGCAGCTTCACGAGGGCGGTGCAGATCTCGCTGAGGTTGTGCGGCGGAATGTTCGTGGCCATGCCGACCGCAATACCGGTGGCACCGTTGACCAACAGATTCGGGATGCGCGACGGCAACACGACCGGCTCGGTCTTCGTCCCGTCGTAGTTCGGCCGGAACGGAACCGTCGATTCGTCGATTTCGGTCAGCAGCTCGTCGCTGATGCGGGCGAGGCGGCACTCGGTGTAGCGCATGGCCGCGGCCGGATCTCCATCGAGCGACCCAAAGTTGCCCGAGCCGTCCACGAGCGGATATCGCAGCGAAAAGGGCTGCGCCATGCGAACGAGCGTCTCGTACAGCGCGTTATCCCCGTGCGGATGGTAGTTGCCCATCACGTCGCCGACGACTTTCGCGCACTTGCGATGCTTGGTGTCGGCGGTGAGATTTTGCTGCCACATCGTGTAGAGGATGCGGCGCTGAACCGGCTTCAACCCGTCACGCACGTCGGGCAGCGCGCGCGATGTGATAACCGAGAGCGCGTAGTTGAGATAGCGTGTTTGCGCCGCTTCGTGCAGCGAGACGGCCTCCGGCTCCCCGCCACCACTACTGCGCGAGCCCGTGATCACTCCTGTATCGCCACCGTCGTCAAACAACGACGGGTTGGTCTTTTTCCGCTTAGCCATTCCACTGAGAATAACCCGGTTCACAGGTTCCCAGGTTCACGGTTCCCGGGTTCTCGGTTCTCGGTTCTCGGTTCTTCTTCCGGTGCCAAGACCGGATTGGCGCTAACGTGGAAAGCTGAAACGACAGAACCTAGAACCTGAGAACCAGAAGAACCGAGAACCAGGGAACCGGGAACCCGGGAACCCGTGAACGACGAGATCAAAACGATGCACCGATACCTCCACCTCGACGTCTTCACCGACCGGCGCTTCGAGGGCAATCAGCTCGCGGTCTTTCCGCAACCGGGCCGACTGACCAGCGCCGAAATGCAGCAGATCGCCAACGAGATGAACTTCTCGGAAACCACGTTCATCTTTCCGAAGGAGGGAACGGGCGACGTGCGGATGCGGATCTTCACGCCGAAGGCGGAATTGCCGATGGCCGGGCATCCGACCATCGGCAGCACGTTCGCTTTGGCGCTCGAGGGCGTCATCACTCCCGATCGTCAGGAATTCGTCTTCGAGCTGGGCACCGGGCCCACTCCCGTCGCGCTGGAGTGGTCCGGGTCGACACTGACGTTCGCGTGGATGACCATGCCGCTGCCGACGTTTGCCGAAACCATTCAGGATCGCGGCGCGCTCGCGGCGGCGCTCGGCTTATCGCCGTCCGATCTCGGCGACGGATTCCCCATTCAATCGGTGTCGTGTGGCGTGCCGTTTCTGTTCGTGCCAGTGGCGACGCGAGCGGCAGTTGACTCCGTCACGATCGACGCGACAGCAATCTCTCGTTGCTTCGCAAAGGCCGCAATGGCCGAGCTGCCGGTCTTCGTCTTCACGCTCGATGGATCCGTCAACGAAACGGTCTACAGCCGCATGCTTGCCTCGGCGTTCGGCATTGCCGAGGATCCCGCGACCGGCGGCGCGAGCGGCCCGCTCGGATCGTACTTGCTCCGCTACGGTTTGGTGCCGGCCGACACAGCGCGCGACATGGTGAGCTTGCAGGGTGTGGCCATGGGACGGCCGAGCCGCATCCACATCTCGATAGACAGCCAGAACGGCTCAATCACGCGCGTACGAATCGGAGGAACGTCTGTGCTGGCTGGACGAGGAGAGCTCATCTAGATCAGGGACGTCGTCCACTGCCACTGCGCGCTCGATATTCGTCTACCACGAAGTCAATTATCTCGGAAGATTCCCGGCGCTCTTTGAGCGTCGCCAGCAGGTCGCTGAGCGCCGTCACCTCGCTTCCGCCATGGCCCGACGCGACAATGTTCAGCGGAGCTTTCCCACCATCGAACAAGCTGACATGCGTCGCTGCGTCAGGTAACGAAGGATGATCCCATTCGAGTGCAAATCGCTCGTGTGTCATGTCGAACTCTCCAGAGGATCGACCGAGCATCACTGCTACGCCTGAGGTTTCGCAACGCCACTCACTCGATTATCGCGAGTTCGAATCCTGAAAACTATTGAGGTTGAATTGGTTCGCCGCTAGGCGATCACAAAGGCCGGCACCTGTCCGCCGCCAGACGTGACGTTGGCGAGTCCGCTTCCGCTCAAGCGCGTGAGATATCCACCCATCCGTCCACGGAACAGGTACGGAGCCAGATCCACGAGCATGTCGCTCATGCTCACCCTGCCTTGTGGATCGAATTGCGGGAACACTTCTCGCCTGATGGGAATGCGTTCCTGCACGATCCAGGTGCCGTAGGGGTCATCGAGCGCCGACTCCATCGCGGTTGCCCAGTCGGACTCGGATGTTTCCCATCCGAGCGTCACGCCCTTTCCGCCGTACTCGTCGTTCGGTTTGAGCACGAGATTCTCGCGCCATGCCCGGACCAGTTCCAGCAGGTCGCCGCGCCACTCCCCCTTCTGCGTCACGTCGTCATTCAGCACCCGCGTCCACGGCACGTGGGCGTTGATGATGTCCAGCTCGGCTCGCGAGAACATCGACTCATAGGCAGGATCGGTCAGGACCGCGAAGAAGGCTTTTTTGTGCGCCAGCTTGCAGCGGAACGAGTTGGCCATGCAGACCGCGCGCGCAGCACACGCGTCGACCAATGCCTTGCACTCGGCAGGGCGCGCGACGATGTCGTTGACGAGTACGCGCCGGTAAACCAGATCGATGCGTACGCCCTGGGCCACGAGCTTGCCGTGGGCGAACACCAGCTCGCGCGGATCGCAGACGACCGTCGGTACGCCAGCGGCCTTGAAGGCGTCGCGGAGGACCTCGAACTCGGTCCACGTCGGCACTTCCCGCCAGTCAACGATTCCGATGGTTGGCGGCGCGGCGGTGCCGCCCCACTCTCGATAACTTGCCACAAGCGCTTCAAGCAGCGCGTCTATCACCCGGTGGTAGCTCACCTGCCGTTGCGCGCGGAACCGCTCCATGATCGCTGTCGCGTCGAACAACTCGCAAAGCCGCTGCGTGTAGCCAACGCCCGCGGGGGATTCGGCGTTGTATTCGGCAAAGTGCAACGAGTCGGGCAGGAGAAACGCGTCGAGCCTCGACGTCGTGCTGGTGGTTCGGTAGCCAGGGTCGATGTTGAGCAACGGATCCTCGGCCTCGGTCATGCCGAGATGCTCGTACAGATCTTCAGACTGCATGGCGGCCTGCACGACGCGCTCGCCCAGCGCAGCGAGCGTTTCGGCTGCGACGCGGATGCGGGCTTCGTCAGCGGCACTGAGGAAGAACGGTCGCAGGAACGGACAGTGCACTCGATGGCCGAACGTCAGCTTCTGAGCGCGCATGGACGCCGCAAATGCCGTCGTGAATCGCGGCGTCAACTCCTCGTCAGGCCGCAGCAACGCGTGCCACTCAGCGATGAGATCCATGAACTGTCCTGGGCCCTGAGCCCTGAGCCCTGAGCCCTGAAGCTATCTCAAGGCAACCCCGGCGCTCCGGTAAAGCCGGCCGCCGGACCGATGCCGAGCATCTCTTCCCACCGCGGCCAGCACTGCGCGGGATGCCCGTTCAACGCGCGGTCGACGACGAGGTGCGCCATCTTCTCGACGATGTGCGAAAAGTAGAATGGCGTGATGCGATCGCGTTCGAAGTCCGGCGCCGGGTTCAGGTAATCGATCGCGTACGGCACATCGCCCTTAATCGCAAACTCAATCGTGTTCATCTCGTACCCGAGCGCGAGATTGATGAGCTGCGCGTCTCTGACGACGCGGGCGCCGACTTCGGCCGACAGATACTCGTGCTCGACGAGGTAACGCCGCTGCTTCGGGTCGTAGGCCACGGGTGTGATGTCGCTTTTGCCGAACGTAAAACACCGCACGTACGAATCGAAATCGATGAACTGTTGCAGCGTCATGCAGTACGGCGACGTGCGATCGTAGGCCTCCAGCAGCTCCTGCTTGTTCTCGACTTTGTACACATGCTTCCATCCGCCGCCCGAATACGGCTTCAGGATTGCCGGGCGGCCAACATAGTCGAGCAACCCATCCCAATCGATCGGGTACGTCAAGTTGTGCAGAGACTCCGACGTGAGATCGATGTCGGCAGGATAGCCTTTCTGCGGTAACAACACCGTCCGCGGGATCGCGACGCCCAACTTGGCCATGACCGAGTAATTGAAGTACTTGTCGTCGGCCGTCCACCAGAACGGATTGTTGATGACGTACGTGCCCTGCAGCACGGCATGCTTCATTGCGCCGCGGTAGTATTCGACCTCGTGAGAAATCCGGTCGACGATCACGCTGTAGCGCGCAGCCTCGTCCATCTTGGTGCCGCCCAGCTGCACCATTCCGCCGGAGATGCCGTGAGGTGCACCAAGCTCGTTGACCCGCTGGATGAACGCGGGCGGGAAACTGTACTCGCGCCCGCACAGAAGTCCGACGACTCGTGTGGCTGCGTGACGATCCATGGCTCCCCCGTTAGCGAACGCCGGCCCTGGTTTCCTCGATCAAGTACCGCACGACGGCCTTGAGATCGTGAGTCTGCCGAAACACCGCGAGTTGGCGATCGGCGCTGGTACCCTCCCGAAGCACGGTGTGGATGTACGCGATGTCCCGCCGGCTGCCCAACTCATCGACGACGTCGTCGATGAACTCCAGCAGCTCCAGCGCCAATTCGCGCATCGGGACTTCGGCGCGCCGGCCGAAATCGATTAGCTTGCCGTCGATGCCGTAGCGTGCAGCGCGCCACTTATTCTCCTCGATCAGCGCCCGCCGATAGAGGCGGAAACCCTGATTGCGCACGCGCAGCCGATAGAGCTTCACGACGATCGCCTGGACGAGCGCCGCAATCATGACCGCCGCTTCCGGGCGAGTCGGCACGTCGCAGACACGGAACTCCAGCGTCCCAAACGTCGGGTGCGGACGCACGTCCCACCAAATCTTCTTGGCGTCGTCGATGCTGTGCAAGTCGACGAGCAGTTGAATGTAGTTCTCGTACTCGCTCCACGATCCAAAGTGATCGGGCACGCCGGTCCGTGGAAAGCGCCGGAACACCGTCGTCCGATACGACTTCAGCCCGGTGTCGCGCCCCATCCAGAACGGAGAACTCGTCGAGAGCGCCAGCAGATGCGGCAGGAAGTAGCGGACCTCGTTCATCAGATCGATCATGACCGACCGATCCGGAATGCCGACATGAACGTGAAGGCCAAATATCAGCAGCGACCGGGCCAGTTGCTGCAGCTCCTCGACGATGCTGTCGTAGCGAACGCCGGGAGAGAGGACTTGATCTTCCCAGTGCGAGAACGGGTGGGTGCCGGCAGCAGCAACGGCAAGACCGACGCGCTCTGCGGCGCTCGACAACTCGCGGCGGATGCGGAAGATCTCCTGACGCAGCTCCCCCACATCCCGGCAGATCTGTGTCCCGACCTCGACGATGGACTGATGGAGCTCCCGTTTGATCTGCTCGCCCAGCACCGACGCACTCGACGCCAGCAGTTCGGACACGTGCGACCGAAGCTCGCCGCTCTGAGGATCGACGATCTGGAATTCTTCTTCCACGCCGAGCGTAAAACGGTGCACGAGGAGGATATTACTTCAGTCGCTAGTCGATAGTCGGTAGTCGTTCGTCAGAGTCGCTAGTCGTTAGTCGGAGTCGTTAGTCGGAGTCGTTAGTCGGAGTCGTTAGTCGGAGTCGTTCGTCAGGGTCGTTCGTCGGGGTCGTTCGTCAGAGTCGTTCGTCGGGGTCGTTCGTCAGGGTCGTTCGTCGGGTCGTTCGTCGGAGTCGCTGTCGAGCCTTTGCCCCCTGGCACTGGTGGTGCAGTGCAGGAGGGAAAATGGCTCAAAACGTCGAGGAATTGAAAGTTTGGCAACGTGCGAACGAGTTGTGTGATGCAGTTGATGCGATCCTCGATCGTCCCCGGCTCGTCGCCGATCGGCGGTTGCGGGACCAGATTCGGGACGCCGCTGACTCGATGATTTCCAACATCGCTGAGGCTTCGAGCAGCCCACGGATCGGGCATTTGCGCAGTACCTGTACATCTCGAAGGGCTCAACCGCCGAACTCCGCACCCGGCTTCATCGAGCCCGCAGCCGACGTTACATCGAAGACGACGAGTACCAGTCCCGCAAAGCCCTGGCGAACGAAGTCGGTAAGATGCTCACGGGGCTGATCAAATACTTGCTGAAGAGCGACCGCAAGCGCCGCGGTCTTGGCCGAGAAGTGGCTAACGACCGCGACTAACGACCGCGACTAACGACTGCGACTAACGACTGCGACTAACGACTGCGACTAACGACTGTGACTAACGACGAACGACTAACGACTAACGACTTCCTCCCTGCCGGACACGCAGCGGGCATCCTCTTCCCTCGCTCGACCGCCGATGTCGTCGAGATCGTTACCGCACATCGAGCCATCCTTCCGATCGGAGCACAGTCGTCGCTGACGGGCGGAGCCACGCCGATGGGCGAAATGATCGTCGCGACGTCCAAGATGGCGAGGATTCTCGACGTCGAACCAGGACGGGTGACGGTCGAACCGGGCGTCACCGTGGCCGCGATGCAGGAACGGCTCGCCGAATCAGGCGCCTGGTTTCCGCCCGCGCCGACGTTTACTGGCGCGTGTGTTGGTGGGATCGTGGCGACGAACGCGGCGGGGGCGGCCACGTTCAAGTACGGCAGCACCCGCCAGTGGGTCGACGCGATCACGGTCGTCCTGGCTGACGGCACGGTGATCGATCTTCGGCGCGGCAAGCACAAAGCACGCGGACACGAACTCGAGCTGGAGACACAGCGCGGACGAGTGATGATCCCACTCCCAACCTACGAGATGCCACGGGTGGTCAAACGTTCAGCCGGATACCACGCCGCGTCGGACATGGATGCCATCGATCTCTTCATTGGCTCCGAAGGCACGCTCGGCATCATTACGCAAATTACCTTTCGTACGGTCAGCCCAGCTCCGCAGATCGCGATGGCCATGGTGCCGTGTGTGAGCGAGCCGCAAGCTCTGGCGCTCGTCGATGCGTTGCGCGACGCGTCACTCGACACGTGGCGAACGCACGCAGCGGCCGGCATCGATGCGTGCGCCATTGAACACATGGACCGCAGGTCACTCGAGCTTGCACGAGCTGATGGCGCGAATGACAGACATCAAGTAACGTTGCCGGAGCAGACCGAGGTCGCGCTATTGGTGCAACTCGAACTTGGCGCGGACGTCGATGCGTCCACGGCGTTCGATCAGATCCAGAACGCGTTGGGTGATGACGGCTCTGACTCGCCGCTCGCGAGGTTTTGCCGGTTGCTCGATCGAGCCAACGTTCTCGCTGATACGGAGATCGCGCTGCCGCAGAATCGGCGGCGAATTGCGGACTTTCTGGCCATTCGCGAGGCCGTTCCGGCAGGCGTCAATCAGCGGGTGAGTACTGCGAAGCGGACGATCGATAGCAGAATCGAGAAGACCGCAGCAGACATGGTCGTGCCATTCGATCGCTTCGCCGAGATGATGGCGGTGTATCGGCGCGGCTTCGACGATCGTGGACTGGATTACGCCATCTGGGGACACCTCTCTGACGGAAACGTGCACCCCAACGTCATCCCGCGATCGTTCGACGATGTGCGTCGAGGAAAGGAAGCGATGCTGGAGTTTGGCCGCGAGATTGCC
>Ga0114129_10003746_pt1 | contig 21435 bp, 24 predicted proteins | sample RhiMetdeltSRZDD1_FD_80071 | JGI IMG/M metagenome (GOLD analysis project Ga0114129, IMG submission 80071) | Populus rhizosphere microbial communities from Tennessee, USA - Rhizosphere MetaG P. deltoides SRZDD1 (version 2) (version 2) | ecosystem: Host-associated > Plants > Roots > Rhizosphere >... | reverse complement strand
GGCGGCCCATCGGCCGGGCTGATGTGGGCGCTCGGCCTGTACGACCTGTTGACGCCGGGCGACCTGACGGGCGGCCGCACGATCGCGGGCACGGGTCAGATCGGGGTCGACGGCACGGTGATCCCGATCGCCGGGATCCAGGAGAAGATCTCGGCCGCTGCCGATGCCGGCGCCACGGTCTTCCTGGTGCCCGAGAGCAACTTGAAAGCGGCGCGCGCCGGGGGCGACCACGGACTGGAGCTGGTGCCGGTCTCGACGTTCGATGACGCGCTCGCATACCTCCAGCAGTCCTAACGCGAGGCCCTGGTTCTCAGGGCCGATGATAGGCTTGCCGCGCTCTCCCATCGACCCCGAACGGACGAACAGGACTCATGGTCGTACGCGTTCCGACGGCTGACCCAGCTTCGGGGCGGCGCCGGTGGATCATCATCGTCGTCGCGGTGCTTGCCGGGGTCCTGTTGGCCTTCACCGCGCTGTCCGGGTTCTTCGTCGACGTCCTGTGGTTCCGCGAGGTCCGCCTGTCCGACGTCTTCTGGACGGTCCTGCGGACCAAGCTCCTGCTCGGCCTCGCGTTCGGGGTCGCGTTCTTCGTGCTCCTGTACTCGAACCTATGGATCGTGCGGCGCATCACGCCGCGCTACCGCGCGCTCACGCCCGAGCAGGAGATCATCGAGCGCTACCGGATGCAGTTCGAGCCCTATGCCCGCTGGCTCCTGCCGCTGTTCGCGCTGGTGATCGCGTTCTTCGTGGGGCTGGGCGTGACGGGCCAGTGGCAGACGTACCTGTTGTGGCGCAACGGCGCCGGGCTGACGTTCGGGAACCCCGAGCCGCTGTTCGGGCGCGATCCCGCGTTCTACGTGTTCAGCCTGCCGTGGCTGAAGTTCATGCAGGGGTGGCTGTTCTCGGCGCTGGTGGGCGTGACCCTGTTGACGGCCCTCGCGCACTACCTGTGGGGCGGGATCCGGCCGCAGGCGCCGGGGTTCGGCGACAAGGTCTCGCCGCAAGTCAAGGCGCATCTGTCCGTGCTGCTCGGCCTGATCATGCTCACGAAGGCCTGGGGGTACTACCTGGGGCAGTTCGACCTGTTGACGTCCACCCGGGGCGTCGTGGTCGGGGCCTCCTATACCGACGTGAACGCGCAGCTGCCGGCGCTGCGGATCCTGGTGATCATCGCGATCGCGTGCGCGATCCTGTTCCTGGTCAACATCCGGTTGCGCGGGTGGGCGCTCCCGGTGATCGCGGTCGGCCTGCTCGCGCTGGTATCGATCATCGCGGGGGCCGCCTATCCCGCGTTCGTCCAGCGGTTCCGTGTCGCGCCGCAGGAGTTCCAACGCGAGCAACCGTTCATCGAGGACAACATCGAGGCCACGCGGCGGGCGTTCTCGCTGGACAACATCACCAGCAGCTCGCGGCCGCTCGGCGATTCGGTGACCGCGCAAACCGCACAGGACAACCCGGCGACGATCTCGAACATCCGCCTGTGGCGCCCCGATGTCCTGGCCGAGAACTACACGTCGCTGCAGCGCTTCCGCGCCTACTACGACTTCAACGACGTCGACGTGGACCGATACACGATCGACGGACAGCGCCGCGTCCTGATGCTCTCGACGCGGGAGGTCAGCCAGGCCGGGATCCCGGAGGGTGGCAGAACCTGGCAGAACGTCCACCTTGTCTACACGCACGGGTTCGGCGCGGTCGCCTCGCAGGTGAACACCGCCACGACCGAGGGGCAGCCCGTCTTCACCCTGCGCGACATCCCACCGGTCGGCGACCCGGGGCTCGAGGGCAACGGACAGCGCGTGTACTACGGCGAGGGTGCCCAGGGTGACGCCGCGTTCGTCGTGGTCGACACCGAGACCAAGGAACTCGACTACCAGGGCACCGCGACCAACGACCAGGCGCAGAAGACCTATACCTACGACGGCGACGGCGGCATCCCGATCGGCGGATTCTTCCAGCGAGCGCTCTTCGCTTGGCGCTACCGCGACGTGAACCTGCTGATCTCCGGCCTGATCCGGAACGACAGCCGGATCATGATCTACCGAGACATCACCCAGCGGGTGCCCAAGGCGGCGCCGTTCCTCCAGTTCGACAACGACCCGTACACCGCAATCGTGGACGGCCGCCTCGTCTGGATCTGGGACGCCTACACGACGACCAACCAGTATCCGTACTCGGACTTCGTCGACCTGGCCGATGTCGCCGCCTCCGCCAACCAGACCACATCGGTGGGCGGGAACATCAACTACCTCCGCAACTCGGTCAAGGTGGTCGTCGATGCGTTCAGCGGGAAGATGACGTACTACGTGTCAGACCCGAACGACCCCATCATCGAGGCGTGGTCGAAGGCGTTCCCCACGATGTTCACCCCCCTGGATCAGGCGTCCCCCACGCTCCTGTCGCACTTCCGGTACCCGGAGAACCTGTTCCAGGTCCAGGCCTTCCAGTACACGAACTACCACGTGACCAACCCTGACGTGTTCTACGGCAAGCAGGACTTCTGGGCGATCCCGAATGACCCGACCCTCAGCACCCCTGGCACGTCCGGGGGCCAGGCGTTCATGCGACCTTACTACGTGCTGATGCGCCTGCCGGGTGAGACCGACGAGTCGTTCGTCCTGATCCTGCCGTTCACGCCGCTCGATCGCCAGAACATGGTCGCGTGGCTCGCGGCCAAGTCCGACCCGGGTCCCGATTACGGCGACATCGTGAGCTTCCAGTTCCCCTCGGGCGTGAACGTCGACGGGCCGACCCAGGTCTTCTCGCGCATCAACCAGGACGCGCGCTTCTCGTCCGAGCGCACCCTACTGGGTCAGGGCGGTTCCACGATCGTGTTCGGAGACTTCCTGGTGATCCCGCTCGAGGACTCACTGCTGTACGTCCAGCCGGTCTACGTGAAGTCCAACCAGGAGAACGCCATCCCCGAGCTCAAACGCGTCGTGGTCGTCAACGGCACGCAGATCGGCATCGGCACCTCGCTCCGCGAAGCGTTGAATGACTCGCTCGGCGCCGTCGTGCCGCCACCGACCGGAGGCGGAGGCGGTGGGCAGCCGCAGGGCTCTCTCGAGCAGCAGATCCAGGCCCTGCTCGATCAGGCGTCGCAGCATTTCGCCGCGGCCGACACCGCGCTGCGCGCCGGCGATCTCGCGACCTATCAGAAGGAGATCACGGCCGCGCAGGAGGCGACCGCGCGCGCGCAGGAGCTCATCGCCCAGCTCCTGGGCGCCCAGGGCACGGGCTCTACGTCGCCGTCTCCGTCGGCCTCCGCGTCGCCCTCGCCCAGCCCCTCCGGCTGATCCGGTCAGCCGGGTTCGGTTCTCACCGATCTCGGCGATCCGGGAACCGCCCGGCGACCCGGACCCGTCGAACCGCGGTCGCCGACCGGAAGGAGCACCTCATGCGACCCCTCCGTCTCGCGCTCGCGATCGTCGTCGGGCTCCTCGCGCTCCTGGTCGCCGCGCCCGCGTGGGCCTGCGGCGGCCTGGTGAATTCGAACGGGAGCGTCACGCTCGTGCGAACCACCACGATGGCCGCCTATCACCAGGGCGTCGAGCACTACGTCACGTCGTTCGAGTTCGCGGGAGGCAAAGGGGAGTTCGGCTCGATCATCCCGCTGCCGGGTGTGCCCACCAAGGTGATCCGCGGCGGCGACTGGACGCTGCAGCGGCTCGTGCAGGAGACGCAACCCCAGCCCGAGGCGTTCGCGTTCGCAGGTGCGGCCCTCAGCGCGGCCGAGGACGCGCGGGTCATCCTCAAAACCGAGATCGACGCGCTCGACATCCTGGTGCTCGAGGGCGGTGGCACCGCGGTTGGCCGCTGGGCGAGCGACCACGGCTTCTTCCTGCCGCCGGACGCGCCCGAGGTGCTCGACTTCTACGCGGACCGCAGCCCGATCTTCATGGCCGTGCGGTTCGACGCGACGCGGGCGGCGGCGCAGGGCCTGTCCGACGGCGACGGGACGCCGGTGCACGTCGTGATCCCGACGACCAACCCCTGGGTCCCGCTCCGCATCCTGGGGCTCGGCGCCGCGGCCGACGCGCCGGTCGAGGCGGACGTGTATCTGCTCACCGACCGCAAGCCCGCGACGCTGCCGGCCCCGCTGTCGCCGGGCGTCGTGTCCAGGTTGCCTCAAGGGATCCGGCCGGGCCTGGTCCTCGAGACCAGCGAGCCGGCGTCCAACTCGCTGCTCACGGACCTGCGCTCGGACAAGGGCATGAACTGGCTGCCCTCGTCGAACATGTGGCTGTCGTACCTGCGGGTGGACGCGCGTGCCGGGGATCTGGACTACGACCTCGCCGTGGACGCGAGCGGTGCCGGCCGTCCGGCCCCGGTCGCGGCCGGACTCGACCCGGGAAGGACGCCCGGTCCGCAGAACGCGAGCTGGTTCGGTCCAGCGCTCTGGACGGCGCTCGCGCTGGTGATCTTGCTCGGCGTGGCAGGGGCGCTCGAACGGCGTCGCGCCGGCCGCCCAGCGGTCTGAGGAGGGTGACCACCGTGCGGCGGATGCTGGCATCCTCGCTCGTGGCGCTGGCCGCGGCCGCGTGCTCGCAGGCGGCCGCGGCCCCCGCCGAACGCACCGTGCACGTCCGCATCCACTACTCGGCGTTCTCGCTCGGCCACCTCGATGTGGACCCGGGCCAGACCGTCCGCTTCGTCGTCACGAACACCGACCCGATCGACCATGAGTTCATCGTCGGGGACCAGGCCGTGCAGGTCGCCCACGAGCTCGGGACGGAGGCATACCATCCGCCGCGGCCGGGCGAGATCACGATCCGAGCCGGCGAGACCGTCGAGACCACCTACACGTTCGGCGATCGGGACCGGTTGTTCGGGTGCCACCTGCCCGGGCACTACGCGTACGGGATGCGGGGGACGATCTCGGTCGGCTGAGGCGTCGTTGGCGCGGGCTCGCGCCGGTCGGTATCATCGTGCTGCGGGGTGGAGCAGTCCGGTAGCTCGCTGGGCTCATAACCCAGAGGTCACGGGTTCAAATCCCGTCCCCGCGACGAAGGAAACCGCACGTCAAGAGGGTCCCGCTCGATGCGGACCCTCTTGCATGAGGGCTCATGGTCCGCGAATCGCCCCAGGCGTCATCGCGACATGGACTCGTAGGGCGTGAAGAGCTGGGGGACGTCGCTGTCCGCCAGATTCGCTCTCAGCTCCGCGCTCGGCTCACCGAGGACCTCGCCGTGAACCACGGACACCGTCTCGAGGATCGCCGCCGAGAGTTCGGCGAGGTTCGCGGCGTGTTCCATGGCCGCCTCGGAGTCTCTGTACCGCTCGATGACGACGCATTCGGACTCGTCGTCGTTGAAGTAGGTGTCGTATTGCAGCGTTCCGGAGTCCTTGGTCCGCACGATCTCCATCGCCTGAGCGGACAAGCGCTTGAACTCGTCGAGCTTGCCTTCGTGCATCTTGAATCGAGCGATCCCCACGAGCTCACTCACAGGCGCCTCCGACTTCCTCGTCGACGTACGTCCAAAGAGCGTTACCCGGACTCGAGCGACCGCACTCCGACCGCCCCACACTGGACAGGAAACGCCGCGCGAGGGCACGTCTGGCGTTCGATCGTCCATACCCGCGGCGTGAAGGAGACGACGCGGCTACCGGTGAGCCCGAAGCCCGGTTGTCAGGACTGGCCGGTCGAGGGATCGTCGGCGTGGACCACCAGCCACGGGATCAGGGCGTAGGGGATCACGGTCACGAACAGAGGCCAGGTCGAGTCCACCGAGCTGGCGAGCCCTATCAGCCCGAACCCGATCAGGAACAGCACGACCATCGCGGCGAAGCGCCGCCGTTCGACCACGCGACCATCCTAGCCCCGTTCGCGCGGCCCGATCCGATCGCGATAGGATCGCGTGCCCCGACGGGCATCCGGATCGCAGCGAGGAGGACCATCAGGTGGCAGCAGCCGACGTGTCGACCCGACTGGCGAGCGTGCCGATCTTCTCGGGATGCTCCAAGCGAGAGCTGGGGATCATCGCCCGGGCCTCCAAGGAGGTCACGCACAAGGAAGGCACCGTGATCGCCCGCGAGGGCGAGCGTGGCATCGGGCTCTTCCTGATCCTGGACGGACAGTGCAAGGTCACGATCGGTGGAAAGACGAAGGCGCGATTGGGGCCCGGGGACTTCTTCGGGGAGGTCGCGCTCCTGGACGGCGGCCCGCGCACCGCGACCGTGACCGCCACGTCCGACGTTCGCCTGGTGGGGATCACCGGTTGGGTGTTCCGCGGCCTGCTGATGGAGCACCCGACGATCGCGCTCAAGACGCTCGAACAGGTGGCCGGCCGCCTGCGTTCGGTCACGAAGGAGCCCGTCTAGCCGTCGAAGGCCCCCGGTGGCCGTGACCGACGTCCCCAAGGAGGTCCGCGCCCTCGCCGATAAGCGGGAGGAGCGCCGCGCGGCCCGTGACTTCGCCGCGGCCGACGCGCTCCGCGACCGGATCCGCGAACTGGGCTTCGCCGTCGTCGACGGTCCCGAGGGCCCGTCGTTCGAGCGGGTGGAGGTCCCCCCCGAGCCCCGCCTGCGTCCACCTGACGTCGAGACCGTCCTGAACGAGCCTCCGACGGCGGATGCGAGCGTGCACTGGGTCGTCGAGGGCTGGCCCGAGGACGTGACGCGCGCCCTTGCGGGCTTCCGCTCGAACGCGGGTGGGCGCGACGTGCAGTACGTCGTTGCCGACGTCACGCAGACCGACCCGTCGACGTACGGCGACGGCGTCGAGGTTCTCCGGCTCGAACCGGAGACTGGCTGGGGCGCCGCGCGCAACGCCGGGCTCAAGCGTTCCCGCGGCCGGCTCGTGCTGGCGGTCGACGGTTCGGTCGAACCGACCGGGGACGTCTTCGGACCGCTCGAGACCGCGCTCGAGGACCCGGGTGTCGGGGTGTGCGGACCGTTCGGGATCTCGACCGAGGACCTGCGCGAGTTCCACGACAGCGACGGGCCGGAGGTCGACGCGATCGAGGGATACCTGATGGCGTTCCGGCGCGACGTGATCCGCGACGTCGGCCTGTTCGACGAGAAGTTCGCGTGGTACCGCACGGCAGACATCGAATGCTCGTTCCGGATCAAGGACGCGGGCATGCGCGCGTTGCGGGTCGACGCCCCGGTGCGTAAGCACGAGCACCGGATGTACCACTCGACCCCGCGCGCGGAGCGTGACCGCCTGTCCAAGCGCAACTACTACCGGTTCCTCGAGCGCTTCCGGGACCGGTTCGACCTGTTGGTCGAGGGTCCGGCCGAGGACGACCCGCCGCCTAGGGCTGGCGCGGCTGGATGACGATGTCCGGGCCGCTCGAGGCGGCCGGCGATCCGTCGGGCTGCGTGCGTGTCTGCGCCCGTAGCTCCTCACCCGACGGGATGGGCTTGGACCCGTCGAAGTAGCCCTGCAGATCGGGCCCGTCGATCACCTCGGTCACGATCAGGATCTGCGACAGTTGCTCGAGCAACGTGCGGTGGCGGGTCAGGACATCGGTCGCCCGGTCGTGGGCCTCGTTGACCAGCCGCGCGATCTCCTCGTCCACCAGCGAGGCGAGGTCGTCCGAGAGGTCGGGCGCCGCGCCCGGGTAGAACAGACGGCCCTCGGCGCCGCGGAACCCGTCGTGTCCGAACGACAGGGGCCCGATCTTCGGGCTCATGCCGTACTCGGTGACCATCGCGCGGGCGATCTCCGTCGCGCGCTCGAGGTCGTTCTGCGCGCCCGTCGACACCACCATGTCGAACAGCGCCTCCTCGGCCGTGCGCCCGCCCAGCAGGACGGCCAGGCGGTCCTTCAGCTCGGGCTCGGTCAGCAGGTACCGATCCTCGATGGGCCGCTGCATCGTCATGCCGAGCGCGGCCGCGCCGCGGGGGATGATCGAGACACGGTGCACCGGATCCGCGGTCGGCGCGGTCAGCGCGACCAGCGCGTGTCCCATCTCGTGGATGGCGACGCGCTCCTTGTCCTTCTCGGACATCACACGGCTCTTGCGCTCCAGGCCGGCGACCGTGCGATCGATCGCCTCCTCCAGCTCGGGCATCGTCACCGCGTCCTTCTCGCGGCGGGCGGCGAGCAGCGCGGCCTCGTTCACGACGTTGGCCAGGTCCGCGCCGGTGAACCCGGGGGTGCGAGCCGCGAGCACCCGAAGGTCGACGGACGGGTCGAGCGCGACGCCTCGGACGTGCACCTTCAGGATCTCCTCGCGCCCCTTCAGGTCGGGCTGGTCGACCACCACCTGGCGGTCGAACCGTCCCGGCCGCACGAGCGCCGGGTCCAGGACGTCGGGCCGGTTCGTCGCGGCCATGATGATGACGCCCTTCTGGGAGTCGAACCCGTCCATCTCGACCAGGAGCTGGTTCAGCGTCTGCTCGCGTTCGTCGTGGCCCCCGAACCCGGCGCCCAGCGCGCCACCGCGCCCCTTGCCGATCGTGTCGATCTCGTCGAGGAAGACCAGCGCGGGCGCCTTCTCCTTGGCCTGCTGGAAGAGCTCGCGGACGCGGGCGGCGCCGAGGCCGACGAACATCTCGACGAACTCCGAGCCGGACATGAAGAAGAACGGCACGTTGGCCTCGCCGGCGACCGCGCGCGCGAGTAGCGTCTTGCCGCATCCGGGGGGTCCCAGCAGCAGCACGCCCTTGGGGATCCGGCCGCCCAGGCGCTGGTACTTCTTGGGGTTGCGCAGGAACTCGACGATCTCCTTGAGCTCCTCCTTGGCCTCGTCCACCCCCGCGACGTCGGCGAACGTCGTCTTCATCTCCTTGCGGTCGTAGATCTTGACCTTGTTCCGGCCGAGGTTCAGCGCCGCTCCGGCCTGCGCCCCGCTCATGCGCCGGATCAGGAAGAACCACAGGAAGCCGAACAGCAGCAGCGGCGCCACCCACCCGATCAGGAAGCTCTGCAGGCCGCTCGGCGTCACCCCCGTGTAGCTGATCCCCGCCTCGTCGAGCGTGTCCGTCAGGGTCGAGGTGCCCTGCAGGATCGGCGGGATCGTCGTAGTGAAGTCCTGTTGGCCGGTCGAGTCCTCGTAGCGCCCGGAGACGGAGGTCGCCGAGATCTCGAGCGTGCCGACGATCTGGCCGTCCTGGACGCGGCTCAGGAAGTTCGAGTAGTCGATCGTGTTGGGACGAGGCGCGGCCACGTAGTTGAACAGGACCAAGACGACCAGGAACCCGAGGATCCACGCCCACGGGGACGAGCGGAAGCGTCGGGGCTCTCCGGGCGAGCCGCCCCCCAGATCGAACCCGCTCCAGCGTCCGCGCCGGTCGTTGTTCGCCACGGTTCCTCATCTTCCCATCGCCCCGGGGGAACGACCCATCCGTGCCTGCGTCCTGCGCGGACGCGCGGGTCGTTGGCGGCCGCCGGCGATGCGGGATACTGAAGCTTCGTGCGGATCGACGTTCGAGTTGACGATCGCGTGGCCGGCGTGGCGGCGGTGGTTCGGCGTGGCGCGTAGCCCCGTCGCGCCCCCCGAGGACCCCGCGCTCCGCGAGCGCTTCGAGCGCGAGGTGCTGCCCCTGCTGCCCAACCTGTACGGGGCGGCCCTGCGTATGACGCGGAACCCGCAGGACGCGGAGGACCTCGTGCAGGAGACCTACCTGCGTGCGTACCGGGGGTTCGGTGGGTTCAAGGAGGGGACGAACCTTCGCGCGTGGGTTTATCGGATCCTGACGAACACGTTCATCAACTCCTACCGGAAGAAGCAGCGCGAGCCGGTGACGGTGCCCGACGACGACATGCCGGACTGGTACCTGTACGACAAGCTCGGCGGTGCCAACACCGAGGCGTCGGCCGAGTCCGAGGTCCTGGAGAAGATCCCGGACGAGGACGTGCAGCGGGCGCTCGAGGACCTGCCCGAGGGGTTCCGGATGGCGGTGCTGCTCGCCGACGTGGAGGGATTCAGCTACAAGGAGATCGCCGAGATCCTCGACGTGCCGATCGGGACCGTGATGTCCCGGTTGCACCGGGGAAGGAAAGCCCTGCAGAAGGCGTTGTGGGAAACGGTACGGGAGCGAGGACTTGTCACCGACTGACTGCGAACACGTGCTCCAGCAGATCGAGCTCTACCTCGACGGGGAGCTCGTGGGATCGCTGCGGGTCGAGGTGGAGCGCCACCTCGGCGGCTGCGGCGACTGCAGCGGGCACGCGGCGTTCCAGCAGCGTTTGAAGGAGGTCCTGCGCTCCAAGTGCGGATGCCACGAGATACCGGCCGAGCTCGTGGAGCGGCTCCGGACCTCGATCGAGCGCCCGCACGGCCACCCGTCCTAGCCCTCGGGGAAACCCCGCCGGAGGGAGCGAACCCACCGAAACCCTGCGTCGAATGCGGGACGTGACGAAGGGAACGCGACCCGGCCACCTGCCCGCCCCCTCGCCGACCGAGGAGGTGGGCCGCGTGTGCGCGTTCGAGGGCTGCCGCACCAAGCTCTCCGTGTACAACGAGGGCGCCTACTGCTGGCAGCACTCGGACGTCGTGTTCCCCAACTACCGCGGCAAGCGCCTGCGGCACGACCGCGCCTGACGCGGTCGCGGGACCGTCCCGCGCCCCCTCCCTCGCGCGGGATCGGAGAACGGCCCGTCCCGGGCCGTTCTCCCGCTTTCGGGCCCGTTTCGAGCCCCACCGGCTCACATGCCACGTCACATCCCCGAGCGCCTAGGATGCTCAGGCGTCGCACCCGACCGAGTGGTCCACGCGGGTCGGCTCCACGCGAGAAGGCGGGCCAAGAGGCGAGCCAAGGAGGCGAGCCAAGGAGGCGAGCCAAGGAGGCGAGCCAAGGAGGCGGGCCAAGAGGCGAGCCAAGGAGGCGAGATGGACGAGCTCGGAACGATCCTCGGCATCTGGGCGCATCCCGACGACGAGGCCTACCTGTCGGCCGGCATCATGGCCCGGGCCGTCCGCAACGGGTCGCGCGTCGTGTGCGCGACGGCGACCCGGGGCGAGGGCGGTTCGATGGACGAGGAGAAGTGGCCGCCCGAGAAGATGGGCGAGGTTCGCACCGCCGAGCTCGAACGAAGCCTGGAGATCCTCGGCGTGCAGGAGCACCTCTGGTTCGACATGAAGGACGTCGACATGGACACGGGACTGCCCGGCGAGGGGTTCGGGCGCGTTCGGGAACTGGTGGCCGAGGTCCGGCCGGACACGATCCTGACGTTCGGCCCGGACGGGATGACCGATCACGCGGCCCACAAGGACGTGTCGAAGTGGGCGACCACAGCCCTGCGCGAGGTGGGCAAGCCCGGGTCGCGGGTGCTGTACGCGACCGTGACGCCGGAGTGGGCGGCCGAGTTCGTGCCGGTCTGGGAGCCGTTCAGCGTCTTCCGGCCCGGGACGCCACCGATCACGCCGCGCGAGGAGCTGGCCGTCTATTACGAGCTCCCGGACGACATCCTCGAGATCAAGGTCAACGCCCTCAACGCCCACGTGAGCCAGGTCGAGTCGATCCTGGAGGCCGTGGGGCCGCAGGTGTGGTGGCGGGAGATGTCGTTCGAGGCGTTCCGGCTCGGGGAGGAGCGGGCGTGAGCGGAGTCTCCTACGCGTTCCTGGGCTCGGGCGAGTTCGATCCCTGGTCCGAGCCGGCCGAGCGATGGCTGCTCGAACGCTCCCGCAACCCGGGCGGCCCGGTGCTCGTGTGCCCGACGGCCGCCGCCCACGAGGGTGACGAGTCCTACGACGGCTGGGCGAACAAGGGCCTGGACCACTACCGCGCGATCGGTCTTCCCGCCGAGGTGCTCCCGCTCAAGACGCGCGAGGATGCTTCGCGGGAGGACGTGATCGCCAGGCTCGGCGACGCGTCGGTCATCTTCTTCTCGGGCGGGAACCCGGCGCGACTCTCGCAGGTGGTGCTCGGAACGCCGTTCTGGGAAGCATTGCAGCTCGCGATGCTGGACGGTCTGCCCTACGCCGGCTGCAGTGCCGGCGTCGCATGCCTGACCGAGCTGACCTACGACTCGGACAGCCAGGACCTCGACTCGGTGTGGGCCCCGGGGATCGGCTACGTCCGCAACGCGCTGTTCGCGCCGCACTGGGACATCGTCGATACGTGGATCCCCGGCGCGACCGAGTTCATCGCGGGATCGGTCGAGCCGGGCCAGACGTTCATCGGGCTCGACGAGGAGACCGCCCTGGTGGGCGACGGGCGTTCGTGGCGGGTTCTCGGGACCGCCAAGATCCACGTGCTGCGGGACGGAGAGTGGACCCGGTACGCGGACGGCGACGCCTTCGAGCTGCCGCTCGAGATCGCCGGCGAGCGCGTGTGAGCGCGGCCGGAGCGCTCGGGCGCGATGCGCCCATCGAGGATCGCGCGTCGGAGATCGTTCGGATCCTGTCCCAGGCATACCCCGACGCCAAGGTCGCGCTGCACTTCTCGACCCCGCTGGAGATGCTGGTGGCCACGATCCTGTCGGCCCAGTGCACCGACGAGAAGGTGAACGAGGTCACGGCCATCCTGTTCCAGAAGTACCGGACCGCCGAGGACTACCTGAAGGTGCCCGAGGACGAGCTCAAGGCCGACATCAAGCCGACCGGCTTCTTCAACCAGAAGGCGATCTCGATCCGCGAGGCGTGCCGCCGGATCGTCGAGGCCTACGGCGGGCAAGTGCCGGACACGATGGAGGACCTGATCACGCTGCGCGGCGTCGCGCGCAAGACCGGCAACATCGTGCTCGGCAACGCGTTCGGGAAGGTGGAGGGCATCGCGGTCGACACGCACGTCAAGCGGCTGGCGAACCGGCTCGGGTTCAGCGACCAGTCCGACCCGGACAAGATCGAGCAGGACCTGATGCGCCTGATCCCGCGCGAGCGGTGGTTCGACTTCACCTACGTCCTGATCGACCACGGCCGGGCGATCTGCATCGCGCGCAAGCCCAAGTGCGAGGAGTGCCCGGTGAACCACCTGTGTCCGTCGAGCCTGGTGTGACCGGACACGACCTGTCCGGCTTGGCGTTCCCGGCCGTCGTGGCGCACCGGGGCGCCTCGTCCACGCGCGCCGAGAACACGCTGGCCTCGTTCGAGGAGGCGATCCGGCTGGGCGCGCAGATCGTCGAGTTCGACGTTCGGCTGTCGCGCGACGGTGTGCCCGTCGTGATCCACGACTCCGCGGTTGACCGCACGACGGACGGGACCGGCTTCGTCCACGAGCTCACGGCGGAGGAGCTCGCGTCCCTGCACGTGGAGGGGGACGCGGCCGTTCCGACGCTCGACGAGGTCCTCGGCACGCTGAGCGGGCGCGCGGCGGCGGCGATCGAGATCAAGAACATCCCCGGCGACCCGGCCTTCGACCCGGCACGCGAAGGGATCGTCGAGGCGGTGCACGAGGGGCTCGGGCGCGTGGGGTTCGAGAGCCCCGTGTTGGTGATCTCGTTCAACCCGGCGTCGATCACGGCCTCGAAGGCGATCGCGCCCGCCGTCCCCACGGGCTTCCTCACGACCGACCTCGTGGACCCGCGTGAGGCGCTGGCGTTCGCGGTTGCGCGGGGGCACGACATGGTGCTGCCGGGGACCCGCGCGGCGATCCCGGCGGGCGCGTCGTTCGTCGAAGAGGTGCACGCGGCCGGCGTCCGCGCCGGCACGTGGACGGCCGACGATCCCGAGACGGTCGGGATGCTGTTCGACCGTGGGTTCGATGCTGTCGCGTCGAACGACCCGGCGATGGCGCTCGGCGTCCTCACCGGGCGCGGACGTTCGTGACCCTTCGCCGGCGGCGGATCCCCGAGGAGCTGCGCGCGCCAGCGCGCGCGTTCGACGACCTCGTCCCCGTCCTCGAGCGCGCCAAGGCCGCGCTCACCGACGCCGTCCCCGGCACGCGCATGCCTGGCCGCCCGCTCGCCGAGGCGCTGTGGGCGTTCGAGAGCGGCCTGCGGGAGGTGGAGGAGCGGATGCCCGCGTGGCGGTCGCCAGAGGTCGAGACCGAGTGGCTCGCGGCCGAGGGGGGGCGCGCCGAGGCGCTCGCGCTGGCCGAGCGCCTGCGCACCAGTGACGTCGAGCCGCAGGGATTCGAAGAGCTGATCGGCGTGGTCGGCGACCTGCTCGCGCCGCTCGAGGCCTTCGAGGCGGCCGCGGCCCGATTCCGTGAGCTCCGGCGGTGAGCGAGCTCGAACGCGTGACCGCCGAGGTGGTGGCCTGCCGCGCCTGCCCGCGGCTGGTCGAGTGGCGCGAGCACGTGGCGAGGGAGAAGACGGCGCGGTTCGCCGGCCAGACGTACTGGGGCCGCCCGGTCCCGGGGTTCGGCGACCCGAACGCGCGGATCATGGTCCTCGGCCTCGCGCCGGCCGCCCACGGCGGCAACCGCACCGGCCGGATCTTCACGGGCGACCGATCGGGCGACTTCCTCTACGCGTCGATGCACCGGCGCGGTCTCGCGAACCAGTCCGAGTCCACGGCGAGCGACGACGGGCTCCGCCTGACGAACGCGTACGTGGCCGCCGTGGTGCGATGCGCGCCGCCCGGGAACAAGCCCACGCCGCTCGAACGCGACACCTGCCTGCCCTACCTGGTGCGCGAGATCTCCTCGCTAGACCGCCTTCGCGCGATCGTCGCGCTCGGTGCGTTCGCGTGGGACGGCGCGCTGCGCGCGCTCGGGGAGCTCGGCCACCGAACGCGTCCCCGGCCGAAGTTCGGCCACGGAGCCGAGGTCGCGATCGGGCCCTTCACGCTCGTGGGCGCGTATCACCCCAGCCAGCAGAACACGTTCACCGGCACGCTGACGCCCGCCATGCTGGACGCCGTGCTCGCACGCGCGGTCGCGATCGCGCGCTGATCAGCGAGCGTCGTCCGGGCGCTCGTCGTCCTGCGTCGGGAAGGCGGTCGTCCCCAGCCGCGGGTCGTACCCGCCGGTTGCCTCGTCGCGGCGAACCTTGCTCGGATCGATCCGCCGGTACAGCGGCAGGCGATTGACCTCGAGGATCACCAGGACGAACACGCACGCCGCCACGGAGGACAGGTACAGGCCGGCGCCGGCCAGGATGCCGACGGCCGCGGCGGCCCAGGACGAGGCCGCGGTCGTGAGACCGAGGGGCTGGCCGCCGCCCTCGACCTCTCGCTCGCGGAAGATCAGGCCGGCGCCCAGGAAACCCACGCCCGTGATCACGCCCGCGATGACCTTCTCGGCCGAGGCGGGGAAGAAGAGCACGCCCAGGCCCGTCACCCCCGCGGCCCCGAGCGCCAGCAGCCCGAACGTCCGCTCGCCCGCCGGCTTGCCCCGGTACTCGCGCTCGAACCCGATCACGTACCCGAGCGCAGCGCCGAGCGCGATGCGCCCGATCAGCACGGCCTGCGTCGCCAGCCTCACGTCGCCAGCCTAGTCCCGCCCCCGAGCGCGGGGAATACCACGTCGCGGGGCGGTCTTATCCTGGAAGGCCATGATGCACGGCCGTCACATGCGCGTCCCCAGAGAGGACGACGACCGACCGATCGCGCCGCACACGATCCGGCGCGTCATCGGCACGTTCCGGCCGTACCGCGCCAAGGTGAGCCTGGTCGGGCTCGCCATCGTGGTGACCTCGGGCCTGGGGGTCGTCAACCCGCTGCTGATCAAGTGGATCTTCGACAACGGCCTGTTCGGCGACCCGCCCGGGATGTGCGCCGGCGGCTCGTGCCCGCAGATGCACACCGTGTACATCGGCGTCGCGCTCATGATCGTGATCCCGGTCATCACCGGGGTCATCGGCATCTGGCAGACCTACCTCGCCAACTGGGTGGGCCTGCGCGTGATGCAGGACCTGCGCAACGCGCTCTACGCGCATCTCCAGTCCATGTCGCTGCGTTTCTTCACCACCACGCGCACGGGCGAGATCCAGTCGCGCATCGCGAACGACGTCGGTGGCGTCCAGGCGGTGTTCACCGACACGGTGTCGAGCATCCTGGCCAACGTCGTCGTGATCGCGAGCACGCTGGTCGCAATGCTCATCCTCTCGGTACCGCTCACGCTGCTGTCGCTGTTCATGCTCCCGTTCTTCCTCTGGCTCACCGTGAAGGTGGGTCGCGCACGCCGGGAGGTGGCAACCAGTACCGCCAAGACGTATGCGGACCTGACCGCGGTGACCGAGGAGACCCTGTCGGTCTCCGGCATCCTGCTGTCGAAATCGTTCGGCCGCCAGCGCCACGAGATCGACCGGTTCGAGAACGAGAACGAGCGCCTGACCGGCCTGCAGATGAAGCAGACGATGATCGGCCGGTCGTTCTTCGCGATCGTGGGGACGTTCTTCTCGATCACGCCCGCGCTGGTCTACCTGGTCGCGGGCTGGGTGATCAGCCGGGACCCGACCGGCAACACGATCACCGCCGGGACCATCGTCGCCTTCACGACGCTACAGTCTCGCCTGTTCTTCCCGATCGGGTCGATGCTGCAGGTCTCCACGGAGATCCACTCCTCGTTGGCGCTGTTCGACCGGATCTTCGAGTACATGGACCTGGACCGGGAGATCGAGGACGCCCCCGACGCCATCGCGATCCCGCCGCACGAGGTCCTGGGGCGGGTGCAGTTCGATGAGGTGTCGTTCCGCTACGACACACCCCCGGACGGCGAGGCCTCGCCGATGTCGCCGACCGACCTGGCGCTCGCCAACGAGGCCCCGAGGGAGTGGACGCTCGAGGACGTTTCGTTGTCGATCGAGCCGGGCCAGCTCGCGGCACTGGTGGGTCCATCGGGCGCCGGCAAGACGACGATGACCTACCTCGTCCCGCGGCTGTACGACGTGCAGCGGGGGGTCGTGAAGATCGACTCCATCGACGTCCGCAAGCTCAAGCTCGAGTCGCTCGGCGACCTGATCGGCGTGGTGACGCAGGAGACCTACCTGTTCCACACGACGATCCGCCGCAACCTCCTCTACGGCAAGCCCGACGCCACGGACGAGGAGCTCGACGCGGCGGCCCGGGCCGCGAACATCTACGAGCGGATCGCCGAGCTCCCCGATGGTTACGACACCGTCGTGGGCGAACGCGGCTACAAGCTCTCGGGCGGCGAGAAGCAGCGCCTCGCGATCGCCCGGGTGATCCTGAAGGACCCGCGGATCCTGATCCTGGACGAGGCGACGTCCTCGCTCGACACGACCTCCGAGCGCCTGGTGCAGGCGGCGCTCGTGCCGCTGATGGAGGGGCGCACGACGATCGCGATCGCCCACCGCTTGTCGACGATCCTGTCGGCGGACGTGATCTTCGTCGTGGACCGGGGACGGATCGTGGAGCGCGGCACGCACGACGAGCTCCTGGCGCGCGGAGGCCTGTACGCGAGCCTGTATCAGCAGCAGTTCCGCGGCGGGCTGGTGGAAGCCGTGACCGAGGACGGGATGATCCTGTCCACCGGCGAGGTGGTGCGCACCTCCAGCGAGTAGCGCGTGCTCAGGCCGGGGGGATCGGCCGGGCGTAGGTGAGCAGGACGAACCCGTCCGGGAACGTGCGGTCGGGGAGCCGCTCGAACCCGAGCGCCTCGTACATCTTCTGGGCTGCCTCCATGCGTTGGGTGGTGTGGAGCGTCATCCGCGTCCGGCCGGCCTCACGCGCCCGGTCGAAGCACTCCCGCATGAGTGCGCGCGCGACGCCGCGGCCGCGCTCGTCGGGATGGACGCCCAGCATCCGGATGTGGGCCTCGTCGGGTGGCAGCAGCGGCTCCTCCTCCTCGATGCGCTCGTCGAGCTCGAGCGTCGCGCTGCCCAGCACGCGGCCGTCCTCGACCGCGACGAGCACGAGCCCGACGTCCGCGCGGCCCTCGACGTCGGCGATCGCCGCCAGGTAGTGCTCCCACGAGTCGGTGTCGGCGAACTCGCGATACGCGAGCGCCGTCACGCGTCCGGCCTCCTCGTACTCCTCGGGCCTGGCAGGGCGCGTCTGGATCGTCACGCCTCGAGCCTACCGAAGGCGGCAGCGGTCAAGGAGGTTGACGGTCGTGCGCGGCTCGGTCACGATGGCGCCGTGGGCGAGCCCGACCTGTCGCGGCTGCTGCTCGAGGCCTCGCGCGTCCTCGGCGCCGAGATCGTTGCCGGCCTGCAGGAACGCGGGTTTCCGGACGCGCGGCCCGGACACGCGGCGCTGTTCATGCACATCGACCGCCGGTGGGGGACGCGCCTGACGGACCTCTCGCGGCGAGCGCGCATGAGCAAGCAGGGGATGATGCTGCTCGTCGACGACCTCGAGAACCGTGGTTACGTCCGGCGCGTGCCCGACGCCGAGGATTCGCGCGCCAAGATGGTGCGCCTGACCGCGCGCGGGCGCCGCTTCGTTGCCGAGGCGCGCCGCTCCGTCGCCGCAGTCGAGGCTCGCGCGCGTCGCGAGCTCGGCGAACGCCGGTACGAGGCCCTCCGGGACTCGCTCGAGTACCTGATCGGGGTCGGGGAGGGGCTCGAGGAGGCGTGAGCGTTCGGACGCTGGTGGTCCTGTCCGACGCCCCGGGTGTGGCGCAGCGGGGGGCGGACGAGGTCGCGGCGGCCGCGAGCGTGGCGATCGCGGCGCGGGGACGGTTCACGTTCGCGGTGAGCGGCGGCCACACGCCGTGGACGATGTTCCGTGCGCTCGCGCACGAGGACCTGGCCTGGGAGGCGTTCGGCATCTGGCAGGTGGACGAGCGCGTGGCGCCCGACGGTGACCCCGACCGCAACCTGACCTCGCTGGTGCAGGCGCTCCCGGAGGCGGTCGAGCTCCACCCGATGCCGGTGACCGAGGACGATCTCGACGCCGCGGCGAAGCGGTACGCGGCGTCGCTCCCGGAGGCGTTCGACCTCGTGCACCTGGGGATGGGGGACGACGGCCACACGGCATCGCTCGTCCCCGGCGATCCGGTCGTCGAGGTCGCCGATCGCGACGTGGCGCTTACCCTCGAATACCGAGGCCGGCGCCGCATGACGCTGACCTACCCCACGCTCGGCCGGTCGCGCCGCGTGTTGTGGCTTATCACCGGCGAGGACAAGGCGCCGATGGTGCCGCGGCTGCTCGCGGGCGACCCCTCGATCCCGGCCGGCAGGGTCTCGACCCCGGAGCAGCTGGTCGTGGCCGACCGCGCCGCCGCCGCGGAGGTCGCCGGCTAGCTCAAGACGCTCACGTCGAGAAGCTTCCCGACGAAGTAGGTCACCGTGGCCGCGGCCCCGCCCACCGCCAGCATCCGCAGGCCCGACAGCAGCCACGGCTTTCCGGTCAGGGTCGAGATCGCCGCGCCGACGGCGAACAGCGCCGCGCCTGACAGGACCGCCGACGCGATCACCGCCGGGTTCCCGGATGACACCAAGAACGGCAGGAGCGGCACGAAGGCACCAAGCGAGAACGTGACGAACGACGAGCCGGCCGCCGCGAGCGGCGAGCCCAGTCCCTCTCTGTCGAGCCCGAGCTCCTCGCGGGCGTGCGTCTCGAGGGCCGTCTCCGGGTCCCGCATCAGCTCGGTCGCCAGACGTTCGGCCAAATCGCGGGGCAGCCCGCGACGCACGTAGATCTCGGCGAGCTCCCGGCGTTCGGCCTCGGGGTCCGAGCCGATCTCGTGCGCCTCCAGGTGGATCAGGCGCTCGTACACCTCTCGCTGCGTCCGCACCGAGATGTACTCCCCGGCCGCCATCGAGAATGCGCCGGCCAGCAGGCCCGCGACGCCCGCGACGATCACGACGTTGTTGGTCACGCCCGCGCCGGCCACGCCGAAGATGAGCGACAGGTTCGAGACCAGGCCGTCGTTGACGCCGAAGATCGCCGCCCGCAGCGCGCCGGACTTGCCGCCCGCGCGCTGCTCGGAGATCGGACCGGGGTGCGGGACCACTCGCCAGGTCCGCCCGCGAAGTCGCGAGACCATGTTCGACAGGAAGCGAAGGTGCTTCCTGGTCCGGTGATCCTCGGGTGTGAGCCCGTTCGTCGATGCCATCGCAGCCTCCGCCTACCGGGCGGGTGCGGCAACCGGGTCGCTGGTGATGTCGGGTGCCGTCATTGAGGCTCCTTTCGCGCGAGCGCGCCGATTGTGCGTCCGAGCGAAGGCCGTGTCGAACCATTCCGCGACGAACTCGGGCGCGTTCAACGATCCTCGGATGGGCCCGTAGTACGGTGCGCCCGTGGACGCCGAAGAGGCGAACGGCGCGGACGCGAACGACCGCGATCTCACGCCGGCCGAGGTCGGCCGTTGGGACGACCGGTATGGCCTGCTGTTCCTCATCATCGTGGCGTCGATGCTCCTGACCGCGGCCAACACGACGTGGCTCAAGGTTGTTGCCGTAGTGATGCAAGGACTGATGGTCCTCTTCGCGCTGTTCGCCTCCCGCGCCGACCGGCGCGTCTGGCGGGCCGCCTTGATCTTGATCCCGATCGGGATGGTCCTCGGGGTCGCCGGGAGGCTGAACGATGCCCGGCCGGCGCAATTGACCGCCGCGGTGGTGAACGTCGTCCTACCGATCGCCGCGATCGCCGCCCTGGGACGGCGGATCGTTAAGGACAACGCGGTGACCGGCCGCACCATCCTCGGCCTGCTCTCGGTCTACCTCCTGATCGGGATGACCTTCTCGGCATTGTTCATCACGATCGCGGTCGCGAGCCAGGAGCCGTTCTTCGTCCAGACCGATCATGCCGATCCGGTCGACTTCACCTACTTCAGTTTCGTCACGCTCGCCACGGTCGGCTACGGCGACCTGACGGCGGCCAATCCGATCCCCCGGCTCCTGGCGGCCCTGGAGGGGCTGACTGGCCAGCTGTACCTGGTGACCGTGGTGGCGGTGGCGGTGTCGAGGGTGCGGACGCGGCGCGACCGCACGAGGGACGAGGGGGGCTGAATCAGGTCTCGTCGCGCGTTCGGATCGAGAAGCGCCGGAACCAGCGCCTCGATCCGGCGTGTTCCTCCGCTCGCTCCTTCGCCTCCGCGAGCTCGACCTCGTCGCCACGCGTGAGCTCGGTCTCTACGACCTCATGTCGCTTGAGGTAGTTCGACACGGTCGACTGGATCACGGCGGCGGCCGGCAGCGCCATGAACGCGCCGATCAGGCCGCTGAGGGCCGCCCCCGCCAGCGCGGCCCCGAAGGCGACCGCCGGGTGCAGCTGCATCGTCTTGGCCGTGATGCGCGGCGCGAGCAGGTAGTTCTCGATCTGCTGGTAGACCACGACGAAGATCAGGAAGATCAGCGCCGTCCAGGGGTCTTCGAGCAGCGCCACGAGCAACGGAACCGCGGCCGCGATGTAGGTCCCGACCACGGGGATGAACTGCGACACGAACCCCTGCCACAACGCCAACGGGACCGCGAACGGGACGCCCAGCGTCTGAAGCACGAAGAACGAGATCGTCGCGTTGATCATGGCCAGCAGGAGCCGTGAGTACAGGTACCCCCCGGTCTTGTCGATCGCGACCTCCCACGCGGCCAGCAGATCGACCTGGATCCGCGGCGGGAGCAGCGAACAGACGCCGCGCCTGAAGCGTGGGCCGTCGGCCACGAAGTAGAACGTGAACAGGCCGATCGTCAGGACCTGGAACAGGAGCCCGAGCACGAACGCGCCGAACGACGCCACGTTGGTCGCGATC
>Ga0114129_10003745_pt1 | contig 21438 bp, 16 predicted proteins | sample RhiMetdeltSRZDD1_FD_80071 | JGI IMG/M metagenome (GOLD analysis project Ga0114129, IMG submission 80071) | Populus rhizosphere microbial communities from Tennessee, USA - Rhizosphere MetaG P. deltoides SRZDD1 (version 2) (version 2) | ecosystem: Host-associated > Plants > Roots > Rhizosphere >... | reverse complement strand
GGTGAGGGCGTTCAGGGTGAAGACGTTCGTCCCGGGCAGCGCGTGCAGCGGGTCCAGGCGGTTGGCGGGGATGCCGCGCTCCGTCATCCAGCCGGCGATCTTGTCGCGGTTCTGTCCCCAGTCGACGTTCGAGTCGGCGAGGACGCGGAACACGAGGCGCTTGGGCTGCACGGCCGCATTCGTGAACGACAGCGGGTTGCCGGCGTACGGCGCGGTCTCGAGCTGGGTTACGGCGATGGCGAGAGCCGCGGCCGGAGCCCATCGCCGGCCTTCCGCGATGACGGCCAAGCCAGGTGCGGCGAGGATCGCGACGAGCGGGACGCACATCAATATGAAGCGAAAGCCGAGCTGCGTCTGGAACAAGAACGAGAAGTACGTGAGCGTCAGCGCGAGGTTGACGGCCAGAAAGAGGGCGGGGCGCGGCCGGAGGAGGCCGGCGCGCAACGCGGCGAAGAGGCCGCCGACTTGCGCGGCAAGGAGGAACAGCGGCGTCTTGAGCGGCCACACGACGGCGAAGTAGTAGCCAACGCCGTGCGGGAACCGGCGGCCGAAGATCACGACGCCCCACTCCGACCGCTCCGACGCGAACGAGCGGTCGATGCCCGTGAGGAACGGAGTCGGCAGGGGCAAGCGCAGACCCGGCAGCGCCGAGGCCAGGCGCCTGAAAGGACCGGACCGAAGATCGATGGCACCGAGAGGGGTGCCCACCTCGGCGAAGACGTAGCCTACGCACAAGACGGCGGCGGCCGTGGCCGCGACGAGCAGGAGAGCAAGGATCGTGCGCCCGCGCCGCCACTCGCGGCGCTCGTCCGGCCCGATCACGAGCACGGCCGCCGCGAGCGCCGGCAGCAGCAGCACGGCGGAAAACTTCGCGAGGAAGGCGAGCCCGAGGGAGGCGCCCAGCGCGATCCCCGCGGGCCAGGTCGGCCGGCGGGCGAAGCGCAGCACCGTCCACAACGTGAGCACGGTGGCGAGCGCATAGGGCACGTCGACGGTGGCCACGCTGCCGTGGGCGACGAGGTTCGGATCGAGCGCGACCATGGCCACCGCCACCCACGCCGCGGTCTCGCCGAAGACGTAGCGGCCGAGAGCCCAGGTGGCCGCGAACAGGAGGCCGAGGCAGAGGACGGTCGGCAGACGCGCGGCGAGACGCGCGCCCGGCGACTCGAACGATCCGCCGGCGGCGCGATGGGCGAGCACGTGGACCAGGCTGAACGCCGTCTTGGAGTCGAAGCGGCCGGCGCTGTCGCGCTCGGTCACCCGCTCGTCGAGGAGCCGCCGCGACCACTCGAGGTGCACGCGCTCGTCCAGGGTCCAGTCCTGGCGCCACGACGCGTAGGCCGCGTGCACCAGCGCCAACGCGGCCAGCGCGAGCACGACGACCCGGGGGGTGGGGAGCCGCATGGGGAAGGCCGTAGTGTATGCTCGCTGCCTTCCCGAGCGCTCACGATGTCATCCAAGAAGGAAACCGTCGCCGCGGTCCTCCTGTATCTCGCGCTCCTCGTCGCCGGCCTCTACCCGCAGTCGATCGCGCCGCACGCCGCCATCGCCTACGTCGGCGACTCGCTGGAGAGCGTGTACATCGTCGCGTGGAACGTCCACCAGATCGTGCGCCGCCCGGCCCATCTCTTCGACGCGAACATCCTCTTTCCCGTCGACGACAGCCTGGCCCTCACCGACCATCGGCTCCTGCCGTCGCTGCTGGTGGCACCCGTCGTGTGGACGACAGGAAACGCCGTGCTCGCCTACAACCTCGCCCTCGCCGCCGCGCTGATGCTCGCCGCCCTCGGCGGGCGCCATCTGGCGAAGGCGCTCGGCATCGGGACGGTTGGAGCGTGGACGGCGGGCGCGCTGTACGCGTTCCACACGTACCAGATCAACGAAGCCCCGCGGCTCAATATCGTGTTCCACGGCTTCATCCCGTTCGCGCTGGCCGAGCTGCTCCGCTACCTGAAGACAGGCGAACGCCGCCACACCTGGCGCCTGGCCGGTCTGTGCCTCCTCCAGGCCTTGAGCTCGAACTATCACCTGCTGTACGCCGCCCTCGTACTGGGGCTCGTCGCCCTGGCGTGGACCGCCGCGCGGCCGCGGGAGACGCTGGCGCGGCTGCCGCCGCTGCTACTGGCCGCCGCCCTGGCCGCCGTCGCCTTCGCGCCGATCGCGTGGCCGTACCTCCGCATCTCGAGGACGCACGCCCTCAGCCGCGACCTGCCCGCCGGCATCGATCTACGGCACTACGTGTCGACGGCGCCCACGAACGTCTTCTACGGGCCGATCGGCGGCCCCGTGCGCTTGCAGCAGCGCGCCGCGCACTTCGTCGGCTTCGTCTCGCTGGCGCTGGCCGTGTTCGCCTTGGCGACCGCGCGCCGGCGCGAGAGCGACACGAACGCGGCGCTGCTCCCGTCCCGCGTGTGGGTCCCCGCGGCGGGAATGCTGGCCCTGTTGTTCGTCGCCCTCTCCCTCGGCCGCGACGTGGCGATCTTCGGACACGAGATGGGACCGGGGCCGTATCGGCTCCTCTACTACGGCCTGCCCGGCTTTCAGCTCGTGCGCATCCCCGAGCGCCTCGCCCTGCTCGCGATGCTGTTCGTGGCGCTCCTCGTCGGCCGCGCGCTGTCGCGGCTAGAGGCGCGCGGGCTTCGGACCGTCGCGCTGGTGCTGGCCGCGCTCGTTCCGCTGGAGCATCTTTCGCCGCTGCCGGCGGTGGAGCGCGTGCCGGTGGGCGGTGACGTGCCGCCGGTCTATCCCTGGCTGGCGACGGCGCCGGTGCACGCGATCGCCGAGGTGCCGGTCCACGGCGAAGGCCTCGTGCGCAAGGAGACGCTCGAAGCGTACTACTCCACCTACCATTGGCGGCCGATCATCCACGGCTACACGGCGTACCCGCTCCTGGTCACGAAGGTACTGCGGCGGATGGCCGCGGAGTTCCCAGGCGATGTCGCGCTGCAAGCGTTCGATCGCGTCGGTGTCGACACTGTCGTCGTCCACACCGACCGCGCCGAGGAACGCCTGAAGGTCGCGGTCGGGAACGCGACCGCCGCCGGCCGCCTCGAGCGGCTCGCCGCCTTTGACCATCCCGCCACCGACGTCTACCGCGTTCACGCCGGGCCGACCACCAACGCCGCCCCGTTCCCCCGCGGCCGGCGTGTGCGCGAGACCGGCTGGCGCTATCGAACCAAGGTCGGCGAGCCGGAGCCCGCCGCCGACGGCGATCCCGCCACGGCCTGGCGCGTGCCGCGAGCGCTCAACGGCGACGAGTTCTACGAGATCCGATTCGACCGCCCGCTGCCCGTGAACGGTGTCGTGCTGCGTCTCAATCGTGACAGCGCATTTCCCACTCGCCTGCGTGTCGGCGGCCTGGACCTGCAGGGGCGATGGACGGAGCTCGCCCGTCTCGACGACGCGCACTGGCTGCAGCTCCTGGACGGCGTGCTCGCGCATCCCGGCCCGGGCGCGCTCGGCTTCGATCTCGGTGACCGCACGCTCGCCGGCGTGATCGTGCAGCCGGGAGAAGGCGGCCAGAGCTTCGAAGGCTGGTCGATCCCGGAGATCGAAATCCTGACACCGTAGGTGTGGACCCTCCCTGGCGCGACATGCGCCTCGCCAATCAAGTACCCATCAAGTAAGCTGGCTACCGTTTAACTTATTTATTATGAATAAGTTAAGTCGAAACACGAGGGGCCCTGCCGCCTGACCGTGGCACCCGATCAAGTGACGGCAGCAGCCCGCTCGCCACCGAACACCCACCAGGGAACGTACTTCATCATTCTCGGCGCCGCGTCTGGTTCATGCGGAGCGATTGCTCCGGCGTCGACGGCCTCCCTGATGAATCTCGAAGCCGCAGCTATGTTCTGAGGCTCAATCCCGAACCTCTCGCGAATGCTGCTATTCGTGAGATATCCACGGTTCACGTACTTGAGGCACGCGTGAAGGTAGCAGGCCCGTATTCTGTCGGCCTTGTCCATCTGACTCAGCGGGCGATGCGCAAACAGAACCGCACGAGTGGAATCTCCAGCCGCCTCGAATTTAGGGGCGGGCAATTGGAAAAACTCAGCTTGGAAAACAACCTTGTCTACGCCGCTCCCGCGCTCCTCGCATATGCCGATACGGCGCATAAGGGACGCCAACGTCTCGTTTCGCGATCTCGGAGGCGTATCAAGGAACCGATCTGTTTCCACAAGGGGGTTTCCGGGGTTCGTGATCTCCATCCGATCCTCGAAGATCTCGACCATTGGCCCCGCTCCCGTCACAAAAAAATCCTGATGAATTAGGGCATTCGCGACGAGTTCGCGAACCGCTAGCTCAGGGTACATAGGAACCGTCTTCCGCAAGGCCTGCTGAATGACTTCGTTCGACGGAAGCAAGCCGTTAACGTATTCGATTAGTCCCTCGAATCCGCTCGCGTAGCCCTTCGTTCCTTCCTGTTCCTTGATCGTTTCGACCCGGTTGGCATGGCGATACTGGATGACTCGGACAGCCTTGCGCCGCAGGTGTCTAAAGTCCGCCAAACGTTTGGCGAAGAGAACAGCGCCTAGATTCGTGATTCGCCATCCTCCGCAATCATCGCGTTGAATGAGGTCGTCGGCTTCCATGCACTGGAGAATGCCGTCGCGTTCCGATGGCAGGGGACGATGCGTCAGTTCAAAAAAGGCTGGATAGTCGAGCAGCCGCAACACATCGTCGTTGGTCACTCGGTCAGCGGCCACACCATCTTCGAAAGGTGTTTCGTCGAAGATGCGCCACAGTGCGCGTTCCTTCTCAGGAAAGTCCTTCAGCTTCTTCTTGTACGACCCGACGCGGATGAACTCTTGCCCTTGGAACTGTACTGGGTGTCGAAATGCCCGGCCGATCTCCAAGAGCACGAGCGGTACACCCTCCAGGCTCACGTCAACAAAGCGAAAATGAATCTTTGGTGTGAGAAGCCTGAGGAGCCAGTTCTCCAGCTCTTCGTTCCCTACCTTGGTGAACGCTGCTGAGAACTTCGTGCCGACGACCGCATGCGTTTCATCCTGGATGCCCCAAACGAGGTAGGCGAACGCTTTGCCTGCCAATGCGGCCGAGTTAGCGAGGGCAGAGAGGTACTCTCCGATCTCCTGTGGCTCGGCGACATTGACCTTGAACTCCACCCACTCCGTTTCCTTTGGGAGCTTGCGAAGTTCCTGTACGAGGCCGATAAGGTAGTCGGCTGTGTAGTGAGTCGTCATGCCGTGCGCTCAGTTGGCCGTACATCGAGGCCAAGCTCGTCTCTCATGACCGTGCGAGGAACTCCCGGAGGCGCATCAGGGCGCTGCGCATCCGGGTCTTGATCGTGCCCAGCGGCTCGCGCAGGCGGGCGGCGATCTCCACCTGCGTGAGGCCCTCGAAGTACGCGAGCTCGAGGGGTTGGCGCTGCTCCGCGGGCAGCGTACCGAGGGCCTTCTCCATCGTTCCCGCGAGCACGGGCTCGCTCGTGGGAGAGGCCGCCGGCTCCGGCGCGTCCTCGCCGCCCGCCTCCTCGTGCCGTGCGCGGCGGCGCCGCAGGCGGTCGAGGGCGCGGGAGCGCGCCATCATGCAGATCCAAGACTGCGGTGAGCCGCGGCCGCGGTCGTAGCGCGCGGATTCGCGCCAGACCTGTACGAACACGTCCTGGACCACGTCCTCGGCGTCGCCGGTGTCACGCAGGATGCGCAGGGCGAGGCCGTTCACGATGGGGGCGTAGCGGTCGTACACCTCGCCGAGCGCGTCCACATCGCCGTCGGCGAGTCGTTGCAGGAGCGCTTCGTCGGAGGTTCGGTCCATCGCTGGATGTCGAGAGGGCTCATTCTAGCCCGCACGCGGGCAATCCAGGAGGGCGCCGCTGGCCGTAATATAGAGGGACCGTGTCCATGGAAGACCTTCACTCGTACGGGGCGGCGGCGCTCGCAGCCGGCGCGCTCGGCGAGGAAGAACGGCAAGCCTTCGAGACTCACGCCGCCGGCTGTGACGAATGCGGGCGTGCGGTGGCGGAGCTGCGCGAGGTGGCGGCGGCCACGCTGGGCCGCGCCCATGAGTCCGCGCCGTCCACCCGCGCGCGCGATCACGTCCTCGCCCTGGCCGACGCCCCGCGCGGCACCATCGACCCCTCCGCCTACCCGTGGGCGGAGATCAGCCCCGGCATCCGGGGACACGAGCTCCGCAACGACACCGTGCGTGGGATCCGCACCGTCCTCATCTGGGCCGACGCCGGCGCCGTCCACGAGCGCCATGTCCACCTCGGCGACGAAGACATCCTCGTCCTCTCGGGGGCGCTGCGCGACGAGCGCGGCGTCTATCGTGCGGGAGAGGTCTGCCGCAGCAAGCGCGGCGAGATCCACTCCGAGAGCATCACGACGGACGGCGAGTGCTTTTGCCTGGCCGTGTACTACGGCGGCGGCATCGAACCCGTCTAGAAGCCTAGACGGAGGTTCAGCTCGACCCGCCGAGCGCCGCCGCCACCACCGAAGAAGCCGAAGCCGCCGAACATCCCCGTCGACTGGCCGAAGAGCGGCGAGCTGAGGTTGCCGACGGGCGCGCGGCGATTGACGTGGTTGAGCAGGTTCGAGGCCTGGATCGAGACGGTGAGGTTGTAGCGGCCCGCGGTATCGCCGCCGCCCCCGCCGAAACCACCGCGGCGTCCGCCACCGAACCCGCCGCCGCCGCCACCACCGCGACCACCACCGCCACGGCCTTCACCACCGCCACCACCGCCGCCGCCGGGACCACGCCCACCGCCTTCGCCGTCGGGAATGGCCGGCGTGCCCGGCTTGCCGCCGAATCCGAACGTCTTGCTGAGGTTCAGGTTCATCAGGAACATGCTCGGCCCGGTGCCGTAGTTGCGCGGGATGATCGTCTGTCCCGGCGTCGGGTTCGGATCGAGCAGGCCCCATGCCGTCTGCACCACGCCCGGCTTGTCGGGATCCGTCGCGAACCCCGGGCGATCGGTGAACATCGTGTCGCCGTTGTTGTCGCGGCCGGTCGTGATGTTGAACGGACGGCCGGACGAGTAGCGGATGAAGGAGCCGACGCGCACCTTGCCCCACGGCACCGTCACGCTGCCGCCCAGGCGCACGTTGTGGCGCGCCGCGAACGAGGCGCGGCCCCACTCCGTCGACAGGTCGTACTGGTCGGCGGGGAACGTCCCCGCACCGTCGGTGTCGCTGTGCGCCCACGTCAGTGAGTAGCCGCCGAAGATCGTGACGCCGCCGCGGGCGCGGTTCAGGCCGAGGAAGATCTGTTCCTGGCTCGCCTTCCCCGTCGACTCGTACTGGTACACGGCGCCGTTCTGGCCGAGCGGCCGCTCGCCCGTCACCGGCAGGGGCGCGTTGATGTTGCGCGAGCGCAGCTCGCGGCGCGTGCGGGTGAACACGAAGCCGAGCGACGCGCCGACTCCGGCCGGAAGCTGGCGCTCCACGCTGAACGAGCCCTGCATGCGATACGGAGCCTCGAGCGCCGGCGACACCACGCGCGTCGCGCGCGCGAGCTGGAAGTCCGTGAGCGTGTCCGCGGACGGCACGAACACGACGCCATCGTCGTCGTAGACGATGCGGTCGAGGACCTGCGGGGCCGTCACCACGTACTGCTGCTGGATGCTGCCGTCGCTGCGGTTGGCGGCCAGGGTGAGGTTCTGGCTGAAGCGGTCGTAGAAGATGCCGGCGCCGCCGCGGAAGACGAACTTCGGGGGCTGGCCTTCCTTCTGCCCGGGGGCCCACGCGAAGCCCACGCGCGGGGCCACGTTCAGCGGGCTCGAGATGTTCGTCTGGTTCTCGTAGCGCAAGCCGAGGCTGGCGGTGAGGTTCGGCCGCACGCGCCAGTCGTCCTGGATGAAGACGCCCAGGTCCGACTGATCGACGGTGGCCTGGGGCAGCCCGCCGTTGATGCTGAGCTGGGTGGCGCCGCCGCCGCGCACGCGGATCTCGGCGGGATCGAGGCCCATGTCCGTGAACAGCAGCGTGCGACGGTAGCGCTCGAGGCTCGTGATCGTGTCGAAAACGACGTTGCCCTGGAGGTCACGCACGAGCTGGTTCTTCTCGTCGAGGACGGGGGCGATGCCTCCCCCGAAGGTGACGCGGCCGCCGAAGTTGCTCCACGAGAGGTCGTCGGTGGCGCCGCCGCGCACGCGGAAGCCGGCGCGGAACGCATGGGCCTTGTGCGCCCACGAGATCGTATCGGCGAGCTCCCAGGAGTCGTTCGTCTCCGTCGAGCGGTTCTGCGAGCCGCCGGCGCTGAAGGACTCGAGGACCTCGAGGGCGGGCACGCCGATGTCGCCGTTCGACTCCCCCGTCTCGCGGCGGAACTGGAAACGCGCCTCGTTGATGATCTTGCCGCGGATGACCGCGGTCTCGGTGAGCTGCAGGGTGTGCTCGCCGCTCGTGCGGTCGAAGGCCCGGGACGGCAGCGAGAAGTCCCCGACCCCGGAGTCGAGCATCTCGAACTGCGAGTAGCTGTAGCGCGCGATCAGGGTGTTGTTGGCCCCCAGCGCGTACTCCACGCGCGGGCTCACCTCGGTCCGCGTGGAGCCGTTCACGAACGAGTCGTTGAACGACACCACGTTCAGGTCCTCGTCCAGGATGCTGGCGTTGATCGTGCTGCTGTTGTCGGTGTCGGAGCGCTCGACGTTGAGGGAGAACGACGACTTCTTCGCGATGAGCGGACCCGACAGGCTCGCCCGGAAATCGCGCACCTGCGAGGGCGGGCGCGTGGGGGCGAACGGGTTGCGAGCGTTCAGCGTCTCGTCGTTGAAGCGCATCGAGACGTCGCCGCGGTAGCGGTCGGTCCCGGGCTTCGTGAAGATCTGCACGCGCGAGAAGCCGATCTGGTCGTACTCGGCGGAGAACGGGTTCTGGTTGAAGCGGATCTCGCGGATGGACGACTTGGGCGGCAGCCGGCCGCCCGAGAAGCCGTCGATGAAGAACTGCCCGCCGTTGGGTCCCGCCGCCGGCCCGGCCAGCGCCTGCAGCGCTTCGGCGAGCTCGTCGGGATCGTCGGGCAGCGTCTCCAGGTCTTTCTCCTTGAGGATGAGGGCGCCCGGCCCGGTGTTGCCGTCGAGGCTCACGCCGACCGGCGCTTCCTCCACCGTGACCTGCTCCGAGAACGAGACGCCGAGCTGCACGTCGAGGACGTTCTCGCGCCCGGGGGCCACCTCGACCGCGCCGTTCGCGTACGGGTTGAAGCGGTCCTTGCTGATGGTGACGACGTACGTCCCCGCCGGCACCGATACCTTGAATGCGCCCGCCTTGTCGGTGGTGGCGGTCTTGGTGATGCTGTTCGCCCCGCCTGTTACTTCGATGGCGGCGCCGCCGAGCACGCCGCCGGTTTCGTCGGTGACGCGGCCGGTGAGGGTGAGATCCTGGGCGAAGGCGTGAGGCGTTGTGCCCGCGAGCACGGCAAGCAACACGAACACGGCACGGCAGGTACGGGTCGATGACATTCGGCTCTCCTAGGGTCTTTGCGAAGGACGACGGCTCACGGACCGCCCATGCCCATGTCGAGGGCACCGGCGGGAAGGCCGGGCATCAGGTCGACACCCTGGCGGCGCGACCCCGACTCGGGCGCGGCCAGGAGCGGCTCGATGCCGGCGACGACGGCGATGGCGGTGACGCGCGACGCGTCCGCGCCGCCGCTGGCGGAGATCGCGATGCGGTCACCGGATTTGAGCTCGCTGAGGGCGAGGGCGGGCATGCGCTCGAGCAGGTCGCCCAGGTTGGGAGTGCCGCCACGGCCGCCGCGCCGGCCTTCACCGCCGGCACCGCCGTCGCCCGCCGCGGGAGATACGGCGTCCGCCGCCGCCCCCGGACCACCGGCGCCACCTGCGGCACCCGCACCACCTGGACCGCCGCGGCGCCCACCCATACGGGCCGCCAGCTCCGGCGGAAGCCGCCGCAGCACGGCATCGGTCTTCACCGCCACCACGAGCTTCTTGCTGGTGGCCCCGTCGGTGATCTTGATCTCGCCCGCGTTCGCGTCGACCGACAGGACGGCGCCCACGACAGTGCGGAACGCGCCGGAGACGATCTGCTCCGCCACGAAGCGCCCGCCGTCCTCGCTGCGATCGCCGAGCGCGCGGAGCTGGTCGCCCACGGCAAGGTCGGCGAAGGTGCCGGGCTTCGCATCGCTGAACTTGACGGAGTCGCCGGAGTAGCGGCGGAGCGCGGCCTTCTTCTCCGACGTCGAGATCACCACCGGCTGCGGCGTGGCGGACGCGCGGACCTCGATGGTGATCTCCTGCTTCTCGGGATCGAGAGCGGTGACGACGCCGGCGACACCGCGCCGCCGCCATTCCGCGCGCTCCAGGTCCTGCTTGCTGTTGATGTCGCCGCGGGTCATGACGATGACCTGCCGCGCGGCGAGCGAGGCGCCGTCCCCCGACAAAGTACCCCGCGCGAGGACCCGGTCGCCGACCGCGACCTCGGCCAGGGTCGAGGGCTGCGCGCCCTCGAGGGTGGTCGCGCCCGGCTTGGCCTTGAGATACTTGGTGGCTTCACCGGCCTTGACCGTCACCGTGCCTTTGCTCGTCTGAACGGTGAGGCTGCCGGCGCCGGCGTCGATCGACGCCACGTCGCCCATTACGTTGTCTACTTTCGGGGCGGCCGGTTTAGTGTCTGTGCTTTGCGCCGACACACCCGCAGCCAGCAGGCAAACCAGAGTCGTTGATCTTGCGAGACTTACGAAGGGCAAGCGGGGTCCCCCTTTTGGCCAACCGACCTTTAGACGGCCCAGCCCGTCCAAAGGTTTATTCGGCGAGGGGTCAGTCTTTCACGAAATCGAGGGCCGCGGAATTCATGCAGTACCGCAGGCCGGTCGGCTTCGGGCCGTCGTCGAACACGTGCCCCAGGTGCCCGCCGCAGCGGGAGCAGAGGATCTCGGTGCGCGTCATGAAGAAGCTGCGATCGCTGTGCTCCTCGACCGCGCCCTTGTCGATCGGCTCCCAGAAGCTGGGCCAGCCCGTCCCCGACTCGAACTTCGCCTTCGAGTGGAAGAGCGCCTGTTTGCAGGCGGCGCAGACGTAGGTGCCCTTTTCGTGGTTGTCCCAGAGCTTGCCCGAGAAGGCGCGCTCGGTTCCCTTCTTGCGGAGGACGTGGAACTGCTCCGGCGTCAGGATCTTCTTCCACTCCTCGTCTGTCTTCACGACCTTGTCCGGCTTCGTGGCCGGCTCCGGCTGGTTCGCTGTATTCTTGTCATTTATGTTCGCCCCTCGAAGAACACCGGTAGCCCAGGATCCCGCGGCCAGGACCGCGGCGCAAGCCAGAAGGCGTTTCATAAGACCTCTCCCATCCATCTATAACTCGGAGCGGGACGTCTTTGTTCCCGGCCCGAAGGACTAGCCGATGACCTTCGCGACCCCCGTGTGGCTGTGGCTGCTCCTGCTCCTGCCCGCCCTCCCGCTGCTCGCCGCCCGGGCGGCCCGCACGGACGAGGACCGGCTGTCCCGTATCGTCGCACGGCCGCTGTGGGGACGCGTCGTGCAGCGGCCGTGGCCTCGCTGGCGCCAGGTGCGCGTCGCCCTCTTCACGATCGGCGCCGCCAGCCTCCTGGTCGCCCTCGCCCGGCCGCAGTGGGGCATCGTGCGCGAGAAGGTCGAGCGCGAAGGCATCGACGTCGTCCTCGTCCTGGATACGTCGGGATCGATGGCCGCGGATGACGTCGCCCCCAATCGGTTCTTCCTCGCGCGGGCCGCTCTCCTCAATCTCCTCGGCCGCCTGGGCGGCGACCGCGTGGGCCTCCTCGCCTTCGAAGGTGAGGCGTACCCGCTCGTGCCCCTGACGCTCGATGCGGACGCCGTCGGCCTCTTCCTGGAGACGCTCGAGCCCGGAGTGGTGCCCGCCGCCGGCTCGTCGATCGGCGTCGGCCTGGCCAAGGGCCTCGACATGTTCGTGGACAAGGACCGGCGCAACAAGGTTCTCGTGCTCGTTTCCGACGGCGAGAACCTCGAGGGCGACGTGGAGACGGCCGTGCGGCGCGCGAAAGACGCGGGTGTGCTCGTGCACGCGGTGGGCGTGGGCACCGAGCGCGGAGCACCTGTCCCCGACTTCGACGCCGAGGGCAATAGGGTCGGCTACAAGAAAGACGCCCAGGGCGCGCCCGTCATCTCGAAGATGAACGTGTCCACCCTCCAGGCCATCGCGTCCGGCACCGGGGGCCGCTTCTTCGAGATCTCGACCGCGGACGCGAGCCTGTCCGCGCTGGCCTCCGCCATCGAAGGCATGGAGGATCGCGCGGCGCTGCGCGAGTTCTCGTACCGGAAGAAGGAGCGCTTCCAGGTCCCGCTGGCGCTGGGCTTCTTCTGCGTGGCGGCGGCGCTGACGCTGCCGTGGCCACGACGCGAGAAAACGGCCGGCGCGGCGCGGCAGGCGGCGGCGGCCCTGGCCGCGCTCCTCCTCGCCGGCCATCTGCACGCCGGGGAGGCCACCCTGACCGACGAGCTCCTGCTGCGGCCGAAGCGGCTCACGAACGCGGGCCGGCGCGACTACGCACAGGGCAATCATCCGGAGTCGCTGAAGGCGTTCCAGCGCGCCGCCGAGCTGCGGCCCAAGGACGCACGGACGCGCTTCAACCTCGCCGACGCGCTGTACAAGAACGGCAAATACGACGAGGCGGAGCCGATCTTCCGCGCGCTGGGTGCCGACACCACGCCCTACGCCGCGTCGTCGCGTTTCAATCTCGGGAACACGTTGTTCCAGAAGAAGGACTATCCCAACGCGGTGCGGGCCTATCGTGACGCGCTGCGGCTGCGCCCCGGCGATGCGGAGACGCAGCGGAACCTCGAGATGGCCCTGCGCGAGATGCAGCAGCAACAGCAGAAGCAGCCGCCGCCGAGGCCCGACCCGCGGCCGACACCCCGCCCCACCCCGCAGCCGAATCAGCAGCCGCAGCCTGGACAGGCCACGCCCCGCCCGCAGTCCCAGGAAGAGAAGGAGCAGCAGCGCTTCCAGGAGCAGACGGGCATGCCGAAGGATCGCGCCATGCAGCTCCTGGACGCCCTCCAGCAGAACGAGAAGGAAGAGCAGAAGCGGCTGATGGCCGAGAAGCAGTCCCGCAAGAAGACGGGGAAGGACTGGTAGAGGGATGCGCGACGTCCAACGCTGGCGCGCATCCCTGATAAGCACGATGGGCGTAGCTCTCGCCTCGTGGGCCGGCATCGCGTCCGCGGAGCTCACGCTGCGCAGCGAGGTCGAGGCGCAGCGGGTCGGGGTTCAAGACCAGGTTCAGCTCACCGTCACGATGTCCGGCGACGGAATGCCCGACAACGTGCCGATGCCCGCCCTCACGAACCTGCGGGTGGTCAGCGGCCCGTTCACGTCCTCGCAGCTCTCGGTGGTGAACGGCGTCGCGTCGCACAGCCGCAGCTTCATCTACGCGCTGCAGCCGCAGGCGGTAGGTCCGGCCGAGATCGGCGAGATCCGCATCAAGGTCGGCCCCACCGCGTACGTCGCACCTCCGATCGTGATCGAGGTCGTGCCCGGCAGCATTCGCCCGCGAGGCAACGCCGCCCCGGATCCGATGGACCCCTTCGGCGGCGAGGACCCGTTCGAGATGTTCCGGCGCCGCCCGGGGCGCGGGCCAGAGCCCAAGCTGTTCCTCGAGGCGGTGGTGAATCGCGACCGCGCGTTCGTCGGCGAGCCCGTCCTGCTCACCTACTACCTCTACACGACGATCTCCGTGACCGACTTCCGATTCGTCGAGTCTCCGACCTACGCCGGCTTCTGGTCCGAGGCGCTGCCACCACCCGCACGCTCGCGGGGTGGCGACGTGGTGAACGTGAAGGGAGAAACATTCCGCCGCTTCGCGCTGATCCAGAAGCTGCTGTTCCCGACGAAGGCGGGCCGGGTGATCGTGCCCGGGTCGACGTTCAAGGTCGGTGTGGAAACCGGCGGCGGCTTCTTCGGTCCGCAGCAGCAGGTCGTCGAACGGACGACGACAGCCCTCACCGTGAACGCCGACCCCATCCCCGATGAGCGCGGCTTCTCCGGCGCGGTGGGACGTTTCACCGCCCAGGCCCATCTCGACAAGACGAATGTCGCCCTCGGGGAGGCGGTGACGCTGCGCTTCGAGGTCGCGGGCAACGGCAACCTCAAGTGGATCGACCGTCCTCCGGAAGTGAAGGTCACCGGCGCCAAGGTGTACCCGCCGCAGATGTCGAGCGACCTGCGCGCGACGCCCTCGGGGATCAGCGGCACCAAGACGTGGGAGTTCGTGGTGGTGCCGGACACGGGGGGGGCGCTCACCGTCCCCGCGCTGACGTTCAGCTACTTCGAGCCGGAGCTGCGGCAGATCGAGCACGCGGAGACGGCGCCGATCACGTTCCAGGTGAAGGGCGGCGCGGCGGCGGGCGCGCCGTCCGCGGGCCGGGCCTCCGGCTCACGCGCGGGAGGGCCGCTGGCTCTTCGCAGCGATCTCGATCTGCCGTTGCGCACCGGATCGCACCTTTCGCCGCGCGCGCTCGCCGGCCTCGTCGGACTCCTCCTCGCCGTGCACGGCGCGCTGTGGGCGACGCCGTGGCTCCTCGATCGCCGGCCCGACGTCGCGGGACGGCCCACCGGCCGCGGCCGTTCGCGCCGCGCCCTCGCCGATCTCGAGCGCGCCGGCCAGGACGGAATGTCGAAGGAGGCGTCCGTCGCCCTCATCGAGAAGACGCTGCACGACGTGTTCGGGTCTCTGGAAGACGACGCGTCCGCGCCGCCGACCGATCGCGAGCGCGCCGCCCGCGAGGTGCTGCAGGAGGTGTACTTCATCCGCTACGCGCCGCAGCTCGGCGACTACTCCGAGCAGATCCGCAGCGTGGCCCGGCGCGCGGCGGAAGTGGTGCGGAAGTGGGCATGAGGCGCCGGCTCGGGCTCGCGCTCGGCCTCCTGCTGCTGCCCGCGGCGGCGCCGGTGTGGGCGCAGGCACCGTCGTCAGCGGCACCGCTCGATCCCGCCGCGCGGTTCCGCGAAGGCAACGAGCTCTTCCGCACCGGCGACTATCCGAAGGCGATCGAGGCCTATCGCGCGGTGGCCGCCACCGGCGCGGAGAGCGCCTCGCTGTATTGGAACTGGGCGCAGGCGGCCCTCGCCCGAAACAACACCGGCGAGGCGCTGTGGGCGCTCCTGCGCGCGCGAGAGATCGAGCCGGGCGACCGCGCGGTGTCGCGGGAGATCGAGCGGCTGCGCGAATCGGCGAACCTCGACCCCGCGGAGATCGCACCGGTGCCGCTCGCCGGTGTCAACCGCGCGAGCCGCCGCTTCCATCTCGACATCGTCGCCCTCGCCCTCCTCGTGGCTTCCGTCGTCCTGCACGGGCTCACGCGGCGCGCGCGGCACCTGGCGCGCCTGTCCGCCGCCGCCGACGTCACCCTCGGGCTGGGCCTCCTGCTGGCGGCGGCACCTCTGGCCGGCGGATTCGCCCAGCCGACAGCGGTGGTGGTGACCGCGGGTGCACCGCTGCAGGACGCGGCATCTCCGACGGCGGGAACGATCGGTACGCTGCGGGAGGGCGAGGTGGTGGTGGTGCTGGCGGAGAGCGACGGCTACCTGCGGATCGAAGACTCGTCCGGCGCGCGTGGGTGGACGGCGGCCGCCTGGAAGCTGGAGCGGCCGGCGGGGGTTGTGAGTCATGAGTAGTGAGTCTTGAGTCGTACTCGCAACTCACTCATGACTCATAACTCAAGACTCACGACTCCCGGAGCGCTGCTCCCCGACCCTGCCATCCGTGTGCGCGAGACCACCCTCGGCCGCGAGCTCCGCGTCTCGGGGACGCTGGCCTCGCTCTATCGCCCCGGCCAGGCCACGACCGGCCTCATCTGGGATGTGCTGGCGGCGGGGCTCACCACCCTTCCGCCCGAGCGCCGCCGGTCGGTGTTGATCCTCGGCCTGGGCGGCGGCAGCGCCGCCCGCGTCGCCCGCGCCCTGGCGCCGTCCGCGCGGATCGTCGGGATCGAGCGCTCGGCGGCGGTGGTCGAGGCCGCGCAGCGCCATCTCGACCTCGACGCCCTCCGCATCGAGGTCCGCATCGAGGACGCCCGCGCCGTCCTCGCCGAGGAGACAGAGACATTCGACACCGTCATCGAAGACATCTTCGAGGGCGGCACCCACAACCTGCGAAAACCCGCGTGGCTCCTGGCCGAGGGCTTCGTCCAGGCGGCGGAGCGCCTGGCCCCCGGCGGGGTGCTCGCCAGCAACACGATCGGGCAACACGCCGAGGTCACGCGGGCGCTGCGCGGCGTGTGGCCGCGCCTGGTGTGGATCGAGACGCGAGACTACGAGAACAAGATCGTGGTCGGCGGCGCCGGGCTCGATGCCCTCACCCTTCGGCGCGCCCTGGGGACGGAGCCGCTGCTGGCCGAGGTGCGGCCGCGGCTCGTCTACCGCACGGTCTAGGGAGTGACTTCGGCGCTCAGGCAGCCCATCACGCCGCCGACGGTGGCGCACAACATGAAGGGGCCGGCGACGCGGCCGATGAGGTGCTTGTTGAAGGGCTGGCCGGGCACGTCGTAGATGCTGACGAGGCGCTCGCCGTGCATCATCTCCCAGGTGATCTCCGACGGGTGGTCGCGGGAGTGAACGTCGGTGCCGTCTTCCTTCTTGGGGGTGGCGGTGACGTCGCCCGCGCATCCGACGGGCAGCTTGCGCTCGGCGTTGTCGGGACCGCCGCCGCCGGGACAGTTGACGCCGAAGAACCCGACGCGGACGTAGGAGATCGGGTTGGCGGTCGGCACCGCGGTCGGGACGGGAGTGGGTACGGGAGTCGGCGCCGGCGTCGACGCACCGGCGACGCTCGACACACGGCTCGGGGCCGTGCCGACGCCGCCATCGGGCGGCGGGTCACCCATGCAGCCGGCTCCGACCATGAGAACTGCCGCCACCGCCATCCGCATCCGCACGAATTTCAAACGGAACCCCCTCGGCAAAGCGGGCTCAGACTAGCACGCCGGGCCGTGCGGTGGGGGCCGATCAGAGGTTGACGAGGAAGGGATTCCGGCGCCGCTCGCGGCCGATCGTGGTCTCCGGACCGTGGCCGGGGATGACCCGCGTCTTGTCGTCGAGGGCGAGCAGCCGCGTGCGGATCGAAGCGATCTCCTGGTCGAAATCGCCGCCCCAGAGATCCGTGCGGCCGATGCTGCCGGCGAAGAGGGTGTCGCCGGAAACGAGCAGCGGCGCGGCGCCCGGCAGGTGGAAGCAGAGGCTCCCCGGCGTGTGGCCCGGCGTGTGGAGCACCTCGAGGTCGATCCCGCCGGCCTTCACGCGATCGCCCTGGTGGATGTGCTCGTCCACCGGCGACCGGGGCGGCGGGGGGAAGAGACCGAGCATCTCCGCCTGCACGGCGAGGTTGTCGTAGAGCACCACGTCCTGTTCGTGCAACATGACGCGGGCGCCCGTACGATCGCGCAGCGCCTGGTTCGCGCCGACGTGATCGATGTGGGTGTGCGTGTTCACGACGGCGAGGCATCGCAGGTTGTGGCGCGCCAGCGCGGCCAGCACCTTGTCGACCTCGTCGCCGGGATCGACGACGATGGCCTCGCCGGTGGCGGGGTCGCCGAGGATCGTGCAGTTGCACCGCAGCGGCCCGACGGGGAAGGTCTCGACGACGAAGGCGGGCGGTGAGGAGCTCATCGCCCTCGATCTTAACCGCGCGGCGTTGACCTCCGCGACCGTGGGCGGCAGACTTCGGAAATGTTCGATGCCACTCGTGTCGTGCGCGCGGGCCTTCCGCCGCCGCGGCAAGGCGAGCCGTTCCTGCCCGGCCCCGTACTGGCCGCGCCGTATCACTTGAGCGGCGATCCCGCCGGCGTGCCGTACACGTACGGCCGCTTCCAGAACCCGACGTGGGCGCATTTCGAGAATGCCTTGGGCGAGCTCGAAGGCGGCCCGGCGATCGTGTTCGCCTCCGGGATGGCCGCCGTGACCGCCGTCTTCGGCGTCGTCCTGCGCCCCGGCGACGTGGTCGTGCTGCCGTCAGACGCGTACTACACGACGCGCCGCCTGGCGTCCGACTACTTCGCGGCGATGGGTGTGCAGGTGCGGATGGCTCCGACGGCGGGGGACGCGCAGCGTGACTGTCTCGATGGCGCGCGCCTCCTGTGGCTCGAGACGCCGAGCAACCCGCAGCTCGACGTGTGCGACATCGAGGCCCTGGCCGCGGCCGCGCATCGCGCGGGGGCCCTGGTCGCCGTCGACAACACCACCGCCACGCCCCTCGCGCAGCAGCCCCTCGCGTTGGGTGCGGACATCTCTGTCGCGTCCGATACCAAGGCCCTGACCGGGCACGGCGATCTGCTGCTCGGCCACGTCGCGCTGCGCGACGACGCCCTCGCCGAGCGGGTGCGCACCTGGCGCACGCAGACGGGCAGCGTGCCCGGCCCGTTCGAGACGTGGCTCGCGCATCGCTCGCTGGCCACCCTCGACGTGCGCCTCGAGCGGCAGTGTGCGAGCGCGCTGGCGATCGCTCGGCATCTCGCCTCGCGTGCCGACGTCACCGGCGTGCGTTACCCGGGCCTGCCCTCCGATCCCGCCCACCCGGTCGCCTCGCGCCAGATGCGGCGCTTCGGCTCCGTCGTGAGCTTCGTCCTCGCCGATCGCGAGCGTGCCGAGCGATTCCTCGCGCGCTGCCGTCTCGTCACGGAGTCGACGAGCTTCGGCTCCATGCACACGACGGCGGAGCGCCGCGCGCGCTGGGGCGGCGACGCGATTCCGGAGGGGTTCATCCGACTGAGCGCCGGCGGCGAGGACGAGCGCGACCTCGTCGCGGACATCGAGCAGGCGCTCGGCTAGCAACTCGCTCCAGAGCGAGGACGCGAGAAAAACCTCGCGGGGACGATCGCGCGGACGCCCCCCTTCCATCGCCGACGACCGAGAGGACAAACCTGTCCCCATTGCGAAAGAGCACGGCGACGACCTGAACCAGAGCTGCTGCGGTTGCCGAACTCGCTTCAGGAATAGTCCGACGCGGGGTTACTTTTCGTTACTCGGTCCGGACCGAGTCGCCTGAAGCGTTACTTGAGCCCCGCCTCGTGCCGACGTGAGGCGGCGGCGCGCCATGCGCGTGATCATCACCGTGGCCACGAGGGTGGCGGCGATGCCGACACCGATGAGCGCCCACTCCGCCGGTGTCCGCGCGCGGCCGGCGGCCGCGCGGCCGGCCGCGCCGATCGACACGTACAGCAGCGTGCCCGGGATCATCGCGATCCAGCTCGCGAGCACGTACGGCGCGAACGAGACCGGCGTCAGGCCGTAAAGATAATTCGACAGGCTGAACGGCACGATCGGGCTCAGCCGCAGCAGTGCCACGATCTTCCACCCGCCGTCGCGGATCGCCTGGTCGAGGGCGGCGAAACGGCGATCCCGCTCGGCGAGCCGCTGAACGGCGCCGCGGGCGAGGTAGCGCGCGATGAGGAACGCGAGCGCGGCCGCCGTCGTGGACGCGATCGAGACGATGACGGTACCCCCGACGACGCCGAAGATGGCGCCGGCGGCCAAGGTGACCACCGACCCCGGCACGAACGCGAGGGCCGCCACGACATACACGGCCGCGAAGACGACCACGCCCCACGGACCCGAGGCCCGGACCCAGTGCTCGAGCGCGGCGAACCAGGCGGCGACGGGAAGGAGGCGGCCCGCGGCGACGAGGGCGCCCACCACGGCCACACCGAGCACGATACGAACGGTCCGACTCATTCGCCCCGGCGCCAGCGATACAGCGCGGCCAACAGGCGGCGCCGGCCCGGCGTGAGGCGCGACCGCTGATACTGGTCGGCCACTCGGCGCGCCATCTCCGCGTACGACGGGTACGCGTGGATGACGCTGGAGAGGGCACCCAGCCCCAGCCGCGCGCGCATGGCGACGGCGATCTCGTGCACGAGGTCGCCGGCGTGCTCGGCCACGACTGTCGCTCCGAGAATGCGATCGCCGCCGCGAGCGGTCAGTACCTTGAAGAAGCCGTCCTCCTGGCCGTCGACGACGGCACGGTCCACGTCGGCCAGCGGCTGTTTCCAGACGTCGAACGCGATCCCCTGGGTGCGGGCCTCGGTCTCGTTCAGCCCGACACGCGCCACCTCTGGAGACGTGTACGTGGCCGCGGGCAGCACGGAGAGATCCGCCTTCGCCTTCGGCCACGGGAGCAGGACGTTCCGTACGATCGTGCGCGCGTGATGATCGGCCACGTGTGTGAACTGCGGCCCGCCGACGACATCGCCGGCGGCGTAGATGTTCCCCCGCGACGTCTGCAGGGACGCGTTCACCTTCACGCCCTTGGCGTCGTAGGCGACGCCGGCCGCCTCGAGGCCGAGCCCGTCCACGTTCGGCGCGCGGCCGGCCCCCACCAGGATCTCCTCCGCCACCACGTCCTCGCGCCCTTCGATCGAGAGCCGGGCGATGGTACCGTCGCGCCGCACGCGCGTGATTCGCGCCCCGGTGATGACGGTGATCCCCTCGCGCTCGAAGCGTGCGCGGACGATCTCGGCGGCGTCGACATCTTCTCGATGGAGGAGCTGCGGCGCCGACTGCACGATGGTCACGCGCACCCCCAGCCGCGCGAACGCCTGGCCGAGCTCGCAGCCGATCGGACCGCCGCCGATGACGGCGAGGCGCGGGGGCTGGCGGTCGAGGGTGTCGAAGATGGTTTCGTTGGTGAACGGCCGCGCGTCGGCGAGTCCTTCGATCGGGGGGACGACGGCCCGGCTGCCGGTGGCGATCACGATGTGGCGCGTGCGGAGCACGGTCGCGCCCGCCCGCACCTCGTGGGGCGAAACGATCTCGCCGCGCTCTAAAAACACGTCGACCCCGAGGGACTCGAAACGCTCTTTCGAATCGTGGGGCGCGATCTTCGCCCGCCGCTCGCGGACGCGCGCCATCACGTCCTCGAAGCGGAAGCCGGGCTCGACGCGCGCCAGCGCCAGCCGGGCGGCGTCGCGCATCTGCTGGGCGGCGCGGGCGGAGGCGAGGAGGGCCTTGCTGGGGACACAGCCGGTGTTGAGACAGTCACCGCCCATGAGATGCCGCTCGATGAGGGCGACCCGACCGCCCAGGCCGGCGGTGCCGGCGGCGGTGACGAGGCCGGCGGTGCCGCCGCCGATCACCACTACGTTGTAGATACCCTCACCGCGCACGAGTTCAGCTATCCTTTCGCGTCGTGTCACGACACGCAAGCCCGGGACCATGAGCACGTTCTTCACCGCGACGCGCGTCGTGATGCCGGTCGTCCTGCTCCTGCTCGCGGGCCGGCTCTTCGCACGCCACGTCGGCTTCACCGACGCCCAGGCCAACGCGGTGAGCCGCCTCGCCTACTGGGTGTTCCTGCCCGCGCTCCTCTTCCGTGACGTCGCCCGCTCGTCCGCCGATCTCTTCGACGGACGGCTGATGCTCGGCATCGTGGCGACCCTGCTCGTGATGTCGGCCCTCGCCTACCGGTACGGCCGCTGGGCGGGCCTGCCGCCGCGGCGCCACGGCGTCGCCGCCCAGGGCACCTTCCGTT
>Ga0114129_10003744_pt1 | contig 21440 bp, 18 predicted proteins | sample RhiMetdeltSRZDD1_FD_80071 | JGI IMG/M metagenome (GOLD analysis project Ga0114129, IMG submission 80071) | Populus rhizosphere microbial communities from Tennessee, USA - Rhizosphere MetaG P. deltoides SRZDD1 (version 2) (version 2) | ecosystem: Host-associated > Plants > Roots > Rhizosphere >... | reverse complement strand
CGACTGATGACCGCTGCGACTGATGACCGCTGGCGACTGATGACTGACGATCGGCGACTGACAACGGCGACACTCGTCTGCCTGCTCGCGTCGGCCTGCGCCAGCGCCCCGCCGGCAAAGCCGGTCGTTCCGCCCGGGCCGTCGTTCGAGCAGAAGATGGCGTGGATCCTCCGGCTCGAGGATCAACGCGTGCTGCGCGATCCGGCACCGCCGGTTGCGCCGGCTCCTCCCGCTCCCGTTCGCGGACGGCAGACACCGGTCGTCGCACCGCCACCACCACCGCCGGACATGGTTCGGCTGCTCGGCGACGAAGAGGCGCGGGTGCGCCGCCGCGCGGCCCTTGCCATCGGCCACGTCGGACTCGCCGACGGCATCCAGCCGCTGCTGCCGCTGCTCGCCTCCGATCCTGAACCGGAAGTTCGGCAGATGGCGGCGTTCGCGCTGGGTCTGATCGGCGACGCCCGCGCGAAGGAGCCGCTCGTCGCGGCGCTCGCGGATCAGTCGCCGCTCGTGCAGGGCAGCGCGGCGGAAGCGCTCGGACTGATCGGCGACGCATCGGCCGCCGGCGACGTCGGCCGGATGGTGGGCCGCATCGTGCAGTCCGGCGCGCTCGCGCAACCGCCGCCCGACGAGGACGAGGCGAGACGAGACACGCCCGCCGCCGCATGTCGCCTCGGCATGAACGCGCTCGTCCGGCTGAAGGCGTATCCGGCGCTCGCGGCCGCCGTGCTCGACGCCAACGGCCAGCCGCTCATCCACTGGTGGCCCGCGGCGTACGCGCTGCAGCGGCTCGACGACAAACGCGCGCTGCCCGCTTTGCTGACGCTGGCCAAGGACCCGAATCCGTACGCGCGCGCGTTCGCGGTGAAGGGCCTCGGATCGGTGGGCGATCGATCGGCCGTGCCGCCGCTCCTCACGCTGCTGACCAGCGGCGATCGCGGCGTGCTGATCGAAACGATCCGCGCGCTTGGAAAAATCGGCGACCCGGCCGCCGCCGAGCCGCTGCAGAAGCTGATTCACGACGCGAGCGTCGACCCGGCCGTCAAACTCGAAACCGTCGCCGCGCTCGGCGGCCTCAAGCTGACCGCGGAAGTGCCGCGCGAGCTGGTCCAGGGCGTCGTGGACGATTTGCTCGATCTGCTGGGCGACCCGGTGCCGCCCGTTCGTGCCGCGGCGCTGCGATCGATTGCGGCGATCGATCCCGACAACATGCTCATCGTCCTGTCGGGCCTCGATCCGGACCAGCACTGGAGCGTCCGCGCCGCGCTCGCGACGCTGCTGGGAGCGCTCACCGCCGAAGTCGCCCTGCCGCGCCTGACGGCGATGCTCTCCGACCCGGATCAGCGCGTGATTCCCTCGGTGCTCGCCGCCCTGGTGCGCATCAAGGCGCCGAACGCGGCGCAGACGCTGCTCGATAGCCTGAAGGCCGAAGATCCGGTCGTCCGCACCGCGGCCGCCAATGGACTGGCGGAGCTGAAGCCGCCAAACGCCGCGCCCGCTTTGGCGGAGGCGTACGCGTTCGGGCAGCGCGACGTGACCTACATCGCCCGGGCGGCGGCGCTCGCGGCGCTCGCGAAGTTCGGTGCCCCGGACGTGGTGCCGGTGCTGCAGCGGGCGCTCGCCGACAAGGACTGGGCGGTGCGGGTCCACGCGGCCGACCTGCTGAAGCAGCTCGATCCGCGCGGCGCCGGCGGCGACGCCGACGCGACCATTCGTCCGGCGCCGACCACGTTCCCGCCCCAGACCTATTCGCAGACGCGGCTGACGACGCCGCCGGTGTCGACGGTTGCCTACATCGACACGGATCGGGGAACGATTCAGATCGAGCTCGCCGTCATCGATGCGCCGCTGACGGTCGAGAACTTCGTATCGCTCGCGCGCCGCGGCTACTTCAACGGCCTCGGCATCCACCGCGTCGTGCCGAACTTCGTCGTGCAGGACGGCGATCCGCGGGGCGACGGCGAAGGCGGACCGGGATACACGATTCGGGACGAGCTCAACGAGCGGCCGTATCTTCGCGGCACCGTCGGGATGGCGCTCGACTGGCGCGACACCGGCGGCAGCCAGTTCTTCATCACGCACTCACCGCAGCCACACCTCGATGCGCGCTACACCGCGTTCGGCCGCGTCGTCGCCGGCATGGACGTCGTCGACAAGATTCAGCAATGGGACGTGATCAGACGCATTCGCGTGTGGGATGGAGAGCAGATGACCGAGAGGTGAGCCTGTCTCTGCAGTCGACGGTCAGCGGTCGGTACTCAGTCGGCAGTCGGCAGTCAGCGGTCGTGGGATCCTGAAAATTGAAAGGGGGGCGACGGCGCCCCCCTCAGACCACGGGAGAGGTCGGCTTAGCGTTTCTTGCCGGCCTTCTTCTTCCCGCCCTTGGCTTTCTTCGCCATTGTCTGTTATCCCCCCCTTCAGTTGGGATTGGCTGTTCGAAGACGCGCACGGCCTCGAAGTGGCTGCCGCCTGGCACGCGCACGCGAGCTCGGCGTCTTCAAGCTGAGGGTCAGCGTCAACTCACAAGAAGTGGGCTGACAGACGTGCCCTCATACCAGATGTAGATTATGGACGAGAAAAGCACACTGTCAAGCACAAACGTCGACGAAAAGTCAAAATTTTTTTCCGTTCACACACTCGTACGCAGTTGTTGTTTGTCCGCGTGACGCTCGATCGCGAGCGCGATCAAGCGATCGATCAGCTGTGGGTACGACACGCCGCTCGCTTCCCACATCTTCGAGTACATGCTGATCGTCGTGAAGCCGGGAATCGTGTTGATCTCGTTCACGTAGAGCACGCCGCTGTCGCCCGCGAGGAGAAAATCGACGCGCGCCATGCCGGCGCAGTCGATGGCCTTGAACGCGGCGATCGACAGACGGCGGATCTCCTCGGTCTGCCGTTCGGTCAGCGGCGCCGGGATGATCGATTCCGATCGATCGTCGAGGTACTTCGCCTCGTAGTCGTAGAACTCGCGCGACGGCACGATCTCGCCCGGCACGCTCGCCTCCGGCTCATCGTTGCCGATCACGGCGCACTCGATCTCGCGCGCCTGCGGGACCGCCGCCTCCACGATGATCTTGCGATCGAACTCCGCCGCCACGTCGATCGCGGTCCGCAGCTCCGTCGCGTGCCTCGCTTTCGAGATGCCGACGCTCGATCCGAGGTTCGCCGGCTTGACGAACACCGGAAATCCGAGCTTGCTCGCGACGGCGCTCATGACGCGGTGCTCGTCGCGCTGCCAGTCGCGCTTCGAGACCACTTCGTAGTCGCAGATTGGCAGCCCCCGCGCCGCGAACACGAGCTTCATCACGGCTTTGTCCATGCCGACGGCGGATCCGAGCACGCCGGCCCCGACGTAGGCGACGTTCGCCAGCTCCAGCAGGCCCTGGACCGTTCCGTCCTCCCCGTACGGGCCGTGCAGCACGGGAAAGACGACGTCGAGGCCCAGCCCCGACACGGCGTTCGAGTGACGGCGGTCGATCGTCAGCAGCGTGTCGCCGCCGGGATGCGCGACGAGATGGGCCTCGCGGGTCTCGTGATCGGACTCGAGGCGGCGCGCGTGGATGACGTCGGCGGCCTTCATCAGGTTCGGCGCGCGATGCGGCAGCATCCAGCGTCCGTCCTTTTCGATCCGAATCGGAATCGCCTCGTATCGTTCGGGGTTCAGATTCTGGAAGACGGCCGCCGCCGACGCGAGCGACACTTCGTGCTCGCCGGATCGGCCGCCGTAGATCACGCCGACGCGGAGCTTCTTCATAGAAAAACGCTACCACGGAGGTCACAGTGGATCGGCGGAGGGCCACCGTGGATCCAGAGGCTCGGTGGCCTCCGAAGCCCACCGTGGCCACCGTGGTGTCGCCGGTTTCAGATTGTAGACTGTTTGTTTCGAGCCGATGTCAGACGCGCCATTTGGTTTTCGCGTGCTGCACCAGGACGGCCGCGCGCGCTGCGGCGAGCTGACGACCGCGCACGGCGTCGTGAGCACGCCGGCGTTCATGCCGGTCGGCACGCAGGGCGCCGTCAAGGGGCTCACGCATCGCGATCTCGAGTCGATCGGCGCCGAGATCCTGCTGAGCAACACCTATCATCTCTATCTGCGCCCCGGCGACGATCTGATCGCGCGCCGCGGCGGACTGCATCGCTTCATCGGCTGGCAGAAGCCGATCCTGACCGACAGCGGCGGCTACCAGGTGTTCAGCCTGGCAACGCGGCGGACCGTCGACGAAGCCGGCGCGCACTTCCGTTCGCATCTCGACGGCTCGGCCCATCTGCTGACGCCCGAAAAAGCGGCGGACATCCAGGCGCAGCTCGGATCCGATATCGCGATGGTCCTCGATGAGTGCCTGGAGTATCCGTCAACGATCGAGGCCACCCGCGCGTCGATGGAACGGACGCTGCGGTGGGCGGCGCGCGCGCGCGCGCGTTTCCGTGCGATCCAATCGGGACCGGCCGATGGCGTCATGCCGACGAATCCCGATCAGGCGCAGTTCGGCATCGTCCAGGGCGGCGTGTTCCCCGACCTGCGCGCCGAAAGCGCCGAGCGCACGACCGAGCTCGGCTTCGAGGCGTACGCGATCGGCGGCCTGAGCGTCGGCGAGCCCGTGGACGTGATGTACGACATCGTGTCGCGCACCGCGGCGGCGCTGCCCGAGGATCGACCGCGGTATCTGATGGGCACGGGGACGCCGGAGGATCTCGTCGAGTCGGTGGCGCGCGGGATCGACCTGTTCGACTGCGTGCTGCCGACGCGGAACGGCCGCAACGGCCAGCTGTTCACGAGCGAAGGGCGGATCAACATCAAGAACGCCCAGTATGCCGAGGACGACCGGCCGCCCGATCCGCAGTGCGCCTGCTACACGTGCCGCACCTGCTCGCGCGCGTATCTCCGGCACCTCTTCGCGGTCGGCGAGATGAACGCGGCCACCCTTAACACGTTGCATAATCTGAGCTTTTACCTTGACACCCTGCGCCGGATCAGGGAGGCTATAGCGTTTGGGCGGTTCGAAAGTTTCAGGGCTGGTTATGTTCGACGGTGTCAGTAGTCCCCTCATCCAGATTGTTCCGTTTATTCTGATCCTGGGGATCTTCTACTTCATCATTCTGCTGCCGACGAAGCGCAAGCAGCAGAAGGTGCAGCAGTTCCTCGATAATCTGAAGGTGAACGACAAGGTCATTACCACGAGCGGCATCTACGGGCAGATCACGCGGCTGGGCGAGCAGTCGGTGCAGCTTCAGATCGCGGACAAAGTTCGAATCGAAGTGGCGCGCGCGGCGATCGGCGGCATCCAGGGACAACCGCCCGTCGTCGAGCCGCAGCAGCAATAATTTCATCAATGCCAAGCAACGTTCGCTGGAAGCTGATCACGATTCTGTCAGTGTTCGTCGTCTTCTTCGCGGTGGGTGTCTATCCGATTCTCGCCGCGCGATACCGCCTGCCGGCGCCCGGCTGGCTGATGGAGAAGCGGTTGAAGCTCGGTCTGGACCTGAAGGGCGGCGTCCATCTCGTGCTCCGCGTGCAGACCGACGATGCGCTGAAGGGCGAGACGCAGACGGAGATGGACCGCCTGCGCGACGAGCTGCAGAACCGCAAGATTCCGTTCACGAACATCACGCTCGTCGGCCCGACGCAGTTCCGCGTCGAGGGCGTGCCGACGGATCAGGACGCGGCGTTCCGGCAGGCGGCTCAGGAAATCCAGACGACGTTCGATCGCGGCTCCGGCGTCAACGGCAGCTACACGTTCACGATGAAGCCGAACATCGCGAACAACCTGCGCGAGGAGGCGGTCGTGCAGGCGCGGCAGACGATCGAGCGCCGCGTCAACGAGCTCGGCGTCGCCGAACCGAGCATCGCGCAGCAGGGTACTAACGGGGATCAGATCCTCGTCCAGCTTCCGGGCGTGAGCGACGTCGAGCGCGCGAAGAGCATCATCCAGTCGACCGGTCGCCTCGAGCTGAAGATCGTCGAGCAGGGGCCGTCGCCGACGCGCGAGTCGCTGCTCGTGAACGGCCAGGTGCCGCAGGGCATGGAGATCGTGCCGGGCTCGAGCGGGACGCCGGGCGACAACTCGACGGTCTACTACCTGCTGCGCTCGGCCGCGGCGGTCACCGGCCGCGATCTCCGCACCGCGCGGCCGACGCTCGACGAGAACAATCAGCCGGCGGTCAGCTTCTCGCTGAACAGCGACGGCGCGCGGCGGTTCGGCAAGATCACCGGCGAGAACGTCGGCCGCCAGCTCGCGATCGTTCTCGACGGCCGCGTCCAGTCCGCGCCCCGCCTCGAGGAGCGCATCACCTCGGACGGCCGCATCCACGGCAACTTCACGCAGCAGGAGGCGCAGGATCTCTCGTTGATTCTGCGATCGGGCTCGCTGTCCGCGGGTCTGACCTACCTCCAGGAACAGACGATCGGGCCGACGCTCGGCGCCGACTCCATCCGCTCGGGCATCGTCGCGTCGATCATCGGCCTGGTGCTCATCGTGCTGTTCATGCTCGTGTACTACAAGCTCTCCGGCGTGAACGCGGTGGTCGCGCTCATCTTCAACCTCGTCATCCTGCTCGGGCTGATGGCCTACATCGGCGCGGTGATGACGCTGCCGGGCATCGCAGGCTTCGTGCTGACGATGGGCATCGGCGTTGACTCGAACGTCCTGATCTTCGAGCGGATCAAGGAGGAGCTGGAGGCGCAGCGCGGCGTCCGCGCGTCGATCAACGCGGGCTTCGGCCGCGTGTTCTGGACGCTCTTCGACACGCACATCGCCGCGCTGATTTCGGTCGCGTTCCTGTTTCAGTTCGGCACGGGCCCGATTCGCGGCTTCGCCGTCACCCTGTTCTTCGGCCTGATGTCGAACCTGTTCACGTCGATCTTCGTGTCGAAGGCGCTCTTCGAGACGGTCCTCGCCAATCGCGAGCGGCAGGTCGCGACGCTGAGTATTTGAGCATGCATATTTTCAAGAACACGAACTTCGATTTCTTACGATGGCGCGTTCACGCGCTGATCCTGTCGTGGGCTGTCATCCTCGTCGGCGCCGGCGTCTTCGTGAAGAAAGGGATTCAGCTCGGCATCGAGTTCGCCGGCGGCACGGCCGTCATCGTGGAGTTCGCGCGGCCGGTCACGATCCAGGAAGTGCGATCGGCGATTGACAAGGGATTCCCCGGCGGCGGCAGCGAGGCGGTGATCAACTCGTTCGGCGATCCGTCGCAGCATCGCGTGATGATTCGTGTGCCGACCGTCGGTGCCGAGTCGGGTACGGCGTTGACCTCGACCGCCGCGCAGGTGGAATCGGCGCTGCGGCAGGCGAATCTGGGCAACTTCCACAGGGCCGGAACCGAGATCGTCGGTCCCGCTGTCGGCCAGGAGCTCCGGAGCAAGGCGCTCCTCGCGACGGTCCTGTCGCTCGTCGGCATCCTGGCGTATCTGGCGTTCCGGTTCCAGTTCAGCTTCGGCGTCGGCGCGGTCGTCGCCACGATTCACGACCTGCTGATCACGCTCGCGTTCCTGACGTTCTTCCGCTACGACATGACGCTGAACGTCATCGCCGCGATCCTCACGATCACGGGCTTCTCGACCAACGACACGATCGTCATCTTCGATCGAATCCGCGAGAACCTGCGATCGATGCGGCGCGACTCGATGATGCACGTCATCAACGTCTCCATCAACCAGACGCTGGGCCGCACCGTGATTACCTCGGGCACCGCGCTGCTGACCGCGCTGGCGCTGTTCTTCTTCGGCGGCGAAGTGCTCCACGGCTTCGCGTTCACGATGATCGTCGGCATCGTCACCGGGACGTACTCGAGCGTGTTCATCGCGGCGGCGATCGTCAGCTTCTGGCGCGGCACGGCGCCGACCCGCGCGGCGTCGCACGCGCCCGCCGCCAGCGCGCCGCCCGCGACGCAGCAGCCACAACGAAAGACGAAGCCTCAGAAGAAGGCGAGGGCTTCGTAACGCTGTCCACTCTCGTTAAAGCCGCTCTCCTCGGTGTCGTCCAGGGGCTCACCGAGTTTCTTCCCGTTTCGTCGACCGCCCACCTGCTGATCGCCGAGCGTCTGCTGCGTTTCGAGGACCCCGGCGGCGTGTTCACCGTGATGATCCAGCTCGGCTCGATCTTCGCTGTGATGTGGCTCTATCGTGCGAAAATTGCGGCCGTCGTCGCCGGGCTCCCGTCGAATCCGGCCGCGCGGCGGTTCGCGGTGATGCTCGTCCTCGCGACGATGCCGGCGCTCGTGGCCGGCGCGCTGTTCTCGAAGTTCGTGAAGAGCATCCTGTACGGGAGCCTCGCGGTCATCGCCGTGTCGTTCATCCTCGGCGGCGTCGTCATCCTCCTCGTGGAGCGTTTCCGTCCGAAGCCGGACGTCTTCGACGTGGACGCGCTGCCCGTGGCCCGCGGCGCCGCGATGGGCCTCTGGCAGGCGCTGGCGCTGATTCCCGGCGTGTCGCGCTCCGGCGCGACGATCGTCGGCGCGATGCTGATGCGCGTCGACCGCGCGGCGGCGGCGGAGTTCTCGTTCTTTCTCGCGATGCCGACCATGGCGGCGGCGTTCCTGCACGATCTGCTCGAAGTCCGGCACGAGCTCGGATCGGCCCGCGGGCTCGAGATTGCGGTCGGCTTCCTCATGTCGTTCCTCGCAGCGGCCGCGATCGTCCGCCCGTTCCTGAATTACGTCCGCCGATCCGGCTTCGCGCCGTTCGCGTGGTACCGGATCACGCTCGGCGCCGCGCTGCTGGCGGCGCTGATCTGGTAGCGCGACATGGTCTGGCTCCGCCGAAGCTTCATCGCGGGCTTCTTCGTGATGGTGCCGCTGTTCATCAGCGTGGCCGCGATCATCTGGCTGTTCAACCTCGTCGACGGCGCGACGACGCCTTTGTACGATCGTCTGCTCGGACGCCGGATTCCGGGCCTCGGCATCGCGTCGACCGCGGCGGCGATCGTGATTGTGGGCGCGTTCGCGCGCAACGTGATCGGGAAGCGCATCCTGCAGCGCACGGAGACGATGCTCATGCGCGTGCCGGTCTTCAACAAGATCTACTCGCCGGTGAAGCAGCTCGTGGCGGCGTTCAATCCCGACAGCGAATCGGGGTTCAAGCGCGTCGTGATGATCGAGGACGCGCGCCGCGGCTACACGCTCGGCTTCCTGACGCGCGAGTTCACGGCGGATCGCGGGCGCGGATCCGAGGCGCTGCTCGCCGTGTTCGTGCCGACGAACAATCTGTACCTCGGCGACATCGTGATCTGCGCGCGCGACCGGGCGGTCTTTCCGGACATCACGGTGGAGGAAGGGATCCGGATCTTCCTCACCGGCGGCATGGCGCTGCCCCCGAGAGTACGCATATAATCCCGCTTTTTGTGTCGCGCACGGAACGCTGACGGCGGTCCCCCGCCGCGACGAGATGAGGTGAACGGTGGTGACCGTTGTGAAGAGATTGCGGCGCCTCGGCATGGCGCTGTGCGTCGTGGCGGCGGCCGCCGGCGCGCTGGCGATGGCGCGGCCGGCCGCGGCCGCGGCGCTCGAGCAGCCGCCGGTCGAAACGGCGGCGCGAGAAGGCGGCGGCGAGGCGAGCCTGATCCTGCCCGATCTGTCGACCGTCGACTTCCGAGGCTTCAACGGGCGCTCGCTGCTGATGGGCGGCCTCGTCGTGTGCGCGCTGGGGCTCGGCTTCGGCCTCTTCGCGTTCACGCAGCTGAAGAACCTGCCGGTGCACTCCTCGATGCGTGAGGTGTCGGAGCTGATCTACGAGACGTGCAAGACCTATCTCATCACGCAGGGCAAGTTCATCCTCATCCTCGAGCTCTTCATCGGCACGATCGTGGTGCTCTACTACGGCGTCCTCGCGCGCATGGAGCCGATGCGCGTCATCATCATCGTGCTCTTCAGCCTCATCGGCATTGCGGGCAGCTACGGCGTCGCCTGGTTCGGCATCCGCGTCAACACCTTCGCCAACTCACGCGCGGCGTTCGCCGCGCTGCGCGGCAAGCCCTACCCGATTTACGCCATTCCGCTGCGCGCCGGGATGAGCATCGGCATGCTGCTGATCAGCGTCGAGCTCTTCATGATGCTGTGCATCCTGCTGTTCATTCCAGGAACCCTGGCGGGTCCGTGCTTCATCGGCTTCGCGATCGGCGAGTCGCTGGGCGCGGCGGCGCTGCGCATCGCCGGCGGCATCTTCACCAAGATCGCCGACATCGGTTCGGACCTGATGAAGATCGTCTTCAACATCAAGGAAGACGATGCGCGCAACCCGGGCGTCATCGCCGACTGCACGGGCGACAACGCCGGCGATTCGGTGGGGCCGAGCGCGGACGGCTTCGAGACCTACGGCGTCACCGGCGTCGCGCTCATCTCGTTCATCCTCTCGCTCGCCGTGCCGGATGCGCGTGTGAAGGTGCAGCTGCTCGTGTGGATCTTCGTGATGCGCATCATGATGATCGTCGCGAGCGGCCTCTCGTACTTCGTCAACGAGGCGATCGCGAAGGCGCGGTACGGCGCCGTGGACCGGATGAACTTCGAGGCGCCGCTGACGTCGCTCGTCTGGCTCACGTCGCTCGTCTCCGTGCTGGCGACCTACGTCGTCTCGTACGTGCTGATTCCCGATCTCGGCGACGGCTCGCTCTGGTGGAAGCTCTCGTCGGTCATCACCTGCGGCACGCTGGCGGGCGCGATCATCCCCGAGTTCGTGAAGGTGTTCACGTCGACCGAGTCGAGCCACGTGAAGGAAATCGTCACCTCCTCACGCGAGGGTGGCGCATCGCTCAACATCCTGTCCGGGTTCGTCGCGGGCAACTTCAGCGCGTACTGGCTCGGGCTGAGCATCGTATCGCTGATGGGCGCGGCGTACTACGTCAGCATGCTCGGGCTGCAGGGCCTGATGCAGGCGTCCGCGGTGTTCGCCTTCGGCCTCGTGGCGTTCGGCTTCCTCGGCATGGGTCCCGTGACGATCGCCGTCGATTCCTACGGTCCGGTCACGGACAACGCGCAATCCATCTTCGAGCTGTCGGTGATCGAGAACATCCCGGGCGTCAGGGAACAGCTCAAGCGCGGGTACGGTTTCGACGTCCGCTTCGACCGCGCGAAAGATCTGCTCGAGGAAAACGACGGGGCGGGCAATACGTTCAAGGCGACCGCGAAGCCGGTGCTCATCGGCACCGCGGTCGTCGGGGCGACGACGATGATCTTTTCGATCATCGTGATGCTGACGGATGGGTTGAAGCACAACCTCGACAAGCTGTCGCTGCTGCACCCGCCGTTTCTGCTGGGGCTCGTCACCGGCGGGGCCGTGATCTACTGGTTCACCGGCGCCTCGGCGCAGGCGGTCACGACCGGCGCCTATCGCGCCGTCGAGTTCATCAAGGCGAACATCCGGCTGGACGGCGTCGAGAAGGCGTCGGTGGCGGACAGCAAGAAAGTGGTCGAGATCTGCACGCAATACGCGCAGAAAGGCATGTTCAACATCTTTCTGACGGTCTTCTTCTCGACGCTCGCGTTCGCGTTCTTCGAGCCCTACTTCTTCATCGGCTACCTGATCTCCATCGCGCTGTTCGGGTTGTACCAAGCCATCTTCATGGCGAACGCCGGCGGCGCCTGGGACAACGCCAAGAAAATCGTCGAAGTCGAACTGAAGGCGAAAGGGACGGCGCTGCACGCCGCGACCGTCGTGGGCGACACGGTCGGTGACCCGTTCAAGGACACCTCGTCGGTCGCGATGAATCCCGTGATCAAGTTCACGACCTTGTTCGGGTTGCTGGCCGTCGAGCTCGCCGTGAAACTGCAGGGCGACGCCGGATCCGGCCTCAGCCACCTGCTGGCGGCGACTTTCTTCGCGCTCTCGCTGGTCTTCGTGCACCGGTCGTTCTATGGCATGCGTATCGGATCCGCCTCGGCCTGAAAAACCGGCGTGAAACGATGGCCGTACACGGCGTTTCGGTGTCTAAACCTAGTGAGTTTGCCTGTGGAGTTTCGTTGACTCTGCGTTTTTGGACTGACTATAATCGCCGCCTTTGGGCATCTGAAAGTTCTCAGGAGGAGTAATCCGTGGCACGCGATCTCTTCGGCGACGTCGTCGAGCCATCGATCAAGGTGGGCAGTAAGAAGTGGTACACCGTTCCGGTGTCGATCATCCTGCACACGGCGCTGCTCGCGGCGATCGTCATCATTCCGTTGATGGCGGCCGACGTGCTGCCGACGCCCCCGTCGATGATGGCCTTCGTTGCGGCGCCTCCGCCGCCCCCGCCTCCACCGCCGCCGCCTCCACCGCCCGCCGCCGCCCAGGCGCCGAAGCCGGTGATGGATGTGAACCCGGCGGCCGCCCCGATCGAGGCGCCGAAAGAAATCAAGCCCGAGACCGGTATTGAAAGCCAGGCAAAAGGCGCCGTCGGCGGCGTCGAAGGCGGCGTCGTCGGCGGCGTGTCGGGCGGCATCGTCGGCGGCCTCGCGGAAGCGCCGCCGCCCCCGCCGCCCCCGCCCCCGCCAGCAGCGCCGGTCCGCGTCGGCGGCGTGATCAAGACGCCGAACAAAGTGAAGCACGTCAACCCGGTGTACCCCGCCATCGCGCAGTCGGCGCGTGTGCAGGGCGTCGTGATCGTCGAAGCCACGATCGGTCCGAACGGCAACGTGCAGGACGCGAAGGTGCTGCGATCGATCCCGCTGCTCGATCAGGCGGCGCTCGACGCGGTGCGGCAGTGGCAGTTCACGCCGACGCTGCTCAACGGCGTGCCGGTGCCGGTCATCATGACGGTGACGGTGAACTTCACGCTGCAATGACAGGGATTTCAGATTTCAGAGTTCAGATTTCAGATTTCGGAGTTCCGCTTTCGTAATCGGCACAGCCAGGAGGATGGACCGTGGATTTGATGGCGATGTATCAGTCAATGGGTTACGTGGCGAAGGCAGTGGCGGTCGTGCTCCTCGTCATGTCGATGTGGTCGCTGGGCGTGGGGATTGAGCGCTTCTTCACCTATCAGCAGGCGCGCAACCAGTCGAAGATCTTCGCGCCGCAGGTGGCGAAGCACCTCAAGGAAGGGCGCCTGAAGGACGCGATCGCGCTCTCGACCTCGAAGAACTACCGCTACAGCCACCTGGCCAAAGTCGTACTGGCCGGCTTGCAGGAGTATCAATTCCAGCAGGAAAGCGGCGCGCAGATGAGCCGTGAGGACCTGATGGACACCGTCCGCCGATCCATTCAGCGCGCGGCGGCGCTGACCGCGTCGGACCTGAAGAAGGGCGTCGCGGCGCTCGCGACGATCGGATCGACGGCACCGTTCGTCGGACTGCTCGGCACGGTCGTCGGCGTCATCAACGCGTTCCAGGGCATCGGCGCGAGCGGATCGGCCGGCATCGGCGCCGTCTCGGTCGGCATCTCGGAAGCGCTCGTCGAGACCGCGCTCGGGCTGGTCGTCGCCATCCCGGCGGTCTGGATCTACAACTACCTGACGGCGCGCATCGAGTACTTCAACGTGGAGATGGACAACTCCTCGTCGGAGCTCGTCGACTACTTCATCAGGAAAACAGCCTGAAGGCCGTTTTCGAAAATTTCAGATTTCAGATTTCAGATTTCAGAATTAGATTTCAATCCGAAATTCAATCTGAAATCCAATCTGAAATCTGAAATTTGAAATCTGAAATTTCAGGAGATCTTGCTATGGCAATGGATCTGGGCGGCGCAAAAGGCGGGATCAAGAGTGACATCAACGTCACCCCGCTCGTCGACGTCATGCTGGTGCTGCTCATCATCATGATGCTCGTCGCGCCGATGTTGCAGCAGGGCGTTTCGGTGCGCCTGCCGTCCGCGGTGAACACCGCCGACAAGCCGGAAACGGCCGAACAGACGGTGGTCGCCGTCGCGAAGGACGGGTCGATGTACCTGAACGCGAAGCCCGTTCAGGAAGCCGAGATGACGCAGAAGGTCAACGAAATCCTCGAGAACAAGAAGGAGAAGACCGTCGTCATCCGGGCTGACGAAGAAGCGTTGTACAGCGCGGTGATGACGGCGATGGACCAGCTGCGCCAGGCGGGCGTCGAGGACATCGGCCTGATCACCGAACGGAAGAAGGGCGCCGAAGGCGGAGGAGGCCGGTAATGGCTCACGCGCATCATCACCTCGGCGCCGACAAGGTCGTCACGGGCGAGACGCTGCATGCCAGCGCCGACATGAACGTCACGCCGCTCATCGACGTGCTGCTCGTGCTGCTCGTCATCTTCATGGCCGCCCTGCCGCTGACGCAGAAGGGCGTCGACATCAACCTGCCGGCCGAGAGCAAGAAGACGACGCAGGAGACGCCGGACATCAGCCAGATCGTCGTGAACTACACGGCCGACAAGAAGATCTCGATCAACAACCAGGACGTGACGGCCGCCGAGCTCGAGTCGCGCCTGCGCAACATCTTCGATCAGCGCAAGGACAAGACGATGTTCATCATCGGCGCCGGCTCGCTGCACTACAAGGACATCGTCGACGTCATCGACGCCGCCAAAGGCGCCGGGGTCGAGAAGGTCGGGATCGTGACCGAAGGCATGCGGAAGGCCGGAGGCGCCACCAACTAGCGATTAGGGATCAGGGATTAGGGATTCGGATTGACGGCCGCTCCTCGCAAGAGGAGCGGCCGTTTTGTTTTTGGTGTCTAAGCTGCCAGGAGAGCCGCGATGGCGCATGGACCATCATGCCGCGCCGCGTCGGGATCAGATCGCATCAGCGCGTCGTGCGGCGCGATGAACCTGTCGATCCGTCAAACCGGCAGCTTCGCGGCGGTCGCTCACGATGGATCTATTTCGCCGCGAAACCGATTCCGCAGTCCGGAAAAACTCGGCTCCGGCTTCTTTGGCGGGTGGAACGCGCCGCGCAACCGTTGAGGTTGCGCGGCCTGTGGAGGGCCTGCGCCGAGTTTTTCGTACAACTGGCCGACCTGCTCCAACGGTTCCGCGGCGAAACAGATCCATCGTGATCGGGACGCCGCGCCCGGTGTCGTGCCACTACCGGAACGGCAAGTCCGTAGCGCGGTCATCCGGTGGTACCGCCGCGCGCTAGCCCCCGACTGCCGACTGCTGGCCGTCGACTGATTATTTTCAGTCTCCAGACGGCCGTCGGCAGTCAGGAATTGCAGAATCAGTCGGCAGTCAACTGTCGCAGCCAGCTGTCGGACGGCGAACTGAGACTGACGACGGCCGACTGACTCGATCGTCACGACTGCCGACTGCAGACAGTCGACCGACGGGACCTGAGACCGATGACAGCCGACTGACTCGATCGCCATGACCGCCGACTGCAGACAGTCGACTGATGAACGAAGGGCCGCCGCGCGTTAGCCCCTTACGGGGCGGTTCAGTCGTCGAGGGTGGTTCCGTCTGCACTGGGAACTTTCCCGCCTCCAATCGACAATACAACCTGAGTGGACGATCGCCGGCTGGTCGAACGGATGCGGCAGGGCGACGAATCCGCGTTCGCCGAGCTGTTCGAGCGCCACCGGGCCGCCGTGTTCCGCTACGCGAGGCACATGGGCGGCGGCAACGAGGCCGACGACGTCGTTCAGGAGGTGTTTCTGGCGTTCCTGCGGCAGCTCGCCAGCTACGACGCGTCGCGCGGTCCGATCCTCGCGTACCTGCTCGGCATCGCGCGGCGGCAGGTGCTGAAGGGCCGCGTCGACGCCGCGGCGGCGGAACCGTATGACGAGGACAGCGCGGGCGGCGATGCACACGTCGAATCGTCCATGGGGAATCCGTTCGAGGATTTCAATCGCAACGAGCTGGTGGAGCGCGTGCGTGCCGCGATCGCGACCCTGCCGCCGTTCTACCGCGAGGCGATTGTGTTGTGCGAGCTGAACGAGCTGGACTACGCCACCGCGGCTTCCGTGATGAGCTGCCCGATCGGCACGGTGCGATCGCGCCTGCATCGCGCGCGGTCGATGCTGACGATGCGGCTGGCCGCGATGCGCCGGGGAATGGTGACCGTCGATGGCCGATGAACACGACGAGCTGACGCGCGCGCTGCGGGCGGTCGCGCGCCAGGATGCCGAGGACGCGAGTGTCGTCCTGCGGCCGGTGAGCCGGCATCTGGCGCGCGAGTTTCGAGCGACGCGTTCGACCCGGCGCCCCTCACCCACGTCGCGGCGCGTCGGCATCGCGATGGCGGCCACGCTGGTTGCGGCGATGGCGGTTTCGCTCTGGATCGTCGCGCGCGGAACGCGACCGCAGCCGCGGGTCGCGGACCGCAGCCTGCCGCGGATCGAGATCGTCACGGCGTTCATGCCGCTGCCGTACGGCACGGTGCCGATGACCGAGGGTCACATCGTGCGGCTGCAGGTGCCGCGCCGCGCGTTGATCGCGTTCGGCCTCGCGCCGGTCGATGCGGTCGACGCTCAGCGGGACACGGTCATGGCCGACGTCCTCGTCGGCGAAGACGGCCTGGCGCGGGCCGTCCGTTTCGTGCGCCCATCGCGCACGGCTGGAGATGCACCATGAAGAGCGAAATGAGCGAAGGCAGCCCTGACCGCCGTTGCGCCTTCGGCGCTACGGCGGGTCTCGCCGAAGCTCGCGCGAATACGACGCGAGCGCAGGCGGAAGGGCTGCGCTACACGGTGGTGTTCTTGATCGCGATGACGGTGACCCTGGGCGACGCAGGAGCGGCCGCGCAGGAGCGCAGAACCGGCGTCGCGCGTTTAGACTCGACGCTGGATTTCATCGCCGGCGATCCCGCCGTCGGCCCCGTCGTCCGCGGCGCGCCCTATTCCGCCGAGGCGACGACGACGGTTTCACAGACGCTCGCCGACGGCACGCGGATCGAGCGGACGACGGTCGTGCGCGTCTATCGCGACGGCGAGGGGCGCGTCCGGCGCGAGGAGACGGTGCTGGGACTCGGCGCGCTCGCGCCGGCCGGCGACGCGCCGGCATTCGTCACGATCACGGATCCGGTCGCGCGGACGACGTACGTCCTCGATCCGAACACGCGGACGGCGCGACGCACGATTGGCACCGTTGTCATGGCGACGGGTGACGGCCGGTTCGTCAACTTCCGGATCGGCGAGGCTCGCGCGGCCGATGAGGCCAAACGTCTGGCGGCGGGAGCTTCAGGCGAGCCGGCGCCGCCGCCCCCTCCACCGCCACCACCGCCCGGCGAGCGGCCGGCGACGCGTCGTCTCGAGACGCTGCCGAACTACCCGCAGCCGATCGGCACGAAACAAATCGAAGGAGTGGAAGCCGTCGGCACCAGACGTGTGGAGACGCTGCCCGTCGGCCGGATCGGCAACGATCGGCCGATCGAAATCGTCGACGAGCGGTGGGAGTCACCGGCGCTGAAGGTCCTCGTCCAGTCACGCCACAGCGATCCGCGGACGGGCGTTGTCGAATACCGGCTGACGAACATCGTTCGCGCCGAACCGCCGCGCGAGCTGTTCGTCGTGCCGTCCGACTACACCATCATCGACGCGCGCGAAGAGCGCCGGTAACTCGAGGAACCACAACGCTCGACAAAGAGCACGAAGCTTCGTGAGCTTCGTGCTCTTTGCGGTTCGTTTACTGGAACGTGTATCTGAAGCTGAGCATCATCACGTAGACGTCGTTGATGCCCGCCGATGTCTGACGCGCGTTCGCAATCGGCTGTCCACTCAGCGTCTGGAGGTTGTAGCTCAGTCTTCCCTGCGCGTCCGCGGTCCCGCTCGTCAGGATCTGGGTGTTGACCAGACGAGTGCCGGCACCCCAATCGTGATTCAGCAGGTTGCCGAAGTTGGTGATGTCGAGGCGGATCTGGCCCGTGTTGCGCCTCCCGCCGATGTTGATGTGGACATCCTGCGTGAGGCTCAGGTCGACGCGGTGGACGACCGGGAGGAACACGGCGTTCCGCTCGGCGTACTGGCCGCGGTGCGACCTCAGGTAGTCGTCACTTTGAATCAGCTGCTCGAACGCGGCCGCCTGATCCGACGCCGAGTAGGTCCTGCCGGAGACGGTCAGCGGCCGGAAGTTCATCTCCGACGTGTCGCGCGGGATGTAGATCAGATCGTTGCCGCTGTAGCCATCGCCGTTCGCGTCGCCCGCGAAGACGTAGCTGGTATTGCCGTTGGTGTGGCCGTCATAGAACACCGAGACGGTCGTCGCGCCCCAGTTGAAGTACCTCGCGGTGTAGTTCACCGCGGCGAAGATGCGCTTGCCGGGCGAATTCTGCGAGAAGGCCAGTGGCGGGTTGTTCGGATCGGAGACGATCCCGTTCGTTCCAAAGACCGTCGCCACGGTCGACGAGGGCTCGATGAGGCTACGCGAACGGCCATAGTTGAAACCGCCCCTGGCCGACAGACCGTGCGTCATGTTCTTCGTCAGCGCACCGGAAATGTTCCACGACCGATTCTGATTCTGGTTCTTGAGCACGTAGTTCGCGGTGACATCGTTGCCCCGGGTGTTGTTGATCTTGGTCACGCACGGGCCGTTCTCGAGCCCCACCGTCGTGACGCACGCGGGCGTAACGCCGGGGATCGCGACCCATCGCGCTCGTGAGTCCACTCCGATATAGGCGGAGTTGGAGGCCGGCAGGTTCGCATTGATGTAGACCGGCGCGTTGATGTCGCGGTTGTACAGATAGTCCAACGTGCCGACGAGGTTCCACGGCAGCCGCCGGTCGACGCCGATGTTGGTGCGCCATGTCTGCGGGAACCGGAAGCCGTTGTCCGTGAGGTCCAGCTCGTAGCTCGCCGCCGTGCCGCCGGTCGCCGCAGGCTTGTACTTGTCCGGGTTCGGATTGAACGGATACGCCGTTGTGGAGGTGGCTGGACGCGTGTCGATGAAACCGGCCAGCACGCCGGTGTTGCCGATCTGATTCGAGATCCAGACGTACGGCGGCTTGCCGCTGAAGAGACCGGTGCCGCCTCGAACCTGAGTCTTCTGATCGCCGGTCGCGTCGTAGTTGAAGCCGGCGCGCGGCGACCAGTACGGCTTCGTCTCCGGCAGCGCGCCGGTGTTGTATTTCACCGGCGACCCGTCCTGATCGCGGAAGGTGAGCGTGTCGGCGACCGGGTTGTCGAACGCCGTGTTGCCGAACCTCGGTGCGTCCACGCGCAGGCCGGCCGTGACCGTCAAGTTGGACCTCGGCCGCCATTCGTCCTGCACGTAGCCGCCCGCGTAGATCACGTCCAGCGGTTGGAGCGGTGGCGTCGTCTGACCGGGCTGCAGCAGATACTTCACCTGAAAACCCACGAGGTTGACCGGCGAGACCGTGCGATTCTGGTTGGCAAGGTAGCCGTTCGCGTCCGTGTAGAAGTCCTGCAGCGTGCTGTACGTGTACGCGCTCTGGACGCCAAAGTAGAACGAGTTGTCCGAGTGGAACTTTTCGACGTTGCCGCCGAAGGTGATCGAATGGTTCTTCGCGAACTTCGTCACGCTGTCCTGCAGCTGGAACGTGTTGTAGCGGAGCAGATTGAAAGGCGTGAACGGTTCGTTGCCGAACGTCGTGTACGCGCTGCCCGCGCCATCGCCGATGACGACGAACGGGAACGGCGGCGCCTGGCCCTTGTCGCCGCGGCTCTCGTCCTGGTGCGTGTAACCGACGAGCAGATTGTTCGTCATGTTGCCGAACACCGAGTTCCACTCGCCCACGCCCGACTTGAGGTTCTCGACAATCTGGTAGTTCGTGTTGGCAAAGGAGAGAAACTGCGTCGTGTTGGTCTGGCGCGTGTAGTTGCCGAGCGACGTCCCACCCGATTGGAAAACGTCCGTGCTCGAGTCGAGCCGGTTGAAGCGGAAGGTCACCTTGTTCGCGCTGTTCGCGTTGTAGTCGCCCTTGATCATCCACGGCTTCGCCGGCGTCAGCTTCGGGATGTCGTCGAACGGACCGGTGTCGTAGCTGAAGTTCCGCTTGAGGTAATCGCTCAAGCCCTGCATGTCGGCGGCGAGCACGCGCGTCGTGTTGCCCGCGACCGGCGCACCGCCAGGGTTCGACCGGAACGTCGTGAGCGGCCGCGTGTCCTCCTGCTTCTCCCACGCGCCGAACGCGAACAGCTTGTTCTTGACGATCGGGCCGCCAGCCCAGGTGCCCGTCACGTGGGTCGTGAACGTGCCGGGGTTGAACGGCAGGCCGGCGGCTTCAGTGCCGACATACGACTCGTCCCGCATGCGGCGATACACCGACGCGGTGATCCTGTTCGTGCCGCTGCGCGTGACGGTGTTCACGCCGGCGCCGACGAAATTGCCCTGCCGCACGTCGTACGGAGCAACCTGGACCTGCACCTGCTCGATGGCCTCGAGCGAAATCGGCGCGACGCCCGTCCGATCGCCGATGCCGCCGGTCGTCACACCCAGACCGAACGAGTTGTTGAAATACGATCCGTCGACGGTGACGTTGTTCGCGCGGTTGTCCTGGCCGGCGAACGTGCCCGAGCCGCCGTACTGCGGCGTCAGGCGGGTGATGTCGGTGATACGGCCCGAGATCGTCGGCAGCGACGCAAGATCCTCGCGCATGACCGAGGTCGCCGCGCCGGTACGGCCCGAGCTGAACACCGGATCGCTGTGGCCGATGACCGTGACCTCCTCGGCGAGCGTCGCGACGCGCAGCCTGAAATTCAGATCCGCCGATACGCCCAGCGTCACGGTGACGTCATTTGTGGTTTCCGTGCTGAAGCCCGTTAGCGACGCGCTGACCTTGTACGGCCCTCCGACGCGCACGCCGGGGATGTAATAGCGGCCGTCGGCCTGCGTGACGTTCTCGTACGTCGTGCCCGAGGGCAGGTGGACCGCCGTGACCGTCACGCCCGGAATGACGCCGCCCTGCGCATCCGTGATGACGCCGGCGATCGCGCCCGTCGTCACGCCCTGCGCGGCGGCCGGCCGTGAAAACGCCGCAACGGCCAGAACTGCGCCGATCACGCACACGACGCGCGATCTCTTGACACTATTCATCTCAAAACTCCCGCTGAAATCGTGGAAGAAACGCGCAATTGTACGTTGCCGCGTATGACGGCGGTGGAACAAAAAAGCCGCGCCGAAGCTCGGGGGGCCTGCGAACGAGCGAAGGCGGGCCTGCCACGCCGAAGCTGGCGGGAACTGCAAACCAGCGAAGGCGGGGGCCCATCGAGGGCCCCCTTCAAGTTTCTGGAAAAGAGAACGCGGGTTTAGAACGTGTAGCGGATCGCGAGCTGGACCTGCCGCGGCGTAAACACGAAGTAATTATTGTTCCCGTTGTTGGGTGTGCCGAACGTCGGATTGAACGTCAGCGTCGGAGCGGCGGCCGTTCCGCCGATCGTGTACATCAGGTTCGTGGCCTGCGTGTAATTCATGCGGTCGGCCACGTTGAAGATGTCGAGGATGCCCTCGACCTTGTGGCCGCCGCCGAGCGCGAAGCCGCGCGAGATGCGCAGATCGAAGTTCGCGGTGTACGGCAGGTGGAGCGTGTTCCGGCCGACGCTGGGCAGGCGGTTGGACCCGCCCGCGCCGAGAATGCCCGTGAGCACGCGCGCCGTGTTCGGCGTGTTGCCGGT
>Ga0114129_10003743_pt1 | contig 21448 bp, 17 predicted proteins | sample RhiMetdeltSRZDD1_FD_80071 | JGI IMG/M metagenome (GOLD analysis project Ga0114129, IMG submission 80071) | Populus rhizosphere microbial communities from Tennessee, USA - Rhizosphere MetaG P. deltoides SRZDD1 (version 2) (version 2) | ecosystem: Host-associated > Plants > Roots > Rhizosphere >... | reverse complement strand
CGGCAACGGCAAGACGTCGCTCAAGGTGAACGTCAGCAAATACCTGGAGACCGCGCAGAACGGGGGCCTCTATACCCAGAACAATCCGGCGGTGACGTTCCAACAGACCACGACGCGGGGCTGGACCGACGGCAACGGCAATTTCATTCCGGACTGCGATCTGATGAATCCAGCCGCACAGGACAATCGCGCGTCGGGTGGCGACAACTGCGGCGTCTGGAGCAATTCCAACTTCGGCATCCCCTTCGGTACCACGCGAGTCAACCCCGACGTGCAGCACGGATGGGGCGTCCGCAATTACGACTGGCAGTTCGGCGTCGGCGTGCAGCACGAGATCCTCCCGCGGGTGGCGATCGACGTCAGCTACAACCGACGGTGGTGGGGCAATTTCTTCTTCAACGACAACCTCGCGTTGGGGCCGCAGGATTTCGACCAGATGACGATTACCGCGCCGCAGAACGCGAAACTGCCGAACGGCGGCGGCCAGCCCGTGACGTTCCTCACGCGCAACGCGCGAACGGCGCTCGGCGCGACCGACAACTACTACACCTTCGCGAGCGATTACGGCGACGTGACGACCTACTGGCACGGCGTGGATGCGCAGGTGAGCGCGCGGTTGGGTAGTCGGCTGTTCGTGCAGCTCGGCTCGAGCAGCGGCCGCGGTGTGCGCGACTATTGCGCCGTGGCGGAGAAGCTTCCGGAGCTGTACACGACCGCCGGGGCACTCCTCGTCAACCAGCAGGTGGGATCGTGTGCGATCAGCGAGGACTGGCTGACGAGCATCCGGGGCCTGGCGTCGTACACCGTGCCCAAGGTGGACGTCCTGGTGAGCGGCTCGGTCCGCTCGACACCGGGCGTGGCGCCAGCCGGGAACTCCGTTGCGAGCAACGGCAATTCGCTGTCGGCGAACTACAACGTCTCGAGCCCGATCCTGCAGGCGCAGACGGGGCGTCCGCTGGTGCCGGGGCTGCCGTTCCAGACGGTCAACCTCCTGCTGCAGGGGCACACGTTCCCCGATCGTCTCAACTCGCTCGACGTCCGCGTCGGCAAGAACCTGAGATTTGGCCGGACGCGGACGAACGTCGCGATCGACCTCTACAATCTGTTCAACAGCAACACGGGAACGGTCTACAACCAGACCTATGATCCCGTCACCAACGGCGCGACGTGGCTGTCACCGTCCACGGTGCTGAATCCGCGGTTTGCACGGTTCAATGTGACCTTTGATTTCTAATCCCGCGGAGCGCGACCGAAGAAGACTCCAAGGAGGCGCGAGGGTATCAGCAGCCCTTCGCGTCCTTCCTGCCCTTTGATCAGGGGTCCCTCCGTTTGCGCTCACGCGTCGGGCCCTGCTGCCGCCATGGTCGGTAGCGGCCGCGCGATGAAAAAGCGGCGACACGGTCGGGCGATGAGCCGAGCCCAACGGTTGGCACGATTCACCCGCGCGCTGTCGGTGGCGATGCCCGTGTTCGCGTACATCTGCCGATAGAGTTTCGAGATCAGCACGAACGCCACCCGTGCGCGCAGGGTCTTGGTACAGCGGGAGCGCGACCAAATCCGGCGGAGGCTATAGAAGCGATCCCAGACGGCCTGCGTTCTCGCACGAATTTCGTCCGGAGTCATGACCGGGTGAGGCGCGTAGACTTTTGGCCGCTGCTCCTGCGGGATCAGCCAGTGCCGCGTCACGGGGATGCCGGCCACGCGCGCGGCGCCGCCCCCTACGTTCTTCTCCCACGCTTCGAAATCAACCGTACCGGGATATGGAGTCAGCATCACGAACTGTGCGAAAGCGAGTCCCGCGCGCTCGGCGACGTCCGCCGTCGCCTCGAACGTGGCCGGCCGGTCGCTCGGCAGTCCGAAGATGAACGAGCCGAGGACGTAGACGCCGTGGTCGCGGAACGTGCGGAGGCGCTGCACCAGCGCCTCGCCGACGTCGTTGAAGCCTTTGTAGATGTCCTTCAGCCCTTCTGGTGTGACGGCCTCGACTCCAACAAGTGCGCCTTTGATGTTTGCGCGTCGCATGGCATCGAGGAACGCGACGTCCTCGGCGGCTTCCATCGTGATCTGCGTGAAGAACACCATGTCTGCTGGCAGCTCCGCCAGCCGCGCCATCAGGTCGAATCGCTCGGCCCGCAACGCGCGCAGCTGTTCGAGCCGTGGCATGTTTCGCTGCCGCTCGGCCATCGCCAAGTCGGCCAGCGTGACGGGATAGAAGTTATCGTCGGCGAGGGCCACAAAGCGAAAGCCGTGGCGCCGTAGCTCGCGAATCTCGTCGATCACACCGTCCACGCCGCGTTGCCGTGGCTTTTGACCGTCGGTGCGCCAGACCGAGCAGAACGAACAATGCTTCGGACATCCCCGAACCGTCTGCACTGAGCCCCACATGTAACGGCCCTGCGGCAACAGCTCCCAGCGCGCCGGAACGAAGCGGTCGGCGTCGATGCGTCCACCCTCGTACCTCCGCTGCAGCGTGCCCTGCACCACGTGATCGAGCACAAGCGGCCAGATCACGTCTCCATCACCCCGAACGACGGCGTGCGCGCCGCCGAGATCGTGTGCCTCGTCTGGATAGAGCGTGGCGTGGATGCCGCCAAACACCACCGTTGCGCCTCGGGCCCTGGCGTGCGTGCCGATCTCGTACCCGCGAAGCGCGTTGCCCGTATGGATCCCGATGCCGACAATGTCACCGGGCCGAACCTCGTCGCCATCGAATGGCTCCAGCGTTTCATCGGTGATGTGTGGCTGGCCGTATGACGCGGGTGTGGCCGCAGCCAGGACGAACAGCCAACGCGGCGTAATCACGCCGACACCGAACGACAGGTGGCTTGGGTTTACCAGACGGATAGTCATAGTGTGAGCCTGGTCGCTTCCCTGGAACACCGATCCACGTGCGACGCGCTAGAGATCGGCAACGTTCTGGACAGTGGCGAGTACGAGGTCTGGGCTCGAGGGCTTCGTCAAGACGGCGACGAACAGCTGGCGTGCCTGCATATCTTCGAGGGATGGGTTGGCCGTGTACGCAATCACCCTGGCGTGACGGGTGGCGTCCATGGCTTTGATGAGTCGTGTGGCTTCGAAGCCGTCGAGCACGGGCATCGTCATGTCCATCACGATCACGGCGGGCTGCATTTCATACGCAGCGATCAACGCCTCCAGACCGTTCACGGCCGTTCCCACCACGAATCCCGCGTCCCGCAGCACGCTCGCTATGAGCTCGCGGACGTCTTCAACATCGTCGACGACAAGGACCGCCGCGCCGGGTCGGTGCGATGTGGTCTGCGGTTGCACGGCGCCTTCCTGGTCCAGACGGCCCAGCAGGCGACACGCGGTGACGTGTTGCGTGCGAGCATTGATGCACGCTCGACGCGCTGCCTCGGCGCTCTCGATGCTTCGCTGCAAGTGGGCGGAACACAGACGCTGTACCTCGGCCACGGTGATCGCGTCTGTGTGGAGTGCGTGCGAGAGGTCCGCTTCCGCCTCACGCACATCCGCATCCGCTGCCCGGACGAGCCCCTCGAGGTGGCCCTCATGGTCACCAGCTCGTCCAGCCAGGCGGCGGGCCTCATCTCGGACACGTGCGAGATCCTGGGAAGAAAACGGACTGGACATCGTGACGCTCCTGCGCGGTAGCACGTGGGCTGCCGGAAGCTCGGAGGCTGAGGCGACGTCACCTGTGGCGAGGCACCAGTCTAGCGGGCAAATGTACTCTATCGTACATTTCGGTCCGGCACCTGAACAGCATGGTCAACGAGTGCTTTCGCGACGGGGCCTTCCTCAACGGGGGCGTGGCCTCGGTGACCACCGTGATGCACGACGGCACAATGGTGGAAACCGCAACGATAGGCGACGAAGCCTACGACGCGGGATGTGACCGTTTCATCCGGAAGCCGTGCCCGCGGACGCGCTCGCACATTGAAACCTCTGCCTGGTCATCAACAGTCGGGGCCGAAGAAGTAAGTAATGTCGATTGTGTAGCGCGCGCTTTGCTCGGAGTCGTTGACTAACCAGATCTTGTATTCCGGCGGAGAACCGAGGACTTCCGGATTGCCGCGACCGTGCGTCACTGTCAGCGTGCTTGCGATACCAGCCTCGAACCAGCCGGCGCTCGCCAGGATGGCGCATACGCCCGTGTTGGCCGGCGGCGGTCGGAAGTCGATGCATGCGACCCGCGTCGCGTAGGCTCGGAGCCGAGGTCCGAACGGCGAGGACTGCCCAACCCACGCGAGGCGCGCGTCGTTCTGACTCCCTTGCGTGCCGTACGGCACCTGATGAACGACGAGCTGCCCGGGCGCGACTTCGCCGGTGATGACGGTCACAGGTCCCACGTCTTGGCGCGACACGCAACTCGGCCCAAGCAAGTCGCAGCCACTGGTGCTCAGCGTAGCGAACACGACGAGAAAGAGTCGGATGCTCATGGCGTTCGAGTCCTCACGGTCTTATGTGAGAAACGCCGGCAAACCGGCTCACGTGCCCACGTGGCTTTCAGTCATCCAATCAAACAATCAGCAAATCACCAACGAATCACGAGTCACCGCTGGTTCCTGGACTCTTCGATACAATCAGAGCAGTGCAGTGTCGCTGATTGTGTGCGGATGAGCCCATGACTATTCACACTCGCGTCCGGTTCGTGCTTCTCGTCGCAACGATCGTCGCCGTGCTGGGCTTGGTCCGCGCGCAGCAGCCGGCAAATCCAGCGATCCCGCCGGCGGTTCGCGCCGCCACGCTCGATCAGATCGTGCCGGTGGATCCGTTGATCACCGTCGGCACACTGCCCAACGGGTTCCGCTACTACATCCGCGAGAACCGGCAGCCCCAGGCCCGCGCCGAGCTTCGGCTCGCGGTCAATGCGGGCTCCGTGCTCGAGGACGAAGACCAGCGCGGCACGGCGCACTTCGTCGAGCATATGGCCTTCAACGGCACGCAGCACTTCCCGGGAAATGCCGTGGGCGCCTTCATGCAATCGGTGGGCATGCGCTTCGGGGCGCACGTCAACGCCCACACGGCCTTCGACGAAACCGTGTACGAACTGCAGATCCCGACCGACAACCCCGCGGTGATCGACCGATCGCTGCTCATCCTCGAAGATTTTGCGCACAACGTCACGTTCGATCCGAAGGAGATCGCTCAGGAACGCGGCGTCATCCTCGAAGAGTGGCGGCTCGGGCTGGGCGCCAACGAGCGGATCCAGGATGCGCAGTTTCCTTTGCTGCTCAAAGGCTCGCGCTACGCGGACCGGCTGCCGATCGGCAAGCCCGAGATCATTCGCAACGTCAATTACGATCGACTCAAGCAGTTCTACACCGACTGGTATCGCCCGGATCTGATGGCGGTGGTTGTGGTTGGCGATTTCAGCAAGGCCGCGATCGAGACGCAGATCAAGGCGCATTTCGCCTCAATCCCCGCGGCGACCTCGCCCAAACAGCGACCGGCGTACGCGGTGACGGATCAGCCGGGCACGCGGTATTCGGTGATTACCGACCCGGAAGCCACCAACACACGCATCAGCGCGACGAGCACGATGACGGCACGAGAGCAGATGACCGTCGGCTCCTATCGTCAGCACATGGTGGAGCAGCTCTTCGGCGCGATGCTGTCCGCGAGGCTTGACGAGATCGCGCAGGCGCCCAACGCGCCGTTCTTGCGGGCGCAAACAGATCGCGACCTCTTCGTGCGCACGGTGGAAGTGACCAGCCTCGATGCGCTGGTCGCGAAGGGCAGCGTCGAACGCGGCCTCGCGACACTGTTCACCGAGGTGGCCCGCGTCGCGCGTTTTGGATTCACGGCGCCGGAGTTGAGCCGAATGAAGCTCAATCTGCAGCGGGGCCTCGAGCGGTCGGTCATCGAGAAGGATAAGAGCCCGTCGGAGCCGCTGGCCGACGAGTTCGTACGCAACTTCATCGAACAGGAGCCCATACCGGGGATCGTCTACGAGTACGGATTGAACCAGCGCTTTCTGCCGGAGATCACGTTGGCAGAGGTCAACGCCGTGGCGAAGAACTGGATGCCCGATCGCAACCGTCTCGTCGCGATCTCGGCGCCGGAAAGCGAGAAAGCGTCGCTGCCGAACGAGGTCAAGCTCGCAGGCGTGCTCAGCACCACGAACGCCGAGCGTCTCACGGCGTACGTCGACACCGCGAGCAATCGGCCACTGCTGGCGCGCCTCCCAACGGCGGGAGCCGTTGCCAATACGTCGACCACCGACCTGGTTGGGATCACCGAATGGACGCTCTCCAACGGTGTTCGCGTTGTGCTGAAGCCGACGACGTTCAAGCAGGACGAGATTCTGTTTCGGGCCGTCAGCCCAGGCGGCATGTCGCTCGCGAGCGACGAGGACTTCATTCCTGCAGAAACCGCCGACGCGGTCATTGCGCAAGGCGGTCTCGGTGACTTCAGCCGGATCGATCTGGACAAGGTTCTCGCTGGCACCACGGCGTCGGTGAGAGCCGACATCAATGCCACCGAGGAAGGACTGGGCGGCGGCGCCGCGCGCAAAGATCTCGAGACGATGTTCCAGTTGATCTATCTCACGTTCACTGCGCCGCGGGCGGATCCGGTCGCCTTCCGCGTGATGACCGATCAATTGAAGGTGGCGCTGGCCAATCGGCAGGCGCAGCCGGACGTCGTGTACAACCAGGCGCTCGATGCGGCCTTGAGCCAGAACCATCCGCGCGCGCAGCCGCTGACGCCGGCCAGTGTCGATCGGATGAACCTCGCCAAGTCGCTGGTGTTCTATAAAGACCGCTTCGCCGATGCGAGCGACTTTGTCTTCGTCTTCGTCGGCAGCTTCGATCTGCAGACGATGAAGCCGCTGGTCGAGAAGTACCTGGGCGGCCTGCCTTCGCTGCGCAGGAAGGAGATGGTGAAGGATGTCGGCCTGCGTCCTCCAACGGGTGTCGTCGAGAAGCAGGTGAAAAGCGGCATCGCACCTCGCAGCCAGGTCAGCATCGTCTTCACCGGACCCTTCCAGAATGACGAGCAGCATCGAGTGGTGGCATCTGCCATGGCGGACACGCTTGCCGGAAACCTGCAACGAACATTGCGCGAGGATCTGGGCGGCACCTACGGTGTCAGCGTGGTGCCGCGTTTTTCGAAGCGTCCAACGGGGGAGTACCGCTTGACGATCACGTTCGCGTGCGATCCGGCTCGTACCGACAGCCTCGTGAAGACGGCGTTTCAAGTGATTGATGAGTACAAGAGGAGCGGACCAGGACAGGGCCAGGTTGCCGACACGCGCGCGACGCTGATACGGGATCTCGAGACGAACGTGGCGAGCAACGACTATCTGCTGAACCGGATCCTGTTCAAGTACGAATTCGGTGAGGACGTGCGAGAGGTCTTCAACATGCGTCCGTTCTACGACCAGGTCACGGTGGCGGCGCTGCGCGATGCGGGCCGCGAGTACCTGAACACGAACCGCTATGTCGAGGTCACCTTAGTGCCGGATCGATAGACTGCGACCTATGTGTCCCCTTCCGAGCCGCGAATGCGTTTGGTGCGCGACGCTCTGTCCGTCCATTCGCGGAACTTGAGGGTCACAGATCCCACCTTGATCGCGTCTCCGTCGCCGAGCGCCGTGGGCGCGACGATTGGCTTGCCCCCGACAAAGGTGCCGTTCGTGCTTTCCAGGTCCGTGAGGATCGGACGCTCCGTGCCGCCCGCAATCCGAATCTGCGCGTGACGACGGGACACGCCTGAGTGATCAACCCAGACCTCGCATCGAGGGTCGCGTCCGATGGTGTTGTCGCCCGCTGACAAGGCAAACGTCTGATTCTTCCACGCAAGCCAGAAACGCGGCGGACCACTGTCGGCGGCCGCCGGACGGTTGGACTCGGTGGCGCTGCCGCAGAACGCATAACCAACGCCGTGCACAGTCCTGATAAACCGCTGCGACTGGGCGTCATCGTCAATGGCGCGCCGGATCTCTCCGACGAGCACGTTGAGATTGCCGTCGACGACGAAGACATCGGGCCAGATCTGGCCAAAGAGCTCGGCCTTCGGGACCACGTTCGGTCGCTTGGCCAGGAGGACGCTGAGCACAGCAAATGCTTTCGGAGAGAGGTGAATCTCGTGACCCTCGCGCGTGAGCTGGCGCGTCTCCGAATCGAGCACGAAATCGCCGAAGCGTGTCCTCACACCAAGACCCTGGAAGATTCTTCGGGATTCCTTAGGACTTCCATTTCGGCTCTGTGCAATTCTCAGTTGAAATTGTAAGTCCGGCGCCCCGTCCGGACAGGTATTGCCGGCACCGAGTGGCGACATGCTTCCGAACACGACCGATTCCACAACAGACAAACCTCGAAGACCCGCTCGCGATCTCATCGCGGCCGTGCTCGAGAACATGCGCCGCAATCTCGAGCCTTTGAGATACTCGACCCTTGCACCGAGCCGGTATGTCATCTACCTGCACCCGTCGGAATACGCGCGCCTTGAAAGCATCCTGCCGGTCCTGCAAGAGCAGACGATGAGGGCCCTGGCGGAAGAGCTCGACACGCTGAACAGCCGCTCGAGAGTTCAACGCTATGCCGAACGGATTCTTGGCACGCAGCAGCCACCCGTTGAGAGCGCCTCCGGAGAATGGCACGTCGAATTCATTCCCGACCCTGATGGCGACGTCGCGGAAGGCGCCATCCTGATCGATTCGGAGCTGCGATTGCCGCAAAGCCAGGAGCTGGGCGGTGCACGTACGCGCCGAATCACGACGCTGCATCGCGGCCAGCACGTCACCACTCGAGCGCAGTCGGCTACGAAGTCAACCCCGCTGGTTCTCGCACGACTGACACACGATGACGACTCGGGCCATCACGAATTCGATATCGTGAAGGATTCGGTCACAATCGGCCGCGGAGGCACGACGTATCCGGTGGACATCACGATCGTGTCTTCCGCGGACGTGTCACGCGAGCACGCGCGGATTCGCCGTGACGCGCCGACTGGAACGTTCTTCCTGATCGATCTGAGCTCGCTCGGCACGACATTGAACGGGCGACATGTGCCGCGCGGCTATGACGAAGTGGACGGCACGAAGCGGGAAAACGGCGCCGAAACGCCGCTGCCTGACCAGGCGCGCATCGGCCTCGCAGATACGGTCTACCTTCAATTCGGAGTGGTGCGCTGAATGACGCTGTTGCTCATCGCCCGCTACGCGTTTCTGGCAGGGCTGCTCATCGTGGTCGCCGGACACGTGTGGATCACGTTCGGGTTACGTAGTCGATCCTGACATGCGCATGCTCACCACGATCGCGGCCGCTGGCGGGACCGATCCCGGACGCCAGCGCGAGGTAAACGAGGATCGATTGCACATCGACGAGGCGCGCGGACTGTTCATCGTCATCGACGGCGTGGGTGGACAGGCGGCGGGCGGGAAAGCTGCCGATGTCGCACTTGCGATGGTTCGCGAGCGGCTCGAGCGCGAGACGGGGCCGCTCGCCGACCGAGTTCGAGAGGCGATTGCGATCGCCAACAACGAAATCTATCGCCTCGCCGCGAGTCGCCCTGAATGGGACGGGATGGCGTGTGTCCTCACGATCGCCGTCGTCAAGGATGGGAAGGCGACGATCGGACACGTCGGAGATACGCGCCTCTATAAATTGCGTAACGGGGGCATCGACAAGATCACCAGAGATCATTCGCCGGTCGGCGAGCGAGAGGATGCCAGCGAGATCTCCGAGGTCGAAGCGATGCGACACCCGCGTCGCAACGAGGTGTATCGGGACGTCGGATCCGATCCGCATGCACCAGACGATCCCGAGTTCATCGACATTCATGAGATTCCATTCGACACCGATGAGGCGCTCCTGCTCTGTAGCGACGGTCTGACCGACCTCGTGGATTCGGCGTGCATTCTCCACGCGGTGAAGGAACGAGCCGGCGACCCGCGAGCGGTTGTCCGTGCGCTCATTGACGCGGCGAATGCGGCGGGCGGCAAGGACAACGTCACGGCTGTGTATGTCGAGGGCGAAAACTTCAGGGCCTCGCGCAACGTATCTCCCCCGAGACAGGCGGTGTCAGTTGGCCCGCCAAGCCTGCTGCCTCAGTCGGGCAAGTACCTGATGCGACAACGACTTGCCCTGGGCGCCGCCATTATCGTGACGCTCATCATCGCGACCCTGTTGGTGTATCGCACGGCCATGATGCCCTGGTCACCGGACGCGCCTGCGGTTGACGTGTCTCCACCGAATCAGCCGACCCAGGTGGTCGTGCGGCAGGACGAATCGATCGCTGATGCGTTGAGCCGCGCGCAGCCTGGCGCGGAAATCGTTGTAGAACCGGGTGAATACCTCGAGCGCCTGACGCTCAACTCCAACGTTCGTCTCATCAGCCGCGTGCCTCGCGGTGCAACGATACGACTGCCAGCCACGACGTCCGATGCGCAGCCTCAACCTGCCGTAATCGCCATAGGCGCCTCGAGCGCTGAGCTGGTCGGATTCAAGATCGTTGGTGATGCCCGGACGCCGCTCGGAGTGGGCATTCTCGTCGCAGGGTCCGGCCTGTCGTTGATGGATGTCGAAGTGTCTGGCGCCGCCACCGCGGCCATTTCATTCGACCGCGATAGCACCGCTTCGCTCGTCGGCAGCGACATTCACGACAATCCCGGCGCAGCACTCGCGATTCAGACTGGCGCCACAGCACGAATCTCGCACAACGTCTTCAGCCGCAACGGCCTGTCCCCCCACACGACTGGCACCATCACGATCGAAAAGGGCGCGGTTCCCCATTTTCAGAAGAATGTGTTTGTCGGCATGCGTCCCGACGTGTTCGCCGTCCTCGACGACGCGAGCCGGGTCAGATTGAAGTCTGAAAACTGGTTCCTGCCTGCCGGGTCAGTGGCGACAGCACCGCCCGGTCGCGCCGTAGCCGGAGGCGAAGGCGGACGCCCCGGTTCTCTTCTGGGCACGCGATGAGCGCCGTTTTCCATCGGCTGGGACCATACGAGGTCCTGAGCGAGATCGGTCGAGGCGGCATGGCGCAGGTGTTCCTGGCCACCGACACGAGAACCGGGGACAACGTCGCGCTCAAAGTCGTCTCGTCTCGCACTGACCGCGACGCTCGCGAGATTCTCGCGGCCGAAGAATCGGGCGCGGAGCTCCAGCGGCAATTCAGCCAGGCCAGCAAACATGTGCCCGCTGTGTACTGGTCGGGGTATGAGTCTGGCTACTTCCTCGTCGCGATGGAGTACCTCGACGGGGAGAATCTCTCTGAGGTCATCGCGCGCGGCGCGATTCAGGTTGAGCGCGCGGTCAACATTGCCATCGAGCTGTGTGCATTCCTCGAGCTGGCTCACAAGTTCGAGGCGGTCATCGGCGATCGAAAGCTGCGATCGCTGGTGCACGGCGATCTGAAACCGCAGAACGTACGCATCACCGGGGCGGGGACAGTGAAGGTGCTGGATTTCGGCATCGCGAAGGCCTTGTCACTCAGCCGCAAGGTCACCCGCAACGACTTCGGCACGACGCCGTACCTGTCGCCCGAGCGCCTCGATGGTGACGTGAACGAGTTCGCGGACCTGTGGGCGGTCGGGGTGATGCTTCACGAAATGATTCGCGGGATGCGTCCGTTCGATGCGCCCGACACGCAGCGTCTGGAGCGTCTCATTCGCTCACGTATTCCCCCGCAGCCTCTCACCGGGCGTTGTCCTCTGGGTCTCGAAGCCGTCGTCGCGCGGCTGCTGGGGCCACGCGTCGCCGTGCGATACGAGAGTGCGCGAGCGATTCGTGAGGACTTGGAGCGTTTCACGTCGGGCAAACAGACGACGGCGGAAGAACAAGGGTGGCCGGCTCGCTCCCCTGATCTGGAAGCGACGTCCGCCTTCGCCTCGGCTTCGGCGGGACAGGCTTCGTCTTCGACTTCAGCTTCCGGTGATGAAGCCACACGGCGGACTCGACCTGCCGCGACACCGCCCCGCCCCGCCTTCGCATCGGCTTCGGCGAGACAGGCCGGGCCTGTGGCGTTGACGGGAAAAGGTGCATCACCCGCCGCTCTGCAGGCGAGACAAGGACGAGGACGTCCACGAAAGTTTCTTCTGCTCAGTGCCTCGATATTCCTGATGTTCGCACTGATGGCGAACGAGTGCTCCGTGGCTGGCGATGCGAGGAAAGTGGCACAGGCGGTGTCGACGCAGGAGCTCGACGACCTCGGAGATTCGTGGAGGGCGCACGAAGTCCTCACCCGTCGCAGCTATTTGCGCTGGGGCACACTGCGACTCGAGCGCTCGCTGACACAGCGCACGCTGTCACTGGCCGACCGGGTGATCGCCAACTACCGGATGGCGTTGCCCACGGTGAGAGAGGCCCAGTGGCAGTCGGCTCGCACCGCGCTCGCTCGCGCGCTCCGGATCGCGTCGAGCGATCGGGAACTCCGAGCCGCCTACCGCTATTGCGACGGGCATTTGCACCGGATCAACGGTGAAGCCAAGAAGGCGCGAGATCAGGATGACGATGCGCAGCGTGAGCTGAGTGAGGCGGTGGCCTCGTTTCGAGAAGCCGCGGATCTCCGCCCCGACTGGCCGGATCCGTTTCTGGGCCTGGCCCGCACGTTCATCTACGGGCTCGAGGACATCGATCGCGGCGCTGATGCGCTGAATCAAGCAGAGCAGCGCGGCTACATGCCCACTGAACGTGAGACAGGCCAGCTGGCAGACGGCTATCGCACGCGCGGCACGACGCTCGTGCGCAACGCGAGAACGCTGTCTGGAATGCCGCAGGAGAGCGACTACCTGACGAGAGCAGTCGAGGCCTATCAACGCGCACTCACGCTGTATGCGCAGGCCACAAACCTGGCCAACTCGCCGATGAACATCCGGCTCACCCACCGTCTCATCGATGAGGCGCAGCACCGCCTCGACGAGCTCACACCGTCCACGACCGAACCAGTGCCGGCCGAAGACGCTGTCGAACCGGCGCCGGAGTCTCGAGCGAGAGACTCGGCGCAATTGGAAGAAGCCGCTCCGTGAGCGTGACCTACGTCTCCGCGTCGCACCGCGATGCTCGGCTCACCGCGGCGATCGCGCGGCAACTGGACGCGCGCCACTCCCTGTTGGCGATCAGCTCATTCGTCTCGGTATTGGCCATCATGTTGGCCTACGGTGGTCGCCTGACGGCAGATGCGTACGCTCGCTCTTCGCAATCGCCGACGCAGGTGATCAACCTGAACGCGCTCAAGGATTCAGCAGCGCTCGAGTCGCTGCTCGAGCACGGAGTGTCCTCTGTAAATGACCCCCGACCCCATGTATCGACGGAGCTCTATCAATTCGTCGCGTCACGACGCGATCGAGGAGACAGCTTGCCGAATGTGGGCGCGCTCCTCGAGGCGAGGGTCGACGTCGATGGCAAGTCTCGTCCTCTTCTCAGTCGCGAGCAGTTGGCCGCGCTCAAGCCATTCGCCGTTGTCCGAACGCAGGAGACACACCGGCGACAGGTTGTTCTCTGGGGAAGCGTGTACGTCGTGTGTGTCTGGGTCGTCGCGCTGTTCTGGTGGGCTCGCGGAATTCCGGGCGATTACTTGCTGTTGTCCGCTGCTCACGTTCTGACCGCCCTTGGCTTCGCTGCGCTCCTCAGTCGGCAGGATCCGCTGCGCGATACCGAGTTGTTCATTCGATTCGCGCAGCTGACCGCGGCCGGGCTGGTGCTCTTTGCCGTGGTGTCTGCGCTCGATGTCCGCAAAGTCGCGCGTGTCGGGCTTACCTATGTGCCGCTCGTGGGCGCGCTCGCGTTGTCGGTCGTCTTGATCCTCTTCGGTCGAGGACCCGCGGGCAGCAACGCCAAAGTGAATCTCGGGCCCGTGCAGCCGGTCGAGTTCATTCGATTGCTGCTCGCGTTGTTCCTCGCCGGATACTTCGCGCGCCGGTGGGAGCTGCTTCGCGACGTTCGTGCGCAGACCGTCCGCCGCTTTCGAGTACCCAGTTGGCTCAACGTGCCGCGCGTCGACTACGTGCTTCCAGTCGTCTGTGGCGTGGCGGCGGCGCTGCTGTTCTTCTTCGTGCAGAAGGATCTCGGGCCGGCGCTCTTCCTGTCGTCCGTGTTCCTGATCACGTACGCGATTGCCAGGAACCGTGTGGGCCTTGCCGTCATCGGATTCGCCACGCTGGTCGCCGGCTTTTACGTCGGCTACGCATTGAACATCTCCTCAACGCTCGCGGCACGAGTGGCCATGTGGCAGTCGTCGTGGGACAACGGCGTTCGAGGAGGGGAGCAGATCGCGCAGGCCATCTGGGGCCTCTCGACGGGAGGCCTCGTCGGAACGGGGCTCGGTCTCGGAGATACGGGCTATGTGCCAGCCGGTTTCACGGACCTGATGCTCGCGGCGATCGGAGAGGAGCTCGGTTTCGTGGGCCTCCTCGCGGTGGCTGTTCTCTTCGTGATCATTGCCGCGCGCGGGTTCAGCGCCGCACTGCGAGCCGTGGACGACTACGCATTCTTCCTCGCACTCGTGCTGACGCTGTTTCTCACCCTTCCAGTGCTCATCATGGGCGCGGGCATGCTTGGCGTCGTCCCGCTCACGGGAGTCGTGACGCCGTTTCTGAGCTTCGGCGGATCGGCGATGCTGGCCAACTTCATCGCGCTGGGCATTCTGACCGCCATTCGCATGCAGACACGAGCGGCGCACGCATCGGCGGCCCGCACCTTGACCGATCCCTTTCGTGTCGGGGTCAGACGCCTCGTCGCGGGACTTGGCGGTGGGGCCGTAGGGATCGTTGCGGTCCTCTTCTACGTGCAGGTGCTACACGCTGACACGTATGTGGTGAGGCCGCACATCGGCATTCAGGCAGATGGCTACCGCCGGTACCAGTACAACCCGCGGATTGTCGACGTGCTGGCCAGCGTTCCCCGCGGGACTGTCTACGATCGACGAGGCCTGCCGCTGGCGACGAGCGATGAGACGATCGCGCGTCGAGCGCTCGAGACCTACAAGAAAGCCGGCATCGCCAACGCGGGGTGCGCGGCCCCGATCGCTGAACGCTGCTACCCACTTGGCGGAGCCGCGTTTCATCTCCTGGGTGATGCACGAGACGGCCGTAATTGGACCGCCTCGAACACCGCGTACGTCGAGCGCGACGCGCAAGATCATCTTCGAGGGTTTGACGATCACGTCACCAGCGTCAGGTTGCCTGACTCGTCGGGGCGACTCGTTCCAACGACTCGACGGGACTATCGAGAGCTGATTCCGCTCCTTCGTCACCGATACAGGCCGGACCATTCAGCCGTGAAGGCGTTCCTGAATCGCACGCGCGATGTCAGTCTCACGATCGACGCGTCACTACAAGCGTCAGTGGCGAACATCCTGTCGAAGTACGCGGCGCGTTCGTCGACGGGTCGTGCGGCGGCGGTCGTCATCGACCCCGATACCGGCGACCTGTTGGCCATAGGCAGCTATCCCTTCCCGACGCTCGATGGCAACCGGCATGGCGATCCGCCCTCGCTGACGCTGCGGCGGACAGGCCCGAGTTCGCCGGCGCTACGGCCACGTGCCGAGGACCTGACGGACGAGGTGATCGATCGCGCGAGATTCGGCCTCTATCCTCCCGGGTCGACGTTCAAGCTCGTCACCGCGTCTGCCGCGCTTCGCCAGAATCTGGATTTCAGCCACACCACGTTCATGTGCGCCCTCCAGGACAAGGGACGTGTGGGGGCGAGAATCGGCGACTGGGGCGTCATCCGTGATGATGTGTTGGACACACATCCCCACGGCTCGATCGACATGCACGATGGTCTCGTGCAGTCGTGCAACGCGTACTTTGCCCAGCTGGCCCTGCGTGTTGGCCCGAAGTCGATACTCGATACCGCGAACCTGCTCGGCATTTCCGTTGCCCACGACCATTCGCTCGCGCGGCTTCGCGCCACGCTGCCTCAGGCTGGATACGGTCAAGGCGATGTGGTCGCGACACCGCGTCAGATGGCGCGCTTGGCCGGCGCGATTGCCAGCAACGGCATCCTTCGCGACACCAGAATAGAAGTACGTAGTGTCCGGCTTCAGCCGGACCGTGACCTCCCTGCGTCCGCCGCGTCACGAGCGTTGTTGACACCCGCTGCCGCGACGATCCTGCAACGGGACCTGCGCGATGCCGTCCTGAGCGGAACCGGTCGCAGCCTTCGCGAGCATCCCTGGCGGATTGCCGGAAAGACCGGTACCGCCGAAGTGAACGATGTCTCGTCGCATGCGTGGTTCGTCGGCTACGCGCCGTACGGCCCTGCCGAGCGGCGCGTGGCATTCGCCGTCATCATCGAGAACGCGGGGTACGGCGGTCTTGCTGCCGCCCCTGCCGCCGGCGAGATCGTGAGCGCGGCCGCGGCGAGTGGGCTGATTCACTGAGGCACCTCATGGACATCCTTGGCAAGGCACGAAAGCTGGAGTCGACGCTCGCGCGGACCTTCGATCGCGCCGCACAGCAGTGGTCCAAGTCTGGTCCACGAGGACCGCTCGAGGTCTTGCATGCCGTGCTCGAGGCGATCGACGAGCGCGTGGAACCCGCGGGACGAGGAACGCACGTCTTCCCGTTCAACAGGATCAAAGTGTCGGTCGTGGCTGCCTCACGAGACGAGCGGGCCCGCTTTGCGGGCGTACTCGATCGCGATCCCACATTGCAGGAGAGGATTTCCCATCGGTTGCGCGAGGTCGGATGTGATGTCCCGGGCCTGCACGTCAGGATTGCCTACGTGACACAGCCCGACCCGAGTTGGTCCGCGCCCGAGTGTCACGTCGACTTCCTCCGCGTATCCGCAGTGGATCTGCCGCCGCCCGAACCGACGGCGACCCCCGAGATCACGCTGACGATCACCAACGGATCCGCCGACAAGCGCGCCTACGCGCTGACGCTCGATCGGATCAACCTGGGAAGATGCGAACACGTTCGCGACAATCACCATCGCCTGATCCGCACCAATCACGTGGTCTTCACGGAGGGTGCGGGCGCCATCAACGACACCGTGTCGCGCTGCCACGCGCATATCGAGTTCATCGATCGCTCCGGCGACTATCGGATCGCTGACGATCGAAGCGCGCACGGAACGACGATCATGAGAGATGGAAAGACCATCGGTGTGCCCGCCGGCTCGCGCGGCATGCGGTTGCAGTCGGGCGACGAAGTCGTTCTGGGAGAAGCACGCCTTCGCGTGAAGATCGGGATGTCGCGCTGATCGAGCTCCGCCTTTCATTGACCAGGTGGGAAGAGCCGCGTCCGCTGCTCAGCAGATCGGGTGCAGTTTGTGCGCGTCATGTGGTGAGCGGTTACACAGCCGCAGCGATCTCGACGCATTCGGGCCGCAACCGTCGCCTCGCTGTAGGCAAACACCTTGCACATAGGCGCGGCGAAAGAGGAGGCCCAGCCATGATCGTGAAAGACATTGCGGAGTTCGACGTGAAGACGGTGACCCCAGATGCTGACCTGGCGACGGCCGCCAAGTTGATGTGGGACGGCGATTGCGGTGCGATTCCCGTGGTGAATGCGGAGCGGAAAGTCGTCGGCATGATCACCGACCGCGACATCTGCATCGCGGCGGCAACGCGCTCGGCGCGCCCCGCGGACCTCCAAGTGAAAGACGTGATGTCCGGCGCGACCTACACCTGCAGCCCGACGGACGACATCCGTGCTGCCTTGAAGATCATGCGTGAGCAGCGCGTGCGGCGTCTTCCGGTTGTCGACAACGACGGGCGGCTCGTGGGGATTCTCTCGATCAATGATCTGATCCTCGCATCGCAGTCTCGTGCTGGAAGCGTGCCCACGGACGAGTTGTTCGCCACGCTGAAGGCGATCAGCGCACATCAGCACGAGCACGTGACAGCCTGACGCGACGCTCGAAGTCACACCGACTCGACGCACGCGTCCGCGCACCCACGCCCCATACGAGATCATTGACGGCGCCACCGCCTCTGCGATTGGCGCCGGCTCATCCCTTGGTGAAATCCTATGAGGACAATGAAGGAAACGACCTACTACCTGAGCGTCGCTGAGCTCAGCCCGCTGCTTCGCGCCCGGGAGATCTCGTCTGTGGATATCGTCGAGGGCTGCCTCGCGCGCATCGACCAGCTCAATCAGACGGTGAACGCGTTCATAACCGTGTTGACGGACGAGGCGCGCGCGCTGGCCAAGGCGGCTGACGCCGAGCTACGAGCGGGAAAGTGGCGCGGGCCGTTGCACGGTGTGCCGATGGGTATCAAGGATTTTTACGACACCGCAGGGATCAGAACGACGGCCGCCTTCGAGCGATTCGCGAATCGCGTTCCGCGGAAAGATGCCGTGGCCGTTGCGAAGTTGAAGGAGGCGGGCGCCATCGTCATCGGCAAGACGAACATGCACACGCTCGGGATGGGGACGACGGGGCTCGAGAGCTATTTCGGTCCGGCGCGAAATCCGTGGAACGATGCCTACATTCCAGGCGGGTCCTCATCGGGATCTGCGGCAGCAGTGGCATCGGGCATGTGCTACGCGACGCTCGACACGGACGCCATCGGCTCGTGCCGTTTGCCGGCGGCCTGCTGCGGCGTCGTCGGATTCAAGGGGACCTACGGACTGATGGACAGCACGGGCATCCTTGACGGTGAAAAAGCCGACGAGGCGATCCTGTGGCTGTCGCATCCCGGGATCACCACAAGGAGCGTTGATGACACGGCAATTGTCTTGAAGGCGGTCGCTGACCGGGATTCTGGATTCGGTACCAGCGGTTCGCTGCGGATCGGTGTCGCAGACAACTTCAAGGCGGACGCAGCAGTCACTGCCGCATTCAAGGCTGCCGTGGAGACGATGCGCACGCTCGGCCACGAGGTCGTTCCTGTCCGCGCGCCCTTCGATATGCCTCCGTTTGGTGATCTGCACGCCATTGAAACGGATCGGAAGACCATCTCCGAGCGAACGTTCACGGACATCGATGTCCTGGTGTTGCCGACCACGGCGACGAGGGTGCTCACGGTCAAGGAGGCGAGCGCAAACGCGCAGGCGCTCTCGCCTCACAACACGATGTTCGCCAACTACTTCGGATTGCCCGCAATCAGCGTCCCGTGTGGTTTCGACGAGCACGGTCTCCCGATAGGCCTGCAGATAGTTGGCAAGCCGTGGGACGAAGGCACGGTTCTCCAGTTGGCGCGCCAGCATCAGATCTCGACGGAATCCGCCAAGCGACATCCCATTCCGTAGAGGTTACTAACCCACCGCAGGCTGAACGGCATGATAGAATCAACATTCGGATCCTTGCCGCGCGCTCTGCCGTCTGGCGTAACGAGCCTTCCCTGACTCGCTTCTCCTCACGTCCTGGTTAGCTACGACACGAAATCCGCCCGGAGTCCACTCTGGACGCGGGGTTAGATCATCGGCCTGCAGCGGACGCGCGAGATGCTCCAGGCAAGTCAGGAGCATGCGCCCCGTGCCGTTCAGTGCAATCGGACTCTCAGACATTCTCTCTCACGCCGTCGGACGCCTCGGCTATGTGCAGCCGACGCCTGTCCAGGCACAATCGATCCCGATCGTGCTCACGGGCAGCGATCTGCTCGCGCGCGCGCAGACCGGCACCGGCAAGACCGCCGCATTCGGTCTGTCGATGATCGATCGATTGCTCGTGCGCAGCGCGCCCCGAACGGGTACGCACCCGCCTCGCGGTCTGGTCCTCGTGCCGACGCGCGAGCTCGCGATCCAGGTTCACCGAGCGCTCGGGATCTACGGCGCTCCCGTGAGTCTCCGGATCGCGGCGATCTACGGTGGCGTCGCGATACGCCCGCAGCGCGAAGCGCTTCGACGCGGCGTCGACATCGTCGTGGCCACGCCGGGCCGGCTCATCGACCACATGCAGCAGCGCTCGATCGATTTGTCGGGCGTGGAAATCCTCACGCTGGACGAAGCCGACCGTATGTTGGACATGGGTTTTCTGCCACAGTTGCGCCGCGTGCTCACGGCCGTGCCGCGCGCGCGACAGACGCTGCTGTTCTCGGCGACGCTCTCGGCGGAGGTCACGCGGCTTGCCTCGGAATTCACGCGCGAGCCGCTCCATGTTGACGTCTCTCAACGCCATGTCGTCGCCCCAACGGTCAGCCACCGTGTGCACCCGGTTCCAGAAGCCGCGAAGACGACGCTGCTGTCACATGTCTTGATGCAGACGCCGGCGAGCCAGGCCCTGGTGTTCTGCAAGACGAAGCGGCGATCGGACCGCGTCGGCGAGCACCTCAATCGCACCGGCATCAAGGCCGCCGTGATTCACGGCAACAAGAGCCAGGGCGCGCGCAACCGCGCGCTCGGCGACTTCAAGGCCGGCCGCGTCAACGTCCTCGTCGCAACCGACCTCGCCGCGCGCGGCCTGGACATTGCGCAACTGCCGCTCGTGATCAATTACGACCTGCCGCTCGTTGCCGACGATTACGTCCACCGTGTCGGCCGGACGGGACGTGCCGGACATGCGGGTCGCGCGGTGTCGCTCGTGACCCCGGCCGACCGCGGCTTGTTGCCCGCCATCCAGCGGCTGCTGCCGGCGCCGCTCGAGGAAGTCGTCCTCGAACGATCACATGCATCATCAGGCGGCAACCTTCAGTTGCGCGCGGCGCCCACGCGCAGACGTCGCGATGACCGACGCGCGCCTCGTTCCAGCGGACGGCACGCGAGACCAGGAGGCGAGTGATGGATTCAGTTGAAATACAGGCCAAAGCCACTATCGCCGCTGCCCTGATCATCAGAGCAGCCGTCGAAGTGCCGTCGATTCGCTCGGGCGGTGACTGGTGGAGTGATGCAGCGGCCTTGCGGCTGCGCGCATTGACCGAGTACGTGTACCAGACCGTCACTGCGACAAGGCGATCCGATCCAAACGAGTCGTGATCGGATCGGTGATGGGGGAGTGAGCCTCAGCGCAAGCGAGTGGACGCCGCGAGGCTGGCGATTGTCCAGGTGCCCTCGCATTCACGGCACCGCCAGAACGTCGTGACCGTGATGACTTTCGCCAGCGTGTCGATAATCGTGCCTTTGCAGAATGGGCACATGGTTGGTTTCTTGACCGCGTCGTCCTCGAATCGTGATTTAGACATGCTCACTGCATCTCCCCTGGAATTGACGACCCGCCTCATACATCGGGTCATCAATCCTCATGGTCCATTCTGGCAATACCTGGATCCGCGGATCTGTTCACTTGTGAACAGCGTCCTGAATTCGGGTCCCCTACGATGGATGCGCTCCCGCAAAGTCGTGGCGCTGACGTCCGCCAGACCATCGGTTGCAGTCGAGCCGCCTTTTGGTTATCGAGGCCATTTCCCGCTCGGAAAACATGAAACGATTCGCCGTCCTTGGCAACCACCTGCCGCGCCAGTGCGGCATCGCCACATTCACCACGCACTTGGCCGATGCCTTAGCGGGTGAGCGGCCGGACGCGGATGTCTTTGTGCTCGCGATGAACGATGCGGGTCGTCGGCACGCATACCCGTCTCGCGTCCGATTCGAGATCGCAGAGGGCGACCTCGGCTCGTATCAACGAGCGGCGGACTTGCT
>Ga0114129_10003742_pt1 | contig 21453 bp, 21 predicted proteins | sample RhiMetdeltSRZDD1_FD_80071 | JGI IMG/M metagenome (GOLD analysis project Ga0114129, IMG submission 80071) | Populus rhizosphere microbial communities from Tennessee, USA - Rhizosphere MetaG P. deltoides SRZDD1 (version 2) (version 2) | ecosystem: Host-associated > Plants > Roots > Rhizosphere >... | reverse complement strand
GCAGGTCGATTGATTGAGCCTGGGCATTGTCACCCAGCAGATGCCCAGTCGCACCGGCCGCTATCGAGCAAAAGACCAACAGAGCCACCATCGATTTCTTAAGAAACTTGTTCGCGTTCTTCAATTTGTTTGCTCCCGCTTGCTCCCAACTTCTGATTGCAAGCCTTCATCTCCCGGATTGATTTGTTATTGTCCCTATCGTGCTATCTGCGTCACTGGGTCAGGAATACAACCTGTTGGCCCGAGCCCCTGCGCGCCATCTCATTGTCAATAACCGTGCCGGGATCAAAAGCGCGCTCGGCGCTCGCGTTGATCGCTTTGCTGTTAATAGTTAGAGGGAGTCAGAGGTGGAATCGGTTTTGCGGGAGGATCCTGGTATTCGCTCAAATTGACGGAACTATTCAGTCAGTCTCAGAGATTATCAGGTCAGCGCCGGAGAGACGAAGCGTTAGGAAAGACTCCCACATTCAGGGGAGAGCAGCTCCCGCACTCAGTGGAATCTCACACTCTTGTTCGTGACTTGCAGTTTGCGGCGATACCTGCGAGCGCTCGCTTCGGAGAGGAATCACTTCAAGACCACGTTGACCAGTTTCCGCGGGACGATGATGATCTTGACCACTTCACGGCGTTCGAGTGCAGCCTTGACCTTTTCATCCGCGAGCGCAGCCTGACGTAGCTCGTCGTCACTCGCGCCGGCGCCCGCGAAGATGCGGCTGCGCAGCTTGCCGTTCACCTGGACTGCTACTTCGATCTCCTCATCTCGCGCAAGCTCCGCGTTGAACTGCGGCCAACTGGACCGCGCCAGGCTTTCTGAATGGCCGAAGCTCTCCCACAATTCCTCCGCTATGTGAGGGGCGAATGGCGTTAGCATCCGTATCAATGCGCTGAATGCTTCGCGCGCAACTTCCACGTCAGACTCGCTTACGCTTCCATTTTTTTCAACTGATTGATCGAACGCGTATATCTCATTAGTCAGCTCCATCAGCGACGAGATGCAAGTGTTCAGATGCAGCCGCTCTTCGAAGTTCTCTGTTATCGAGCGGATAATTTGATGCGTGCGGCGGCGCAGCCTTCGCTGATGGTCTTCAAGATCGCTTTGAGTAATCGAAGCGGCGTTCGCCCCAACGATCCGCTCGCGCCACTTGTAAGCGATTCGCCAGACGCGTTGCAGATATCTCGCCGCGCCCTCAAAGCCGGTGTCGGACCACTCTTTATCCTTCTCCGGCGGGCCGGCGAACAACACAAACAATCGGAGCGGGTCAGCACCGTGAATGTTGATCATTTCAATTGGATCGACAGCGTTCTTCCTGGACTTCGACATCTTCTCAACCCGGCCGGTGATCACTTCTTTCCCGCACATCGCACAGGTCTTCTGCTCCGTCACTTGCTCGGGAAACAGCCATTCGTGCTCGGGACAAAAATAAGTTTCCTTATTGACCATCCCTTGTGTCAGCAGCCTCGCGATCGGCTCGTCGAATTTCACCAGGCCCAGATCGCGCATCACCTTGCACCAGTAGCGCGTGTAGATCAGGTGAAGCACCGCGTGCTCGATCCCGCCGATGTACTGATCGACCGGCATCCAGTAATGCACTTTCTTCGGGTCGAACGGCGTCCGGTCATTGTGCGGATCGCAGTAGCGGAAGTAGTACCAGTTCGAATCGACGAACGTGTCCATCGTGTCCGTGTCGCGGCGGGCCGGACCTCCACACTTCGGACAAGTCGTGTTGACGTACTCGGGCACGTGATCGAGCGGCGAGCCGCCCTCGACCTTCAGGTTGACGCCCTTCGGCAACACCACCGGAAGCTGATCGTCAGGCACAGGCAAGATGCCGTCGCGCTCGCAATGAATCATCGGGACCGGCGTGCCCCAGTAGCGCTGACGTGAGATGCCCCAATCGCGCAGCTTGTAGGTGATCGAGCCGCGACCGAACCCGTGAGCTTCGGCGAACTCCGTCATCGGGCGGTTGGCTTCTTCTGATGACTGGCCGCTCCACTCACCGGTGTTGACCACGGTGCTCCACGATTCATCAGCCGCTTCAATTTCCTCGGGCGGAATCTCGCGGCCCTCGGCGGTCAGCTTTATCTGGCGGAACGGCAGGTTGTACTTGCGCGAGAACTCGAAGTCTCGTTGATCGCCCGAGGGAACGGACATGATCGCGCCCGTTCCGTATTCGATCAGCACGAAGTTCGCGATCCAAATCGGCAGCCGTTCCTGATTAAACGGATTGATCGCATGGCCTCCGGTGAAGATTCCGTGCTTCTCGAGTTCTTCGACGCGGCCGCTGCGCTGCTCTTGCTTGAGCTTCTCGGCAAACGCCAGAACCTCATCGCGCTTCGGATTGTTCTCGAGGATCTTTGACACCAGCGGATGCTCGGGTGCGAGTATGATCGCATTCGCGCCGAAGATCGTGTCGATGCGCGTCGTGAATACGGTGATCCCCTCATCCGAGTCGGCTACCTGGAATCGCACATCGGCGCCGTGGCTTCGGCCAATCCAGTTGCGCTGCATTGCGATCACGCGCTCCGGCCACTTGCCTTCCAGCTTATCCAGGCCATCAAGCAACTCATCGGCGTAGTCGGTGATTCGAGCGAACCACTGCATTAGTTGCTTCTGGGTAACGGCAGTTCCACATCGCCAGCAGACTCCGCCCGATGCCTGTTCGTTTGAAAGCGAGATGTCTTCCTTCGGACACCAGTTCACGGGCGCAAGCTTGCGATAGAGCATCCCGCGCTCCCACATTCGAATGAAGAACCACTGATTCCATCTGTAGTACTCGGGGTCGCAGGTGGCTATTTCCCGCGACCAGTCGTAGCTGAGACCCATCCGCTCGAACTGCCACTTCATGTACGCGATCGCATCGCGGGTGAACTTCTCCGGATCGGCGCCGCCCTTGATCGCAGCAGTTTCAGCGGGCTGTCCGAACGCGTCCCAGCCGAAGGGGTGCAGCACGTTGAAGCCGCGCATTCGCTTGTACCAGGCGAGCACGTCGCCGATCGCAAAGTTGGACACGTGTCCGATGTGCGCGCGACCTGACGTATAGGCGAGCATCTCGAGACAGTAGAACTTTTCGCGGCCGGGCTCTTCTTTGACCTCGAAGGTCCGGTCATCAGCCCAGCGTTGCTGCCACTTTTGTTCAATCTCTTGTGGGAAGTATTTTTCTTTCATAACGATACAATACTAGCCGTTCCTGGGTCAGTCACATTGAAACCGTGATAAGTTGCGATGATCCGGCTACAAAGCTTCTCGGCTTTCTCGCTGTCGGGTTTCGCTGGAAGCGAGCTTCTCACGTAGGCTTCTTCAGCGAGCCTGAACAATCGTTCCGCTTCTTCTTTCACTTTCTCGAGCGACCATTCACCTCGTTTGATCTCGAGCAACTGTTCCGCGTCCCCGCGCTCGACGTGAAGCTCACCTTCAACCAAGAACTCGATTCCCATCCGGAGAAGGCGTATCAAGTGTGCCGCATTCTTAGCATCGAATCCAACGCGCCTTACCAACTCTCGCCGCTTCGCACCCATGTAGCCGCCAGAATAGTATTGGCGTTTGAGGCCTTCGTAGCGATCAGCAATCAGACCCAGGCGTTCACCGTCGTAGGCTCCACCCTCTATGACGGTATCGCGCTGGGCTTGACTCAATCGAAGCGTGTTGAGTTCGATCGAATGCCGAGCCAGCACTTCCTCAAGCGCACTCATCTCGGCTTGCGCTTCTTGATTGAGATGGGTCATTCGTTTGAACTGGCCGTAGGCGTAACCATTGAACGAATGATAAGCGGCCTTGGTTACGAACAATTGGCGATTATCCCGAAGCAACCGCCCGAGTTCGTGCTCATAGACAACGTGGCGCTCGGGCAGCCAGAGCAAACTGAGAACGTTAGGGTTGCACTTCAAAAGCAAGCCTACGAACTTTCTGATTTCGTAACTGACTGCATCCCATTCGTTGATGAACTTCTCCTTGACCTCTTCTCGCCCGAACCCGATGTAGTGCTCGACGGGAGCGACGAACACCCCCATCAAGTCTTTATCGTCAATGCTGTCGGGCTTGTCCTGTGGAACGTACATGTTGTGCGCAATGCTACCGCGATACCCAAGCAGAATAAGGTTGCCGGGTAACAACTCTGCAGTTTGCTCGCGTGACAGATTCTTCAGTTTTATTTCCGACCGGAACACCGCTCTCTGACCCTCCCTGCTACACGAACCCGTGGTAAAGGTTTAAAAATAGAAGCTGTGGATGGAAACTTCAAGCTACGGCCATCCATCTTGAAACATGCGTTGACAGGCATTGAGACGCTCAGGTACACAATGGGGTCCGCAAAGGTTGCAAGTGAGGAGATTGACCGCAAGTCTTATCAGTGTCTTGCTACTCGCAGGTTCGCCCGGCGCGCAGACCGCGCGACTGGGGCCCGGCCGAAAGTTCACCAGCATCGAACGGATGAAAATCGAGCACCTCCGAGCTGTTCACGCCGACCGCATGCGTTTCGGCAGTGAACGCAAAGCCGTCTCGCTCGCAACTGGATACAACGACTATCGCGCCGTGCTGCACGCTCACGCCGAGGACGCGACGCATACCGGCGGGACGCGGCCCGAGTTGCTGGCGGCGGCGAAGCGAGCCGGTGTCCAGATCGTTATGCTGACTGATCACGTCAGACCCGAACGCGATTTCATCAACGACAGTTGGCGCGGACTGCGCGACGGAGTGTTGTTCATCCCAGGCGCAGAGGACCGCGGCTTTCTGTCATTCCCGATCAGTTCGATCAAGGGAAGGGAAGCGGGCTCTCGCGAACAGTACGTCGAAATGGTTCGCAGCGGCGCGGGAAGCATTTTTCTATCTCACGTCGAAGAACGCTTGGACTGGCCGACCGATCAACTCGATGGGCTGGAGATTTACAATCATCACACGGACGTGAAGGACGAGGGCGCGTTCAACCTCTGGCTGCAGGGCTCGTTCACCGATCCACTGCGCTTGCCTGAGCTGGTCGCCGCGCTCGCGCAATACCCGGAAGAAGTCTTTGGGGCGCAGCAGGACTACCTGGCGGAGATCATTGCGAAGTGGGACCGCGACGCGCCACATCACCGGCTCACCGGAGTCGCCGCGAATGATTGTCATCACAACCAGGTCTTCACTGTAACCGCGATCGATGAAAACACCGCTGAGGTCGGCTACATTACCAGCAAACCGACGACGAGCCGCGTGACAGCCGATAAGGTGCCCGGCGTAGCGGCGCTGGTCAAAGGAAGAAGGCCGGGCGAGTTGATTGCGAAGCTCGACTTCGATCCGTATGAGCGGAGTTTGCGGTACGTCTCGACTCACATTCTCGCTCGCGAGCTAACTGAGCCCGCTGTGCGCGATGCGCTCAAACTCGGGCACGCTTATGTTGCGCACGACTGGCTTTGCGACGCGACCGGCTTTGCGTTCGTGGCGCGGACCAGCCGGCGAGCCGGCTTGATTATGGGCGACGAGATTAAGCTGGACAGTGAGTTGAAAGTGAGCGCCGCAACGCCGGTCAAATGTACGTTGAAGCTGATCCGTAACGGCGAAGTGATTCAGTCCGCAAACGCGAACCGTCTGGACTTCGAAGTTAAGACGCCCGGCACATATCGCGTCGAAGCCTGGCTCGAGCTCGACGGCGAGCAGCGCCCGTGGATCTACTCGAATCCGATATACATCCGCCAGTAGCCATTCAATTCGCTCAACGATCTCTGATGAGTTCTCGCAGCTTATTCAGGTTCCACTCGTAGCCACGTTCCTTGTCAACAGGAGTCTCTAAGACAAATGGTACGCGACGGAACTTCGCGTTATGCGTAAGGCGGCGAAACGCATCCTCGCCGATGTAGCCGAGACCAATGTGCTGATGTCGATCGACTCGCGAGCCGAGGGGCGCTTTGGAATCGTTGCAGTGGATCAGCTTGATTCGATCAAAGCCGAACGAACGATCGATGGCTCGAATGGTCGACTTCAATCCGGACTCAGTTGAGACATCGTAGCCCGATGTGAATGTATGAGCTGTGTCGAGGCAGACGTCAACCGGAAGATCGTCGAGCGCCGCGAGAATTTCTGCGATCTGTTCGAAGTTGCGCCCGATGGATGAGCCTTGCCCAGCAGTGTTCTCGATCAGAATGGTCAGGGAGTTGTTCTGCGTTCGACTTGGCTTGGATGACGCGCCTTTCAATTTCAAGCCTCGAGTAGCTTCGCGCACTGATCTTACCGCTGTCGCGATGCCAACCTCACTGGGCGGGCCCAGAGTGCTGCCTGGGTGAACTACCAAATACTCCGCGCCGAGTTCGATGCTGCGTTTGATCTCTTCTCTAAACGCTTCACGGGAACGCGTGAGCAGAATCGGATCCTGCGCGGCGAGATTGATCAAGTAAACTGAGTGGATCGCGAGCGGCCATAGTCCCGCTTTTTCGCGCGCCGCTTTGAACTCGCGAACTTCGTCGCTCATAAGGGGGCGCGTAAGCCATCCCCTCGGATTTCGTGCGAAGAGCTGAAAGCAGTCGCAGCCTATCCCCACCGCTGACGCAACAGACTTACTTAACCCGCCTGCTATCGAAGTGTGTGCTCCGACAATTGGAGAAGGACTTTCTTTCAACACGATTCTGTCTTTTGACTCAGCGGCGATAGAGCGCATAGTTGCCAGCCAAACAAGAGTGTAAAGTTATCGGGTCTTTGATAGAAAGCAAGATGGGGTATAATTCGCCCAAAAGAAACACCACGAAGAGGATTATGAGCACCTACGCGACAGACTATCTCGAAGTAATTGAGCGACTCCCTGATGGAGCGATGCTCCGGCTTGAAGGCATTAGTTGGGATGAGTACGAGCGGCTGCTTGAAGAGTTGACTGAATGGCGCGGAATGCGAGTGAGCTACGATCAGGGGAGAGTGGAGATTATGAGTCCAAGTCTTCAGCACGAGAAGTACATAGGCGTTATCTCCAGGATGGCCCACATCCTGTCTGAGGAAATGGGTCTCGCTGTTGAGTTTGCGGGCCCGACCACTTACAAACAAGAAAGATTGCTGAAAGGCTCGGAGGGGGACGAAAGTTTTTACGTTCAAAACGCCAATGCCGTCATCGGAAAGCTCGAGATTGATCTCGACATCGATCCGCCTCCCGACGTCGTTGTTGAAGTCGACATCACCAGCGAATCAATAGGCAAGTTTCCGATCTATGCCGCGTTCGGTGTCCCTGAAATCTGGCGCTACGACGGCAAACAGGTGCGCATCTATCTTCTCGCCGATCAAGACTATGTCGAAACCTCAGCCAGCCTCTCTTTTCCGTGCCTGACAGCGCTAGCGATGACCGAGTTCTTGGAGCAAAGCAAGACGCAAGGACAGTCTGAAGCTCTGGCAGCTTTTAGACAATGGGTTCGCGCTGCCATAAAAGCTTGAGCCAAAGCGCCGATGAACGTTGATCCGGTCAAACTCGAAATCTTCAAATCGCTATACTCATCCGTGGCCGAAGAGATGGGCGTCAGCCTGCGTCGATCAGCTTTCTCGCCAAACATCAAAGAGCGTCGGGACTACTCCTGCGCCGTCTTCAATCGCGAGGGCATTCTCATCGCGCAAGGCGATCACATGCCCGTGCACCTTGGATCGATGCCTATGTCTGTTCGAGCAGCGCTCGAGATGGTCGAGCTAGGACCGGGCGATATCGTGGTCCTCAACGACCCGTACGCGGGCGGCACTCATCTTCCTGACGTGACCATGGTGGCCGCGGTGTACGGCGAGAATGCGAGGGGGCGTGCCGGTAAAGGGTCACCCCGTCACCCCGTCGCCCCATCGCCCCGTCACCTATTCTTCGTTGCCAATCGCGCGCATCACGCCGACATCGGAGGCGCAACGCCGGGCTCGATGGGACGCGCGGAGGAGATCTATCAAGAAGGCTTGAGGATCCCTCCGGTGCGACTGATGATCGGCGGTCGCGTCAATGATGACGTGATGCGGTTGATCTCCGCGAACGTTCGAATTCCTGAAGAGCGTGAAGGCGATCTCACCGCGCAACTTGGTGCGATCGCTACTGGTCAGCAGCGGCTACTCGAAATAGTCGAGCGTTACGGTTTCAAAGAAGCGAATGCTTACGCGTCACATCTGATCAACTACACCGCCGAGATGATGCGCCGCGTGATTGGCGACCTGCCTGATGGTATTTATGAGGCCGAAGACTTTCTCGACGACGACGGCTATTCGGACGAACCGGTCCGAATAGCTGTCCGCATCGAGATCAAAGGTGATCGCGCCGAGGTTGATTTCACCGGGAGCGCCCCTCAAGTTCGCGGACCGATCAATGCCGTCGAAGCGATAACGGTATCTGCAGTCTATTACGTTTTTAGGTGCTTGATCCCGATGAACGTTCCCGCGAGTTGGGGGATCATGCAGCCGATCAAGGTCACGGCTCCGGTTGGCACCGTGGTCAACGCGCGGCCGCCAGCGCCGGTTGCGGGCGGGAACGTCGAGACCTCTCAGCGCATAGTCGACACCGTGCTGCTGGCCCTCTCGAAGTCAGGCGCGCCCGTGCCCGCCGCGAGTCAGGGGACGATGAACAACCTAACGATTGGCGGAACGGACTCGCGCAACGGCAAGCAGTTCGCGTATTACGAAACGGTGGCCGGCGGACTGGGCGCGAGGCCTGGCCTTGATGGAATCGACGGAATTCACACTCACATGACCAACTCGCTGAACACGCCGGCGGAGGCGCTCGAATACGCCTATCCGATGCGAGTGCGGCGCTATTCGATTCGCCGTGAAAGTGGCGGTGGGGGCCAGTTTCGAGGTGGCGACGGGATTGTGCGCGAGATTGAGTTGCTGACCGACGCCCGGGTGACGATCCTTTCCGATCGCAGAAAGACGCGGCCTTACGGCTTGAATGACGGAGAACCAGGAGCGGCCGGCCGAACCGTTTTGCTATCCTCGAAGGGTGAGCAGATTTTGGCCGGAAAGGATTCCACTAGCGCGCGAGCAGGAGACCGCATTCGCGTTGAGTCTCCGGGCGGCGGCGGATACGGTGCTCGAAAACAACGTTAGCTATCGTGTTTCTCCAGTTTTCCTGTTCGTTTCGTGACACGGCGCATGAGGCTTTGCTAAGATTCTCTCGCGATGTCGGAAGAGATACGAGAGCGGCTCGCGCGTGTTCATCAGCAAATCGCGGGAGCAGCCGAACGCGCCGGTCGAAGCGCCGACGAGATAACCCTCATCGCCGTCTCTAAAACATTTGATCCAGCTACAGTCCAGCAGGCGGTTAAGGCAGGAGTGCGCAATCTTGGTGAGAACCGTGTGCAAGAAGCTGTCACAAAGGCTCCGCTGGTGAAAGGCGACGTGCGTTGGCACTTGATTGGACATCTACAGTCGAACAAGGCGCGTCACGCCGTCGAGATGTTCCAGGTGATTCACACGATCGACAGCGTTGAGTTGGTCGGCCGGCTCGATCGGATTGCAGGCGACGTTGGAAGAAGACCGACGGTTCTAGTTCAGGTTGGTCTCGCCGACGAGCCGTCGAAGTCAGGCGCGGCTGAAGACGAGCTGCCTGCGATCATCGAAGCTCTGGATTCAGCGCATAATCTCGAGTTCCGCGGACTGATGACGCTGCCGCCGTTTTTCGATTCGGCTGAGCGGACGAGGCCCTACTTTCAGAGGCTGCGCTCAATACTAGAAGGCTTGAACAATGACCGCGCGCCTAATTCGAAACTGACTGAGCTATCGATGGGAATGAGCCACGATTTTGAAGTAGCGATCGAAGAAGGGGCGACAATGGTGCGAGTAGGAACGGCGATCTTTGGTTCACGTGAGAAACCGTAGGCGGAATGAGACTGCGTTATTTCCATTTTCCATTTGCGATTTTCTATTTTTCATTTTTGGAAGCCACTCCTGAGGACGAATCGAAATCGTGAAGAACAGAATGACAAATGGAGAATCACAAATGGAAAATGGAAAATCCCTTCAGCCTTCCGTCAACTGAGGAGCGAGATTGAATCTAATAGTACTGGCGTTATACGGGCTATCCTGGATTGTGTTCGGGGTGACGATCGCCGTGGCGGCGTTGTTGTTCTTGCGAGTGCTGCTGACGTGGCTGGGGGCCAACCCTTTCGGTCGCATACCTTATCACCTGACTCGTTTAACCGAGCCGATGGTCCGGCCGGCGCGGCAGCAATTCGGGGGCGGCCGATACTTGCGGTATGATTTGATACCACTTGTGATGGGCGTGCTGATTCTGGTCACCGGGCTGTTCATATCAAGCATGATTGGACAGCTTGCAAACATCATCGGCGCTATTGGAAGGAACGTGATGCTCGGCCCGATAGCGTCGAGCGCGATGATGGGCGAGCTGATAAGGCTGATCGGGCTGCTCTACGTCGTGGCGATATTCTTGAGGTTCTTCTTGCCGTTCTTCGGCGTCGGCTATCGAAACAAGTCTTTTCATTTCCTGTTCGCGATCACCGAGCCGCTGCTCAAGCCGCTTCGCCGAATCTTCGTCGCCGGCATGTTCGACTTCTCGCCGATCGTCGCGATGTTCATCATACAGATTCTGACTGGCGTGCTGGCGGATTTAGTTAGCCGATCAAGCTGGTGAGATAGTGCTCAAAGTCTCTGAGAAGAACGGCGCCGTCACGATCAATTTGAGAGTTCAGCCGCGCGCGTCGCGAACCGAAATAAGCGGCGAACACTCCGGCGCGATCAAGTTAAGAGTGGCAGCGCCGCCGGTCGACGGCAAAGCGAACGAGGAATGCCGCCGCTTCCTTGCAAAGCTGCTCAAAGTGAGCGCAACATCGGTCGAGATCATTTCCGGGTCTTCATCGCGCGACAAGGTCATTCGCATTCACAACGTCAGCGCCCGGCGCGTTCTTGAGGCGCTAGGGAGGTAGATGCAATGTCGGGACATTCAAAGTGGCATTCGATTAAGCACAAAAAGGGAGCGATTGACGCTAAGCGCGGCAAGATGTTCTCGAAGCTGATTAAAGAACTGACCGTGGCTGCTCGCGGCGGGGGCGATCCGACCGGGAATCCTCGGCTCCGCAAGGCGATGGATGACGCTAAGGCGATCAACATGCCCAAGGACACGATGATGAACGCCGTTAAACGCGGCACGGGCGAGATCGCAGGCGCAGCAATCGAAGACATCACTTATGAAGGCTACGGTCCAGGCGGCGTCGCGATCCTGGCTGAATGTCAGACCGACAATCGCACTCGCACCGTGGCCGAGATTCGGCACATCTTCTCGAAGCACGGCGGAAACCTCGGCGAGACCGGATCGGTTGGCTGGATGTTTCAAAAGAAGGGCAGCATCATCGTCGACAGAAACGCCGCTACAGAAGAGAAGATCATGGAACTGGCTCTGGAAGCCGGTGCCGAGGACGTGGGCGATGATGAAGTTTCGTGGGAAGTTGTGACCTCGCCTGAAGACTTTAACACGGTGCTCGATGCTGTAACGAATGCGGGCATTGAACCGCTTTCTGCTGAAGTGGTAATGCGCCCGACTAACTCGATTCAAGTCGCCGGCCAGACCGCTCAACATGTGCTCCGTTTGATGGAAGCCCTCGAAGACCACGACGACGTCGCGAAGGTAGCGGCTAACTTCGACATACCTGCTGAAGAAATGGAGGCAGCCGGTTAATATAGCGCAGACTGTCCACTCTGCGCGCGAAATAGAGGCGACGACCGTGAAGGCACAGACTGTACAGTCTACGATTGCGAATGAAAGCCAAGCATTGGGAACTGCGCAGACTGGACAGTCTACGCTACATCGCTTCAAAGCCAGGATGAATTTATGCGCGTGATGGGCGTTGACCCCGGCAGCGACACTACCGGCTATGGCGTTATTGAAAGTGATGGCCGCCGGTACGCGCTGATTGAATGCTCGGGCATCCGAACGTCCCCCAAGCTGTCTTTTGCCGAACGGCTGCTCGCCATTAGCGAGAAGCTGGAAGAAGTGCTCGAACGGCTGGCGCCTCAAGCTTGCGCCGTCGAAGAGACCTTCTACGCGGTCAACGTGAAGAGTGCGCTCAAGCTTGGGCACGTGCGAGGGGTCGTCTTGTTGGCCGCCGCGCGCGCGCGGGTCGATGTCTTTGAGTACTCGCCGCTCGAGATAAAGTCTGCGTTAGTAGGCTATGGCCGCGCCGAAAAAGAACAGGTGCAGGAGATGGTGCGCCTGCTTTTGAAGCTGAAAGAACCGCCACAACCGCTCGACGCGTCTGATGCGCTCGCGGTGGCGATTTGTCACGCAAACACAGCTTCGACAAAAGCACGGCTCGTAGCTGTTGAGCGCAGCGCACGCCGGTAGTAATATACAATTGTCTAAGGGCCGGACAATAAGTCGGCGCCAACGGAATCAGCGCCGGGTTCCTATACAGCGTGCGATGAAAGGCCCTCAAGGTAGAGCGCCCATTCTTATGGATTGATGCAAGAGCCATGACGGACCTCTACGGAATTCTCGGACTCACGCCTCGCGCGACAGCAAACGAAATAAAGTCGGCTTATCGAAGACTCGCGCGCAAGTACCATCCTGACGTTTCGACTTCTCCGGATTCGACGGCGCGGTTTGTGCGGATCAATCGCGCTTATCAGGTCTTGAGCGACTCAAGGCGGCGTGCCGCTTACGACAGCGGGCAGTACTTCGATTCGCAACGGACCTTCTATGCGTCGCGCCAGGCTGAAGTCGTCGCGATGCAGCGGCACTTTGATCGAATAGTCGACGAATGGCTGGCCCGCGAGCGGCAAGAAACGGCCGCGCGATCACACGCCGTGTTGATCGTCGTCCCGCTGTTTCTGTCGGCGTTCTACGTGATGGTTTCGAAGCCGACGATTATCGAAGAGTCGCGGCTGATCGGTAGAGTCGTGATCCTCGCGTTGGCGCTCTACGGATTCGTCTACCTGGTAAAGAATCTCGCGGTCGTGCTGTCACGTTACACCTATCACATCCCCGACCAACTGACTTCGGTGTTTCGCGAGCAGGAAGTGCCGAAGGACAAGTCGATCAGCCGCAGAGCCGGCTTGATATTCCTGGTATGCGGCTACCTGGTTTCGATCGGGCTCGGTTATGTCGTGAGCAAGTTCGTGCCTGGCCGCTATGGCGCCGCTGTGAGCCTTAGCACGCTGCTTGGCGCGCTCGTGTATCCGCCGATTGCTGTGCTGATCATTGGAAGCCTCCGACGGATCGGCGGGCTACTTGAGCGCTTGTGAAGACCCGGTTTCTTCACGTACACAGGTATGCGATACATCGAAGTGCCGATCGGAGAGCGCGCACCCGACGTGTTTAACGTTGTGGTAGAAATACCAAAGGGCAGCGCCAATAAATACGAGTACGACTCCGACCTTAACGTCTTTCGGCTTGATCGCACCTTATATTCGCCGATGCACTACCCCGGCGATTACGGGTTTGTTCCTTCGACGATTGCCGCTGACGGCGACCCGCTGGACGCGCTCGTGTTGGTGGAGAGTCCGACATTCTCGGGCTGCGTGATCGAAGCACGAGCGGTCGGGATGCTTGCGATGGTCGATCAAGGTGTAGAGGATTTGAAGCTGCTTTGCGTGCCCACCAGGGACCCGCGGCAAGAGACGGTTAAGAATTACAGTGACGTTCATCCTCACCGGCTTCGTGAGATCGAGCACTTCTTTGGCATCTACAAAGAGCTCGAGGGGAAAGAAACCGAAACGAAAGGCTGGCGTAGCGCGGACGAGGCGAGGCGGGTGATCGGGGTGGCGAACGAGCGATACAAAAAAGACAGAGATCAGAGGTCAGAAGCCAGAGGTCAGAACTGATAATGCGTTCTGACCTCTGACTTCTGACCTCTGACTTCTGACCTCTGACTTCTGACTACTTCTTAAAGATCCTTTTCGCGATCGAACCGACATCCGATTTCCAGATGCTGCCGTTAGCAGCCTTGCTCTTGGCAACTGCAGAACCAGACTCGCGCTTCGCGACACGATTATCAGGATCTAGTTGAAGCGCTTCGCGAAAGTAGTGCTCAGCTCGCTTGAACAACCCGGCCTCTTTATACAGCAGCCCGAGCTTTACACGGATTTGCGCGTTATAAGGTTCCAGCTCCGCAGCTTTCGATAGATGCTGCTCTGCGTCGCGGCGAGTCCGAGGATTTCGTATGAGAGCTATGCCGAGGTGATAATGGTAAGGCGCTCGACTCGCGTCGAGCTTAATGGCCTCGCGCAGCAGATGAACGGCCGCATGATATTCCTTCCTCTCGAAGCGCGCTCGTCCTTGTTGATAATATAGTTCCGCCCTTTGCGCGGGCGGCAGTTGCGACCCGCTCTTGCGCGCTTCGGATGCCTCGCCTGCGGTTGGGTCACCAGTAGATTGCGGCGATGTATCGACATACCCCGCTTTTCCGTTTGTTGACTTCAGTGCGTCGGTCGGAGCGCGATCATCGTCGGGCACGCGATGCTCGTTCGCTGGCAATTCGGCGCTGGGCGGAGACGAAGTGCGCGGCGGATCTTTTGCAAGCGAACCCGATTCCTGTCTAATCTTCTCGTCATAGCCAGTGCGTTCGGCCGGCTGGCTCAACGTGTCATATGCTTGCGTGATCAAGGCAAACAGAGCTTCAAGTTTGTTTCGCAAATCGCCGCTGTCACGCTGATGATAACGGTCTGGGTGGTACTTTTTCGCCAGATGATAGTAGGCCGCCTTGATCTCGGCTGTAGTGGCGTGGCGGGTCACACCCAACATATCGTAAAAATCAGCCGAAGTCGAAAAATGGAGCTTGCGCATGACATCCTCGCGCACACGATCGAGCGAAACCTCACCTTCGCGTGGCAGGTCGGCTTCGACTTCATGATCGCGATCGAGGATCCTCAAGAACCCCGCGGCAACTAACGCACAAACCGCCCGGCGAGCATCAGCATCAGCAAGTCCGCTCATAGCTCCGACGTCGCTTACCGCGGTTGGCGTTTCGATGCGCGATAGTATGTAGCTCTCCAAGGGAATCAATCGGCCCGAATCGGCGCGCTGACCGCTAGTCTTCGACTTGAGAACTACCGCGTCGTGCGGAACCAACGCGTCGGCGGTTTGCTGAATATCCGCCGCGTGCCGCGCGCCCTCGAGCAAAACGTCGGCAGCCCTTAGGCCAAGCGTCACCTCGTGAGCGGTGCGAATTCTCTCGTCAAACGAGTAGTCGCCTTGTGTCCATTCAAATACTGATAGGATTATTCCCATCACCTGGTCGCAAACCAGCTTGCGCATCTGCGCATCTTCAATCACTCCCATCTCTACGAGGGCCGTGCCAAGCCGGTGAGCTTTTCCGGCTCGTTCCTTGGCGCGCTCCACCTGCTCGAAGGTCGCAAGTCCTTCCTTTACCAGCCTGTGGTCGAGTTGCTCGCTCCCGAGATTGCTAATCGCGAATGTTGGCTCGCCAGACTCGAAGAAGATCGCTTTGATGGATTTGCCGCGTGAGAGCCGCAGCAATCCGCTTGAATTCTTCTGGGCTATCTCGCGAATGAGATCGGGAACAAGTTTTTGGCCTAGCTGTCCTTGCACCGGAGCTTCCTGTGAGGCGGTGGACTACAGGGAGCGGTAGCCACTGGTGTAAGGTATAAGGGCAAGTGCTGCGGTCTAGTACGGGCACATTGTAGATTGAAAACATGGAAGGTTCAATAGTCTTCCCGAAACGGTCATCACGAAATAGTCTTCCTCAACGCGAGGGGTTTCCGGTTCATACGTTTTACGAGGCTTGCGCGCGGCGGCTCTCAGAGTCTATTTTTAACCGATGCGTTTTGAAAAATCGTCACCCACCGTTTTCACACCGCTTGATGATGGAAGAGGCGTGCTCCTGAACCTCGAGACCCTTTTCTACTACAGCCTCAACCGCAGTGGCGCTGCACTCTGGCAGGCGATCGAGAACAGCCAAACCCTTGATGACCTCGTTAGCGTAACTTGCGAACGATTCGACGTAGACCAAGATACCGCCCGCCGAGAGATCGGCGATTTTGTCGAACGGCTCCAGCAATTCAAGATGGTCCGCGTCATCTGATCGACACCACCGCAACGTGGGTTGGCTCAGCCGGTCATTTGGAGATCTCTTCCCAGTTCCAGTCCTGTTGATGGGGAGGAAAGCCACGCTCCGGTTCACAAAGACTGTCAGTGGCAGAATATCTCCCTCCAGCAACGATCCAGGAGACTGACTATGAGAGATGAGCGCTTTAAAAAAGCTCGTCGGAAGCTGACAACGCTGGCACGTTCATTGCTATCTTATTAGCAGTTGTGGAGAGGAGCCACGCGTTATGGAATTCGTCACGATCACAGCTAAGCATGACGGGCGCCGCTATGTTGCAATCTACCGCAAATGGTTCAGCGAAAAACTTAGTGCCTGGGAGCTCGAGCTAGTGCCCGGGACGCTCCGCTGGCTAGACTAAAACGCTGCGCACAGTCTGCGCTAGAGAATCGACGTTCCCTGTCCCTTCGCTCATCAAGAATTCCGAGCGTACTTCGACTGTCCGATCTAAGTAGAAGGTCCGTGATTGATTTCGGTACTGGCTGAACCGAAAAAACTTTCAGAAGCCCTCGAAGCGGTAAAACTGGCATATAAGGGACTTAGCTCGATGAGGGCTTGCGATGGTGCCAGTGTTCATAATTTACTTTAACTTTTTTCTTGCATCCTGTTGAAAGGTATGATATAACCTCGCCCCGTAAACAACACCGCTCTATGTTCCTGCCATAAAGCGGTACTGTTTTGGCGGTGCGTTGGGGGTAAGGAACATTCAGCAAGGGGGCTACTGAATGTTCAAGGGGGCTTGTCGATTAGACGACCCGGCGCACCGCACCATCATATTCGCTTAACCCTTCTAAGTCAAGAAGTTTCATCACCAAACGAGCAAGCTCAATCTTCGGGCAGGTGCCCTTAGAGCAGTCAGGTATGACAAAACCGAGATTGAGTGAAAGGTACGCCCGACAGGACTTGAACCTGTAACCCCCAGATCCGAAGTCTGGTGCTCTATCCAATTGAGCTACGGGCGCATTTGGGCGAATTCCTGAAGAGAATATCTACAACCTGAGACACCTGTCAAATCCGGACTGCCGCTTCCATCGAAGGTGCGAACGAGTATGTCTGAGAGTAGATGTTTCAGAACGGAGCTAGTGAAGTAGCCTGGTTCAGCGGACGATAAAGCTCGTTGAAGTCTCTTACGCTTCTCTCAAAGATTGATTGAAATGACGACATATCCTCTGGGTGAACCGTCAGATTGACCCCGTTTGCGAACGCAAGGTAAGTATCGAGGGTCCGTAGCTGCGGTGAAACCAGCGCAACGTAGGTCCGGCGGCGGATCTGTGGGGTGAGGCTGTTAATATACTGCATTATCGCCGCGCCCCCTTGATGGTCCGCGTCAAAAGTCGGGCTCAGTACGATAACCTCTGCGCGCGACTCATGAAGGATCTCTATTGCCTCGGGCGCGAAGTCGGCTGAGAAAATTTCGTATCTCGCCGGCTCCAGCGCTACGCGCAGGCTCTCTCTCATGTGAGAATCGTCCAGGCATAAGAGCGCTCGTCGGCGCTGCCACTTCTTAGCCTCCGGAGCCGCAGGCTGTGTCTGCTTCAGACCCGCAAGCAACAAATCAGCGAGCGCTTGCAGCGAATCTGGTCGATCAGACTCGCCGGTAGGGATCGCTTCGAGCGCACCGGTGATGCCCGGCAGCCTGGGCTCCTCCTTGGGTGGCGGCATGATCGTTACTGATTGGCGGCAACGAGGACACAACACGTTGAATGGCTCGGTTGGCAGCCGCGTATCATCAAAGGTGAGGCTCATCGCACATTGCGGGCAACTAGCTATCATATGTTGTCTCCGTGTTTTGGACCCTGATCCTCAGTTTCAACTGCAGAATCCAACCATAAGTCGTACGCCGCGAAACATAGCACTATCACCTCTCAGCTCTCTCAACCACGCGCTGTCTCGCCGGCTCGGGCACTCGAGCGGGTACGTAGCTGCGCTCTTCGCGCCGGCTCAACATATCGTCTGAGGTGCCAAGTCCCGACAGCCTCAACAACAGGTTCGACGGATTAGTCGCAAAGGCAAGACCGTTCTCTTGAGTGATCACCTCGTTGCGAATCATGCGCTCGATCACCTGATCGAAGTGCTGCATTCCCTCGAGCTCGCCGTCGTTCATAGCCTCGAGCAACGTCTTGCCCTCGCTCTCGCCCTGCTCGATATATTCGCGTGAGCGTGGGGTCGCTTTCAGAATTTCCACCGCTGCAGTACGACCATTGCCGTCCGCGCGTGGAATCAAGCGCTGCGAAACTATGTAGCGGAATGCTTGAGCGAGCCGAGTTCGTATTACGTGCTCCTCGGATTTTGGGTAAATCCCGATGATCCGATTCACCGTCTTCGAAGCATCAGTTGTGTGCAGCGTCGAGAGGACAAGGTGCCCGGTTTCGGAAGCTTCGAGGGCGATCTCCGTTGTTTCCATGTCGCGCATTTCGCCCACCAGAATCACCTTGGGCGCCTGTCGTAACGCGGCTCTGAGTCCAAGCGCGAACGCGGGTGTGTCGGTCCCCAACTCTCGCTGGTTGATAGTCGATTTCTTATGTTGGTGTAGAAATTCGATCGGGTCCTCGATCGTGACTATGTGGTAGCTGTGTTCGGTATTGATCTGGTCGATAATAGCTGCCAGCGTCGAGGTCTTACCCGACCCCGTCGGTCCGGTCAACAGCACTATGCCGTTCTTCAGATTCGACACGTCCCCAAGTTGCGGTGGCAACCCGAGGCTCTCTAGAGTCGGAACACTTGTCGGTATCACGCGCATCACGACTGACAACGAGCCCCGCTGCTTAAAGATGTTCACTCGAAACCGCGCTTTGCCGGTAAGCGCGTAGCCAATATCGGCCGATCCAGTTTGAACTAAACGACGGGCGGCATCGGCGTTACCCTCGACAAGGGACATCGCTATGATTTCCGTTTGATAAGGTGTGAGGTTGCGCAGTCCTTTTACCTCAACCGGCGTCAGCCTTCCGTTGATCTCGACCTGTGGAGGCCGGCCTACGGAGAAATTCAGATCCGATATGTTGTCGGCCACCGAGAGCATTTTGTCGAGGATCGGCTGAAGGTCGAAGAAGCTCATCCTTGTCTCCTGAAATCGTGGGCTCTTAAGGTGTAAGGCGTCCGTTCGTGCGGGGTCTTCTGAACCGGTGGATAGGGGCAACCTTCGACTTAGCCCGCCGGGTGCGGTGACTCCAAGATAAGATAAGAACCTGAAAAGGGCAACAGTATTTTGACACAGTGTTTGATATGCGACTTCAACATAATTTGCACTAGAAGAGGCGGGTCTTCCGCGCACGTCCCCAAACCCACAACTCGTCGCTGCGGAAGCCTCATGCGGTTGCTGCCTTCGTGGTAGTATTGACGGCTCATGGGCATCCATCCCTCAGCCATCGTCAGCTCCAAGGTGAATCTCGGAGCCAACGTGCGCATCGGACCCTACGCGGTAATAGAACAGGATACAGCTATCGGCCAAGCCACGGACATTCGCGCACACGCGGTAATCAAGCGGTTCACAACGCTTGGCGATACCAACACTGTTCATGAAGGCGCGGTTCTGGGGGGTGAGCCCCAAGACGTTGGCTTCGTCGATCGCAGAAGCTACCTTCACATCGGCTCAAACAACCGCATCCGCGAGGGCGTGACCATGCATCGTGGCACCGAGGCGGAGTCGACAACGATCGTCGGCTCAGACTGCTTTATAATGGCTAACGCCCACGTAGCCCATAACTGCCGGCTAGGAGACGGCGTCATCATAGCGAACAATGTCGCGCTCGCCGGTTACGTCGATATCGACGATCAAGCGTTCATTTCGGGCGGAGTTGTCGTCCATCAGTTTTGCCGGATCGGCCGCCTGGCGATGATCGGAGGAAACTCGAAGATAGTGCAGGACTGCCTGCCGTTCGTCATAACGGACGGCGTGCCGGGTCGCGCGCATGGTTTGAACATCGTTGGGCTCCGAAGAGCCGGCATAAAATCAAGCGAGCTCAAGAGCCTCAAAGAAGCGTATCGGCTGTTGTTGAGATCCGGACTTTCACTCGAAGACGCGCTTGGACGTCTCGCCGGTATTGGCAGTTCGCTGGTTGACCACTTGATCGTCTTCGTGCGTTCCTCGACGCGAGGCTTCTCCCACGAGGGAAATTGACAGCCAAGCAGCCAAGGGCTGAGTGGAAGTGGAGCGCTTAGCTCTTAGCTTGTCGCCCATCTCCTCTGCTCCAAATTTCGGCTTCTCGACGCAGGCTGTCGAGTACCGACTGTAAGGCCTCTTGTTTGGCTGCGACGTCTTGGCTGCTTGCCTCTCGCGGCACGTAGACTGGCTCGGCAATCAATGCTAATGCCCGGGCGAAGGGCAAAGGTAGTTGCAAGCGATCCCAGCTTGGAAGCTCAACGTACTTACTCGTTGCGATGTGAAACGGCAGTATCGCCTGCCCGGTGTGGCGCGCCAGCGTGACCGCTCCAGGCTTTGCCACATAAAGCGGACCGCGCGGTCCGTCAATCGTGAAACCCACCTCGATTCCATTGTCCAGACAATGAGCCATCTCAGCCAGTGCGCGCCCTCCGCCGCGAGTAGATGATCCTCGCGCCGTCCCGTAGCCGAATCGCTTGATCACGCGCCCAGTGTATTCAGCGTCACGGCTTACGCTCGACATAACCACTATGCCACGGTCTCGAAAGAACCACGTCGCGCTTAGCATGCACGCGTGCCACGAGGTGAAAATCGGCCGATGCCCGCTCGCGAGGATTGTGTCGAGATGCTCGCGGCCTCGCACTTCCCATCGCAGCGTCGAGCAAATCGCGCGGATTAGTGAATAGAAGAAAAGGTCCGCGGCGCGGATGATCAAGCGGTCGCGTGTTCGGTAGCGTGAGAGATCGCTCGAGCTGTACACACGATTTCGAAGAGCCTCGACATCGACCCCTGTTGCGCGCGGAGCAAGCGAAGATGACAGCTCACCTGAGCCGCGCTCAATGGCTGTTGCTTGCCGTTCGTTGTTGACTGATAGGGGATCGCCGGGAGCTAACATTGATCAACCTGGCGCTCATATCAAAGCGCCGCCTATTCTACTTCCGCTGCCGAACGCCGGGTTTGCCGTTCAGTTTTTCTTGCGCTTCTTTGTGCTCGAGATTGTAGAAGTCGAGCATCACGTCGGTATTTCCGCGCAGATCGCGCTCAAGCCGGTCAAGCGCTACTCGAACGACGTCGCGGTGGTGAACTTTCTTTCTGCTTGGAATGCTGCTCACCTTAACCCAGAGCTTGTGAATCAGGTTGATATCGTCCTCTGTGAGGTGGGGGGCGTGTGCACCCAGGTAAACCACGTGCTCGACGCCGCCGGGCTCGATGACCTTGAACGCAACTTGCCGGCGCGGCTTCTCGGGCAGCCGCTCCCATGCTCGTCCAAGCTCGCGAGCCTGTTCCAGCGCCGTCATCTTGGACGACAGCCCGGCGACCACCACAGCCGAATCCAATCGCAAAGCCGTTTGTGCAACAGCATCGAAGATATT
>Ga0114129_10003741_pt1 | contig 21454 bp, 15 predicted proteins | sample RhiMetdeltSRZDD1_FD_80071 | JGI IMG/M metagenome (GOLD analysis project Ga0114129, IMG submission 80071) | Populus rhizosphere microbial communities from Tennessee, USA - Rhizosphere MetaG P. deltoides SRZDD1 (version 2) (version 2) | ecosystem: Host-associated > Plants > Roots > Rhizosphere >... | reverse complement strand
GATCAGCCACCGATTTGGCGACCACCGTTCCCTTCACATTCATCCACGGCCCCTTGCCGATGCGATCGCGCGCGTTCACCGCCGGCTGCCCGGCCGCGGCCGCGGCGCTCAAATACGCGCGCCACGTGCGGTTGCCCACTCCGGCGGCCGCTGCGAGTGTTTGACAGTGCTTATCGGCGCCGGCGAGTCCACCGAGATTCGCCCCGTTGCCAGGGCCGGCGCTCGTGATGAAAAAACTCATCTGATTCTGCTGTGCAGAGACGCCCAGGGATGCGACGGCCGCGAACACTGCCATCCCGATTGCGCCTGAAATCAACTTCGTCATGAGAAGCTCTCCTATTTGAATCGCCGGCGATCATAGCGCGACGCATGCGGGTTGGACGACCCGTCCACATCGCCTTCCGCCTCCGCTCGCGTATGAATGCGAGCGAGCTACGGCGAGATGTCCCGCCGTAGCGGCAAAGGTGCGTAGGCGGACAGACTTCGTCTGGGCAGGCGGCGCGGCCGCGCCGCCCGTATAATCCACAACACTTGGCCTTTGCTCTCGGTACCCGACTTGGCGTCTGCGAAGTCACCGCGCCGATCGGCGAAGGGGGTATGGGACACGCGCTCGTGATGGAGCTCGTTGAGGGTGACGATCTGAAGGCGCGCGCGCCTGGGATGCAGCGATGAGCCTCACCTCCCGCACGCGCCTCGGCCCCTACGAAATCGTCGCCGCCATCGGCGCCGGCGGCATGGGAGAAGTGTACCGAGCGAAGGACTCGCGCCTTGGGCGCGACGTCGCGATCAAAGTCCTGCCGCGTTCATTCGCCGACGATCCCGACCGGCGCGCACGCTTCGAACGCGAAGCGCAAGCCGTTGCCGCGCTGTCGCATCCCAACGTCATCGCGATCTTTGACACCGGCCTGTACGAGAACCAGCTGTACGTCGTCATGGAGTTGCTCGCGGGTCAGACGCTCCGCGAGAGGCTGGCCACGTCTTCCAACGCGAGCGTCTCCGCGATTGCGGTGCGCAAGGCCGTCGACATCGCTGTGCAGATCGCGCGCGGTCTCGGCGCGGCGCACGGCAAGGGCATCGTCCACCGCGATCTGAAGCCCGAGAACATCTTCCTGCTCGACGACGGGCAGGTGAAGATTCTGGACTTTGGATTGGCGCGGCAGGCCTCCGCGGCCGGTCACTCGGGCGCGACGCAAACATTCGCGGCGACCGATCCGGGCACCGTGCTGGGCACGGTCGGCTACATGGCGCCCGAGCAGGTGCGCGGGCAGGGGGTGGACGCGTGTGCTGACGTGTTCGCGTTCGGCGCCGTGCTCTATGAGATGGTGAGCGGCCAGCGCGCGTTCCAGCGCGACACGGCGGCCGACACGATGACGGCGATCCTCACGCAGGATCCACCGGAACTCGTGGGCTCGCGGCCGGATCTGTCGCCCGCATTCGATCGCATCATTCGTCATTGCCTCGAGAAGAACGCGAACGAGCGCTTCCAGAGCGCGCGCGATATCGCATTCGCGCTCGAAGCGTTGTCCGGATCGCAGGTGCCGTCTGGCGTCGTCCCGGCCGCGCCTGCCGCAGACCGATGGCGCCGGCCGGTGATGATCGCGGCGCTCGTCGTGGCAGCGTTTGTAGCGGGCGGCCTCCTGACCCGCCAACTGACACCGAAGCCTACGGCGATCACGTTCGAAACAAAAACGCTGGACTCGCAGTGGATCACGCGCGCCCGCTTCGGCCCGGACGGACAAACGATCATCTTCAGCGCCGCGGCGGCCGGCAACGTGCCCGAGTTGTTCGTGCTGCGTCCCGGCGCCATAAGTCCCCAACCGCTCGGCCAGCCGGGCACGCACCTGCTGTCGGTGTCGTCGAACGGCGAGCTCGCGCTGATCATGGGGACGCGGTACCTGCATCACTTCCTCTTTGACGGCACGCTCGCGCGCATGACTGTCGAGGGTGCGCCGAAGGCGTGGCTGGAACACGTGCGCGAGGCTGACTGGTCGCCCGATGGCTCTACGCTGGCGATCATTCACGTGGTGGATGGCGGCGATCAACTCGAGTACCCGATCGGGAAGGTCCTCTATCGTGTCTCCGGCTACCTGAGCGATCCGCGCGTGTCGCCGGACGGCACCGAGGTGGCCTTCATGGAGCACCAGGTGCCAGGTGACGACCGCGGCTGGGTAAAGGTGGTTGCAGCAGACGGCACCGTGAAGACGCTGGCCGGCGAGTACTGGGGCGAGCAAAACTTGGCCTGGTCGCGCAACGGCAGCCGCCTGTACTTCTCGGCGTCGAAAGGCGGCAACGAAACCTATCAGGCGATGGTCGTGAACGTGACCGGCACACCGGACGCAAGGCAGACCTTTTCGAGCCCTGGCGCCATGCTGATCAACGACATCAGCGGCGATGGCCGGCAATTGGTGATGCGCCATGACCGACGCTGGAACATGCGGGCGCTGCTGCCTGGAGAGAACACTGAACGCGACGTGAGCTGGCAGGATTTCGGCATCGCCGGCGTCCTATCTCCGGACGGCAAGTCCTTGGTCTTCACCGACCTCTCGGCCAGCGCCGGCACGAACTACGCCACCGCGCTGCGCGACCTCGGCAGCGGCAAGGTGGTCCGGCTCGGCGAAGGCGCCAGTTTTGGTTTCTCTGGGGACGGCCGCTGGGCGGGCGGCCAGCTGCCATCCACCCGCGAGATCCTGCTCTACCCGTTCGGCGCCGGTCAGACGATCCGAGTGCCGCGCGGCAACCTCGAGGGCTACGGCGGCGACTCGCCGCAATGGTTTCCAAAGAGCCCGCGCCTGCTGGTCTGCGGCAACGAGAAGGGCAAGAAGGCGCGCTGCTACGCGCAGGACATCACCAACGGCGCCCTGACGCCGCTGACACCCGAAGGCGTCGAGCATGCGTTGATCGCTCCGGATGAACGCACGCTCCTCACCACGTCAACCAGTGGCACCTACGAAATTCGCGTCGCAGCGAGTGATCAGGCGTCACCGGCTCGCGGCCTCACGGTGACCGACGTGCCGATTGGTTGGAGCGCCGACGGCGAGAGCGTCGTGGTGACGACGGGCGGCCGAATCCCGGCTCGTGTCGAGCGCGTGAACGTCACGACAGGCGCGCGAACGGTCCTCAGGGAACTAGCCCCGCCCGACCGCGCCGGCCTCACGAGCGTGCTTCTCGATCAGTGGATCGAGGACGGCCGCGGCTATGTGTATCAGTATCAGCGCTCCCTGAGTACGCTGTTTGTTGCTACGGGCGTGCAATGAACGCCACGGCTCGCGCGGGTCGGTGAGGGATGCGGCGCTTGAATCCGCTACTCGAGCGTCAGCGCGTACATCGCGGCGTTCAAGCAGATTCGGATGCACGCCGGGTGCGACGCTGACGGACCAAGTTGGGCCCCCAACACGGCTGCCGCGTTGGGGGTCCCATCTAACGTCGCTGGGTTGCCTCATAAATCGAGGCCGCGCCGCCGCCGATGGCCGCGCCGATCAGCGCGCCCTTCTTGCCTCCCACGATGCCGCCAACGCCAGCTCCGGATGCTGCGGAGCCGCCGACGATCATCGCCGTCTTTCCCCACGTGCGCTGTTCACGCACATCTTCTTCACGCACGATCTGGCGATCGGCAGTGGTGACGGTGCGATTCACCGTGCGCCGCGGCGCGGGAGCACGTCGCACATTGCTGGCCGGCGTCACCGTGGCGACCGAAGGCGCGGTGACGGCCCGCAGCGCAGTCGAGTAGTTCGCTGGTACGAACTGCCCGCCCACGGTCTGGACCAACGCCGGGTTCTGGCTGAACACCTCGGCCTGCGCTGCCTTCGCGCCCACGGTGTACATCGCCACGCCAGAAATCAGCGCTCCTGCTACTCCTGCGGCGATTGGGTTCATCTCTGTTCTCCTTGTCAGTAGCCCGATTCGGGCTCCCGCGAGTAAGGGCTCCAAGCGTCGTGCCATATCGGCACGGGCACATAACCCTCGGAATTCAAGGCCGTTCTGCGCGCGGCCTGCGCTCGAGGTCTGCTGTGCTGTCCTCTGCGGGGCTCATCGTTGCGGGGCAGTGCAGCGCGGAGCAGAATTTTTGGCGCTGTCGGACGCGCCGGTTGCAGAATGAGTCGCAGTCGCAACCGACGCCACGGCAAAGAGCCGGGGCGGCGCAGACTCATCGATCATCTGAGGAGACTCTATGCGTAGCGCAATGCTGTTCGTGGCCGGACTCTTCGCCGGCTTGGCGGTGCATGTCGTGGACGCGCAGAACGCCAACGGTGGTGTCGTGATGATGAATCACGTCGGCATCAACGTCCCGAATATCGCGGAGGCAGTGACCTATTACACGCAGAAGATGGGCTACCGCGAAGCCTTCCGTGTCAACGACGATAAGGGGCAGCCGCGGCTGGTCTACATGCAGATCAGCAAGAACACGTTTCTCGAGCTCAACCCGGCAAACGCTCAGCGGCCTGCGGGGTTCACGCATTACGGCCTCCACGTGGAGAACGCGGCAGAGGCAGTCGCGCGGTTCAGGAAGAGCGGAGTGATGGTGAGCGACACGAACACCAGTGACACCAAAGCGATCCTCGCCAACATCACCGATCCGTATATGGGTCGCATCGAGCTGGCCGAGCTCACTCCGGATTCGCTGCACCAGAAGGCCATTCAGAGCTGGAAATGAGTACCTGGATCGATCGCGAATCTCCGGAACGTCATAGAGGAGGATCGAGATGTACGTGTCAGCAATCGTACGAGTCTCGTTCACGGCGCTGATCGTCGTCGTCTGCGTTGCGCTGCAAGGAACCCGTGTTCATACGCAGCAGCGGGGAGGCACCACTCAGACGGACAACGTGCAGCCCGTCAACAGCGGCGCGAATCCCTATCGCGTCATGCGGGATTGGGCACGACTCGATCTCGAAAAAAGGGAGTGGGGCGGCTCCAACGGCGTGGCCATCGATCGCGATGGCAGGTCGGTGTGGGCCACCGACCGTTGTTCGCCGGGTACGGCTCCAGGCTGTCTCGGCACCGCCGTCAACCCAGTCCACCATTTCGATGAGTCGGGCAAAGAGATCAGGAGCTTTGGCGGAGGCATGTTCGTGTGGCCGCATGGCATTCATGTCGATCGAGATGGAAATGTGTGGGTGACCGACGCGCGAGCCGCGAGCCCTGACGAGCTCAAGAAGTTTCCCGGAGAAGAAAAGAAGGGAAGCGTCGTCGTCAAGTTCAGTCCGGACGGCAAGATCCTGATGACGCTGGGAAAGCCGGGCCTGCGAGGAAATCCTCCCGACGCACTGACCGATCCGACTGATGTCGTGACGGACCCGACAAGCGGCGACGTCTACGTGGCGGAGAGCCATACGAACGTGACCGATCCCGGTTTGATCGCGCGGATCTCAGTGTTCGACAAGAACGGGAAATTTCTCCGAAGTCTCGGCAAGACCGGAACGGGGCCGGGCGAGTTCCGTACGCCGCATGCGTTGGAGTTCGATTCCAAAGGCCAGCTGGTCGTCGCCGACCGTCACAACCATCGCATCCAGATCCTCACGAAGGACGGAAAGTTCGTCCGCGAGTACGACGACTTCGGCCGCATCAGCGGGTTGGCAATCGACAGGAACGACGTCATTTACACGGCCGACTCAGAGTCGACCGACACTGTTCACCCTGGTTGGCGCCGGGGCATCCGGATAGGAAGTCTCAAAGACGGGAAGGTTGAGGTGTTCGTTCCACCGCACGCGACGCCGAACTCTGCCGACGGCGCAATGGGGGAAGGCATCGCCATCGACGCCGCTGGCAACGTCTACACCGCCGAGGCGCAACTGAGGGGCGTGACGAAGTACGTCAAGAATTAGCCAAGGGCGCTGCCTTCGATATCCGGCAGGTCATTGCGCCAGGAACTTGCGCGCCACCTCGATGTCGCACTTCTGATTCGAGTGCAGCATGTTCGGTCGATACTCCCATTTCCCGGACCACTTCACCGGCTTCACGAGATACACCGGATCTTCAACGACGCCGGAGTACAGGAGGGTCTTGCCATCCTCGCCGAGCACGAGCCGTTCGGTGAGGCGTTTCTGTGCGCTCGCTGGCAGCGACATGGAGAGCCCCATCGGATGTTCCTTGAAGTTCGTCGTCTCCACGACCAACGTTTTCCCGTCCCAATGACCGACTGAATGTCCATGCAGGGATGTCTGACTGGCCGGCGGATGTTTGCGGCCGTCCAGGTACACGATGCGTTGCGACTCCATCCAATCGACGTTCATCACCACTCGGTCACGCTCGACCGTAATCGTGTTGGCGACGGGGTAGAACATCAGCGCCGGCGCGCCAACCGGGATGCAATCCTTCTGCGAGGTGGCCTTCGGATCCACGGTGGCAGCGGCGGCGCGGCCCTTCTCGGTGAGAGCCCACCTGCCCGTGCCGCCCAGGAACGCGTTGAATTCGGTACGCGGTGGGAACCACGTCCCGGCAATGCTGGATGTCGTCGCGTTCTTCGACTCGTACACACTGCGCGAAGCAATGTTCAACGGAACGTACGTGCCGTCTCGCTTGTAGAGATCTTTCCCCAGGACATACGCGTCGGGCTTGGCCCGCGCCGGGTTGCCGACGATCGTCACGACATCGCCGATAGCGACCGAATTCTTCGTGAACCCGAGGCCATTCAGCACGGACGCGGCGCCGGCCTCGACTTCCATCGTGGCGGTCGAGCCATCGTCTTTCTTCACCTGAAGCGTCAGATAGACGTGTGGGTTCGCAAACCGGTACTGAACGATCGTGCCGCTGACCTTGACTTCCTTTTGGGTGTCGTACGCCGCGGCGCTATGGTGCGCGAGAGCGGGAGCCGCCAGCGCCAGCGAAATCGAGCAGGCCAACACGAATCTCGACATGATGTTCATGACTGTTCCTCGATAGCACGGAACGCTTGCACGAATCTCCTTCCCGCATTGTCGCAGGTGGCCGAGCCGAAGACGGTTGCGAAATCCATCCTGCCACTAGTCTTCGGGCGGCTCGCCGCTTGGTGCCATCTTCACAAGACGAGGGTCGAACCGGGCGAGCGGTTCGACCAAGTCGCTTTGCGCGGCCATCACTTCGTCGATGTCTTTGTACGCCATGGGCACCTCGTCGAGGCCTGCGGAGAGCAGCGTCACGCCGCGCTCCCGAAGGAATTGCTGCGCGGTGTCCCAGTTGAACAGCTGCTTGGCCTTCGTACGGCTCATGCGACGGCCCGCACCGTGCGAGGCAGAGTTCAACGAGGCCGCGACGCCTTTTCCGCGAACCACGTAGCCTGGCGTTCCCATCGAGCCGGGGATGATGCCCACGACCCCGGCGCCAGCCGGCGTGGCCCCCTTCCGATGGACGATGACTTCCGCGTCAGAGCCATCAGGAAGTCGATGACGCTCGCGCCACGCGAAGTTGTGATGGTTCTCGATGTCCAGCATCGCCTGCACCCCGAGCGCGCGCGCGATCGAGGCGTGAATCAACTCATGATTCGCGGCTGCATACCCACCCATGAGCTCCATTGCTGCCCAGTACTCCTGGCCCGCTTCCGTCGCGAGATCGAGCCACGCAAGATGTGAGAGTTCCTGCGGAAGCTCCGGGTGGAGCTGGCGTGCGAGCCGGCTGTAATGCTGGGCGATCTGCGCACCACTGCCTCGACTTCCGGAATGGCTGAGCAGCGCGAGGTACGTGCCGCGCGCGAGGCCAACGGTCTCGTCAAGGATGGTGAGCGCGCCGAACTCCACGAAGTGGTTGCCACTTCCGCTCGTGCCCAGCTGAGCCCATGCGCGATCTTTGAGTTTAGATGTGACCGGTGTGAGGCCCCAGTCGCGATCCATCACGTCGTGCTGATGTGGCGCCTTAAACGTTGCGCCGATTCCGAATCGGGTCTCGCGCTCGAGTGCTCGCGTGAGACGAGGTTGTTCGTCCACCAGCGCGGTCACGGGCAGGTCGAGCACGGTCATCTTCATTCGGCAGGCGATGTCCACACCAACGGCATACGGGATGACGGCCTCATGCGTCGCCAGCACGCCGCCAATCGGTAACCCATAGCCGACGTGCGCATCGGGCATGAGCGCGCCCGACACGGCAACCGGCAGCTTGCACGCGTTGTCCATCTGCCGTACTGCGTCAGGTTCGAGATGGCTGCCCCAGACCTGATATGGGGCGTCGCTCCGCCTGGGCCGGAAGGTGCCTGCGGCTGTGGCGTGATCGAGGAGCTGCTGGGCGAGACCTCCATACACATCATCGTCGACGAATGTCGCCGGCGATGCGGCAAGCCGTTTCAAATCATCCTGCACGGCTTTCATACTGCGCTTCGCCGCATGAGCCACCTGCAGAATCTGTTTGGCGCGGTCCGCGCACGGACCTGCGGGAATGCCGATGGCAACGAGATCACGTGTCTTCATGACTGCTATCATTCTGCCGGACCGCCGTGAACAGGCTTCGTGGCTTGATCGTCGTGGCAGCTGCGGGCTGCGTTGGTCTCTCGATCCACTCCCGAGAGTCATCTGCCAGTGTCGCCGCGCAAAACCCCGATCAAGATGCCGTGCGGTCGATCGTCGATGGTTCACGAGAGGTCGTGCGGACCTCGTCAACGCAGACGAATCGATACGAGACCGATCACCTTATCCTATACATCGACAAGGATCTCCTGACATCTGACGCGGAACAGGCATTCGCACACACCAGTGAGCGGATCTTTCTCGCGACATCGAAGTACCTGCAACGATCCTCGAAACAGGGCGCGGCAAAACCCGCGCTCTATCTGACCAACCGCGCGGGCATCTCGCACGCCGAGGCCACTAGACTGTTTCTGAACGCGCGCCGCGTCATCCCGTCTCCAGCGATTGTGATTCACGAAACGGTTCACTTGTTGCTCATCAGAAACCCTGATTCGCCACGGAATCGAAGCGATACCACTCCGGAAGAGGATATGCGTCTCATGGCGCACGCCGGCATGTGGCTCCCGGAGGGGTTCGCCGGATACGTGTCATACGAGTTGGCTCCAACGCTCGGGATGGCCCCCGACCAACTGTTCGTCAAAGGAGATCGCACGACTGTGGACGAGGAGGCACGACAGTGGATGCGCGATCCTCGAGGGGCCAAGGTCCTGCCGTTTGTTGGCGCTCATGGAGTGCCTGACGGTCAGTTCGCCGATCGCGCGAACGTCGCCGCCCCCTTCTATGTTTTGAGCCAGTCGTTCATCAAATATCTCGTCCAGCATGCTGGACTGGCCGCGATCAGCCGGCTGTACGAGGAGCACTTCGACGGAACGCGATCGATTGAGGATGATGTCACGCGCGTGACGCGCAAAGACCTGAGCCGATGGCGCACGGAGTGGCTTGCGTCTCTTTCACGTTGACATGTGATGGGCAGGGAGAAGATCCCATACGCGCCAGAACTCACGTATTTCCGCGGCCGTGCCCAGTGAGACGCGGATGTACGACTCGTACCCCGAGAATGGCCCGGAAATCAGCACTCGGTTCGTCTTGAAGTGCTCCACGATCTCGGCCGCTGGCCGATTGGTGTTGAGCATGACGAAGTTGGCCTGCGAGTCAATGACCCGCAGCATCCGCGCGTTCGCCTGATTGAAGAACTCCTGGCGTTCGTTGCCGTTCCGCTGCACGGTCAGCTGCACGTGTTCGTCATCACCGACCGCTGCGGCCGCGGCCCGGGCGGCGAGGACATTGACGCCGTCAGCCAAGCGATGCGCCACGAGCATGCGTGCCGTCGACGGTGACATGACGGCGTATCCCACGCGTACGCCGGCGAGTCCGAAGACCTTCGAAAAGCTGCGCGTCACGACGATCCGCGGGTCGTCGATCGGGCGATCGATGAACGACGCGTACTCGGCCGACGGATCGACGTAGTGATGGTAGGCCTCGTCAATCACCACGTACACGCCTTGCGGCAGCTTCTGCAGGAACGTCTCGAGATCCTGGCGGCGCGTCAGCGTGCCCGTGGGGTTGTTGGGATTGCAGATGTAAACGAGGCGCGTCGCCGCATCGACCGACGCAAGCATTCGGTCCAGATCGTGGCCGTGCTGACTGGTCAGTGGCTGCGCAATCACCGTGGCGCCGCGCTGCTCCGCGTACCGGCCGAGCACGTCGAACGTCGGCAGCGCCGTGACGACCTTCGCGCGCGCGCCGAGAAAGGCGTCGGCGGCCATCCGCAGCAGCTCGCTCGACCCGCAACCGAGCACGATCTGGTCCGGCATGACGCCGTGCAGGCTGGCAACCCTGCGTCGCAGCGCTTCCGACTCGGACTCCGAGTAACGCTGGACCACAGTCGCCGCCGCCTCCTGTAACGCGCGAATCGCGCGTGGGGAGGGGCCGTAGCCGTTCTCGTTGCGATTCAACCGCAGCATGTCGCCAGGGCCGCGCACAGATGGGGCCAGAACCGACGCGAACGCGGCGTCGGCGAGGGCGGGACCAGCCGCCACTGCGGCGGCGCCTGCTCCGAGTCGTCCGAGAAGACTTCGGCGAGTGATCGACATCCTGCTACTGGACCGTCAGTGTGATCGTTCCCGAGCGGACCTGCCCGTTGCTGGTGCCGTTGACGGTCAACGAATAGGTTCCGCGAGCCACGTTCTTCTTGGTGTCTACGGTCAACGTCGACGTTCCAGACGTCGTCACTGAGGACGGTGCGAACTTCGCGGTTACCAACTTGGGCAAGGTGCTGACGGAGAACGTCACGGTACCCGTGAACCCGGGTCCTGGAATCACTGAGACGGCGTACGTTGCGCTTCCATCCTTGGGAACCGTCCGGGCCGTCGGCGTGATGGAAAGAGAAAAGTCTCCTGACACGACGAGCGTGACGTTCGCGCTCCTCGTGATCGGGCCGCTCGTGCCGTTGATCGTGAGCGTGTACGTGCCCGGGGGCGTCGACGCGCTCGTCGACACCGCGAGCGTCGTCTGGCCAGAGCCCGACAACGAGCCAGGGGTGAAGGATGCGGTGGCGCCGGAGGGGAGGCCGATCACGTTGAAGGTGACGGCGCCCGTGAATCCTGCGATCGGCGTCACCGTTGCGGTATACGTCGTACCGGCTCCCGGCAGCACGCTGCTGGATGCGGGCGTGGCCGAGAGTGAGAAGTCGGCGACCGTAATCGTTCGGGCCGCAACGCTCGCGGCTCCAGTGTTGTCGGTCACGGTGAAGGACGCCTGATAGCTGCCAGGCGTGGAGTAGGTCACGTTTCCTGGTATCGCCAGGCTGCTCGTGGTGGGACTACCGCCGGCGAAGCTCCAGGCGTACGAGGCAACGCTCCCGTCTGGGTCGGAGCCGGACCCGGCGAACGAGATCGACCCGCCAGGATTGATGGTGACGTTCGATGATGGGCTGGTGATCGTTGCGGTGGGCGCCTGATTGGGAGTGATGACGGTCGACAGCCGTACGAACCGTGCCACTGATGGCACGCCGGCCGAGTTCAGGATGAAGAGCATGTAGGAACCGGGCGGTGCGACGTTGCCGTGGGGCGGCCCTGTTACCGTCAGCACACCTGACGACGAGGTGAATGAGAGCTCGACGAGCCGCTGATCCATGTCGAACGCGTGCGTCTGCGAACCCGGTCGCACGAGGACCACGGATCCGATCTGATCCGAGTCAGGAGTCTGCACCTGAAACGCATTGCCGTAATTCACAGTGCCTGGCGTGCTGGTGATGGTCGGTCGGGACGCGGGAGCACCATCGCCGTTGAACAGGTACGCCGGAGAGTAGATCTCGATGTGCTGTTCGTAGCTGCCGCGGGTGGGGTTGCCTCCCATCAGCGCAACCGTGCCGTCCGGCAGCAGCAACGATCCGGAGTGATAGAGACGCGGAAACGAATTCGCACCAGCGGAGCTGAAGGTGTTCGTTTTCGGATCGTACAAGTCGGCGTTCAGACTCGCTGTCGCGGCGTCTTCATCGTTGACCGATCCACCCATCACCAGCACCTTGCCGTTGGGCAGGATGGTCGCGTTCATCTCGATGCGCGCCTGCGACATCGCCGGTCCCCACTGCCACTGTGGTGTCGCCGCAGAGAGGTCGATGATCTCCGTTGTGTTGGTCGCGGGATTGCCGCCTCCAAGAATCATCACGCGGGACTTGTACCCGTTCGATGGCGACAAGGGCAGCAGGACCGACGTGCCGTAGGTGCGCGTGCCGCTGTAGTTCGTCGTGGCGACGACGGGCGACCATGTCTTGCTCGACGGGTCGAAGAACCTCGAGCCACGGCCCGATCCGGAGTACAAGACGCGGCCGTCGGTAATGAGATGCATGCGCGGGTAGAGGGGCGGCGTCCAACCCGCGGGGTATTCCTGACTCCAACCGGAGCCGACCGTATAGATCTCGACCGCCGTGTTCGTTGCGCCAGTTGACTCATTCAGACCGGAGAACGTCATGACGCTGCCGTCGCCAAGCACGGTGGGCGTGGGGTACCACCGCCCGTGCGCCATGGTCTCGACGTCGGTGAAGGTGTTGGTCGCCGGATCGTAGAGCGCGGTCTTCACATGCCCGCGAAAGGGGTCGTATTGCAGGTTGCCGCCGTTGATGAGGACTCGCCCGTCGGGCAGCACCACCGCGCCGTTGCAGAACATGTCCCACGCATGCGAGCGCGTGTTGAACGTTCCCGCTTGGGGATCCCAGATGGTGCTGCGAAAGTTCGTCTCGGTCGCGACGTTGCCCGACCCGGAGACGATCAGGACGCGGCCGTTGTTCAACACCGTCGGATGAACGGGGTTGATCGGCATCAGGTAGGGCAGCGTGGTCCACTGCCCTTGGAGGCTCGCCTGGGCACCGAGTCGTGGTGTGCTCGTGGCGATCAGCGCAAGGAGCACCGCCGAACCTGCAAACCATTGTCTGGCACGCGATCTTGCCGACCTTGCGCCATGTGCCGCGCCCATGCCGTCCTCCGTCCAAGTCCCGAGACGCCTTCGGGCCGCATGCTCGACCGCGCGATCGCGGATCGAAGCCGAAAGCCACGTGATGTACAGCGAGCCGCGCACCGATGCGCAAAGGCCGCTCCAGCGCAGGAGTGCGCTACTGCGTGCAGAATTGTTCCGGATCTCTTCGTAGAGGCAGACCGAAGCCGCGCTGCACGCGGCATCGCCTCTGTGGATGAGACGACGGGCACGCCCCACGTCCCGTCCTCTGTGTCGCCAACCTCTGACGCGCCATCGTCGTCCAAGGCTGCGTGATCAAACATCAGCCGTCCTATATGACGGATTCCTATATATGGTGACGAGCTTCGACTCCGGTGCCATCGACGCGGCCAAGAAGGGGAGCGCCGACCTGCTCATCCTCGCCCTGCTCGAGTCTGAACCGCTGCACGGCTACGACATCGCCGGGCGCATCGACAGCCAATCGGGCGGCACATTGCGGTTCACCCTTGCATCGCTCTACGCGACCCTCTATCGCCTCGAGGAGCGCGATCTGATTCGTGGCCGATGGATCGAGCGCCCGGGTTACCGGCGCCGCCGGTACTACCGTCTGACCGCCAAAGGCCGCAAGGCGCTTGCGTCTCAGCGAGACGACTGGAACCGATTCATCGCCGCGGTGACACACGTCGCGGGACTTCGCCCTGCTGAGCATCGGAGCGCATCATGACCATCACCGACTGGCGCAGTCACATTCGAGCGAGAGCGTCGGAGCGAGGTGTCGCCCTGCCCGACGCGGCCGTCGAAGAGATGGCCGAGCACCTCGACGAGATGTATTCGGCCGCGCGTCGCGAGGGATCGTCTGACGCGGAGGCGCTCGCCACAGCGCGAGCGGCGCTCGAAGAATCGACGACCGAGGCCCTCCGCAGCTTGTCAAAACGCCGACCCGTGCGCGAGACAACGGCCCATCTCGCAGTGCCAACGGCGGGGGAGCATCTGAACATTGCTGGTGCGCTGCGCCTCGCCGTGCGGCAGCTCCGATTGCGCCCTGGGTTCGCGGCGCTCACCATCCTCGTGCTCGCACTCGGCGTGGGTGCGAGCACCACAGTCTTCACGGTCGTCGATTCCGTGCTGCTACGACCGCTGCCGTACGCGGAGCCGGATCGACTCGTCACCCTCTGGGACACCAATTCCGCCCGTGGGTTACGGCATGAGCCGATCTCGCCGGTCAACTTCATGGACTATCGAGCGCTGCCGGAGTTCGAAGGCGCTGCGGCGTGGTGGCGACCCAGCATCAACCTCGTCGACCCTGGGCTCGATCCGGTCCGCGTCAACACGATCGAGGTCAGCGGCAATCTCTTCGATGTGCTCGGTATTCGTCCTCAGATTGGACAGGGCTTCCCGGTGGGCGGCCCCTTCTTTCTCTCGAGCGAGCCGCTCGTGGTCATCAGCGATCGTCTGTGGCGCACGCGCTACAACGCCGATCCATCGATCGTCGGTCGCCAGCTTCGATTCAATGGCGAGCCGCATATGGTCGCTGGCGTGATGCCCCCGCGTTTTCATTTTCCAGACGAGATCGACGTCTGGCAGCGGCTTCGATGGGATCTGACGCGCCATTCGCGTGGAGCGCATTTCATGGAGTCGGTACTGCGTCTCTCGAGGGGAGCAACATTCGATCAGGCTGTCGCCGCGGCCGACACGCTCGGTCGCGGGATCGCGAAGGAATTTCCGCAGACCAACGCGCGATGGGCACCGCGACTGGTTCCGCTGCTCGATGAGCAGCTCGGCTACTACAGGCCCGCCCTGATGGTGCTGGTCGGAGCGACTGGACTGGTGTTGTTGATTGGATGCTTGAACGTCGCATCGCTCCTGCTCACGCGTGCGTTGTCACGCGAGCGCGAAGTTGCCGTACGTCTTGCGATCGGCGCCTCGCCGAGACACCTGATGACGCAGCTCTTCGCCGAGGGGCTGGTGCTCGCAAGTGCGGGCGCGATCGTTGGTGTACTGGCGGCCGTTGTGGCGTTGCCAGCGCTCATCGCCCTCACACCGCTGGATGTCCCTCGTCTCGACCAGGCGCACGTCGATCTGCGCGCGCTCGGTCTCGCCGTCGCGATCGTCGCGACGACCACCATCGTCTTCGGCCTCGTGCCGTCGTTCGCACTCATCCGGCGCGGCGCGGTCGATTTGCGCTCTGGCGAACGCGGAAGCAGCCGGGGCGCGCGGCGCGCATATACCGCGCTCGTTGCCGGCCAGGTCGCGCTTGCATGCACGTTGCTCGTCAGCTCGGCCCTTCTCGTGCGAACGGTCATGAGAATGATGGACACGCCGACAGGCGTCGACGCTGACGATGTGGTGACCACGAGCGTGCAATTGACGACATCGAGCGCGTCGCAAGGCGTTACCGACGCTCAATGGCGCGAAATGGCCGACCGGCACGCATCCATCATCGACCTGGTGCGTCGACAGCCGGGAGTCGTCTCCGCCGGGGCGACCAGCGCGCTTCCACTCGACATCGGATGGCGGCTGCCCTATGAGATCGATGGAGACTCACCCCGTCGATCCGATGAGCGCCTGATCGGGCAGTTTCAGACCGTCACCGATGGCTACTTCGAATCGATGAAGGCGCCTCTCGTGGCGGGTCGCTTCTTTTCCACGCTCGACACCTACAACAGGGCTCCTGTGGTGATTGTCAATGAGACGTTCGCTGCACGGCATCGCGAGGCTGGGCGATCGATGGTTGGGCGGCAACTGCTGACGAACGTCGGCTTCATCGGCCCGTTGAGCCGAAACTTGATGGTATCGATTCCACAACCGCCACGACAGCCATTCCCGAGCGTACCATTCGAGATCATCGGCGTCGTGAAGGACGTCCGGAATGTTCCGCTCGGTCAGTCGGTCGAGCCCGCCGTGTACTTCAGCGCCGGGCAGTTTCCATTTCGACAGTTGTTTCTTGCCGTGCGGGCATCGGACACGGGAACCGCGGTTCGCGCGGTGCGCAGCGCTCTCGTCACCATTGCGGCGAACGTGCCGATCGACAAGGCGGAAACATGGGCGCAGAAGATGGCGACGCGGACGGCGGAGCCTCGTCTGCTCATGACGCTGCTGATATTCTTCGGGACCACCGCAGGTCTGCTCGCGGCGCTGGGCGTCTATGGTCTGTTCTCGTGGTCGGTCGCACTGCGCACGCGAGAGCTCGCCATTCGTCTGACGCTCGGCGCGAAACCAGTCAGCGTTGGCGTGCGCGTCATTCGTCAGAGCCTGACGTTGATTGTGGTCGGCCTGGTCGCGGGACTGGCCATCATCCGGATCGCAGAAGGCACGCTGGCGCGTGTGCTCTTCGATCTCTCCCCGCGTGATCCGGCATCGGTCCTTGCCGCGTGCGCGCTACTGGTGGCGTCCGCGCTCGCGGCGTGCGTGCCGGCGGCGCTGCGCGCGCTTCGCGTTGATCCGGTCGTGGGCCTCAGGGCGGAGTAGGGGAGTAGGAGCTTGGCCACAGCCGCAGCCATCGCGAGCGATTTGCAAAAGGAGGACCGGCTCGAGAGCAGGAGGGGTTGCGGATCGGTTACCACAAAGAGGCAGACGCACACCCAATGGCAGGACTTACTCCTCAGCCGTAATCGGCGGGCACGGGCACATCGCGGGGCACGTCGCTTGCACCCCGGCCTGAGCAGTGGCGCGTGGTAACACAGCGAGAGGCTCGGGCCCCATCTGCGCCCTCGGCTGGTTCGTAAGTCTCCCTGACGCGCGCCAGCAACGCTGATGTAAGGACGGAGGAGCCAATGGCGGTCCCAAACAGTTCTCCCAACCCTCGTGTGGGTGTCTCGGTCGCGGCCGAACGGCTGTCGCGAGAGAACCGACCCGACAATGCGGTCGTTCAGGCACTCCGACGCCAAGTGGCCAACGCCTTTCTGCTGTACGCTAACTACAAGCGGTACCACTGGCAGGCATTCGGCCCGCTGTTTCGCGACGTCCATAAGCTGTTCGATGAGCTCGCCGATGAGGTGCTGGCGAGCATCGATCCGCTTGCCGAGCGCGTACGGATGATTGGGCCCGACCCTCCAACGCATCCTCTCGAGTGGATTAAGCTGGCGTCTGTGAGCGTCGCCGCGCCACTGCCGACCATGCGTCATATGGTGGAGGAGGCTGACCGGAATGTGCTCCTGGTGATTACTGAAATGCGCGAAGGCGCGTCCGTGGCCGACGAGCAGAACGATCCCGGCACGGTCGATCTGTTCTCGAGGACCGTTCAAATTCACGAGAGGCACGAATGGTGGCTTCGGGATATCCTGCGGTCGGGCGACGGTCTTCTCTCGTAGGTCGGTCGGATCGGATGCGCATCGCGCAAGTAGCGCCGTTGGCCGAGAGCGTTCCGCCGAAGCTCTACGGCGGAACCGAGCGTGTCGTGGCGACGTTGACCGACGAGCTCGTTCAGCAAGGGCACGAGGTGACGCTCTTTGCGAGCGGCGACTCCGAGACACGGGCGACGCTTGTGGCGCCGTGCCGCGAAGCGCTCAGGCTTGCTGCGAGCGCCGATCCGCTTGCCGCACATCTGTTGATGATCGAGCTCGTGAGCCACCGCGCCCACGAGTTCGACGTCGTGCATTTTCACGTCGCCCCGCTGCACTTCTCGATGGCGCGCCGAATGACGACGCCGCACGTTACCACGCTGCACGGCCGGCTGGATTTGCCTGATATCACCACGCTTTACGAAGAATTCGACGATGTGCCGCTGATATCCGTATCGGACGCGCAACGCGCGCCGCTGCCGCGCCAGAACTGGGTGGGCACCGTGTATCACGGGTTGCCCAATGGTGAGCTGCACTTCAGTCACGGTCCCGGAAAGTACTTGGCGTTCCTCGGCCGCATCGCTCGAGAGAAGCGCGTCGATCGGGCGATCGCGATCGCGAAGGCCTGCGAGTGGCCGCTCAAGATCGCGGCGAAGGTCGATCCGAGCGACGTGCAGTACTTCAAGGCCGAGATCGAGCCGCTGCTCGACCATCCGCTCATTGAGTTCCAAGGCGAGATCGGCGAATCTGAGAAGAGCGATTTTCTCGGCCAGGCGAGTGCTCTCCTCTTCCCCATCGACTGGCCTGAGCCGTTCGGCCTGGTCATGATCGAGGCGTTCGCCTGCGGGACGCCCGTCGTGGCTTTCCGGGGCGGCTCGGTGGATGAAGTGATCGACCACGGAGTCACCGGCTTCGCCGTCGACGATCTCGATGCGGCGATTCAGGCCACACGATGCGTACACAGACTCGATCGACGCGCGTGCCGCGATGCTTTTGAGCGGCGCTTCACGGCGGCGCGCATGGCGTCTGATTATCTGCAGCTCTACAAACAGGTCGGCGCGAGCACCTTTGAATTCGCTGACTGACTCGCGGCGGGCGTGATGGAACAGTCATCGATGCTCGATGAACGGTTTTCCATCATTGCGGGGCCGGAGCGTCCCATCGTCCCGCACCGCGTCCTGAAACACGGTGACTGTTTCGCCGTCTTCGACCCCCGCGGCAACATCGTGCCTGATGATGGGAGCGAGGCCGGCATCTACTACGACGGCACACGTTTCCTGTCCTCATTCGAGCTGCTGCTGTTTGGCGATCGCCCGCTCCTTCTCAGCTCGACCCAGGCAGTCGACGACGCCATCTTCGAAGCAGACCTCACCAATCCTGACGTCTTGCGAGATGGGCACATCCAGGTGGCGCGCGGGGAGATCAACGTACGACGGTCTCGCGTGCTGTGGAACGCCTGCTGCGTGGAACGCATCCGCGTGACCAACTTTCGGCTCAACCGCATCGAGGTGCCGCTCTCGATTCGGTTCGATGCGGACTTCGCTGACGTGTTCGAAGTACGCGGCACGCACCGTGAGGCAAGGGGTGAGCGCCTTCGCGACGTTCGAGGTGACGACTACGTGATGGGCTATCGCGGGTTGGACGATCTCGAGCGTCGAGCGCGTGTTCGGTGGAATCGCCGACCGAACGCTGTCCAAACTGGCCTCGTCACCTTTCTGTTGGCGCTCGAGCCAATGGAGAACGCCAGCGTCGAGCTGATCGTCTCGTACGAGGCCGGCGACGACAGTCCGGCGGACTCTCGCCGCCAGGTCGAGGAGTCCGGCAAGGCGTTCGGCACGTTTGACGACTACCTCGGGATGACGCGGGCGCACCTCGCGATGCAGGACACGTCTTGGGCGCGGGTCCTCAGCTCGAGCGTGATGTTCAACCGGTGGATCAACCGCTCGACTGCTGACATGCACATCATGCTGACGGAGACGCCGCACGGCGTCTATCCGTACGCAGGCATCCCGTGGTTCAGCACGCCGTTTGGCCGAGACGGCCTCATCACCGCGTTCGAGTTGCTGTGGGTCAATCCGACGATCGCGCGTGGCGTGCTCACGTTTCTCGCCGAGATGCAGGCCACCTCATTCGATGACGCTCGTGACGCACAGCCCGGCAAGATCCTTCACGAGATGCGCGGTGGGGAGATGGCCGCGCTCGACGAGGTTCCGTTCGGCCGTTATTACGGCAGCTGCGACTCGACCCCGCTGTTCGTGATGCTCGCGCATGCCTATTACGAACGCACGGCCGATCGCGCGTTCATCGATCGCCTGTGGCCGCATGTGGTCGCCGCTCTCGAGTGGATGCGCACGAGCGGCGATCCCGATGGCGACGGCTTCATCGAGTACTCGAGGCGCTCCGATACCGGCCTGCTCAACCAGGGATGGAAGGACTCGCACGACTGCGTCTTTCACGCCGATGGAACGCTGGCCGAGGGACCGATCGCCATGTGCGAGGTGCAGGCGTACGCCTTTGCTGCGTGGAAGGGCGCTGGGCAGCTCGCCGCGATGCGAGAAGAGAGAACGCTCGCGGAGCAATGGCTCGGCCGCGCCGAACGCCTGCGCGAGAACTTCGAGCGAACGTTCTGGTGCGACGACCTCGACACGTATGCCCTCGCGCTCGACGGCCACAAGCGCCCGTGTCGCGTCCGCACCTCGAATGCGGGCCATGCGCTCTTTGCCGGCATCGTCTCACCCGAACGCGCCAGACGCGTGCGAGACACGCTCATGGCGGAGCCATCGTTTGCCGGGTGGGGTATCCGGACGGTGACGATCGGCGAGCGGCGCTACAACCCGCAGTCCTATCACAACGGATCGATCTGGCCCCACGACAACGCGCTCATTGCCGCGGGGCTGGGCCGGTACGGCTTTACAGGTGAGGCGACCCGCGTCCTGGCAGCCATGCTCGATCTGAGCGAAGCTGTGGTGTTCCATCGACTTCCCGAACTGATCTGTGGATTTACGCGAGGAGGACGGGAGCCGACGCTCTATCCAGTGGCGTGCGCGCCGCAGGCCTGGGCAGCGGGAGCCGTCTTCCTGTTGCTCGGCTCCGCGCTTGGTGTGCATATCGATGCGCCCGCTCGTCGCATCTCGTTTTCTCGCGGCTGGCTGCCGGAGACGATCGACTGGGTTCGGCTGAGCGGTCTGACCATCGGCGACGCCCGCGTTGATCTCCAGCTCGAGCGACATCCGTACGATGTCGACGTCGCCGTCCTCCGCCGCGAGGGTGAGGTCGAGATCGTGACGGTCAAGTAGCGACTGTAACAAGGGCCAGGGATCGAGACCCCCGGCCCTTGTCCCAATTCTCTGAGGAAGTCAGCGGCGCTTGCTGGCGCGAGCGCTGGCCATCGGCCGCTCTTCGTCCTCGGTGTCTGCGTCGTCCTCGTCTTCAGACTCGGCCGACTCGGCCGCGTGTTGATTGATTCCGCCTTCCGCTAATTCCGACAGCTTCTCGTCGGCGGCTTTCTCCTCGTCCAGCGTTTCCTGCAACAGATCGGCGGCGTCGGTGTGCCCCATGATGCGCGCCCATGAGACCAGGGTGCCGTACGTCGCCATCTCGTAATGCTCGACGCGTTGTGCCGCCGCAATGAGGTTGGCATCCATTGTCGCTTCGTCGAAGTCCTCATCCAGAATCGATCTGCCTTCCTCGAGAATGCCGGCCATACCGTCGCAGTGCTTGCCTCGAGCGGTTTCGTCGATCGTGGCAAACACCTGCTCCAATCGCTCCACCTGCTGGCGGGTTTCCTCGAGGTGGGTTTCGAATGCGGTCTGCAACTCTGGTGAAGTCGCCGCCTTCACCATCTTTGGAAGCGCCTTGGTCAACTGCTTCTCCGCGTCGTAGATGTCACGAAGCTCGTCGACAAAGGCTTTGCGCAAGTTTCCGAGATCAGCCATGGTTCTCTCCATTCGCGGCTCACGACGGTCGTGACACAAGCGACACGTCGTGGGTCCTGGCGACGCACTGCAAGACGAGCGCCCACGCGCGCTGTGTCGGACGAGCACGATGCCACTCGTCGACGTGACCGCCATCGGCTTCTCGCACAACACGTGTATGCCTGCCGTCGCTGCGCGGATGTCTCGGTCAACATCGGGACGAAACGCCTGAACGAGATCGACGAATCGACGGCCGCCGTGCTCCGATTCGACGCGAACGCAGCGCGGCCTTCGTGACGAGCTTCAATGCCGACGATGCCGCGTCATCCCGAATCGTGGGAACGAAGGGGCAGCGTCATTTGTCATGAAACCAAGCCTCGTGAAGGTACAGAGTGCGAGCGAAGACTGAGCTCGCGTGCATCTGATCCGCGCTCGCGCGGTC
>Ga0114129_10003740_pt1 | contig 21455 bp, 16 predicted proteins | sample RhiMetdeltSRZDD1_FD_80071 | JGI IMG/M metagenome (GOLD analysis project Ga0114129, IMG submission 80071) | Populus rhizosphere microbial communities from Tennessee, USA - Rhizosphere MetaG P. deltoides SRZDD1 (version 2) (version 2) | ecosystem: Host-associated > Plants > Roots > Rhizosphere >... | reverse complement strand
TTCACCGAGGCGCAGGGTCGTAACAGGTCCACGTGGCTGCCGCGCCCGTACCTGATGGCGTTCGACAAGAGCAACGGGCTGGTGGACGAGGCGTTCAAGCCGGTCCTCGACGGCGAGGTCAAGGCCGTCATCGGCGGTCCCACGCCGGGCACCGTCTACATCGGCGGCCAGTTCAGCTCGATCGACGGGGTGAACTGGCCCAAGCTCGCCCTGCTGAACGTGGCCGACGGGACGCGGGTCACGACGTTCAACCCGCCACCGTTCAACGGCCAGGTCAGCGACGTCGTCCTCGCCGGGAGCCGGCTGCTGGTCGGCGGCGCGTTCACGACCGTCGCCGCACAGCCGTTCAACGGCCTGGTGGCGCTGGACGCCAACACCGGCGCGCTGGATCCGACGTACCTGACCGTCAAGCTCACCGAGCACCACAACTGGAACGGCACCGGCGCCTCGGCTCCCGTCGGCGCCGACCGGCTCGCGCTGTCGCCGAACGGTAACCAACTCGTGGTCATCGGCAACTTCAAGAACGCCGACGGCGTCCTGCACGACCAGGTGGTCAAGCTGGACCTCGGCCCCACGGCCGCGACGATCGCGAACTGGAACACCGCTGAGTACCAGGACCGCTGCGCGGCGAACTCGTTCGACTCGTACGTGCGCGACGTGGCGTACTCGCCGGACGGTTCGTACTTCGTCATCGTGACCACCGGCGCCAGGTACGTGAACTCGCTGTGCGACAGCGCGGCTCGCTGGAGCGCCACCGCTACCGGCTCGAGCCAGGTACCGCTGTGGGCCGCCTTCTCCGGCGGCGACACGATCCTGTCCGTCGCGATCACCGAGCAGGCGGTCTACGTCGGCGGTCACATGCGGTGGATGAACAACAGCGACGGTGCGGACAACGCGGGCCCGGGCGCGGTACCGCGGCCCAGTCTCGCCGCGCTCGACCCGCTGTCCGGGATGCCGCTGGCCTGGAACCCTGGCCGCCACCCGCGAGGCTTCGGAATCTCCGAACTGCGCGCCACGCCGGACGGTCTGTGGATCGGCCACGACACCCGGCGCATGGGCAACGACCAGTACCGCTGCGAGCGGATCGCGTTCATCCCGCTGGCCGGCGGCAGCACGCCGCACTCGACGTTCACCCCGAGCCTGCCCGGCAACGTGTACCTGGCCGGCGCCGGCGCGCCGACCAGCATTTTCCACCGGGTGAACGCCGGCGGCCCGGCGCTGACGTCGATCGACGGCGGGCCGGACTGGGCAGCGGACACCGTGGCCACCCCGAGCCCGAACGTCAACAGCGCGACGACGAGCGTCACGTCGTACTCCACGGTCATCCCGACCCTGCACTCCACGGTGCCCAGCTCGACCCCACCGGCCGTGTTCACCGACGAGCGGTGGGACCCGGCAGCGGCGCCCGAGATGCAGTGGGACTTCCCGGTCACGGCCGGCACCAGCATCGAGGTACGGCTGTACCTGGGGAATCGCTATCCAGGTACCGGCACGATCGGCAAGCGCAAGTTCAACGTGACCATCGACGGCGTCAGCAAGCTGGCCAGCTTCGACCCGGTGGCGGCGGTCGGCAACAACGTGGGCATGATGGCGGCGTTCCCGATCACCAGTGACGGTAACGTCGACATCGACTTCGGCCACGTCGTGGAGAACCCGAACATCTTCGCGATCGAGATCGTGTCGGCCCTGCCGCCTTCGGCGGCGAACGCGGTGTCCGTGCGGACGTACGACGGCAACACCGCGATCGGACCGAACAACCCCGTGGCGAACCCGGACGGCACCGCGTGGTCCACGGCCCGTGGTGGGTTCTGGGTCGGCGGCACGCTGTTCTACCTGATGAACAACACGATGTACCGGCGCACGTTCGACGGTACGACGTTCGGGCCGTCCACTGTGGTCGATCCGTACCACGACCCGCTCTGGGACACGGTGCTGACGAACTCGGGGCCGACCGGGCAGACGTACGCCGGTGCGACCACGAACTTCTACACCGAGATCGCCAACGTCACCGGAATCTTCTACCGGTCCGGCCGGCTGTACTACACGCTGGCCGGTCAGAGCGGCCTGTACTACCGGCGGTTCAGCCCGGACAGCGGCGCGGTCAGCTCGACCAAGTCGACCGTCGCAGGCACCACTCAGTTCGCCAACTCCGGCGGTATCTGGGTCTCCGGCACGCGGCTGTACCTGGTGAACCGCCTCACCGGCACGCTGTCCTGGATCGACTGGGCCGGCGGTGCGGCGACCGGTGCGCCAACGGTACTCAGTGGTCCGGCGATCGACGGCAAGGACTGGCGGGCGAAGGCCATCTTCGTCGGTCCGTGACGGTACCTCCCCCCGTGGGCTCGGCCGAATGGCCGGGCCCACGTCCGTCTGGCGGCCTGTAGCGAAAACGGGTTTGCGACCGAACCCTTTAGGGAATGGCGTAACGCCAGCTAAAGGGACCTGGGGGGGTACCGTCGTGGTTCGCACATCTACCGTGCGGCGAATTGTCGCCGCTGTCGCGGTTGTCAGCAGTCTCGCACTGATGAGCCCGGCGCTCGCCGTACCGCCCGGGCATACCGTCGTCGTGGCGAGCGTGCCGTCGATGCTGACCCCGGACATCGTCGACGGGGTCGTGGAGGCCATCTACGACGCGGGCTCGAAGGTCATCGCGGTCGGCTCCTTCAACAACGTGCAGAACCGGAACTCCGACACCAACATCGCGCGGCGCAACGTGGTGGCCTTCACCAAGTCGACCGGCGTGGTCGACACCGCGTTCGCGCCGACCGTCGACGGGGCGGTGAACGCGGTGATCGCCGGACCGGTAGCCGGCACCGTGTACCTCGCCGGCGGGTTCAACACGGTCAACGGGACCCAGCGCCGCAAGGTGGCCCTGCTCAACGTCTCCAACGGTTCGTTGGTCACCACGTTCGCCGGGCCGGCGATCGGCGGCGCGATCAACGACATCGTGCTCGCGGGTGGCCGGGTACTGCTCGGCGGCACGTTCACGACCATCGGCGGACAGACCCGCAACGGGCTGGCGTCGCTGAACGCGTCGACCGGTGCGCTGGACTCGTACCTGACAGTCGCGGTGACTGGACATCACAACTACAACGGCACGGGCGCGAACGGCGCGGTCGGGCCGAAGAAGCTGGCGATCTCGGCGAACGGTACGCAACTGGTCGTCATCGGTAACTTCAAGAACGCCAACGGCGTCCTGCACGACCAGGTGGTCAAGCTCGATCTGGGTACGGCGGCGACGATCGCCAACTGGAACACCGACGACTACGAACCGCGCTGCGCGGCGGGCGCGTTCGACAGCTGGATCCGCGACGTCGCTTACTCGCCCGACGGCTCGTACTTCGTCATCGTCTCCACCGGGGCGCCGTTCCCGCCCACCCTGTGCGACACCGCCGCCCGGTGGGAGGCCAACGCCACCGGCGGGAACCTGTCGCCGACCTGGGTCGACTGGTCCGGTGGCGACACGCTGCACTCGGTGGGCATCACCGAACAGGCGGTCTACGTCGGCGGCCACATGCGCTGGATGAACAACAGCTTCGGCCACGACAGCGCCCAGCCCGGTGCGATGCCCCGGGCGAGCCTCGCCGCTCTCGATCCGGTGTCGGGCGTACCGCTGGCGTGGAACCCCGGCCGGAACCCACGCGGTGTCGGCGTGACCGAGATCTACGCGACGCCGGAAGGGCTGTGGCTCGGGCACGACACCGTCTGGATGGGCAACCGGCAGTGGCGGCGGGAGCGGATCGCCTTCATGCCGACGAGCGGTGGCTACCAACCGCACTCGACCGCGCCGGCGACTCTGCCGGGCAAGGTGTACCAGGCCGGCAACGTCACCGGCGCCGGTGTCAACGACATGCGGGTGCGGACGTACGACGGCGGTACCGTGGCCGGTCCACTGTCGCCGGTCGCGAATCCGGACGGCACGGCGTGGTCCGCCGCCCGTGGTGGGTTCTGGGTCGGCGGCACCCTCTTCTACGGGGCCGACACGAACGTGTACCGCCGGACCTTCAGCGGTACGGCTATCGGCGCACCGGCGGTGGTGAACCCGTACCACGACCCGCTCTGGGACACCGTCGACACCGGCTCGGGTCAGACGTACGCCGGCGTGACCACGAACTTCTACCCGGAAATCCCCAATGTCACCGGGATGTTCTATTGGCGCGGCCGGCTCTACTACACGTTGAACGGACAGAATGGCCTGTTCTGGCGGTGGTTCTCGCCGGACAGCGGCGCCGTCGGGCCGGACAAGGTGACCGTGCCGGGTGCGACGGGCTTCGCCGACGCGGGCGGTGTCTTCGTGTCCGGCAGCCGGCTGTACCGGGTCAGCCGAACGACCGGCGCACTGTCCAGGATGGACTGGGTGAACGGGGCGCCGTCCGGCGTGTCCATTGTGGTCAGTGGCCCGGCTCTCGACGGCCAGGATTGGCGGGGCCGGCTGGTGTTCGTTGGTCCATAACTGGCTGGTCGGTACCAGCCAATTGGTTGATGCGCATCGTCTTGTCGGGCAATGCTGGAGCAAATTCCCGACAACATGTTTGACGGATAACACGCTCGGTCACAAGAGTAAGCCATTCGGCCTGATGCTCAGGCCCAGCATTCAGGTGGGAGTATCCAACCTTGGCCAATCATCCCTTGCTGCGCCGGCTCGCCACCGGCACTCTGGTCCTCGCGGTTGGCCTGGTCGGCGCGACCACCGCGGTCGCCGGCCCGGGCCACACGAATATCGTCGGCAGTGAGCCGTCGAATGCGACCCCGAATATCATGAATGGGTCGACCAAGGCTATATACGACGCAGGCACGAAAGTCATCGCGGTCGGTGACTTCACGACCGTACAGAATCGCAACTCGTCCGTCGATATCACCCGTAACTACGTGGTGGCATTCGACAAGGCGACCGGTCTGGTGGACAACGCGTTCGCACCCACGGTCGACAACGAGGTCAACGCCGTCATCGCCGGACCGACTCCCGGCACCGTGTATCTCGCTGGCAAGTTCAACACTGTCAACGGCGTGACCCGGCGCAAGGTGGCTCTGCTCAACGTGTCCAACGGATCGTTGGTCACCGCGTTCGCCACGCCGGCCTTCAACGGCGCCGTCAACGACATCGTGCTGGTCGGCAGCCGCGTACTCGTCGGTGGCATCTTCACGACCGTCGGCGGGCAGCCGCGCAACGGCCTCGCCTCCCTCAACGCGACAACGGGCGCGCGCGACGACTACCTGGTGACCGCCCTGACCGAGCACCACAACTGGACCGAGGCCGAGGATGGGGCCAAGGCCGGCGTGGGCGCCGACAAGCTGGCGGCGTCTCCGGATGGCACGAAGCTGGTCGTGATCGGCAACTTCAAGTTCGCCGACGCGGTCCTGCACGACCAGGTGCTCAAGCTGGACCTCGGGCCGACCGTGGCGACGATCGCCGACTGGAACACCGACGACTACCAGCCCCGGTGTGCGTGGTGGGCGTTCGACTCGTGGGTACGGGACGTGGCGTTCTCGCCCGACGGCAGCTACTTCGCGATCGTCGGTACCGGCGCCCCCAACGGCGGCAGCCTGTGCGACGCCGTTGCCAAGTGGGACGCCAGCGCGACCGGGCCGAACCTCTCGCCGATCTGGGTCGACTGGTCCGGCGGCGACACGTTCTACTCGGTGACCATCACCGAGCAGGCGGTCTACGTCGGCGGGCACATCCGCTGGATGAACAACCGGTTCGGCGGCGACAGCGCCCAGCAGGGTGCGGTCGGCCGGCCGAGCATCGCCGCGCTCGACCCGCTGTCCGGCCGGGTGTTGAAGTGGAACCCGGGCCGGCACCCGCGCGGCGTGGGCGTCACCGAGCTGTACCCGACGCCCGAGGGTCTGTGGCTGGGGTACGACACCAAGTGGATGGGCAACTTCCAGTACCGCCGGGAGCGGATCGCCTTCCTGCCGCACAGTGCGGGCTACGCCCCGCACTCGACCACGCCGGCGAGCCTGCCCGGCGACGTGTACCAGGCGGGTGGAGCCGCACCGACCAACGTGCTGTACCGGGTCAACACCGGCGGACCGCTGGTCGGCTCGCTCGACGGTGGTCCGGACTGGTCCGCGGACAGCGGTACCACCAACCCGCTGCGCAACACCGGCAGCAACTCGGCCAGTTGGAACCCGGTGGGCAGCGTCGACGGCACCGTACCGGCGAGCACGCCCAGCGCGATCTACAGCAGCGAGCGGTGGGATCCGGGTTCGTCGCCCGAGATGCAGTGGGACCTCCCGGTGCCGGCGGGTACCTCGGTCTCGGTACGCCTGTACTTCGCCAACCAGTGCACGTGTACGCAGAACGTCGGGCAGCGCCGGTTCAACGTGTCGATCGACGGCACGACCGTACTGTCCAACTTCGACATCGTCGCCGCGGTGGGCCACAACGTGGGCACCATGCGCAGCTTCACCGTCACCAGCGATGGCGTGGTCGACATCGACTTCGGTCACATCGTCGAGAACCCGCTCATCAACGGCATCGAGATCATCAACCTGTCCGCGCCACCACCGCCGCCGGGCTCGGAGAACAACGTGTACGTCCGCACGTACGACGGCGGGACCGCGGTCGGTGCGCAGTCGCCGGTAGCCAACCCGGACGGCACCACGTGGTCCACCGCGCGGGGCGGGTTCTGGGTCGGCGGGACGCTGTTCTACAACATGGGTGGCGTGCTGAACCGCCGGACGTTCGACGGCACCACGTTCGGCGCTCCGTCCATTGTGGATCCGTACCACGATCCGTACTGGGACCTGGTCGAGACGGACTCCGGCCCGGCCGGTCAGACGTACGTCGGCGTGACCGTGAACTTCTACCCCGAGATCCCGAACGTGACCGGGATGTTCTACTGGGGCGGCCGGCTCTACTACACCCTGCTCGGCCAGAGCGGGCTGTTCTGGCGGTGGTTCTCACCGGACAGTGGAGTCATCAGTCCCGAGAAGATCACCGTGGCCGGGGCGACCCAGTTCATCGACGCCGGTGGCGTATTCGTATCCGGTGACAAGCTCTACATCGTCAACCGCACCAACGGTCAACTGTCCAGAATGGACTGGATCGGCGGAGCGCCGTCCGGTACGCCCACTGTCGTCAGTGGACCGGCGGTCGACGGTCAGGACTGGCGGGGGAAGGCAGTCTTCGTCGGCCCCTAACCTCTGTCGCAGATAGACGTGGCCCGGGACCTGTTCAACTCAGCAGGTCCCGGGCCACGGGCACGATCTGGTCCGTCCACCAGTGCAGCTCGGCGGGATCGTGGGTCTTGGACCAGCCGAGCTGGACGAAACCGCCGACCAGCGCCAGTTCGAGCTGCCGGTCCCACCAGTCCGCAGTGGACACTCCGGCACGTTCCAGCGCCGCCCGCAGCGCGGCCGTGGCGTCCTCTTTGGACTCCGGCAGCCGGTCGCAGTTCACCGCCAGATACCAGGCGAGGTCCACGCACGTCCCGTCCCGCCCCGGCCAGGCCCAGTCCAGCAGGATCGTCCGGCCGCCGGGCTCGGTACCGAGGTTGCCGTACTTCCAGTCGCCGTGAACAAGCGTGCCCGGCGTCTCCGCCAGCGCGGACGCCAGCGGGGTCGGGTCGGTGGCCAGTGAGAGGGTCAGCTCGTACGCCTCCGGTGCGGCGAGGCGCAGTGCTTCCCAGCCGGTCGTGACGTACCGCGGGACCGCGTCGTCGTACCCCGCCGCCGCCTCGCGGGCGGCCATCTCCGGGGTCAGCGCACGGTACCGGCCCCCGGGCGGCAGCAACCCGATCCGGTCCTCGAACTCCCAGAACCGGGCGTGCATCGCCGCCATGTGGTCGAGGAACCCGCGGTGCTGGGCCAGTGGGATGCGGTCGCCGCCGGACGGCACGAGGTGCGAGCCGATGTCCCGCATCAGCACCGAACAGTGGCCGGTACCGCCGTCGTACGAGACACCGACGATCGTGGGGTCGATGACGTCGGGCAGGGCATCCAGGAGGCCGTCCCGCCACATGAGCGCCACGAACGGCGGCCGGCCGTCCAGCCCGTCGCCGAGCGCTCGCATGATCCAGTCGAGTTCGCGGCTCAGGTGCTTGAGCACGTACGGCTCGCCGCTGATCAGTACCCGCTCGAATGGCGAGCCGGACAGCGAGTCCACATTCTTCGCGAACGACTCGCGGCTGGCGGGGCGCCCGTCGGCCACCTTCTCGATCAGCTCGTCGGCCGTGCCGAACAGGTTGCGCATCACACCGCGGGTGCGCGTTCCTGGACCCAGGCCCGCACGATGTCGCGTACCGAGATGACGCCGAGGACCTCGTCGCCGTCGAGCACGACGAGGTGCCGGAAACCGCCACGGATCATCGCGGCGGCCGCCTCGTCGAGTGTCCACTGTGGTCCGGCGTACACGACCTCCCACGTGATATGTGCCGCGACGCGCTCGATGTCCGGATCGAGCCCTCGGCCCACCGCGTTCAGCACGTCCCGTTCGGTCATGATGCCTACGCCGGAGCCTTCGGGGTCGACCACGACAGCCGAGCCGACCCGGCGCGAAGCCATCAGCTGAGCCGCCTGCCGAACCGTGTGGTCCGGTCCTACGACGAGGACCGGTTTGGTCATCGCGTCCCGTACGTGCATCTCGCATCACCCCTGGCCGCGTCCTGACGTGCTTCTGGACGGATGATACTTCCCGATCATGGGGTAGCGTGCCGCTCCATGGGCGCACCCTTCGCCCGAGTGGTCGCCCCTGAAGTGGACCGGGTGTTCATCCGGGGCATGGATACCTCGCGTGACCAGGGCGGTCGCGACCTGGTGGACCGGCACGGCCCCGGTGCGGGCGGCGTGCTCGTGGAGTTCCGAACCGCGCTGGCCTGGCCGGGCCACGGAGTCTCCCCGGAAGGGTTCGCGGCGGTGCTGCGCTACCGCGACCTCGCCTCCGGCCGCGAGGCGGTGAGCGAAAAGGCCGAACTGGGCTGGCTCGATGTCGATACGGACGGCACATTCCGTGCTACCGAGCGTGGGTTGGCGTTCCTGACCGCGCTCTACGACCACCACGCCCGCGTGCTCGCCGACCTCTGGCCACCCGAGGTCGCCGCCGAGGCTGCCGAATTCGCCGGTCGCGTCCTCGACGCCGCGATGCGGGAGCCGGGACCGGCGCTGGCCGCGATGGGTCCGCCGTTCGAGCCGGCCGGCGCCGCGCCCGGGCTACTCCTGTTGAACCGACTCGGCACGCTGCGCTACCACCGCTCGGACGCACACGCCGCGGCCTGGCAGGCGGCGGGCCAGACCGCGGCGAGCATCCGGACCATGCCGCCAGGTCCGGAGCGCGAGGCCATCGAGGACGATACGAACGAACGCGCCGCACCGCCGTACGCCGTCCTGAGCGAGGACGAGCGCCGCACGCTGCTCGCACATCTGGCGCTGCTCTCTGCCAGCGGCAGCGCCGGACCTCCGGTCGGCGCGCAAACCCGCGATAACTGAGTTGAGGCAGACTGGAGCCCATGCCGGAACTACCGGAGGTGGAGGCGCTAGCCGCGTACCTGCGCGAGCGGGCGGTCGGCCATGCCGTCGCGCGCATCGACGTCGCCGCGATCAGCGCGCTGAAGACGTACGACCCGCCGCCGTCCGCCGCGGTCGGCCGCCCGGTCACGGGCGCGGGGCGGCACGGCAAGTTCCTCGACGTGTACCTCGGCGACGACCTGCACCTCGTCGTGCACCTGGCCCGGGCCGGGTGGCTGCACTACCGCGAGGAGCTGTCGCCCGCGCCCTTGCGTCCCGGTAAGGGACCGATCGCGCTGCGGGTGCGCCTCGACGACGGCTCCGGCTTCGACCTGACCGAACAGGGTACGCAGAAGAAGCTCGCCGCCTACCTGGTCACCGATCCCAAGCTGGTACCCGGCGTGGCCAAGCTCGGGCCCGACGTTCTCGCGGCGGACCTCGACACGTTCGCGGCGCGGCTGCGTGGCCGGCGCGGCCAGGTCAAGGGTGTCCTGACCGAGCAGGAGGTACTCGCCGGCGTGGGCAACGCCTACTCCGACGAGATTCTGCACGTGGCGAAGCTGTCGCCGTTCGCCATCACCGATCGGCTCACCGACGCCGCGATGGCCACCCTGTACGAGGCGACGCGGGAGGTGCTGACCGACGCGGTTGCCCGGTCCGTGGGTCAGGGGGCGGCCACGCTCAAGTCGGAAAAGCGCTCCGGGCTACGCGTACACGCCCGGAACGGCTTACCGTGCCCGGTGTGCGGCGACACCATCCGCGAGGTCTCGTTCGCGGACTCCAGCCTCCAGTACTGCCCGACCTGCCAGACGGGCGGCAAGCCGCTCGCCGACCGGCGCTTGTCGCGTCTCGTCCGCTGAGCCGGTTGTCGGCCGCACCGGGTTGCCACTACCCTCTGGCGGTCGGCCCTCTTGGGCCGTCTGGCCGTGGCAGACTGTCAGTGGCTAGTTCCAACTCGATTCCTTCGGTGATACCGAGCGGTGCAGCACCCGAGCCGGCTGGAGCCGGTGCGGTAGGAGGACGTATTTGACGTGACGACGAGCCTGCACCCGCCCGCCGCCAAGCCGACCCGGAAACCCAGGAGCCCGGTGCGCTACACCGACAGCCCCGAAATCACGCCGGTGGCCAACGGAGTGCTCCGGTCGGCATGGGCGCGGGCCCCCCGAGCTTCGACCTGGCATCGCCCGTACATCGCCGTACTGCTACTGCTCGACTTCGGTGCGGCCGTACTCGCGAGCTACCTTGCGATCTCCCTGTTCACCCAAGCCATCTCCGGTATAGGTACGCCGGGCTCCGAGGGAAACGTCTGGTTCTACACCGTCTCGTTGGGGCTGCTGCCATTGGGCTGGCTGGCCGTGCTGTGGAGCCATGGGGCGTACGACCGGCGCTATCTCGGTATGGGTACCGATGAGTTCAAACGCATCTTCCGGGCGTCCCTGACCGTTGTCGCGGTCGTTTCGTTCCTGGCCTTCAGCACGAAGGCCGACCTGTCCCGGTTGTCGGTCGCCACCGCCCTGGCGGGCACGCTGGCCTTCGTGGTCGCGGAGCGGTACGCCGCCCGGATGGTGCTGCACGCCTTCCGCAAGGGCGGCCAGGCCGCGCACCAAATGCTGCTGGTCGGCACGCTGCCGGAGGCGCTGGAGGTGTACACGGCGGTCACCCGCAACCCGGCCGCCGGCATGGTCCCGGTGGGCATCCATTTGACCGAGGGGTACACGCCGCGCCAGCACAACTCGCCGGTACCGGTGTACGCCGGCCGCGACATCCTCACCCTCGTCCGCGAGGTCGGTGCGGACACCATCGCGGTATGCGGCTCGGTCAGCGCGGAGCCGGGTGAGTTGCGCCGGTTGGCCTGGCAGTTGGAGGGCACCGGCCTGGATCTCGTGGTCGCTCCGCAGCTGACCGACATCGCGGGTCCACGGGTGCACATCCGCCCGGTCGAGGGCCTGCCGCTGCTGCACGTGGAAGAGCCGACGCTGTCGGGTATCTCTTGGCTTGCCAAGACCTTCATGGACCGGGTCGCGGCGGCCATCGGCCTGACCGTGCTGCTGCCGTTGTTCGCCGCCGTCGCGATCGCTATCCGTCTGTCCGACAAGGGTCCGGTCTTCTTCCGCCAACCGCGAGTGGGCCGGGAGGGCAAGACGTTCGAGGTCTGGAAGTTCCGGACGATGTACGAGGATGCCGAGGAGCGCCTGGCGGCTCTCGTCGACCAGAACGACAGCGACGGGCTCCTTTTCAAGATCAAGGATGACCCGCGGGTGTTCCCGGTCGGGCGGTTCCTGCGTGCCTCCTCGATCGACGAGCTGCCACAGCTGATCAACGTGTTGATCGGCGAGATGTCCCTCGTCGGCCCGCGCCCCCTGCCGGCCGACGACGGTGACTTCCTCGGCGACGTACGGCGACGGCTGCTCGTCCGCCCCGGCATCACCGGCCTCTGGCAGGTGTCCGGCCGTTCCGACCTGTCCTGGGACGACGCGGTACGGCTCGACCTGTACTACGTCGACAACTGGTCGCTCGCGTTCGACCTGAGCATCCTGTGGCGTACGGTCGGCGTCGTCCTGGCGCGGAAGGGCGCGTATTAGACCCCGGGTTATCCACAACCGGACCCCGGCCTCCACAAGTTGTCCACAACGCACGACAGCGTCCTTCATGCGTGGCCAATACAGTGCCGGGCATGAGCGAGCGGAAAGTGCTGGTGGTCGAGGACGAGCGGACCATCGCCGATTCGGTGGCCGCCCGGCTGCGCGCGGAGGGGTTCTCCGTCGACCTCGCCGGCAGCGGTCCGGCCGCGGTCGAGGCCGCTCGCCGGATCCGCCCGGATCTGGTCGTGCTCGACATCATGCTGCCCGGCTACGACGGGCTCGAGGTGTGCCGGCGGATCCAAGCGGAACGGCCGGTGCCGGTACTCATGCTGACCGCCCGCGACGACGAGACCGATCTGCTCGTCGGGTTGGCCGTTGGCGCCGACGACTACCTCACCAAGCCGTTCTCGCTGCGGGAGCTGGCGGCGCGGGTACACGCGCTGTTGCGCCGCGTGGATCGGGCGCGGCAGACGGCCGCGGAGCACCTGCCCGAGATCAGCGTCGGGGACCTGGAGATCAACCAGGCCGAGCGGCGGGTACGCCGGGCCGGTGTCGAGGCCCACCTCACGCCGACCGAGTTCGATCTGCTCGTCCATCTGGCCAGCCGGCCGCGCACGGTACTGCCGCGGGAAAGGTTGCTGGCCGACATCTGGGGCTGGGCCGACGCATCGGGGACGCGCACTGTGGACAGTCACATCAAGGCGCTGCGCCGCAAGCTCGGCGCCGACCTCATTCGCACCGTGCACGGCGTCGGCTACGCCCTGGAGGTACCCAAGTCGTGAAATGGTTCTTCGACGCGCTGCCGCGCCCGCTCGACCCGGTGCGCTCGATCAAGCTGAAGCTGGGCATCCTGCTCGTGGTGTCCGGAGCGGCGGCCATCTGTTACTTCTGGTACAAGATCGGTTGGTTGCCGATAAAGACGTCGGCCGTCGCGATCGGCCTGGCCCTGCTCACCTCCCAGATCCTGGCCCATGGCATGACGTCGCCGCTGCGCGAGATGACCGCGGCCGCGCGGGCGATGGCCCGCGGGGACTACACCCGCCGCGTGCGGGCCACCTCCCGGGACGAGGTCGGCGATCTGGCCCACGCGTTCAACCAGATGTCGGCCGATCTGGCCGCCGCCGACCGCCAGCGGCGCGAGCTGATCGCGAATGTCTCGCACGAGTTGCGTACCCCGATCTCCGCCCTGCAGGGCCTGCTGGAGAACCTCGTGGACGGCGTCGCCGCACCCGAGCCGGGCACGCTGCGCACCGCCCTCGCCCAGACCGAACGGCTCGGCCGGCTCGTCACCGAACTGCTCGACCTGTCGCGCATCGACGCCGGCGTCGCGCCGCTGAACCGCACCTCGTTCTTCGTGGGCGACTTCCTCACGGAGGTCGTCGGTGAGGCCGACGTCCGCGCCGCGGGTCGTGCGGTCACGTTTCGGTCCGTCGTCGATTCGACCGAGCCGATCGGGTACGGCGATCGCGAGCGCCTGCACCAGGTCTTCGCGAACCTGCTGGACAACGCGGTCCGGCACAGCCCGCCCGGCGGCACGGTCACCGTATCCGCTCGCGAGGGCAGCGACGGGCTGGTCCTGGAGGTAGCCGACGAGGGGCCGGGCATCCCTGTCGAGGAACGCGCCCGCGTCTTCGAGCGGTTCACCCGCGGTGATCGCGCACCTACCCGAGACGGCGGTACCGGACTTGGACTGGCCATCGCACACTGGGTGGCAGAACTGCACGGCGGCACCATCGCGGTCGTCGACACCCGGGCCGGGTGTTGCATCCGGCTGACTCTCCCCTCACTCGAACGGAGCCCGACGTGACCACTGTGGACACTCCTCCGGTACCGACCCCGGCCCCGGCTCCGCAACCCCCACCCGTCCAGCCGGGCAGTTTCTTCGGCGCCGAATGGCCCGGCGCGGACGGCGGGGCGCACAAGGTGACCCTGGCCGCGGTGGCCATCGCGGGAGTGACCGCGGCGGCGAGCCTGCCGCTCGATCGCCAGGGCGTCGGCTGGCTGGCTACCGGGCTGGCGGTGTTCCTCGGACTCCTGATGGTGGCGCTGATCGAGGGTCGGCCCAGGATCAGCGTGTCCGGCGTGCTGCGGGTCGCCTGGGGAGTGGCGGCGCTCGCGCTGCTCGCGGTCGGTACCTTGCGGGCCGCCGACTGGCTCTTCGCGCTGTCCCTGCCGGCGGCCGGGGTGGCCGGCGCGATCGCGATCGTCGGTGGCCGGTCGGTGCAGGGAATCGTCGGCAGCGTACTGATCCAGCCGATCGCGGTGCTGCGCGCGCTGCCATGGGGATTCAAGGGGGTCGCCGACCTTCGCGGAGGGCGGGACCGCCGCAACTCGGCCCGGGTCGGGCTGACCGTGCTCGTCACGGTCGCCTTGTTGCTCGTCTTCGGGATGCTGTTCGCCAGTGCCGACGTCGGGTTCGCCCGGCTCACCGAATCCGTGATACCCGACGGGCCGACCGTCTTCCGGTGGGTGTTCCTGTTCGGCGCCGTGGGCGCGTTGACGCTGGGCGGGGCGTACCTCGTACTCGGGCCGCCGAGAGTCGACGAATCCGAACCGGGGGAGCGGCGTACCGTCCACCGTCTCGAGTGGACACTGCCGGTCGCGGCGCTCGACGCATTGTTCGTCGCGTTCGTCCTCGTGCAGCTGACCGTCCTCTTCGGAGGGTCGGAGTACGTGTTGCGTACCTCCGGACTGACCTATGCCGAGTACGCGCGCCGCGGGTTCTGGCAGTTGCTCGTCATCATGGTGCTGACGCTGGCCGTGCTCGGGGCGGCCGCACACTGGGCACCGCGCCGCACGCTCGTCGACCGGGTCCTGATCCGGGTACTGCTCGGCCTGCTCGCCGCGCTCACGCTGGTGACCATCGTCTCCGCGCTGTACCGCATGCAGGTCTACGAGGAGGCGTACGGCTTCACCCAACTGCGGGTGTTCGTGATGACCGTGGAGTTGGCGCTGGGCGTGGTCTACCTGCTGGTCGTCGCGGCCGGCATCAGGCTTCGCGGTTCGTGGCTGCCCCAGGCCGTGGTCGCCACCGGAGTCGTGGCACTGCTCGGCCTCGCGGCAATCGACCCCGACCGGTTCATCGCCGAGCAGAACATCATCCGGTACGAGCGCACCGGTCAGATCGACACGAGCTACCTGGCGGACCTCTCGCCGGACGCGATACCGGCGCTCGTCCGGCTGTCCGGCACCAGCAGCGGCCGGTGCGTGCTGGAAGAGGTCGCCAGTGGGCTCGCCGAACCGGACGACTGGAAGGAATGGAACTACGGCCGCTGGCGGGCACGCCAGGTGCTGGCCACGACCCAGTTGACCTTCAACTGCCGCGGTTAGTGGGCCCCCGGCGGCGTAGCCGCTCCCGGACGAGGATCGCCAGCGCCGCCACCCCGTCGCGCCACGTGATCTTCTTACCCTCTTCGCGACGGCGGGCCTGGTACGAGATCGGCACCTCGTACGGCCGGATTCCCCGGCGCAGCAGTTTCCCGGTCACCTCGGCCTCCATGCCGAAGCCCTCGGATCGGATGTCCAGGGACCGGTACAGTGCGGCCGGCATCAGCTTCAGGCCGGTCTCCAGGTCGGAGATGTAGCAGTTGAACAGCATGTTCGCGGTGGTCGTGATCGCGCGGTTGCCGATGACGTACCAGAACGAGTACGCCGTGTGACTGCCGAACGAGCGGCTGCCGTAGACGACCTGGGCCCGCCGGTCGAGTACGGGTATCACCAGCTTGGGCAGGTCGTTCGGGTCGTACTCCAGATCGGCGTCGAGGATCACCAGGAAGTCGCCGCTGGCTTCGGCTGCCCCGGTACGCACCGCCGCGCCCTTGCCCCGGTTGCGCGGGTGCCGTACGAGCCGCATGCGCGGGTCGTCGATGACCGCGAGTGCCTCGCCCGTACCGTCCCGGGAGCCGTCATCGACGACGATCAGCTCCACCTCGCAGGGGAAGTCGACGGCCAGTACGCGCTTGACGACCTCCGGTCCGCGGTAGCCTTCGTCGAACACCGGTGTGATGATCGAAAGCTTCATCCAGAACTCCCGTGGCTGGCCGCGGAGTCAGTCTAGAACACCAAATGGTCTAGGCTTTGTCGCCGTGGCCCAGGTGAATGGCGATACCGCGCTTCAGTCGGCGGTGCTCGAGGAGCTCAGCGACGCGGTCAACTACCGTCGATGGCTGGCTGACCTCGCCCGCCCGCATCTGGGCGAAGACCCCCTCGAGATCGGCAGCGGTACCGGTTGCTACGCAGTCGAGTGGCTACCCGACGTGACCCACTTCACGGCTACCGAGGCGGACGACCAGCGGCTGGCGGGGCTCGTGACCCGCTTCGCCAACGAGAAGGCGGTCACGGTACGCCGGCTGCTGTTGCCGACCACGGACACCGGCAAGCACAGCGCCGTCGTCGGGCTCAACGTGCTCGAACACATCGACGACCAGGTCGGCGCGCTTCGGTCACTGCACGGGCTGCTGCGCCCGGGTGGCACGGTCGTGCTGGTCGTGCCGGCCTTTTCCATCGCGATGAGCAGGTTCGACCGGGCGATCGGCCACGTCCGCCGGTACACGGTCGCCTCACTGCGCAAGGCGCTCGAGGAAGCCGACTACAAGGTGGAGGAGATCCGCTACCTCAACCCGGTCGGGTTGGTCGCCTGGATCGTCGTCTGCCGGATGCTCGGCCGGATCCCGGCCAACGGCCCGATGCTGCGGCGGTACGACCGGTCCATGGTCCCGCTCCTGCGCCGGTTGGAGCGCCGCTGGCGCCCCCCGTTCGGCCAGTCCGTGTTCGCCGTAGCCCGCTGGCCCGGCTAACCGCCCGCCGGGCCAAGACCCCGTTGATCATGAACTTTGTTTCGGTGTCGACGGCGTGTCGCGTCACCAACTTCATGATCAACGCAAGTGGGCGGCGGCGGGGGTAGGTAGGCGTGACAGGCGGGTTCATTCACGGCGACGATCCGTTCGCTACGCCGGAGAGCGAGCGGTCGCCGGTACGCCGACTGCGGGGCCGGCTGCCCGCGGCGGTGACGCTGTGGACGGCGATCGCGTCCGACGGCGGTCGGGCTGGGCTGACCGTCTCGTCGACGCTCGTGGTGGACGGCGATCCGGGGCGGCTGCTCGGACTCGTCGACGACGAGGCGGCGTGGTGGCCGGCCGCGAGCACGGCCGGGCGGTTCGCGGTGACCGTGCTGGGCCAGGCGCACCGCCAGCTCGCCGATCGGTTCGCCGGACTGCTGCCCGCACCGGGTGGCCCGTTCGCGGACCACGAATGGCTCGATACGCCGTACGGCCCGGTACCGGCCGACGCCGGTACCTGGGTCGGCTGCCGGTTGGACGGGTCACGCCCGATCGGTTGGGCGCTGCTCGTCGAGGCCACTATCGAGCGCGTGGAGCTGGGCGTAGATCCGCCGTTGGTGCACTACCGGGGTCGGTACCGGGCCATCGAGGCTCGGTAGGCTGGCCCGCATGAAAACCCAGCAGCGGTACGGCGACGGCCATCGGATTCTGGTGACCGGGGGCGCTGGCTTTGTCGGCTCCCACCTCGTCGATGCGCTGCTCGCCCGCGGTTGCGTGGTCGTGTCGCTCGACAATTTCGGCACCGGTACGAAAGTGAACATCGCGCACCTCATCGACGAACCCCGGTTCACCAGCGTCGAGGGGGACATCTCCGACGGCATGCCGACCCACCACCCGGCGCTCGCCGAGCGGTTCGACGCGATCATGCACTTCGCTTCGCCGGCCAGTCCGACGGACTTCGAGAAGATGCCGATCGAGATTCTTCGCGTCGGTTCGCAGGGGACGCTGCACCTGCTCGACCGGGCGCTGGCCGACCGGGCGCGGTTCATCATGGCGTCCACCTCGGAGGCGTACGGCGACCCGCTCGTCCACCCGCAGCCCGAGTCGTACTGGGGCAACGTCAACCCGGTCGGCGTACGCAGCGTCTACGACGAAAGCAAGCGGTTCGCCGAGGCGGCGACGATGGCGTACCACCGGTACCACGGACTCGACGTCGGCATCGTGCGGATCTTCAACACGTACGGCCCCCGGATGCGGCCGGACGACGGGCGGGCCATCCCGACGTTCATCTCGCAGGCGCTGCGTGGGCAGCCGATCACGGTGCACGGTACCGGCGATCAGACCCGCTCGATCTGCTACGTGGACGACCTCGTGCGCGGGATCGTGCTGCTCCTCGACTCGACCGAGACCGGTCCGATCAACTGCGGTACCGAGCACGAGCTGACCATGCGCGAGCTGGCCGAGCTGATCATCTCGCTGAGCGACAGCTCGTCGGGGATCGTCTACCTCGAACGCCCGTCCGACGACCCCGACCAGCGCCGCCCGGACCTGACCCTGGCCCGCGAGCGTCTCGGGTACGAACCGACGGTCGCGCCTGCCGACGGCCTGCGCCGCACGATCGACTACTTCGCCGCCCGGAGTTGACCCAGCGGGGTGACGACCCCCAGGTTCGTGCCGACGTCGTCGTGGCGATCCGGCTACGCACAGGTCGGCTACGTACCCTGGGCTTATGTCGTCCAACCGGCCCACGTCACCAGGCGGTACCTACTCCTCAGGCCGCGCATCGGTCCCCGGACCCGCCACGCCCGGCGGTGCGCCCGGCGGTGGTCCGACCCGATCCAGCGGCCGCGCCACGGTGACGTACGGCACACCCCCGACCCGCGGCGGCCGGACGATGTCTGGCACACCTGGAGGCCGACCGCCGCGCCGGGGAATCAAGCCACGCTGGGGTCGGATCGCGCTCGTGGGCTCGGGTCTCCTGCTCGCGATCGCGCTACTCGTCTCGGGTTGTCTGTATTGGTACGCGAAGAGCCTGAACGACGATCTCGCCCGTACCGATCCGTTCTCGGACATCACCGGCGGACGCCCGGTCAAGACCGTCGACGGTGCGCTCAACATCCTGATGCTGGGCAGTGACTCCCGCGACCCGGACGGGTCGAAGGGCGACAACGGGGCGGCCCGTACCGACACGATCATTCTGATGCACATTCCGGCGAGCCACGACAAGGCGTACCTCGTCTCGATTCCGCGGGACATGTACGTCAACGTGCCGAAGACCGCCGACGGCCAGTTCGGCGGACGTAAGGCGAAGATCAACGCTGCCTACGCCTGGGGTGGGGCGTCGCTGATGGTCCAGACCGTCGAGGGCTTCACCGGCGTACGGATCGACCACGTCGTGATCATCGACTTCTTCGGGTTCAAGGACGTGACCGACGCGCTCGGCGGGGTCGACCTCTACATCGAGCAGGACATCAAGTCGATCCACACGCCGTTCCGCCAGTTCAAGAAGGGCACGCAGCACCTCAACGGCGAGGAGGCGCTGGACTACGTCCGGCAGCGGTACCAGTTCAAGGACGGCGACTTCGCCCGGGTCCGCCACCAGCAGGAGTTCCTCAAGGCCCTGATGGACAAGGCGGCCAGCACCGGTACGCTGACCAACCCGCCGAAGCTGAACAACTTCCTCAAGGCGGCGACGAAGGCGATGACCGTGGACCAGAGCTTCTCGCTGGTCGACATGGCGCTGCAGTTCCGCAACCTGCGTAGCGACAACCTGGCGTTCCTGACGAGCCCGTACTCCGGTACGGACACGATCAACGGGGAGAGCGTCGTGCTCTCCGATCGGGAGCGAGGGCTGGCGCTGTACGAGGCGATGAAGTCCGACAAGATGGCCGAGTGGGTTCAGGCCAACGCCTCGCCCACGCCGAAGCCCACCCGATGACCCGTCTGAACGGGCATTGTCGGCTGGTCTGAACGGACAGCCTGCGCCGGACTCGGTCACCCATCTCCGTTATGTCGGTTGCAAGCGACTCGCCCGAGCCGGGGATGGTTTTCTAGAGTGGCTCCCGCCACCTCACGTACGGGAGCTTGCATGCAGGTTGCTGCCACGAGCCGGCGCCGATCGGCGGCCCGGCGCGGCGATGCGGCGACCCCGGCGAAGCGCCGGCGCGACCCCTTCTGGGCTCGGTTGGCGGTCATCGTCGGCGCCCTGCTGATGATGGCCAGCGGTGGCACGATCGTCGCCGGCCGGGTTCTCATCTCGGAGGCGATGTCGGACTTCACGACCACCAACATGCTCGGCGGTGACGCGGCGGCCGGACCGGGCGGCAGCAACATCAACGGTGCGATCAACCTTCTGTTGGTCGGCATCGACGAGCGACCGCCGGGCAGCCCGGAGACCGGGGTGCTGTCGGACACGATCGTGGTCCTGCACATACCGGCCAGCCACGACCAGGCGTTCCTGATCTCGATCCCGCGGGACACCCGGGCGCAGATCCCCGCCTACCCACCGACCCACTACCCCGGCAGCACCGAGAAGATCAACGCCGCGTTCGGGTACGGATACCGCGGCGACGGTACCGAGATCGAGAAGCGCGCCCGGGGTGTCGACCTGCTCGCCCGGACCATCAACAAGCTCTCCGGGATCAAGTTCAACGGCGCGGCCCTCATCGACTTTCCCGGCTTCGAGGCGGTCATCCACGAGCTGGGCGGCGTCTACATGTGCGTCGACCAGCGGGCCGTGTCCAGCCATCTCGGCTACGACCGCAACGGCAAGATCCTCCGGTTGTGGGCGAACGACAAGGGCGAGGTGCAAGGGATTCCGCCGGGCGGCCGGCCGGTGGTGCACGAGATCGGCTGCGGCCGCATGTCGCCGGTGCTCGCTTTGGACTACTCGCGAATCCGGTACAGCCTGCCGAACGGCGACTACGACCGGCAGCGGCACCAGCAGCAGTTGCTCAAGGCGATAGCCAAGGAGGCCACGAGCAAGGGTGTGATCTCCGACCCACCCAAGCTCCGGCGGGTCATCGCCGCTGCCGGTAAGGCATTCGTCCTCGACACCCAGGGCGTACCGATCGAGGACTTCATCTTCACGCTGAAGGGTGTCGCCGCCAACGACCTGGTCCTGATCCGCACCAACGCGGGCGGGTACAACGGGATTGCCGGTACGACCTTCCAGCAGTTGAGCCAGGAGTCGCTCGAGATGCTCGCGGCGGCGCGGGACGGCCGGCTACTGGAGTTTCTGGCCACCCACCCGCATCTCATAGCTAGGTCGTGAAGAGGCCTACCCTCGCGTTGCCTGGCGGGCGTACGTACAGTAGCGGACATGCAGGTGGCGACCCGGCGAAGCGCGTCCGCGCGACGTACCCCCCGCCGGGAGGCACCCTCCATTCCCACGCAGCCCGGCAGCAGACCGGCGGTAACGGGGCGGAAGCGGCGCCGCGACCCGTGGTGGGCGCGGCTTCTCGTGATTGTCGGCGCCCTGCTGATGATGGCCAGCGGCGCGACGATCGTCGGCGGCAAAGTGCTTATCGGCCGGTACACCGCTGATCTGCCGCAGCAGAACCTGTTGGGCGAGGCGGGTGCGCACGGCGCCAACATCAACGGTGCGATCAACATGTTGATGGTCGGCTTGGACGAGCGGGCAAACCAG
>Ga0114129_10003738_pt1 | contig 21458 bp, 13 predicted proteins | sample RhiMetdeltSRZDD1_FD_80071 | JGI IMG/M metagenome (GOLD analysis project Ga0114129, IMG submission 80071) | Populus rhizosphere microbial communities from Tennessee, USA - Rhizosphere MetaG P. deltoides SRZDD1 (version 2) (version 2) | ecosystem: Host-associated > Plants > Roots > Rhizosphere >... | reverse complement strand
GGCGTGCGTGACAACATGACCCGCAGCCAGATGGATTTGCACGTGAGGAGCTTGGTGTGCGCGCAGTTTGGTACGACCGGCAAGGACCAGCACGGGATGTCTTGACCTTTGGCGAGTTCGCCGACTTGGTCGCCGGGCCAGGCGAAGTGCGGGTGCGTCTCCGATTCTCCGGAGTCAACCCAGGCGACACGAAAAAGCGTCGCGGCTGGCTTGGATCCGAAATGCCGTACCCACGGGTCATTCCTCACAGTGACGGTGCCGGAGTTATCGACGCGGTGGGCGATGGGGTGGATTCCGCGCGGATCGGACATCGGGTGTGGATATTCGGGGCCCAGTCGTACCGGCCGTTCGGCACAGCGGCGGAAATGACGGTCGTCCCGGAACGGCAAGCTGTCGACCTCCCCGACAAAGTTCCAGACGAGGTCGGAGCTTGCCTTGGCATCCCTGGCATCACCGCTCACAGGGCAGTGTTTGTCGGTGGCGCAGTCGCAGGTAAGACGATCCTCGTGCAGGGCGTTCTCGGCAGCGTCAGCTCCCTCGCGGCGCAGCTTGCCCACTGGGCCGGGGCAACGGTGATCGGGACAGTTCGACAACGCGATGATCTTGGCCAGATCAACGGCCTTGCTGTGACACACGCCGTCGCCCTCGATGAGCCCGGCGTGGTCGACGTCATCCGCACTCACGCGCCGGAGGGCGTCGACCACATCGTCGAAGTCGCCTTCTCCGACAACATCGACCTCGATGCCGCCGTCGCGAGGAACGGCACCAGCATCGCCGCCTACGCCACCCGGACCGATCGCCCCGGCCTTCCGTTCTGGCCCATGCTCTTCGACAACATCACTATCCACCTGCTCGGCAGCGATGACTTTCCTCCCGCTGCCAAACAGCAGGCTGCAAAGGACCTCACCGCCGCGGCCCAGCAGGGCGCGCTGACAATCGCCATCGACGCACAGCTGTCGCTGGAACGCACCGCGGAAGCGCACGACCGAGTGGACGCGGGTAGTCGTGCCCGAGTTCTCGTCGACGTTACTGGGTGACTCGAGTACGCCAGCTGATGACTCACTACCGGGTGTCGAGTTGAACACAAACGTTGAACCTTTTTGCGTATTGACGCCGACATACTGCGGTCGTAACGTCCGCAGAGCAGAGCATTTCAATCCCAACCACATCGATCGGAGATCCCCGCCATGTTCGTTCAGGTCATCCAGGGCAAGACATCCAAACCGGAAGCACTGGACGCCGCACTCAATCAATGGGTACAAGATCTTGCGCCAAGCGCCACTGGCTGGCTTGGCAGTACGAGCGGGGTAACCGAAGACGGCCGGGCTATCGCTGTGGTCCGCTTCGACTCTGAAGAAGACGCCCGGCGCAATAGCGATCGTCCCGAGCAGGACCGCTGGTGGTCAGAAACCGCAAAGGTCTTCGACGGCGAACCTACCTTCCGCGACAGCACTGACGTCACAGTCGATGTACAGGGCGATCCCGACCAGGCGGGCTTCGTGCAGGTCATGCAAGGCCGAAGCAGCGATCCGGAACGTGCTCGGCAGCTGATGGACCAGGACGCCGACAGGTGGGCAGCATTCCGCCCGGACGTTCTGGGCAGCGTGGTAGTAGGCCACGAAGACGGCGGCTACACCATGGTCATGTACTTCACCTCCGAAGCCGAGGCGCGTGACGGCGAGCGCAAGCAGCCTCCGCCAGAGCTCCAGGCACAGATGGAGGAGATGGGCAAGCTCTCGGTCGGAGAGACTGAATTCTTCGACCTCAAGCGTCCGGCGATCATCTCTCCAAAGTGATCAAGTAGCAGCACCAGGTGTCCCGGCTGCGAGAGGCAGTAGGCCGGGAGTGCGTGAGTTGGGAGGAATCCGGATGAAGCCGAAGAATTTCCAGTTTGTGCACGGTGCCTGGCATTCAGCCCCCACTGGAACGGTGTCGTCGAGCGGCTTGTCGGGATGGGTCATCGCGCCTTCGCGATCGACCTTCCCGGCAGTGGGCTCAACGCAACCTATCAATAACAGCGGCCGCCGAAGCCACGCCGGATCTCATTGATCGCCTCGTCTACCTCACCGCGTACGTGCCGGTGCCTGACCTCCCCAACGCAGTCGCCCTCGCGTCCCTGCCCGAAGGCCAGTCCTCGATCTCGGGCGCCATTCTGATCGGCGACCCACGAGTCACCGGTGCACAACGGATCAATCCCCGCAACGCGGACCCCGATTATGTCGAGAAGGGTCGCCGGGCGCTCTACAACGATGTGGCGGACGAGGAGTCCACTCCTCGTTCGCCTCAATGCCGGACCGGCTTGCCGAAGTCCTAAGCGACAACTGAGACGTCACAATGATCAACTAGCTATGTGGACCGGCGAAACTTGATCAACTCACGACACCGATAGCATCAGGTTCATGACGGTACGCCCGATCGCCCTCAACACGGCGATCGCGAGCTTATTCATCATTGGTTCGGCGTTGTTCGCCCTGGGATCCGTGCCGGCGTACATCAACGCTGTGGGCGCGACCGCCGACAGCATCACCTACTTCATCGGCTCGATCTTCTTCACAGCGGCCTCGCTCTCCCAGCTCTTACAGGCCCAGACACCAGCGATGACCGATGTCGACGCCACGTCGCAGCACAGCCGGGCCCCAGTCCGGCTGCGGGCGTGGCTGCCACGTGATCGCAACTGGCTGGCGGCCGCTACGCAGTTTCCCGGCACGCTGTGTTTCAACATCAGCACTCTCGCCGCCCTCGCACACAATGCCACCGCGCACCAGGCAGATCGGCGGGTTTGGCGACCCGACCTCTACGGATCGACGCTGTTCTTGGTGTCAAGCGCCTTCGCCATCCTCGCGCTGGGCAGGTTTCTCAGCTTCCGACCAAGATCAATCCCGTGGTACATCGCCTGGCTGAACATGATCGGATCAATCTTCTTCATGATCTCCGCACTGGCGAGCTACGTCCTCCCGACAACCGGGGAGCTGATCAACAGTCCAGTCTCGGTCGGCGGAACGCTGCTAGGCGCGCTCTGCTTTCTGCTCGGAGCGATCTTGATGTTCCCGGCATGGCGACACGCGGTTCGGCAGAAAAAAGCCCGTACAGCCTGAAGATCCACAACCTCAAAGGAGAAGCCAATGACCACCAGACCGTCCGACGTCATCGCTGATGTGTTGATGTTCGGCAATCGCTTCCTTACCCAGGAGGTGGCAAGTCGGGAGTTCCCTGAGATCGGCATGCCCGCGGTGGAGGCCATGCGGCTGGTTTCGGAAGACCTGGCCATCGAGGGCGATCCTGCCCGCAACCTGGCCACCTTCGTCACCACCTGGATGGAGCCTGAGGCGCAAAGGATCATCGCCGAGAACCTGCACCGCAACTTCATCGATCACGCCGAGTACCCGCGCACAGCCGAAATCGAGCAGCGCTGCATCCGGATGCTTGCCAACCTGTTCAACGCACCAGGGGAGACAACAGGCGCACGAACGCAAGGCTCCTCCGAGGCGATCATGCTCGGCGCCCTGTCATTGAAGTGGAACTGGCGTAAGCGTCGCGAGGCTGAGGGAAAGTCCTCAGCAACCCCCAACCTTGTCTTTGGTGGGGATGTCCATGTGGTCTGGGAGAAGTTCTGCCGCTATTTCGATGTCGAGCCACGGATCGTGCCGCTGCAGCCAGGCAAGTACACCATCGGCCCAGATGATGTCAGCCCTCACATCGACGAGAACACGATCGGCGTGGCTGCGGTGCTCGGGACGACGTTCACCGGACACAAAGATGACATTGTCGGCATCAACGACCTGCTGCTGCAGATCAAATCGGAGCGCGGTCTCGACGTCCCGTTGCACGTGGACGGCGCAAGCGGCGGCTTCGTCTGGCCGTTCCTCTACCCCGATTCGAAGTGGGACTTCCGCCTCGAGCAGGTACGTTCCATCAACGTCTCCGGACACAAGTTCGGCCTTGTGTATCCGGGCATTGGGTGGCTGATCTTTCGTGAGAAGTCCGACCTCGCCCAAGATCTGGTATTCGAAGAGAACTACCTCGGCAAGACCGACGCGACGTTCACGCTGAACTTCTCGACGGGCTCCGCGATGCTTCTGGCGCAGTATTACAACTTCGTCCGGTACGGCCGCGCCGGCTACACCTATGTGATGCGGAACCTGGCAGAGAACGCGGAGGTTCTGGCCGAGAAGCTGCAGGCCATGGGCCGGTTTGAGCTGATCGGCGCCGATGAGGAGCAGCTCCCGCTCGTTGCCTTCCAACTCGCCGACGATGAGAGCTACGACGAGTTCGACATCGCCTGGCAGCTGTCGGCCGAACGCGGCTGGATGCTGCCCGCGTACACGCTGCCACCCGACGCCCAGGACCTCACGATCATGCGGGCCCTGGTCAAGGAGACCTTGAGCCGAGAGCTTGTCGACACGCTGGCACGCGATATCGAGGATGCCTGCGCCACCCTCGACAAGAAGGGCGGTGCCCACGAGTCGGAGCGCCAGAAGATGGTGACCGGCCCTGGCCACTAAGAGTCGGGCAGCCCTGGTGACCGAGCCGGTCTGTGAGGTGATCATCACCGCGGACAGTGAGGACTGGCTGAGGTGCCCTGCGTTCTTGCGCTTGCGGTCGAGATCGGCAACCCCGACTACGTCAGGTGGGTGATCGAGGCGACTGTCGCGTCAGGGCAATGATCATCGTGGGAGCATGCCCGCACATGCTTGCCAGGACGTGCTAACCAGAGAATGCTTTCCCCATGGCGAACAGGAAGAGCAAGCCGCAGGCGCATGGCGGTGCCTCGGCATCACGGACACGCTCGACTCCGATCGGTGACTATGGGTTCCTGAGCGATGGAGAAGTCTCCGCTCTCGTATCACCAAACGGAGCGGTGGAGTGGATGTGCATTCCTCGATTCGACTCGCCCAGTGTCTTCGGCCGCATCCTCGGTCGGCACGCTGGCGTTTTCCGCATCGCCCCGGCCGACGTCACGGTGCCCGCCGACGTTCGCTACCTGCCGGGCACGATGATCTTGGAAACCAGCTGGGGCACTCCGACCGGTTGGATCATCGTGCGTGACGCCCTGCTGATCGGGCCCTGGCACCATCCGACTGATCGTTCCAGGACCTATCGCCGAACTCCGAACGACTACGAGGCTGAGCACATCTTCCTGCGCACCATCCGCTGCGCCTCTGGTGAGGTACAGACCACGGTGGAGTGCGAGCCGGTGTTGAACTACGGCGAGGCCCACGTTCGCTGGGACTACACCGACAACAGCTATTACCAAGGCGTGTGCTCCGCGGACGGCGTGGATCTCAAACTGACCCTGACCAGTGACCTGCGACTGGGGTTCGAGGGTGGCCAAGCCAATGCCCGGACTCTGCTCAAGGAAGGTGACGTCCGTTATGTCGCCATGTCCTGGGGTGGTGCTCCACCTCCGATGGACTTCGCCGACGCATACAAACGCCAGGTCTGGACCGCGCACCACTGGCAGCACTGGCTGGCCCGCGGGCAGTTCCCCGATCATCCTTGGCGCGGATATCTGCAGCGCAGCGCGCTGACTTTGAAAGGGCTGACCTACGCCCCGACCGGCGCGATCGCCGCGGCCGGCACGACCTCGCTACCTGAAACGCCCGGAGGAAACCGCAACTACGACTACCGCTTCACCTGGATCCGCGATGCCACCTTCGCCCTCTGGGGCCTGTATTCACTGGGCTTCGACTGGGAAGCGGTCGACTTCTTCTCCTTCATCGCCGATCTCGTGGCCGGCGAGGACGACATTCAGATCATGTACGGCATCGGGGGCGAGAAGGAACTGACCGAGCGCGAACTCGACCACCTGCCCGGTTACGCGGACTCGCGTCCGGTGCGGATCGGGAACGCTGCGTACGCGCAGAAGCAGCACGATGTCTGGGGGGCCTTGCTCGACTCGGTCTACTTGCACTTCAAGGCCGCCAACCGGCTGGACAACCGCATCTGGCAGATCTTGGACAAGCAGGTCAGCGAGGCGTTGAAGTTCTGGCGGGAGCCGGACGCTGGAATCTGGGAGGTACGCGGCCAGCTGCAGCACTTCACCTCGTCCAAGATCATGTGCTGGGTCGCGGTCGATCGCGGCGTCAAGATCGCCAGGATGACCGGCGAGGAGGGCAAGGCCGCAGAATGGGAGCTTGCGGCACAAGAAATCAGGGACGACATCTTGACCAACGGTGTCGACGACCGTGGGGTACTGACCCAGTACTACGGCACCACGGCGCTTGATGCATCATTGCTGCTCGCTCCGCTGGTGCGCTTCCTGCCTGCTGATCACCCAGTGATCAAAGCGACCGTAATGGCGATTGCGGACGAGCTGACCGTGGACGGACTGGTGCTGCGGTACAAGGTCGAGGAAACCGACGACGGCTTCGAGGGCGAGGAGGGCAGTTTCACGATCTGCTCCTTCTGGCTGGTCTCGGCGCTGTGCGAGATCGGTGAATACGAGCGGGCGCGCAAGCTGTGCGCCAAGCTGCTCTCCTTTTCCGGCCCACTTGATCTTTACGCAGAGGAGATCGACCCGCACAGCGGCCAGCAACTCGGAAACTTTCCACAGGCCTTCACGCACCTGGCGTTGATCAACGCGGTTATCCACGTGATCAAGCTCGAAGGGCGGCGACATGACCACGAACCCGGAACCTGGGCGGGCTCGATCGGGGACGGGCAGTAGGGCTTGACGCAGACGGCGGCGCCCTGGGTGCCGGAGCACGCCGACATCGACGACCTCAGGAAAGCGGCGGCGAACTGCAAGGGTTGCGAGCTCTGGAAGCCCGCAACCCAGGTTGTCTTCTCGGCCGGCAACCCGCGGGCGCGGCTGGCTCTTGTCGGAGAGCAACCGGGTGACGTCGAGGACCGGCAGGGTATTCCGTTCGTCGGCCCGGCTGGAAAAGTCCTTCAAGATGCCTTGAAAGAGGCCGAGGTGCCGTTTGGCGATGTCTACGTCACCAATGCCGTCAAGCACTTTCGATTCACCGAGCGGGGCAAGAGACGAATTCACGCCACCCCTCAGGTCACCCACATCAAGGCCTGCCTGCCCTGGCTGGAAGCAGAACTAAGAGTTGTCGACCCGTCGTTGATCGTTTGTCTCGGGGCCACGGCCGCCAGGGCGCTACTGGGGAGTTCCTTCCGGGTCACCAAGCAGCGCGGCCAGATCTTGGAGCTTGCCACCCCAGTCGGGATTCGGGCGGTACTCGCGACCGTGCATCCCTCCGCCGTGCTGCGGGCAGCAGGGGAGGAGCGTAGCGAGGCGTTTGCCGGGCTGGTCGCCGATCTGCGCACCGCGAGGGAAGCGGCGGCGTCACAGGAACGCTAAAGTCGCCCGTAGCGATGGCACCGCTCGCGCGGCCCTCGCTCGCTGTGCGGCTCACGATCGAACCAATACGGCGATCACGTCGTCTAAGCGGGTAGGTAGGCGCCTGTCCAGTCACGCCTGCGCCGGCCAGCGACCATGGGGCAGTGATCATGGGGCATGACCATCATGAGGCGACCATAAGGAGAGCCCATGTTCGAAAAGTTCGGGAACCTTCCGCTCCATCCGTTGGTGATCCACGCAGCTGTGGTCGGCATCCCGCTAGCCGCGTTGCTGGCCTTCCTCTTCGCATTCCCCAAGACTCGGTCGTGGGCACGCTGGCCGCTTGCCATCGTCGTCGTGGGTGCTACCGCGGTGACATTCGTTGCGCGGCAGAGCGGCCTGGCACTCGAGGCGGCGTTGGGGATCAAAGCCGGCAATCCAGTCGCCACCTTGATCGCGAAGCATTACCAGCTCGGGAACCAGTTGTTGTACATCATGATCGTTTTCTCTGTGATCGGCCTGCTGAACGTCTTTCTGGTGTCGCGGAACACCTCGGACAGCGAGAGGGGCGAAACCAGCCAGTCAGCGATCGTACGCATCGGATTGCCGATCCTTCTCGTCGTGGTGGCTGCGATCGCGTTGATCTGGGTCGTTCGGGTCGGAGATCTCGGCGCGCATGCCGTGTGGAATCCGACTGCTCCGCCGCTGATCCCGTTCTGACAGGGCCTTCGCAGCGGCCGTTACCAGAAATGTGATTCATGTCACATCCATAACGGGTCGATAACAGTGGCGCTGGGGAAAGCCGACTCCTAGTGTCGGGTTGTCCGGCCCAGAAAGCGGAATTGACCGCATCTGGGGAAGTTGCATCGGGGGTGCCGCTCGGGGGCCACCGCCGATCCACGTCCTCCTTAAGGAGCATTCGTGCGCGCTCAGCGTGTGGCGGCTGCGACTGCGACCGTCGGTCTTGTCTCTCTCTGCTGCGCGGCGAGCATTTCGGCGGGCTCCGCCACAACGTCAGGCTCGATCAGCAGCGTCACGACGGTAGCTGGTTCCGGCGTCAGCCAAGTAACCACCCCGTCGAACCACGGCGGATCGAACGCCACCGGCGACAAGGCCGAGACCGGCCGCACGAGTTTGACCAAGGCCCAGCATGCCCAAACGGCCAGCCTCCGCAAACGCGAGTCGTTCACCGTGAGCGAGCAGCCGAGTTCCCTCGCGTTGCGCGTGGGCACCTTCAATGTCCGCACTGCCCGTGCTGACGATGGCCGGAGTTGGCTACAACGCGCGAGTGACGTGGCCCGTGAGATCGCAAGCCGTAGTCCTGGTGTGCTGGCGATTCAGGAACTCGGCCCGGGACGCGCGGACGGGACCAAGGGAACGACCACGGGTCATCTGCGGCAGACGACCAGCTTGGAGCGCTCGCTGAGAAGCGTCGTCGGCGATAGCCGCTATCAGCTGGTCCGAACGACGCCATACGTCAAGCCGGGCACCAACCACGGCACGCAGGGCACTCGCATCCTCTACAACACCCGGAAGTTCAAGCTATTGAGCAACTGCCCGGAGAAGACTGGGTCGAAGAACTACAACCCCTCGTGCAGTATGAACATGCCGCTTCGGAGTTCTGACAGCGAGTCGCTGCGCCGCAGCGCCGCGTACGCGAAGTTCGCCGACCGCAAGACCGGCAAACGCTTCTGGGTCGTCTCGGTGCATCTCGACGACCGCCACAGCAGCTCGCTCAGCAAGGAAAAGAGCTACAACGCGCTGCGCGGAGCGCAGGCCAGGGCTGTCTATCTCAAGGTCAACGGCCTTCGCAAGTCAGGAGAGAAGGTCATCTACGCCGGCGACTTCAACTCCTGGCAAACCAACCGCGCCGGCGACGCGCCGCGCAAATATCTGCTTGGTCAAGGTTTCTATGACGCCTATGGCGCCGACACCCGAATCAACGATAAATACCCGACGATCAACCACTACAAGACCACGTTGGCAGCCAAGGGCGTACGACTGGATTACGTCATGATCAAAGGCAGCAAGCAGGTGCTGAGGTACGAGAACGTCATGAAGCGCGTCGACTCGAGTCGTCCCTCCGACCACAACCTGGTCGTCGCCGACGTGGTGTTGTAGCCGAGGCGATCACCCATTGCCGAGCGCGGCTGGGCCTTCCTCGCGGCGGATGTCGATGATGTGGCCAGTGAGGTGGGAGAGCAGCACATCCAGTGACTGACGCGCCACCTCTTCAGAGGACAGCAAGGTACCCGGAGGCTCCTCGCCGAAGGCCTTGACGCGCATCGGCGTGCCGGTGCGCTCCGGATTGACGCAGTTGACCCGCACACCCGAGGAGGCCCATTCGTCGGCAAGGGCCTGCGTCAGATTCACAATCGCCGCCTTCGCTGAGGAGTAGAGCGAGTAGCCCGATCGTCCGCGCGTGTAGGAGGACGAGGTGAACAGCAACAGCGAGCCGCACGATGCTGCGAGATGCGGGAAGAACTCCTGGGCGACGAAGATCGGCGCGAGGTAGTTGATGTCCGTGGAGGAGTAGATGGTCTCCTCTGGTGTTTCTGCCAGCTCACCACGTACCAGCACGCCCGCGGTATTGACGACGAAATCGACGCGGCCGGTTTCGTCGAGCACCTCCTGAGCGACCTTGGCGACATCAGCACGCTTCTCGACGTAGGTTCCGGTGGTTGATCGAGAAAAGGTCTTGACGTTCGCCCCGTAGTTGCGGGCGAGCTCGGCGAGGTCGCCGCCGATGCCGTACGAGCCGCCGAAGATGACGACGGTCCGGCCGTCGAGCCGCTTATGGTACTGCTCCTCGGTCAATGGGATAGGCCGGTCGGCCGAGGTCAGCTGGAAGAGCTTGTCGGCGATGTAGACATCGATGGGCTCGGTGACCTTCATATTGCGTTCGTGCCCGGCAACGACCGCGATCGAAACCTCCGGGAGATAGCGAAGCACCACCGTGCAGTCGTCGGTCGCGGTGAAGTTGGGATCCTGCGCCGCGTTCGCGTACGCCGCCCTGATGGTTGAGAGGCGAAACGACTGTGGCGTCTGACCGCGCCGTAGCAGGTGCCTTGGCAGTACGTCGGCGAGGTTGTTCTGCTCGGGCTGGACCTGGATCACCGTATCCGCAGACGCAATCGCGGTGTCAACGGCAACATAGGTCTGCAGCGCTTCAACGTTGGCCGCGATGATCGTCTGCGAGACGAGTGGACGTACCGCATCGTGAAGCAAGACATTGCACTCTTCATCGCCGAGAGCAGCTAGCGCGGCAGCAGTCGTCTCATTGCGAGTCTCTGCACCTTCCAGAATCTGGGTGACCTTGACGTAGTTGCCCTTCTTGACGATGGCACGGACATCGTCGAGATAGCCGGGTGCCATCATGACCACGATCTCGTCGACCAGTGGCGACTGGTGCATCGCGGCGATGGTGTGCTCGATGATCGGCTTGCCGGCAATCTTGATCAGCTGTTTCGGAATGTTCAGGCCCACGCGGGTCCCGGTACCTCCCGCCAAAATCACCGCCACGTTGCGCAATCTGGTCACCGGCTGAACCCTATCGCGCGTTTGAGTGTTGTTGGTTCGTAGCCTCGGATCGCGCGCCGCCGTGCTGAGGAGAAGCGAGGAGACACGCTTTTTCGTCCCCGAGTGACGACGAAGTAGGCGGACTTCCCAGCGCGATCCGCGCGGAGCGAGCGCAGCGAGTGGAGCAATCGGACCTCGGATCGCGCGCCGCCGTGCTGAGGAGAAGCGAGGAGACACGCTTTTTCGTCCCCGAGTGACGACGAAGTGGGCGGCTTCCCGGCGCGATCCGCGCGGAGCGAGCCTGGCGAGCGGAGCAATAAAATTGTGCAATTCTCGATCGCATGCTCAAGGTGAGTGTCGTGGTTCCGGTGTACAACCCGGGCGAGTACTTCGCGCCATGCATCGATTCACTGACGTCCCAGACGCTTTCCCACGATGAGTTCGAGATCATCTGCGTCGACGACGGCTCCACCGACGACACACCGGCGCGTCTCGACGAGCTCGCGGCGACGTACCCACACCTTCGTGTCATCCACCAGCCGAACTCTGGCTGGCCGGGGCAGCCTCGCAATGTTGGTCTGGACGCCGCTCGGGGCGAGTACGTGTTCTTCTGCGACGACGATGACTGGCTGGGGACCGAGGCCCTCGAGCGCTTGTATGACTTTGCGCGCAGTTGCGAGTCCGACATCGTGCTGCCGAAGATGGCTGGCCTGCAGCGCCGAATTCCGCGTGTCATCTTTACCGAGACGGTTCGCAACTGCAGCATTGCCGACTCGGCGATCATGGACAGTCTGACGCCGCACAAGTTGTTCCGCAGGGAATTCCTCAACGATCATGGGATCCGGTTTCCGGAGGGTAAGCGACGACTCGAAGATCATCTGTTTGTGGTGAAGGGCTATCTGCTGGCCACGGTTGTCAGCGTCTACGCCGACTACACCTGCTACTTCCATATTCGGCGCGTCGACCTGGCCAACGCTGGCCTGCGCAAGGTCAACTGGCGGGGCTACTTTAACAACCTGGCAGACGCCATTGAGGTGGCTGTCGCGTACACCGAGCCGGGACCAGTGCGTGACCGGATCTTCCGGCGCTGGCTTCAGGTCGAGATGGTGCAGCGCCTCAGCGGTCGGCGGCTACTGAGATTCCCCGACGACGAGGCAGCCGCGCTGTTCAGCAACGCACACCGCATCGCGTCACGCTATTTCGACGAAGGTGTGATCAAGCTGCTCCAGCCGGTTCCGCAGCGGGTCGCCCGTGCCCTCATCGCCGGCGACCTGGAGGAGGTGCGGCGTATCGCTGAAGAAACAGCACCGTGGGTCGCGTATCCAAGCGTTCTCCAGGTTGGGTGGGTGGGCGGCCGGGTACAGCTCAGCGGGACTGTTCAGCTATCTGATGTCGCTCCGCCTGAGAGCCGGCCTGCTGCCCAAGATTCCGCCGCCGAGGCCGAGCCCGACCTCCTCGAGGAGGCTGAGACGGCTTTTGCAGAGATGCCCGAGGAACCGCTGGCCGAGCTGCGGTTTGCCTCACTTCTCGGTGAGTTCGACCAGGAGGTGCTGTCGTTGGGCATGGCACGTTCGACGCTGCGATTGGATCTGACCGAACGCCGCACGGGTGAGACCTGGGCGGTACCCGTCGCAGTGCATCGCCTTGGGCTAGCCGCCTCGTTCTCGGCAGAGATCGACCCGAATACACTCGCCGCGGGAGCCCGGCTGGCCGATGGTTTGTGGGACCTGAACCTGCACTTCGGGGTCATGGGCCTGGGCATGCGTCGTCGCGCAACGCTGACGCCGGAGCGATGGCCGGGTCCCGTGCTTCCCGAGCCAGTCCCTGCGGGTCCGCCAACAATGGCGGTCTATTTCACTCTGCGGACTTCAGGACTGTGTCTTGACGTTGGCCTGGTGAAACATCGCAAGCTTGCTGCCCAAAAGAAGCCGGCTGCGGTACCACTGAAGAAGCGCTCATTCGTTCGCCGGGTGGTTCGCAAAGTCCGGCGGCTGTCCGCTCGCAGGCCCCGCTAACCCAAGGATCTATGGACGACCAGAAGAGACTCACGGTTCTCGCCCGCCGCGTGACCCGGCGGCTCCCGGTCCCGATCCAGTCGGGGCTGCGGCAGCTGCGACGCTTGGCAACGGGAAGCTCTCAGCAGTCGACGTCGACTCCATTACTCACCGTGGTGGTCGTTGCGACCAACGCTGTGGCCTCCCTGCCTGCGTGTCTGCACAGTCTGCGATCGCAAACGCTGAAGCGGATCGAAGTGCTCGTGGTCGACAACGGCTCGACGGACGGCACCGCGACAGTTGCGGAAGAGGTAGTGGCGCAAGATCCCCGGTTCCATCTGCTGCGCCTTCCGCAGCTCGGTTTGACCGCCTCGCGTAATGCTGGGGCGCGGATAGCACGGGGAAGGTATCTGAGCTTTGTGGATGCCACCGACACCGTACCCGCCACTGCCTATGCCACCTTGATCAACTCGCTACGACACACTGGCTCGGACTTCGCGGCCGGCGGCGTACGCACCGTGTTCCGAGGCAGGAGACATCGCCCGTCATGGACCACCGTGACCCACGACCTGGACAGACCGGCGCTGGCGCTGAGTGACTTTCCCCTCGCCATTCTCGACAGCTGCGCCACCAATCGGGTGTTCCGGACGAGCTTTTGGAACCTCGCTGTGGGCGGTTTCCCCGATGCCCCAGATGGTGAGTCTTTCGCGATTGCCAGCGCCACCCTTCGGGCCAGGACGTTCGACCTGCTGCAGGCGGTCAGCTGCGTGCAGCGAACACGACTCGATGCAGGGCAACTTCTCCCCGAACCCCTGACGGGGAATGAGCTCGACGTCCGCCTCAGCTGGTTATGGGAAACCTGGCGACTGGTCCGCCGCACCGGCGGTGAAACTATCGCGGGCGCTCGGCTGGGCGGGCTGATCGATGGCGATTTCGGTGACTTCGCCGCCGACGCCCATCGGGCCGACGCCGCGTACCGGACCAGCCTGCAGCAGGCGGGACGGGAGTGTCTCACGCTGGCTGACGACACTGTGTGGCCACATGTGCGCGTCGACCGGAAATTGCGCCTCTGGCTCGTCGCAAACGGACGCTGGGCCGATCTTGAGCAACTCGTTCAGCGCGTCCAGCTCTACGGGTCGATGCCCAGAACCGAGGTGCGCGACGGCCGCCTCTACGCCGTGGCCGAGGAATGGCCAGGAGTCGCTGGAGCTCCACCTGAACTCCTGGAACTGGCGGAGAGCCAGACAGCGCTGTCGGGGTGCATCGAACACATCGAGTGGCATGATCAGCGACTCGAGGTTCACGGCTGGGCGTTCATTCGCGGACTCGATCTGATCGCCGAAGAGCTACAGCTGACCGCCTCACTTGTCGAACCAGTGACGGGCTTTTCGCACCCATGCGAGGTGACCCGAAGCGACAGGCCAGCAGCCAATGAGTGGTCGGCTTTTCGCTACCAGGACGTGGCCCCTGGCGGGTTCGTCATCGGCATCGACACTCGGCGCGTCGATCGCAATGCTGGCCGCTGGCAGCTCAGGGTCACGGTTCGCGCAGGTGGCCTCGAACGGATGGGGCCGATCACTGCCGTTGCACCCGGTGGCGTCGGGCACCTGATGTGGGGACGCAACTTCCGGAGTGCCACCGACACCAATCGCGTCGTCCCCAAGCTCGATCCACAGCTCGGCTTTGCGCTCCATGTCCGTCCGGAACGGGTTTGGGCCCAGACCCTCGCCACGGATGGTGCCGGCCGGGCAACGGGCGCGCTGCATCTGGTCGATAAGGGGCTCGGACGACTGGTGTCTGTGATCGCGGCTAGCCCGGCTGGCCGGGTCGCCGGCGAGCTCGGCACAACGAACGCAGACGGCTCACAGCGTTTTCAGCTCGACTTGCCCGTGGGAGTGGGCACCGGCATCAGCTGGGACCTCCGCGCGGTCGACGTCCATGGCCGGGAGCATCGGGTCTCCTGGCCGCGGGAGGCCGAGAACGGCCTCGGGATAGGCGGCGGCTTCGGCGATGCATGCTGGCAGCGATCTATCACGGGTTACTGCAATCTGATGACCGATTGGGCAGTGGCGGAAGCCGAGAACGCGGCTGTGGCCGATGACGAGCTGAGTATTGAGCTCGGACTCATCGGACTCGAGCCCTCCGACTGTACGGATGCGCGTCTGTCGAGCCGCCTCGCCAACGTGGCTGTGCGCCGCGTGGAATCAGTGGAGAACGGCCTACGACTGGTGTTCCCCCTTGTAGCCCCTCGCTGGGGCGCCCCAGAGCTCCCACTCCCAACCGACGACTACCGGATCGTGCTGAGCTCGCGCGCGCGTGTGCGGTGTTCCGACGGCTTCGCCAGTCGCCTGCCAGGCGAAGGCCTGACGGCAAACCACTGCTACCGGCTGACCCGGAACAGTCGCGGTGAGCTGATGATTGGTCTGGCACCGCCGCTGGCGGACAACGAGCGCAGCAGACAGGCCCAGGAAAGGCTGGGCGTGTGGTATCAACGGTCCTCTTTCACTCCCGCCGACTCAGTGCTCTTTCAGAGTTATCGCGGCGAGTTCGCTACGGACAGTCAGATCGCGATCCACACCGAGTTGCGGCTGCGGCGACCCGATCTGGACCTGGTGTGGGCGGTTTCAGATCTATCTGTTGCTGTGCCAGAGGGTGGACGCGCACTGCTGATCGGAAGTCGAGACTGGTACGCCGCCCTCGGCAGCAGCCGATATCTGTGCCGAAACATCGAATTCGAGCGGTACTTCACGAAGCGGCCCTATCAGCGCTACCTGCAGACCTTCCACGGGTATCCCTTCAAGTCGATGGGAATCTCGCTTTGGCGGGTTCAGGGCCGATCGGAATCCGTCATTGATGAGGAATGCGTTCGCCGAAGTGGCACCTGGGACGCCATCGTTGTCCCCGAATCGTTCTGCGTCGATCTGTATCGACGGGAGTACCGATTCACCGGCAATGCGTTGGTCACCGGCTACCCGAGGAATGACGCGCTGGTGACCGCGGATACCGCCTCAGTCCGATCAACTGTGTTGACTCGGCTCGGCATCGACCCCGACCGGATCGTGGTGTTGTACGCCCCGACCTGGCGGGACACCATAGCCACCAGCGCCTGGACGGCGAAGCTCTTCGATGGTCTGGATCTCGAAGACCTCGCCGAGCGGCTCGGCGATCGTTATGCCGTGCTGTTGCGCGGCCACAACTACAACCTTCGCGAGGGACACTCGCCTATCAGCGGGAAGGTCTGGGATGTGTCCGGCTATCCGGAGATCAACGACCTTCTCCTGGCCGCCGACGTTGCGGTGCTTGACTATTCCTCCATTCGTTTCGACTGGCTGATTACCGGCAAGCCGGTGGTCTTCTTCGTGCCGGATCTGGAGGAATATCTGAACTCGCGCACGGTCTTGTTCGGCTTCTCCGAGACTGCACCTGGTCCGCTGCTGGGTACCACGAGGGAGGTGGCTGAAGCATTACTGGACCTGGGATCGGTAATCTCCGAGTACGCTGCCGCCCGGGAATTGTTCAACAAGGAGTTCAACAGGCTTCACGATGGGCGTGCGACGGAACGAGTTATCAATGCGTTTTTCTAGCTCGACGGCAACCAGGCGGGTCGTTGACGTCGTTGTGGACTGTCTCATCGTGTTGTCGGCCTTTGCCGGTGTCCTGCTGGCACTGGTGGGCTCGCCATGGGCGCCGCTGTTCGTCCTGCTCTCGGTCCTCGGAACGGCCGGGCAGTTCGCGCAGACCGGGCTCCAGCGGACTGAGGAGTGGAGTCCACTCGGACGATCGGTGGTAATCAGGGGGACTGCGACATCCGCGGCGGCGGTCTGTCTGGCAGCTTCGACGGCGAGCCTGCAGCAAGCTGTGGGTGCAGCTCTGGGGGCCGCCATCCTCGTGGGCACGCTCGTGATTGAGCCGTTCGTCGCCCGAGCCGCCCGATTCAAGGTGCCCGTCGCAACGCGGCTGCCGAACCTGCCGACCCGTCGTCCGTTGCGCGATCTTGGTGCGGTCTCGGTGGCTGCGAGCGCGGTGGCAACAATCATCGGTCTGTTGCTTGCTGCTCTCGGGGCATCGGCGTGGTGGTGGGTGGTCGTCAGCCTGCTCGCTGTTGCGCCGGTAGCGGTTCAGGCCGTGGACGGCCGCGCCAAGGTCGTTCTCGCCCGACGATTGCGAAGGCTCGTGCCACGAGCGGTCGCCGCGTACGCGCCGGACTTCGTGGTCTACACCTCGCGGCCCGACGACGCGTCGTACCAGGTCATGATGTGGCTGCCGTACCTGCAGCGGGCCGGCCTGCGTTTCATCATCGTCGCGCGAAACGCTGTCCCTGCGGCAGCGTTCGCCGAGCTGACCGATGTGCCCGTGGTCGAAGCCCGGGGAATTGCTGATCTTGATGCGCTGGTTGTTCCCTCGCTGAAAGCCGCCTTCTACGTCAACGCATCCTCCGGCAACGGTGCACTGGTTCGCTTCCAGCACCTCACCCACATTTATCTGGGGCACGGCGACTCCGACAAGCCGCCGTCGTACAACCCGACGCATGCGATGTACGACCAGATTTTCGCCGCAGGCCCGGCCGCCACCCGCCGCTACGCCGCTCATGGCGTACGCATTCCGGCGGAGAAGTTCACTATCGTCGGCAGGCCCCAGGTCGAGAACGTCAAGCAGAGCACCACACCCATCGCTGACACCCCGGAGCCGACGGTGCTGTATGCGCCGACGTGGCGTGGCCACGTCGAAGAGACCATGCTGTACTCCCTGCCCGCGGGTGAGCAGATTGTCTCGGCACTGCTGGCGCGCGGGGCGAAAGTGATCTTCCGGCCGCACCCGTTCAGTTACGACTTTCCTGACGACGCGGCGGTCATCGCGCGGATCAACTCCCTGCTGGAGGCTGACCGCCGCAAGACCGGACGGCCGCATCTGTGGGGCGCCGCGGCCGAACGCGATCGCAGCATCCTGGATTGCATCAATGACTCCGATGCCATGGTTTCCGACGTCTCGAGCGTGGTGTCGGACTACCTGTTCTCCGGCAAGCCATTTGCCATGATCGCCGTACCGGCCGCGCCTGACGCATTCGTTGTGGAGTATCCGGTGGCGCGCGCGTCCTACGTTGTCCGCGCCGATCTGGCGGATCTGGATGCGCAGCTGGAGAAGATGCTTGGCGCCGATCCGCTGGCTGGTGAGCGGGCTGACATTCGCGCCGACTACCTGGGTGACTTTCCGTCCGACAACTATGCATCGGCGTTTGTCGATGCGGTGCATCATGTTTCCCGCAAGTCCATGGAGGACATGGAAGACGATCAATCAGAGGACGCCGGCGGCGAGCTGGGCGGGCGCGAAGAGGATGAGAGGCCGTCGGCCGACGAAGACGGTGGCGCGCTACCTGGCCGGAGCTGGTCGAAGTATGCCCAGCTGATGGCACGGATGGGCCTCGATCTCGCCGGCACCGCGATTGCACTCCTGGCTTTGGCCGTGGCCCTTGCTGGCGGGCCGATCTGGCTGACCACACTGTTGGCCGCTTTGTCGTTGTGGGCGGCGTTTCAGTCAGTGTCCGGCACCGTCTTGGCACCGAGCCGGTGGTCCCGGCTGCTGACCGAGGGCGATGCCACCCGTAGCGTCTTGGTCGTGGCGCTTGCGGTGACCGCGGACAATTCCGATCAGCTGTCCTGGCAGGTCGCCATAGCATGCGCGCTGTTGCTCGTGGCGATTGTTGTCGAGCGCAGGATTCGAGCCGCCTGGGGGAACGGGCTTGTCGGCCAGAATCTGCCTGGGGCGTTTCGCGAGATCGCTGATCTCGTTCCGCGGGGACTATTGCCCATCCTGGTTGGCTTAATGATCATCATCGGCTTCCTGCTGATCTTGGTGGATGCTCCTTCGTTGATCTTGCTGACCCTGGCATGCCTGGTCTTCGTCGCCGCGCTGGAGGTCACAGTTCGTGCCGTTCGGCGGGAGAACGAAAACGAGCAGGCCGAACTTCGGTTGCGACCTGCGCTCGAGGCGTACCGTCCGGAATTCGTCGTGTACTTTGCTTCGACGGTGGGAGCCAACTATCAGGTGGGCATGTGGTTGCCCTACTTCGTCCGGATCGGCCGCCCGTTCGTCATCGTTACCCGGACGGCGCCCATGCTGGCCCAGATCGCCAGCCTTTGCGAAGAGCAGGGTGTCAGGGTGCCACTCATCTATCGGAAGACGTTGCGCAGTATCGAGGAGATCATTGTCGGCTCAATGACTGCTGCGTTCTATGTCAACAACGCCGCTCGCAATACTCATCTTGTCGAGCGACGTGAACTGACCCACATCTGGCTCAACCACGGGGACTCCGAGAAGCCGGCATGTTTCAATCCCGTGCACGCCATCTACGATGTGATCTTTGCTGCCGGCCAGGCCGGCGTTGATCGGTACGCCCGTCATGGCGTGAGTATCCCGGCCGAGAAGTTCAAGATCGTCGGCCGGCCCCAGGTGGAATTGATCATGCCGGCTCGCACATCCATCGGCACCATCGCGAAGCCGACAGTGCTGTACGCCCCGACCTGGCAGGGGCCATTTGCCGACAGCCGGGTCTACTCACTGCCCGTGGGCCGTCAGATCGTCGAGCAGCTCCTGGCCCATGGCGCCAGGGTGATCTTCCGAGCACATCCGTTCAACTACCGCTATCCAGATGCCGAGAAGATGATCTCCGAGATTGGCGCCGTTCTGGATGATGATCGCGAAGTCAGCGGCCGTGAGCATCTGTGGGGACCTGCGGCAGAGCAGCAGATGAGCGTGGAAGACTGCTTCAATGCATCGGATGCCATGGTGAGCGACGTGTCCGCTGTGGTGTCGGACTATCTGCATTCGGGCAAGCCCTTTGCGATGGTATCGGTGGGGCGTACGCCGGAGCAGCTGTTGATCGATGCGCCCGCCGCGAGGGCCGCATACGTTATACGGGACGATCTGTCGAACCTCGCGGATGCCTGTGACGACCTGCTGGGAGCTGATCCGCTTGCCCAGGTTCGACAGGAGACGAAGATCTATTACCTCGGCGATTTCGCAGACGAGAACTATGCTGACGGGTTCCTGCTCGCCGCACGCGATGTGATCGACGCCGGCCGGCGTGCTCCGGCTGCTCTGGCCTGAGTCTGGCCCGAATGGTGGTGTGTTGAGCGGAATCGCTGGCATCGGCAATACCCCGGTGGTTCAGCTGGATCGGCTGACCGGCGAGGACGATGCCGAAGTATGGGTGAAGCTCGAGGCGGCGAACCCCACGGGCTCGTACAAGGACCGAATGGCGCTGGCGATGATCGAAGGTGCAGAGCGTGATGGGCGCCTCCGGCCGGGTCAGCCCGTCGTCGAATACAGCGGAGGCAGCACCGGTTCATCGCTCGCTTTCGTTTGCGCGGTGAAGGGCTACCCGCTGCTCATCGTGTCGTCTGACGCCTTCGCGACCGAGAAGATCCGGACGATGCAGGCATTCGGTGCTGAGGTCGAGTTGATCCCCAGTCCGGAAGGGATCACTCCGCAGCTCATTCCGGCCATGGTGCGGCGCGCTCGGGAGATCGCCACAGAAACTGGGGCCTTTTGGACAGACCAGTTCAACAACACCGACATGCTGGACGGCTATCGGCATCTCGGCGCAGAGCTGCTGGATCAACTCGCGGGTACTCCGGCCATAGCTGCATTCTGCAGCTACGTCGGTACCGCCGGGTGCTTCCTCGGTACTACTCGCATGCTCGCTGCCAAGCTTCCGGGGCTCCATCGCGTGGTGGTCGAGCCGGCGGAATCCGCCGTACTGTCTGGCAATGTGGCTGGCACCCACCGCATCGAGGGCGGCGGTATCGGAGCATGGCCGCCGCTCCTTCGTGCCGAGGATTTCGACGAGGTCATGGCCGTAGCCGAGGCAGACGCTTTCGCCATGGCTCGCCGCGCTGCCTTGGCAGACGCCATCTTCTCCGGCCCATCGACCGGCGCCAACCTCGCAGCCGCGCTCCAGATCGCTCGGCGCCTCGGCGCAGGCCATCGTGTTGTCACCGTCCAAGTGGACAGCGGCCTGAAGTACCTCAACGGACCGCTCTACCGATAACGCCAACGTCGTACTCAGACACCCGTCGAGGTCAGCTCAGGCCGAGCTGATTGTTGAGCCTCACGGTCAACTCTGAGATATCAGGCAGCAGCGCGCCATCGACAGCAGTGATCGGAACCGCACCGCTGAGGCTGCTGGTCCAAAATGCACCGCGTGACTGGAGGAAATCCTGCACCGCGAGACGTCGGATCCGTACCGGCGTTCCCTGGTCGTCGAGCAGGTCCAGCACTTCCCGCCGTGTCACGCCGGGAAGCACCTGCTCGTCCAGCGGCGGCGTACACCAGAAGCCGTGCCGATCTTGTATGAAGAGGTTCCCACGACTGGTCTCGGCAATGTCCTGCCGCCGCGCTCGCGACGTGAAGTACGGCAGGTCTGGAGTCGTCGCCGACTCAGCTTCATCGAGCGCCGCGCGCTCGATCCACTTGTGCCGCCAGGAGCGGTCGGGTCGCCATTGGTGCCGCAGGGTTGAGCCTGCCGGTCTTGGGCCGAGCGGACGAGCCTGGAGACTAAGGTCAAGGATGGCCTCGCTGGGTCGGGCGAGAATGCGAATCGCGACGCGGGGCCGGTCCGCGTGCAGCCTGGCCAGCTCGTACGCCGCGCCGGCAAGGTC
>Ga0114129_10003737_pt1 | contig 21460 bp, 17 predicted proteins | sample RhiMetdeltSRZDD1_FD_80071 | JGI IMG/M metagenome (GOLD analysis project Ga0114129, IMG submission 80071) | Populus rhizosphere microbial communities from Tennessee, USA - Rhizosphere MetaG P. deltoides SRZDD1 (version 2) (version 2) | ecosystem: Host-associated > Plants > Roots > Rhizosphere >... | reverse complement strand
CGTGATCTTCACGGGCACGCCCAAGGTGGACCGCTGCATCACCTGCCATCTCGGCATCGACAGGAAGGGCTTCGAGGACGCGCCCCAGCCCTTCACCACGCACCCGAACGTGGAACTGTACGTGCAGGGCTCTCATGCGATGGATCGCATCGGCTGCACGGTCTGCCATCAGGGCCGCGGCCGCGCCACCGGCTTCGTCAACGCGGTGCACACGCCGCACGACAAGGAACAAGAGACAGCGTGGGGCAAATACTCCAAGACTAAGGAGTACGAGCGCATCCATCACTGGGACCTGCCGATGCTGGCCAAGGGCCACACGGAGTCGCAGTGCGTGAAGTGCCATCAGGGCGTCGTCGAGGTGCCGAAGGCCACCCGCCTCAACATGGGCAAGCAGCTCGTCGAGAAGTTCGGCTGCTACGGCTGCCACAAGATCAAGGGCTGGGAGAACCTGCGCAAGGCGGGCCCGGACCTGACGAAGGTCACCTCGAAGACGACGGAGGACTGGATCTACCGCTGGATCAAGGAGCCCAAGGGCTTCCGCCCGACTCGCATGCCGCAGGTCTGGGGAGTCCGGTCGCTCGAGCACGAGCCCGAGGAGCTGAAGCAGCGCTCGCAGGCGCGCGACGACGCCGAGGCGAACGCGGTGGCCGCGTTCCTCGTCAAGAGCGCGGAAACGATCCAGTACCCGGCGCCGCCGGCCGGTGATCTCACCGCCGGCCGCAAGGCATTCGAGACCGTCGGCTGCCTCGGCTGCCATCGCATCGGCAACGACAACCGCGGCATGGAGATCGTCAAGACCGGGGACAGGTCGGTGCCGATTCCCGCGGCGTCGTTCCGCACGCACGGGCCCAACCTCGACGGCACCGGCACCAAGCTGAATGCCGGCTGGGTGTACGCCTGGATCAAGAACCCGAAGGGCTACTGGCACGAGACGCGGATGCCGAACCTGCGGCTCTCCGACAAGGAAGCCGCCGACGTCACCAGCTACCTGATGAGCTTGAAGAACGACGAGTTCATGGCCCGACCGCGGCCGGCCATGAACGCGCAGGTGCGCGACGAGATCATCCTCGAGTACCTGACGAACACGCTTCCGGTGGCGCCGGCGCAGGCGAAGCTCAAGGAGATGGACGACGCCCAGAAGACGATGTTCCTGGGCGAGAAGACGATCGCGCGCCAGGGCTGCTTCGGCTGCCACAACATCAAGGGGTTCGAGAAGACCTCCCCCATCGGCGTCGAGCTGACGGAAGAGGGATCGAAGCTGGTCGAGCGCCTCGACTTCGGATTCCAGCACGGCAAGATCCCGCACACGCTCCCGGCCTGGGTCCACCTCAAGCTCATGGACCCGCGGATCTACGACGAGGGCAAACACCAGACGAAGCGGCCCGAAGAGTGGCTGCGCATGCCGAAGTTCCACATGAGCGACGAGGAGGCGGATGCCGTCGTCACCGCCGTGCTCTCGTTCACCAAGGAGCAGGTGCCGGCAGCCGCGCAGAAGCAGGTCTCCGCCGACGAGCGCTACGTCGAAGACGGTCGCCGGCTGGTGCGTGAGTTCAACTGCCAGGGCTGCCACCAGATCGGCGAGCGGGGCGGCGCCATCAAGGCCGTCATCACCGACAACCTCGTGAGGGCGGGCGGCGACGACATGCAAGCGGGCGCGCTCTCGCCGCCGATGCTCTACAACGACAAGTCGAAGATCGGCGAAGGCGCGCGCGTGCACACGGACTGGCTGCACGGCTTCCTCGGTGACCCGTCGAAGAAGATCCGCCCGTGGCTCGACATCCGCATGCCGACGTTCGAGTTCACGGAAGAGCAGTTGAACGCGATCACCCGCTACTTCGCCGCCCAGGACAAGGTCGCCTATCCCTACGAGCCGGCGCCGGCCCACGACCCGGCGCTCGTCGCGGCCGGACAGCAGCTCTTCACCAAGTGGCAGTGCGTGAAGTGCCACGTGGTGGCGGGCAAGCTGCCCGAGGGCCAGGAGCCCGCGAACATGGCGCCGGACCTCGCCAACGTGCCCAACCGCCTGCGTGCGGACTGGCTGGCGCAGTGGCTGGCCAAACCCTCGGCCATCATCCCCGGTACCCGAATGCCGTCCAACTTCCCGGCGGACCCGAAGCAGAACGCCTTCCCCGAGTTCTTCGGCGGCGATCAGAAAAAGCAGATCGAAGCCGTCCGCGCCTACCTGCTGACCCTCGGCGGCGGGAAGAGCCGGGCGGGCAGCGGACCGATCGCCAGCCGATAAGTCACCCGCCCGGACCCGTAGCCGGCGTTCTCTTCATCTATGATGGGGCCGGCTGAGGTTCATTTTTGAGTCAGGATCAGAACACGCATCGCGGCGGCTATATCCTCATCGTGGGTCGTCCCGGACCAGACCGGGCGGCCACCGAGGAGGCGCTGCTCGCCTCCGGTCTCGAGGCGGCCGCCGCCTCCGAAGGCGACGTGCTCGTCGCCAACGACCTTATGCCGCCGATCCTCGTGGTGGTCGACGACGCCTCCAGCAAGGAGGAGCGCCTCGCCACCCTCCGGCGGCTGCAGGCTCATCCCGCGCTGCAGGGCGTGCCCATCCTCGTCCTGGCCTATGACGCCGACATCGACAGCTACTCCACCGCCATCACCAAGGGCGCGGCCGCGTACCTGGTGAAGCCCGCGTCGACCGAACAGCTCATCGACCACGCCCGCAAGCTGAGCGGCTGGGCGGCCACGAACCACAACACGGAGAAGCGCCGCCGCATCCGCCGTCCCTTGATCATGCGCGTCGACGTCGATGTGCGCTCGCGGAAGATCAAGGTCACCGGCCACCTCATGGACGTGAGCGGCGGCGGCTGCCGCCTGGAGCTCGCCGAGGCGGTCGCCACCGGCGAATCGATCCGCGTCATCCTCCACGGCTACGACGCGTCGACATACGTCGCCCTCGGTGCCGAAGTCCGCTGGCACAAGGAAGTCTCGCCAGGCGTGCACCTCATCGGCGCGCGCTTCACCGGCACCACCGCCCTGCTCGCCGGCAAGCTGCTGGGCTTCGTCTCCAGCGGCTTGACGTAGTTTCGGTTCCGGTCGTCGCCGTGCTCTTTCGGGGCGGGGTCAGGTTTGTCCTCTTCACGGCTCGCCACGAGGGCGACGCCTTTGGCACGCAGGCAGCGTACGGCGCCGCACTGGCGCACGCGGCCGTTCACCTCGAGCCAGTGGCGGGTGTCGCCCTTGTCCGTGGGGTCGAGGCTGAAGCCGTTCCCTTTTGGCTGGCGCCCGACGACCCAGATCGCGCTGCTGCCGTCGGCGAGCACCCAGGCGCCGGGCGACGGCGCGGGCTCGTTCAGGCCACCGCAAAGGCCGGCGCCGCAGAAGCGCCCGACGGCCGTGATCGTCTCCTTGCCCGCGGAGTCGAGGATGTCGCCGAGCCGGTCGGGGACCTTTGGTTTGTCGAAGGGTGTGATGTCACTGCCCGACCAGGCCGTAATGGATATCGTCGGCCAGCTGGAACGCCCCGCTCTGTCGAGGTTGGGTTTTGCCGGCAGCTCGGGATCATCGCAGAGGCTCTGCGGAACGCCTTGGCGGCCGCGGAAGCGGCAAACGCCCTGATCCAGCTCCAGCTGCCGCACGTAGCCTGACACTTCCACACGGCGGCCAAGCAGGCGACGCAGCGCGTACCCCAGTTCGGGCATCGGGATAGCGACCACACGCGCGGCGCCGTCGCGGAGGACGAAGTAGCCGGGATCTCCCACTTCGAGGAGGTCGAGGGTCCCGCGCGTCCGGACGGCCTGACGTGTGCGCAGCCCCGCGCTCACTTCGCCCAGGGGCACCGGCAGAGGCTCCATGTAGACGTCCTGCACGTTGACTCGACCCGAGGAGCCGACCTGCGAGGGTGGCGCGATAGGCTCCGTGACCGCGATAAGGACGAGGCCGGCCACCGCCGCGCATCTCATCACTCGATTCTAAGGTCGCCAGCGATCGAAGGGGCGTCCCCCGAAACCGTCTTTCGCAAGCGCTTGCCGCGGCCGACAGTTCGAACGGGCGACGGGTCCCTGAACCGGTCGGCCACTTTTTCCCGGCGCAAAGCGCTCGACTGTCAATTGCGTGTTGCCAACGACTTTAATTGTTGAAAGCCCGCCGTCCCGGTGGTAATTCTTAGGCTGCTTCTGTCGAGCCCCACGACGACGACCGCGCCGCGATAACACACACAGGGGACTGTCGACGAACCTGAACCTCCTCCTGCCGATTTGGGAGTGGCCATGTCGCGTCGACGTGCGAACGAAAAACCGAAACATCGCGTCCCTCCCGCCGCCCCGGGTCGGCCGGGCGCGTGGTCCCGCATGGCGGGGCCGCTCGCGCTCGCGGTGCTCTTCGTCGTGCTCGTCGCCTGGAGCTGGCGCCGCTGGGGCGACGTCGTCATCGACTTCGGCCACGAGCTCTACATCCCGTGGCAGCTCGCGGAGGGCCGCGTCCTCTATCGCGACATCGCGTACTTCATGGGGCCGCTCTCTCAATACTTCAACGCCGCTCTGTTCGCCGTCTTCGGGGTGTCGCTCACCACTCTGATCGTGGCGAACCTCGCCATCCTCGCCGGCATCACCGCCGCGATCTACGCCCTCTTCGCGCGCGCGCTGGGCCGCGCGGCGGGAACGCTCGTGGCCGCCGTCTTCCTCTGCGTCTTCGCCTTCGGCCACTACAATCGCACCGGCAACTACAACTACGTGACGCCGTATCTCCACGAGCAGACACACGGTGTCGCCCTGGCCGTCCTGGTCGTCCTCCTCCTCGCACGGGCATCACGCCGACGGTCGACCGCCTCTACGGCGGCGGCGGGCCTTGCCTTGGGACTCGCCTTTCTCACCAAGGCCGAGGCCTTCGTTCCCGCCCTCGCCTGCGCGGCGGTGGCCGCGCTCCTCTCGTACGCGCGCCAGAGACCGCCGTGGAAACGTGCGGCGGGGATCGGCGGCATCTTCGTCGCCTCGGCGCTCGTCCCCGTTCTCACCGCGCTCGCCTTCCTGGCCGTCCAGATGCCCACGGCCGACGCCCTGCGGGGCCTGGCCGGGAACTGGATCTACCTATTCGATCGCACGCTCGTGCTGACTGACGCCTACTACGCGAGCGCGATCGGCCTCTCCGAGCCGATGGGACGGCTGCGCGAGATCCTCGGCGCCACCGCGTGCCTGCTGGCCTTCGTCCTCGTGGCGCTGGCCCTCGAGCGTGGGTTGCGCGGCCGCGGCCGCGGCGCATGTGTGGCGGCGGGGGTCATCGTGGGCGTCGCCCTGGCCGTCACCACCGACTACATGACCTGGAGCCGGAGCGCGCGCGTGTTGCCGCTCGTCTGCCTTGGTGCCGCCGGTCTCTTCGTGTGGCGCGCGTGGCGAGGCGGTGCGGAGGAGCCCTTCCAAGGCGACGTCCTGCTCGCCTTGTGGTCGGTCCTGTCCTTCGTGTCCCTCGGCAAGATGATCCTGCGGGCGCGCATCGAGCACTACGGCTTCGCCCTCGCCATGCCGGGTGTGCTGCTGGTGGTCGCGCTCATGGTCTTCGTGGTCCCGCGCTGGCTGCGGGCACGCGGCGACATCGGCGAGGCATGGCAGGCGGCGGCGGTGGCCGCGCTCGTGGTCGGCGCCGGCTGGATGCTGCGCGTCTCCGACCTTCACTACCGCATCAAGACCGTGCCCGTCGGGTCCGGCGGCGACCTCCTCCATGCGATGCCTCCGCGCATCCATCCCGATGGCGCGCACTTCGCCGCCGCCCTCGAGACACTGCAGAGCGCGATGCGGCCGGACGACACCCTCGCCGTCTTCCCTGACGGCGCCCTCCTCAACTACCTGCTGCGACGTCCGAACCCGACGCCGTACACATTGATGACGCCGTGGGAGATGAGGGCGTTCGGCGGTGAAGAGGCCGTGTTCGCACGCATGGCCGCCGACCTGCCCGACTACTTCGTCCTCGCGAACGTCGACATGAGCGAGTACGGCCCCAAGTATTTCGGCTTCGACGCGCAGTACGGGCTCCGGACGCGGCTGTGGCTCGAGCAGAACTACGAGCTGCTGGCGGACATCGGCGAGAAGGACGAGACGGAGAGGGCGTGGCTGCGTATCTACCGGCGCCCGGAAGGCCGCCTCGCCGGGCGGCTGCCGGAAGCGGGGTTCTAGACGGTCACGGCCTCCGCGCGCGCTCGCTGCTGCCGAGCAGCGCGCTCTTGCCGTGCTGCGCCTGCTGGCGATGGTCGGGCCCCTGGATCGGGATCACCACGCACATCTCCATCAGGCGGGAACGCAGGCGCAAGCCGATGCGATCGACGAGGTACTCCTTGCGGCGATGATCGTTGTCACGGCTGGCCGCCGTCTTCGCATCGACGTCCTGGAAGTTCGTGGTGATGATCGAGGCGCGCTGGGCGAGGTAGCGGCTGTTCAGGATGAAGAAGAGCGTGTCGTTCATCCAGTCCGTCATCCGCCACGCGCCGAGGTCGTCGAGCACGAGCAGGTCGGTCTCGATGACGGGCTCCAGCACCTGCAGCTCGGTGGTCTTGGTCTCGGCGTTGTAGGAGTTCTTGATCTCCCGGATCAGCTCATGGAAGTCCCAGAACTGGCCGCGCACACCCTTGCGCACCGCGAGCTCCTGCAGCACCGCCACCGACAGATGAGTCTTGCCCACGCCGTTGTCCCCGGTGAACAACAAGCCGAGCCCCTGATCAGCCTCGTTCGTGTACGGATAGCCGGCGCAGTAAGACAGCGTCTTCTCGAGGGCGGCGCGCAGGGGCGGGTGACCGGCGTCGAAGCGCTCGAAGGTGCAGTGCCGATACCGCGGCGGGATGCGGCACGCGGCCAGGGCACCCTCGGGGGTGTTGGCGACGGCGCCGGCCTGGCGGCAGGTGCACGGCCGGGCGAAATCACGGCCACCGTCCTGGACGATCTCGAACCCGGTGCCGCCGCAGACCTCGCAAACCATCGGAATACTCTACTGCGAAAGCGACCGACCATAGCCGCGGGCGAGCCACCGCGAGGGTGGCGGCTGAAATCGAAACACCGCTCCAGGGCGCGCGCTGGCAAATCTTCCTCTTGAAGTCGGCGCGCACGGAACGTCCCCGTGAGGGCGACCTCGCGCGCTCTGGGATGGTTTCGATTTCAGTTCAAGTGCCCGCGCAGGCTCTGGGCGCGGCGGCTGCGGCGGAGCTTCTCCTTCGCCTTCGCCTCGATCTGCCGGATGCGCTCGCGCGACAGGCCCAGCGCCTCCCCGATCTCCTGCAGCGTCCGTGGCTCCTCGCCGTCGAGGCCGAAGCGCATGCGGATGACCTCGCGCTCCTTCTCCTCGAGCTCGCCGACGAGGACGGCGATCTGCTCGTTGAACGACGAGCGGATGAGCTCGATCTCGGCGGAGGGGATCGTGTCCTGCTCCAGGGTGTCACCGAACTCGGTGGTGCCGTCGCCGATCGCGGACGAAAGCGAGACGTCGTCGCCCGTCGCCATCAGCAGCGTCTGGACCTCTTTGATCGACATCGACGCGCGCTCCGCCACTTCCTCGGGCGTCGGCGGCCGCTCGAGCTCGGAGGCGAGCAGGTCGCGCACGCCTTCGATGCGCGAGACCTGGCCCGACATCTTCTGCGGGAGGCGGAAGACCCGCGAGTGCTCGGAGAGCGCGTGGAAGATGGCCTGGCGCACCCACCACACCGCGTACGAGATGAACTTGACGTTGCGCTCGGGGTCGAACCGCTTGGCCGCCTCGATGAGCCCGAGGCTCCCTTCGTGGATCAGGTCGAGGAACGACAACCCGAGGCCGCGATAGCGTTTGGCATACGAGACCACGAACCGCAGGTTCGCTTCGACCAGGCGTTTGAGCGCCTCTTCGTCGCCCTTCTGGATGAGCCGCCCAAGGACTTTCTCGTCGTCGGCGTGGAGCGGCTGGTACTTCGAGATCTCGCGGATGTACGCGTTCAAGCTGTCGCCGGTCACGGCGCGCGCGCGTGTCTCAGTCTCCTTTTTCTCGTCGCTTCCGGAACCGGAGCGCTTTGGAGGGGTCTTGTCAGCCATGCGGAGGAGACGCGCTGGAGGATTATAGACGATGCGACCTATCCCTCGTTCGAGGAGCGAACGATGTGGGTGGTGGGCAATTTGACCAGCGCCTGCTCGTAGCGCTCCTGCCAGCCTTGGTGGTTGGTCTGCATCAGTTCCTCCCTTACCCACTTCATGAACTCGTTCGTCTCCGTCTGCATTTGCTCCATCTTCCGCCGCATGTTCAGGATGATCTCCACGCCGGCGAGGTTGACGCCGAGGTCGCGGGTCAGGTTCAGGATGACTTCGAGCTGGCGCACGTCCTCCTCGGAGTAGAGTCGCGTGTTCCCCTCCGTGCGCGACGGCTTGAGCAGGCCCTCGCGCTCATACAGGCGCAGTGTTTGCGGGTGGATCCCGTAGTTCTTGGCCACCACGCTGATCATGTAGTACTTGCCCTTGCCGGCGGCGCTCTGGCCCTCGCTCATGCGCTCGCCCTTCGGCCGCGTCCGGCGCACCGGGGCCGGCTCAGGATTTCGTGCCATGCGCCATCTCCTTGCGGGGGTCGGCCGGGTAGAGCCGGCCCAGCTCCTCGAGCAGCGCGCGGCCGCGCTGATCGGTGACGGTGGGAATGACGACGCGCACGTCGACGAACAGATCGCCACGGCCCTTGCCGCCGAGGCGGGGCGCACCGCGCTTGCGCAGGCGGAAGCGTTGGCCCGTCTGCGTGCCGGCGGGGATCTCGATCGTCACCGCGCCGTCCGGCGTCGGGACCTCGACGTGGGCGCCGCCCCCCGCCTCCAGGACGGTGACGGGCACCGTGCAGTGCAGGTCATCACCCTCGCGGCGGTAGAACGGATGCGGCTCCACCTCGATGAGGAGGGTGAGATCGCCCGGGGGGCCCGAGGTGCGTCCGGCATTGCCGAGGCCCGGCAGCCGCACGTGCGTACCGTTGCCCGCCCCCGCGGGGATGTCCACATCGAGCCATTCGCTCTGGATGAGGCGGCCCTCGCCGGCGCATCGGGGACAGGGGCGCTCAGTGGTCGCCCCGCGGCCGCCGCAATCGCGGCAGCTCCGCGAGAACACCATGTGGCCGCGCCGCGCCTTCAACTGGCCGGCCCCGCCGCAGCGCGCACACGGCAGCGGAGGGGACAGGCTGACCAGCCCGCCGCCGTCACAGGTGGGACAACGATCGTGCCGCACCACGTGCACGCGGCGCCTGGCGCCGTGCATCGATTCCTCGAAGGTGATGCGGGCGACCTGCTCCAGATCTTCGCCGCGGACGGAGGCGGGGCGCACGCCCGGCGACGTCACGCTGTCGAAGATGTCGCGGAAGTTGGCCGGCGGCTGCCGCTCGGCGGCGGAGAAGTCGAACCCTTCGAAGACGACCTCGGTGACTGTCGCGCTCACGACGTGGGCGGGCGCGTCGCCGCGATCGTAGGCCGCACGCCGCTCCGGATCGGAAAGCACCTCGAACGCGGAGGTGACGGCGGCGTAGCGGCCGGCGGCGGTGGGATCGCCGGGGTTCAGCGCGGGATGGACCTGGCGTGACATCTTCTGGAAGGCCCGCCGTATTTCGGCGAGGCTTGCCGCGGGTCGCACGCCCAGAAGGTCGTAGAGATCCATCCCGCCCGCCTTATTGACCCTTGTCGACGACCTCGGCGTCGACAACGGTGCCCTCGGCCGGACCGCTGCTACTGGCGCCACTCCCGCCGCCGGGGGTGGGCCCGCCCGGAGGAGGCGTGCCGGCCGCCGCCGCCTGCTGGTACAGCTCCTCGGCCAGCTTGTGCGACGCCGTGGTCAGGCCGCGCGCCGCCGCCTCGAGCCGGTCCTTGCCGCCCGCCTCCAGTGCCTGCTTGGCTTCGGCCAGGGCCGTCTCGGCCGCGTCCCGCGCGGGCGCCGACACCTTGTCCTTGCTCTCGTCGAGCGTCTTCTGCGTCGAGTAGACGAGGCCGTCGAGCCGGTTGCGGACCTCGATCTCCTCCTGGCGCTGCTTGTCCTCGTCGGCATGCGACTGGGCGTCCTTCACCATCTTCTCGACTTCGTCCTTGGCGAGGCCGGAGGAGGCGGTGATGGTGATGGCCTGCGAGCGGCCGGTGGCGCGGTCCTTGGCGGAGACGTTCACGATGCCGTTGGCGTCGATGTCGAAGGCGACCTCGATCTGCGGGACGCCGCGCGGGGCGGACGGGATGCCGGTGAGCTGGAACTTGCCGAGGGTGCGGTTGTCCTTCGCCATCCCGCGCTCGCCCTGCAGCACGTGGACCTCGACGCTCGTCTGCGAATCCGACGCCGTCGAGAACGTCTCGCTCTTCTTCGTGGGGATGGTGGTGTTGCGCTCGATGAGGCGCGTGAACACGCCGCCCAGCGTCTCGATGCCGAGCGACAGCGGGGTCACGTCGAGGAGCAGCAGGTCCTTCACGTCCCCGGAGAGGACGCCGGCCTGGACGGCGGCGCCAATGGCGACGACCTCGTCGGGGTTGACGCCCTTGTGCGGCTCCTTGCCGAAGAAATCCTTGACGAGCTGCTGCACTTTCGGGATGCGCGTGCTGCCCCCGACGAGGACGACCTCGTCGATCTGGCCCGGCTCCACTCCGGCATCGGCCAGGCACTGCTTCACCGGCCCCATCGTGCGCTCGAGGATGTCGCCCACGAGCTGCTCGAACTTCGAGCGGGTGAGCTTCAAGGCGAGGTGCTTCGGGCCGGAGGCGTCGGCGGTGACGAAGGGCAGGTTGATCTCGGACTCGAGTGTCGTCGACAGCTCCTGCTTGGTCTTCTCCGCTGCTTCCTTCAGGCGCTGCAGGGCCATCTTGTCTTTCGAGAGGTCGATGCCCTGCTCCTTCTTGAACTCGGTGATGATCCACTCGATGATCCGCTGGTCGAGGTTGTCACCGCCCAGGTGGGTGTCGCCGTTCGTGGCCTTGACCTCGACCACTCCCTCGCCGACCTCCAGCACCGAGATGTCGAAGGTGCCGCCGCCGAAGTCGTAGACGGCGATCGTCTCGTCTTTCTTCTTGTCGAGGCCGTAGGCGAGCGCCGCCGCCGTCGGCTCGTTGACGATGCGCGCGACCTCGAGGCCGGCGATCTTGCCCGCGTCCTTGGTCGCCTGGCGCTGGGCGTCGTTGAAGTAGGCGGGTACGGTGATGACGGCCTTGTCGACCTTCTCGCCGAGGTACTGCTCGGCGGCGTCCTTCATCTTCTGGAGGATCATCGCGGAGATCTCGGGCGGCGCCATGAGCTGGCCACCCTCGACGTCGACGCGGGCATCCCCGTTCGGGGCGGCCACGACCTTGTACGGCACGAGGCGGGTCTCGTCGGCCACCTCGTCGTAGCGGCGGCCCATGAACCTCTTGATCGAGTAGACGGTGTTCTCGGGGTTCGTGATCGCCTGCCGCTTGGCCACCTGCCCGACGAGCCGCTCGCCGTTCTTGGCGAAGGCCACGACCGAAGGTGTCGTGCGTCCCCCCTCGGGATTCGGGATCACGACGGGCGCGTCCCCTTCCATGACTGCGACGACGGAGTTTGTCGTACCGAGATCGATGCCGATGATCTTGCCCAAAACGAAGACCTCCCTGAGTCTCAAGCCTAAAGGTTGAGTGTTGTCATGTCAAGTCTGTTGCGCGCGTCAGCGATAACGATGCCACGCCGGCCGATTGCCTCAACTATCCGTTAATAAATGACTTAAAGCTGCGTCAGACCGATGCCGAGGAGGTCTCGGCCCACTTCCCGGCGCCCTCCCAGACCCGCAGGACGAACGGGAACGTGAGCCGCTCCTTCAGCCGCCGCGACAGCAGCTCGCAGATGTTTTCGACCGACGGGTACTCGAGGACGTCGTTCCAGTTGCGGTGGTCGTATTCGGCCAACGCCTCGCGGCTCTGCTTCTTGAGGTCCCCGAAGTCGATGATCATGCCCTTCTGATGGTCGCCTTCGATGACGATCTCGACCTTGTACGTATGGCCGTGGAGCCGCCCGCACTTCTCGTGGCCGGGCAGGAAATGCGCGCAGTCGATGTATTCGGTGATCCCGAGCTTCATCTCAGACCGACAAGCGTACTGTCTCGCCCGCCGCAGGTAAAGCCGTGCCCCTTGACGTTCGCCAGCCGCGCAAGCTAGAACGGCACGTGCTGCTGGCCACTGTCGTCCTCGCCGCCACCTCCGCCTCCGCCTCCACCCGGACCGCCCTCGAGGCCTGCTCGATCGAGGACGCCCGCCTGGTCGCGGTCGCGCCGAGATGGGAGGATCGCCCCTCAGGGCGGCGGGCGTACTTCACATGCGGCGACAGCCCGGTCTACGAAGTGGCCGAGGGTGCGTCCCTGCGCAACGGACGTCTCGACCGCGTCGGCACCGACTTCGTCGAGCTCTCGCCCGGCGGGAGGCGGCGTCTGTTCGAGACCCGCAAGCCCGAAACGGTGCCGGCCAATCGGGACGAGCACGGCGGCCGGATGAGCGTGGACTACGACGGTGACGTGGCGGGTTTCGCGTGGCTCATAGGCGAAGTCTCGGGATTCAACGTCGTGGTCGAAGCGAATGCCGGAGGACGCGTGCACATCTCGGCTCGCGACGCGCCGTGGGAGTCGATCGTCCTGTTCGGCCTGCGAAGCGGAGACTTCGAGTACACCATCGACGGCCGCTTCCTCCGCATCGGGTGCCGAGGCGCTGCCCTTCTCGAGAGGACCTCCCCGCCGTCGCCGCCGAAGCTTCCGGACTGGCCGATCGATTTCGCTCAGCATCAGAGCCGTGACCTCGGCGCGGTCATGCGAACCTTCGACCTCAACCTGGGCTTTTCGATCGTTCTGCCGCCGGGGCCTTACGAGCCGCTCACGACGTACTTCCACCTGGTGCCCGCCAACGAAGCCTTCGACGCCATCATCGCCTCGCGCGGATGGAAGTACACCGTCGACGGCAAGACGATTCGGATCGAGAGCGCAGCATCGCCGAAATGAGACTCATCGCCGCCGGTGGGCGCGGATGTACTCGAGGATCGGCGTCGGGTCACTGAGGCTGTGCGGATGGTGGCCGATGCCCTTCTTCACGATGACGTGCACCCGGCCGCCCAGGGCCTCGTAGCGCTGCCGCAGCACGTCCGTGTTCTCGTCGACGGGGACGACGTCGTCGGCGTCGCCCACCAGGTGGAGGATGGGGATCTTCGCTTGCGCGATCGGCGCCAGGATGTCGACGGGGTTCCCTCGCCAGACGAGGGCCTGCTCCTCAGTGAGACCGTACACGTCCTGGAAGCGCTGCCATTCCTTCGCGCTGCCTTGGCCGCGGCCCTTCCCCCCGGGCCAGCTCTTGACGTCGCACACGGGCGCGTCGCCGTAGAGGAGGCCCACCGTTTCGGGGTGCTCGGCCGCCCAGCGGTAGACGTACAGACCGCCGCGGCTCATGCCGAGAAGGACGGGACGGCGCGAGAGACGATGCTCGCGCGTCAGGCGGTGATAGAAGCCTTCCCAGCGGCGCAGCGTATCGGGGCTGCCGAAGGTGTCCTTGCAATTCAAGTACGCGACGTGCCAGCCCTCGCCGAGGAGGGCGCGATCGACCTCGGCGAACGCGCCGAAGAACTCCCCGCGCCAGAGCCAGGGCCGGCCCGGTGCCGCGTGCTTCGGCTTCACGATGGTCGCCGCGCGCCCGTCGCTGTCGAAATCGAGGCGCTCGAAACCGGACCAGTCGCTCGGGGTTCCGGTGAAGGGGCGCGGCCGCGCGCACGCAGGGACGAGCCACGACAGCGCGGCCACGAGCACGGCGGCGTTACGGCGTTTCCACATGAGGGCTCCAGGGCGGCCACGGCCCGGGCGTGAAGGGCCGTGCCGCGCGATACCGCGCCGGCGTCGGATCGTGTCCAGTGGCGGCGAGCTCCGCCGCCCAGCGCGCCGCGAGCAGGGCATAGCCGAAGCCGAGGCCGGTGAAGCCGGCGGCGGCGATCAGGGGCTCGCCCGGGACGGCGCCCACGAACGGGAAGCCGTCGAGGGAGATGCCCATGATCCCGCTCCAGCGGTCGATGACCGGCCCCACGGCGCCCAGGAAATGCTCGCGGGCGAACGCCTCGATCGCCTGCTGGATGACGGCAGTCGTGCCCGGCTCCACCGTCGACTCTTCCGTGAAGGCCAGGTCGTCGAAGCCGCCGATGACAAGACGGTCCCCGCGCACGCGCCAGTACACGCGGCCGCGGCCGGCGTACGCGGGCGATGGGATCGTGAGGGGGATCTCGGTGGCGAGGGCGAGGCACTGGCCGCGCAGCGGCCGGATCCTTTCCGCCAGGAACGGCACGAGCGAGGGCGCATACGCATCGAGAGCGACGATCGCGACCTCGGCGTCGACGGTGCCGGCGGCGGTCTCCGCGCGGACTCCGCGCGGGCCTCGTCCGACGGCGCGCACGGGGCTGCCTTCGAAGATCGTCACCCCCGCCGCCTCCGCCGCCTCGGCGAGGGCGGCCACGAACGCGGGCGAGTCGATCTCGCCGTCGTCCGCCGACCAGTACGCGCCGGCGAAGCCGCGGACGTCGAAGCGCGCCTCGAGCATGTAGTGGTCGAAGAACTCGCCGGAGAAGGTGTCGGCGCGGAGCAGGTCCTCGCTCTCGGCCAGCGCGGTCGCCTCCTCCCGATCGAGGGCGAGGGCGAAACCGCCGCGCGCCTCGTAGCCGCACGGCTGCTTCAGCTCGGCCAGCCGCTCCTTCAAGAGCTCGTGGTTCTCGCGATGGGTCTCCCACACTTCGAGGGCGCCCTGGGCGCCGAGCTCGGCGATGGCGGTGCTGTAGTGGCAGCCCAGGCCGACCGCCACGTGGCCGAGGTTCGCCCCGGACGCACCGGCCCCCACCGCCGCCGCTTCGAGCAAGACCACGCGACGGTGGCGCCGGGCGAGGTCGAGGGCGGCCGCGGCCCCGGTCATCCCGCCCCCCACCACACACACGTCGGCGTCGTGAGCACCGGCGAGCGGCCCGCGGATGAGCCTCATCGCACCGGATCCGTGCTCTCGCAAGCGGCGAAGGCCGCCGCGCGCTCCCGGCACGCGGGACACCCGCCGCAGGGCTGGTCGGCGTCCTCGTAACACGACCACGTGTGCGCGAAGGGAACGCCGAGCTCGAGGCCGAGACGCAGCGCCTGCGTCTTGTCCTTGTCGGCCAGCGGCAGGACGACGCGCAGGTGCCGGCCGACTTCCGACCAGAGGCCCTGGGCGAAGAGCGGCTCCAGCCCGTCGAAGAACGCCCGTCGCGCATCGGGAAACCGATCGGCGTCGTGACGATTGTGCCCGCCGACGATGAGCGACGCGCCGACGAGCTCGGCTTCGTGCGCCGCGATCGAATAGAACAGAAGGTTGCGGGCCGGGATATACCCGGCGGGGGCGCCCTCGAGAGCGGGGTTGCGATCGTGCCGGTCCTGCGCTTCGCGGACGAACGGCACCTCGACCACGAGACGCTCCGCACCCGCCTCACACGCCAGCACTGCGGCTGCTTCTCGCTCCCGGCGCGGGCGGAGGTGGTACTCGATCTCGAGGCTCCAGAGCCGATGCCCTTCGCGGCGCGCCCAGTAGAGCGCGACCGCCGAGTCGATGCCGCCGGAGAGGAGGACGAGGGCCCCGCCGCCGGTCATCGCCGCGCCCTGGATCCTCGGATGGCGGCTTCGATCGCCTCGTCGAGCGGGGTGAGGAACCTTCCGAGCGCGGCTTCGATGCCCTGTGGGGACGCGACCTCGTCGCAGAGCAGCACGTCGAGCTCGTCCGGCAGCAACCCGCGATATCCGCCGGCCGCCGCTTGTCGATCCGCGTCCTCGATGGGCACCTCGCGGATGCGATGATCCGAAGGCAAGTCCATCCGCCGCGCGGCGGCGGCGACGCGATCGATGAAGGCGGCGTAGGTCAGCGGCTCCGGACCGACGGTGTCGATCACGAGGTGGCGCGTGAGCTCACGGCGTGTGGATGCGAGCACCATCTCCGCGACGTCTTTCACCGCCACCGGCTGCAGCCGATACGAGCCGTCGCCGACGCGCTCGACCTCGCCCGCCTGGAACTCTTGCAGGAGCTGAGGCACCAGCTCGCTGCCGGGACCGATGATGTACGACGGCCGGCAGCAGACAACCTCGAGGCCGGACCGGTAGAGCTCGATCTCCGACTCGAGCTTGGCCAGGAAGTAGCGGTTGGTGCAGCGCGGATGCTGGCCGTACCGCGCCACACCCAGGCCGCTGAAGAAGACGACGCGCGGCACGCCCGCATCGCGAGCCGCCTTCGCCACCTGCCGCGCCCCCTCGACGTTCACCGAGGCGTACGTCGCCCCGCCACGTTCGGCGCTGATGCCGGCGAGGTGCACGACCGCCCGCGCGCCTTCGAGGGCAGGACGCAGCGACGCCGCGTCATAGGTCTCGACGCGATAGGGGCGCCCGCCCGCGTCGCGGACCGCCGCCTCGGCCTTCTCGGATCGCACGACCCCCGCGACCTCCCACCGCTGCGCGGCGGCGAGCGTCGTCAGATGCCGCCCGACGAACCCGTTCGCTCCGGTAACGGCAATCCGATCAGTCATCACCGCAAATAACCACAAAGACACAAAGAGCACAAAGACGCACAAAGAACGGATGTGAGGCGCTCATCCTTTTCTCTTTGTGGCCCTTTGTGTCCTTTGTGTCTTTGTGGTTATAGGACGTCGAAATCAGGCCGTCAGCTTGCGGTACTTGATGCGGTGCGGCTGGTCGGCGGCGGTGCCCAGGCGGCGATGGCGGTCCGCCTCGTAGTCCTGGTAGTTCCCTTCGAACCAGACGACCTGGCTGTCGCCTTCGAAGGCAAGCATGTGGGTGGCGATGCGGTCCAGGAACCAGCGGTCGTGGCTGATGACGACGGCGCAGCCGGCGAAATGCACGAGCGCCTCTTCGAGAGCCCGCAGCGTGTCGACGTCGAGGTCGTTCGTGGGCTCGTCGAGGAGCAGCAGGTTGCCGCCGCTCTTCAGCAGCTTGGCCAGGTGCAGCCGGTTGCGCTCGCCGCCGGAGAGGTCCTTCACCTTCTTCTGCTGATCGGGCCCCTTGAAGTTGAAGTTGGAGGCGTAGGCGCGGGAGTTGACCTCGCGCTTGCCGACCATGATGAGGTCCTTGCCGCCGTCGGAGATCTCCTCCCACAGCGAAACGTTCGGGTTGAGCGTGTCGCGGCTCTGGTCGACGTAGGACAGCACGACTGTCTCGCCGATCTTCAGCGCGCCGCCGTCCGGCTTCTCCTGGCCCACGATCATGCGGAACAGCGTGGTCTTGCCCGCGCCGTTGGGGCCGATGACACCGACGATGCCGCCGCGGGGCAGGCTGAAGTTGAGGTTGTCCATCAGCAGCTTGTCGCCGTAGGCCTTGCGCAGGCCCTTGGCCTCGATGACGACGTCGCCCAGGCGCTGGCCCGGCGGGATGATGATCTCGACCGCGCTGTCGCGTTTCTCCGCCGCCTGCTCCTCGGCGAGGAGCTCCTCGTAGTGCGTGAGGCGCGCCTTGCCCTTCGACTGCCGCGCCCGCGGGGCCATGCGGACCCACTCCAGTTCGCGCTGCAGCGACCGCTGGCGGGCGCTCTCTTCCTTCTCCTCCTGGGCCAGCCGGTTCTTCTTCTGGTCGAGCCAGGACGAGTAGTTGCCCTGCCACGGCACGCCCGCGCCGCGGTCGAGCTCCAGGATCCAGCCGGCGACGTTGTCGAGGAAGTAGCGGTCGTGGGTGATGGCGATGACGCTGCCCTTGAATTCCTTGAGGTGCTGCTCGAGCCAGGCCACCGACTCGGCATCGAGATGGTTCGTGGGCTCGTCGAGGAGCAGCATGTCCGGCTGCTGGAGAAGGATCCGGCACAACGCCACGCGGCGGCGCTCGCCGCCCGACAGCGTCGTCACGTCGGCGTCACCCGGCGGCAGGCGCAGCGCGTCCATGGCGATCTCGACGTGGCGGTCGAGCTCCCACAGGTTGGCGGAGTCGATCTGGTCCTGGAGCCGGGCGAACTCGTCGGCGGTCTCGTCGGAATAGTTCGCCGAGATCTCCTCGTAGCGCTGGAGGATCTTGCGCTTGTCCGCCACCGCCTCCTCGACGTGCTCGAGGACGTTCTTCTTCGGGTCGAGCTGCGGCTCCTGCGGCAGGTAGCCGATGCGCGTGCCGTCGGCGGGGAACGCCTCGCCGGCAAAATCCTTGTCGAGACCGGCCATGATGCGCAGAAGCGTCGACTTGCCGGCCCCGTTGGCGCCGATGACGCCGATCTTGGCGTCGGGATAAAAGGACAGCCAGATGCCCTTCAGGATCTCCTTCCCCTGCGGGGTGACCTTGCGGAGATCCTTCATGGTGAAGATGAATTGCGGCGGCATATTTCCTCTTATTACTGTCGACTGTTGACTGTGGACTGTCGACTGGCGTCTACCGGACCATCTGCCCCGTCTTCGCCAGCCGCTCGCGAATGGCCTTCACGCGCTCGGCGGCGCCCGGGGCGCGGCCCACCAGTTTCTCGACGTTCACCAGGAACCGGGGCATCGACAGCTCTTCGCGGATGCGGATGACGTAGCTCTCGACCTTCGCCCAGACCAGGAACATCTCACCCGCCGATTCGAGGAACAGGCCCTCGTGCAACGCGCCGTGGTTCACGAACGAGGAGGCCATGTCCCAGTACGAGCTGATCATGCGGAAGTAGGCGTTGTCGGGGTTCTGCGGCGAGACGATCGCCTTGATGTCGTCGAAGGACTGCGGGAAGAACCGGTTCGCGTACCACTCTCGGGCCAGCCTCAGCTTCTGCTCCCGCCGGAGCTCGTACAGCTTGAGGATCGACTGGACATCTTCGTTCGTCGGCGGCCGCTGGCTCAAAGGGAACCCCCCGGGAAACGTTCCATCCTACGACATCGGCCCGGGCTCTGCCAATTCACAGCCCTGACATTCACTGCGAATATATGTCCGTATCGCTAATTAATGTCACGGCGCCGTCAACTTTTGCACAACTGTGACAGTGCGGTCCGTGACCGGATGCTACTCTGGCCGTGGTATTTGAGGAGGAACCGGTGACCCTGAGCTGGAACGGCAAGAAATTCGATTGGGTGAACGTGACCTACTTCGGCGTGGTCCATGCGATGGCCCTGGCGGCGCCGTGGACCTTCAGCTGGTCGGGTCTCGGCTGGCTCCTCTTCTTCTATTGGGTCTCCGCCTCGCTGGGGATCTGCCTCACGTTCCACCGGATGCTGACCCATCGCGGCTTCACGGTGTCGAAGCCGGTCGAGTATTTCCTCACTGTGTGCGGCCTGCTCGCCAGCGAAGGCGGCGCCATCACCTGGGTGGCCATGCACCGCATGCACCACACGTTCTCGGATCGCCCGGGGAAGGATCTGCACACGCCCAAGGACGGCTTCTGGTGGAGCCACCTCGGCTGGATCGTCTGCCACATCGGATGGGATCGCCGCGAGATGGAGCAAAAGTGGGCTCCAGAGATGACGGCGGATCCCGTCCATGTCTTCCTGAACCGCTGGCACGTCTTCCCCAACATCATCGTGGGCCTCGCCCTCTACGCGTTCGGCGGATGGTCGTGGGTGATCTGGGGCGTCTTCCTTCGGCTGGTCGTGAACCTCCACGCGACATGGTTCGTGAACTCCGCCGCCCATACCTGGGGCTACCGCACGTACGACACGCCCGAGGGCTCGACGAACCTGTGGTGGGTCGGCCTCGTGGCCTGGGGCGAGGGCTGGCACAACAATCACCACGCCTTCCAGCGCTCGGCCCGGCACGGCCACGCGTGGTGGGAGCTCGATCTGACGTGGATGACGATCCGCGCGCTTTCCGCAGTCGGCATCGTGCGCGACGTGCAGCTCCGCCCGCGCAACCACGAGCAGTTCCGCCTCGACAAGCGCCAGCCGGGGGCACCGCTGCCCGTGCTCGCCGACGAGCCGCTGCCCGCCGCCGAAGTGGCGTAGCCGCCGCCTACCGCAATAACCACAAAGACACAAAGGACACAAAGAACGCACAAAGAACGGAAGGAATGCCCGCCATGCATTCCTTTCTTTGTGTTCCTTTGTGCTCTTTGTGTCTTTGTGGTTGAAGGGCGGCGCCGTTAGTTCGGTGCGTCGGCGCCATCGAGGACGGAGCGGAGCTTGCGCACCAGTGCCTCCGGCGTGAACGGCTTCGAGATGAAGGCCTGGTTCGGATCGAGGAGGCCGTTGCGTACGGCCGCCTGCTCGGCGTAGCCCGACATGAAGATGATCTTCAGATTCGGCCGGCGGCCGGCCAGCTGCCGCGCCAGCTCGCGGCCGCTCATGTGCGGCATCACGATGTCGGTGAGCAGGAGATCGACGCCGCCGTTGGCCTGCTCGAGGACGGTCAGGGCATCCTCCCCGGACGGCGCCTGCAGCACGCGGAAGCCGAAGAGCTGCAGCGCCTCCGCCGCCATGCGCCGCAGGCTGGCGTCGTCCTCGACGACGAGGATGGTCTCGGTGCCGCGCAAGTTCGCCGCCACCGGCGGGGGGGCCGCGCGCATCGGCATCTCGTCGTCTTTCGCCCGCGGCAGATAGATGCGGAATGTCGTGCCGCGGCCGGGCTCGCTGTAGACCCAGATGTAGCCGCCGCTCTGCTTCACGATGCCGTACACGGTGGCGAGGCCGAGACCGGTGCCCTTCCCTTCCTTCTTCGTGGTGAAGAACGGCTCGAAGATGCGCGCCTGGGTGGTGGCGTCCATGCCGTGGCCGTTGTCGCTGACGGAGAGCCGCACGTAGGGGCCGAGCTGGGTCATGCCATGGGCGCGGGCGTAGGTCTCGTCGAGATCGACGTTGTCCGTCTCGATGGTGAGGCGGCCGCCGTCGGGCATGGCGTCGCGGGCGTTGACCACGAGGTTCACCAGCACCTGCTCGACCTGCCCGCGGTCCGCCCGCACGCGCCCGAGATCCGTGGGGCCCACGCTCAGCAGCTCGATGTCCTCGCCGATCAGGCGGCGGAGCATCTTGTCGGTGTCGGCCACGACCGCGTTCAGGTCGAGGACGGACGGCTGCAGCACCTGCCGGCGGCTGAAGGCGAGGAGCTGCTTGGTGAGGGCGGCCGCGCGCTCGGACGCTTTCTTCACCTCCGCCGCGTGCTCGCGCACCGTCGCCTCGCGGGTGGCCAGGAGCACGAGATCGCTGTAGCCGAGGATGATCGTCAGCAGGTTGTTGAAGTCGTGGGCCACGCCGCCGGCGAGGCGGCCCACCGCCTCGAGCTTCTGCGACTGGCGGAGGCGCTCCTCCAGACGCTTTTCCTCCGTGGAGTCGATGCCGATGCTGGCGGTGCCGATCACGCGGCCCACGGCATCACGCAGCAGGGTGTGCGTCCACGACACCAGGCGGCGCTCGCCGTCGCGGGTGATGATCTCGCTCTCCTCGTGCAGCGACAGCTCGCCCCGGCGCACCTTGTCGAGGAACTCCGCGCGGGCGGGCGGGCGGCGCTCGGGGACGGCGAAGCGGCCGAAGAAGTCCTGGCCGAGCACGTCCGTGGACGGCCAGCCGGTGAGCTGCAGAAGGTGCTCGTTGCAGAACGTCACGTTGCCCTGGCTGTCGAGGATGACGGCCAGGAGCTTCAAGTT
>Ga0114129_10003734_pt1 | contig 21462 bp, 16 predicted proteins | sample RhiMetdeltSRZDD1_FD_80071 | JGI IMG/M metagenome (GOLD analysis project Ga0114129, IMG submission 80071) | Populus rhizosphere microbial communities from Tennessee, USA - Rhizosphere MetaG P. deltoides SRZDD1 (version 2) (version 2) | ecosystem: Host-associated > Plants > Roots > Rhizosphere >... | reverse complement strand
TGGCGGGTGCAGAAACTTCAGGACTTGGAATTTGGGCGAGAATGATACAGTCCTTATAGACCCGTCCGGGTGAGCCGCTCGTCTCGGTCTCCCTCTTCATCTCTCTCTTGGCTTCACTGGCGCTGCTGGGTTCGGGGCATGTCCCAAACGCAATGCTGACGCTGGGCGGAATCTTGACCGATACATCGGCGCCATCCACATCCTCTGGCAAGACAAGGTCGCTGCGGCCGGCTTCATCGAGCAGTGACTGAGCTTTGGCACGGTCGATGGTGAAAGTGAACGATGCGCCACTCATCACACTGATGCGTGAGGGAGTTGCATCCTGCGGGGCGCGCACGTTGAAGCCTGCCAGTTGACTTGCTTCATCGGTAGTAGCTACGTTGACGGGATCACCCGGTTCATTTTTCATTGTAACCGAATCAGAGATCAACTGACTGATGTTGTTCCCAACCGTGCCATTCAGTTGTTCCATGCCGGTGAAATCAACTGGAACAACGGTCACATGCTGGACACGGAATAGATTGAGTAATTCTCCTGCTAAAGCGCGCGTACCGGGAAAAGCCAGCACGAGTGCCAGGATCAAAAGCGCGGCACTTCCAAAACGGATGACCGGGAAAGCAAACCATTTTTTGAACATAGAAATCTCCTTTTTATTTACCATTTGTTGAGAGAACCGATTCCATGCCTTTTGCACAACTGGAACAGGTTCTTCGGCTGGAGCCAGGAACGCGAGCTGACGAGCAATCTGTTGATTTTCCATCTCTAGCTGGCGCTGGCGTGCCTGACAGTCTGTGCAGGCGTCCAGATGCTGAAGTTGTTGAACTTGCAGTTCTCCATCGAGCGCAGCGCGCAGTTCACCGTCTGTTAGATGTCTTCTCATCGTTCCTCCTGTGTACGCCTGCCCTGGCGGCCGGTGCCAGGGAGTGCACGGTAACGTTTTTCAAATTCGCGCTCAGCGCGTAACAACAACGGACCAATGGAAGTGGGAGCAAGCTGGAGCGCTTGAGCAATTTCCTTGTAAGACAAGCCAGAATAGCGCATGACCAGCAGTTGTGATTGCCGCTCATTCATCTGCGCGAGAGCCAAGCGTACCAATCTACGTTCCTCTGCCTGTGCCAAGATCTCTGCTGGATGAGCCTCACGCGTCTCTTCAAGTGCATATTTTCCGGCAGACATCTCGTAATGTTCACGGCGTTTCCAACCTCGAATGGAATGCAGGCCGAGATTTGTCGCAACCCGATGCAGCCATCCACTTAGATTGAATTCGTTATCACGCAGCGGGTCATGTTGATACAGGCGGAAGAACGTTTCCAAGGCCAGGTCCTCAGCTTCGGCAGGGTCACCAACCAGGCGATATAAAAGGCGGTAAACATGTGCCCAATGCTCTCGAAATAAAGCTTCAAAAGTTGAGGAGACGGATTCTGTAGATGTCTTCTCAACGACGTCAGTTTTGAGATTCTTCATCGAATCAATCATACTCTTGTACAGCATATTTTACTCATGGCTCTCATGCTCGTTCCTACTAAGATAATCCCTCTCAGAGAGAAAATAAGACAGGCAGTGAAAAACTCATGACAGCATTTTGTTGACTCGTATGAGAATTTTCTGTATACTTATGAAAGCGCTTTCAGAAAGCGTTTTCATGAATAACACTCTGTAAAAACCCGAAACCTAGTGACTTCGAAAAACCGTCCACCCACGATTGCCGATGTAGCACGCCATGCAGAGGTATCAATTGCCACGGTGAGCCGCGTCTTGAATGGGACAACCCCTGTCCAACCTGAAAAAGCAGATCGCGTGCGCCTGGCGATGGATGAACTTCAATTCGTACCACGCCACGCGGCGCGTGTGCTTGCAAGCCGGCGGACGAACACGATCGGCCTGGTGATGTCGGAAATCAGCGGCGCGTTTTTCCCGCCCATGCTAAAGGGCATCGAAGCCGGCGCGCATGAATCAGGCTACGATTTACTCATCCACTCAACAAAGAAGGAAGGTCCGTCACGCCGTCCACTGGGCGAGCACAACACAGATGGTTTGTTGATTTTTACGGACAGCCTCGATCATCGCGAACTGCATCGCCTTCACAATATGAATTTCCCGATTGTACTTTTGCACCAAAGTCCGCCCGATTCATTGGATATCCCAGTCATCGCGATCGAGAATAAAGACGGCGCCGCTATGCTTGTCAATCATCTGATTGAAATCCATGGTCGGCGTCGAATTGTTTTTTTACGAGGTCCTGAAGGACACGAGGATTCAGTCTGGCGTGAACGCGGTTATCGGGAGGCACTCGAATTGCATGGGATCAAATTTGATCCTGAACTCATTGCCCTGGGGGAATTCGATGAAGATGAAGCTTTTACGGCAATCCAACAAATGTTATTGGATGGTATTGAATTTGACTCGATCTTCGCCGGGGATGACGACTCAGCCATTGGCGCGATGCGCGCCCTCAAGATGGCAGGACGACTCATTCCAGGAGATATAGCTGTTGTGGGTTTCGACGATGTTCCCTTCGCCCGATACCTCTCCCCCGCACTTACAACGGTACGCGCTCCGATTGAAGATATTGGCCGCGAAGCCGTTCGCCAGCTGGCACGCCTGATGAACGACGAACAGGCTCAGGCTTTGACTCTGATGCGAACCGAATTGGTCATCCGTGAATCGTGTGGATGTCAACTATCATTCCTTACATCCACAGGAGGTGAAGCGCAACCTACTGAATCTTTTGTCCCTGAATCCAAATCCACTGCTTAATTCCCGGAGGAGAAAATGAAAAACAATCTATTCAAAGTGTTGACGCTGATTGTGCTGACATCCATGTTGCTTACCGGATGTGGCGGACAACCCGCCGCGGCACCTGCGCCTAAGGAATTGAATGTATGGATCACGTGGGGTGACAATCCGCAACAACTGCAGGAGCTGTTTGATAAGTATGGCAAGGTCAACAACATCAAAGTCATAGTTACGGCACCCGTAGAGGATGACAAAGTTCTGCCAGCGCTCACGGGATCAGAGCCACCGGATATTCTCATCCTTGGCGGTGGCGATCTGGTGAAGTCTTATGCCAAAGAGGGTCTGGTTGTGGAACTCTCTGACGCGATCAAGACCGGAGGCATTGACCTGAGCGATATATTCGATGCGCCGCTATCACAATGCAAGGATGGCGACAAAATCCTTTGCCTGCCCTGGGGCACCGACATCTACGCGTTGTACTGGAACAAGGATTTGTTCGAAGCTGCTGGTCTGGACCCCAATACTCCGCCAGAAACACTGGAACAAATGGCAGAGTATGCGGATAAACTGACAAAAGTTGGCGGGGATGGCAAGCTCGAGCAGATCGGTTTTATCCCCGATCAAGCCTGGGGACACACTGATTTATACTCACACATGTTCGGGGGCTTCTGGTATAACAACGATGGCACACAAGTGACCGCGAATAGCCAGCCGATGATTGACGCGCTGACATGGCAGCAACAATTCTTCAAGAAATATGGCTTCGATAATGTACTCGCCTTCTCCACGGGCTTTGGCGATCAATATATGTCTCCTGACTATCCGTTCTACACTGGCAAGCTGGCGATGATGGTCGATGGAGAATGGCAGACAGGACCAAACTTCATTGCTAAGTTCAAGCCCGAGCTGAATTATGGTGTCGCGCCGCTACCACCGCCTGCAAATCACCCTGAGAGCGCCAATTCAGGTATGGTCGCGGGGACTGTGGCAGTCATCCCTGCCAATGCCCAGAATCAGGATGCTTCAGCTAAGTTGTTGGCATGGATGATGTCTCCTGAAATCGTAGCAGAAGAAATGTGCTTTAACGCCAATCTCCCTACCAGCAAGAAGGCCGCACAGGATAAATGCTTTACAGATAATCCAAAATTCAAGATCTTTGTGGATTTGATGGGAAGCCCAGGCTCATCGTATGTAGTGACCACCCCCATCTCACTTGAATTCAATGATGCATACTCACTGGCGGAGGAAAAGATTCTTCACACCGGTGCCGATCCGAAGACGGAACTGGATCAGTTACAGAATGATTTCGCGCCCAAACTTGAGGAAGCTTTGAAGTAATTCTCAGTAGAGAGAGGAGACGGTATGATACCGTCTCCTCTTCCTTGAAAGGAGAAAGAAATGGCAGAGCTGCTTGAAATAAAAGACCTGACCAAGAAAAAATGGGACTTCAAAGCGAAGTGGAGCAGGCGCACGCGCCAGAATTTCTGGATTGGCGTTCTATTCCTTGCACCCTGGTTCATCGGATTTATTTTGTTTACATTCTATCCGCTGGCAGCATCATTCGTGTATAGTTTCTCTGAATATCATAGTCGAAAGCCTTTGATCTGGGTTGGCCTGGAGAACTATCAGACGATGTTCACCGATAAACTGTTTTGGACATCGTTGTGGAACACTCTATACATGGTCATATTTGCTGTCCCCATCACGCTGCTGACTTCATTTCTCTGTGCAGTTCTGCTTAACTTGAAGGTCACCGGACAGTCCATTTATCGCGTAATCTATTTCCTGCCGTCGATCGTTCCCACCGTGGCAAGCACGTTGCTCTGGTTATGGATATTGAATCCGCAGGCTGGAGTGATGAACACCCTTCTTGGCCATCTTGGCATTAATGGACCCAATTGGTTAAGCGATCCAACGTGGTCCAAGCCATCATTAATTTTGCTGGGAATGTGGGGGATGGGTAGCACGATCGTCATTTATCTTTCCGGTTTGCAGGATGTTCCGGTCAGCTTATTGGAAGCTGCGGAATTGGACGGAGCCAACTGGTGGCAGCGGTTGCGCTATATCACGATCCCAATGGTTTCACCCATCACATTGTTTAATCTCATCACCGGAATGATATTCATGTTCCAGTACTTCGCGCAAGCCTATATTTTTCGCGGTACTCAAGGATTAGGCTCGCCTCTTAACTCAACGTTGTTCTATAGCGTCTATCTTTTCCAAACAGGTTTTCAATACTTGAAGATCGGCTATGCATCGGCCATGGCATGGGTCTTGTTCATCATCATTCTGGTCTGTACGATATTAATGTTGAAGGTAAGCGATCGATTTACCTATTACGCAGGGTAAAACCATGGCTACAACTGTTACTTCCTCAAAAGATGTCCGTGCAGTCATCAGTGAAGAGCGACGGGCCAGCCTTCGCCGAAAAAAGATTCGTGATTTTTTCCAATCGCTGTTCAGTCACACGATGATCAACCTCGTCGGATTGTTTTTCCTCATTCCGTTTATATGGATGTTAGTCACGTCGGTCAAATCGGACCAGGATGTGTTTCACACCCCACCACGTTGGCTGCCTTATGATAATGTCACCGTGAACGTGAATGGACAGCAACTACCACTTTACAATGTGAAGACAGAGAGCGGCAGTAAAGAATTGGCGCTGATCAACATCGTTGAAGGTATGGGAACATTTGTGGATCCACAAAACCCGACCCAGGAATTGCAATACGAAATTCAACAGGGCACGACAAAAATCGCAGAGCCGATCATGCATGTCTCATTCCGTTGGCAGAACTTCCCTGATGCCATGGAGCGAGGAAGCCGACCGGGCGTAGGCGCAAGTTTCTGGGTCTATTTCAAGAATAGTTTGATCATTGCTTTTTTCACTATCATCGGCACTTTGCTATCAAATACACCAGTCGCTTATGCCTTTGCCCGAATTAATTTTCCAGGGCGCGATATCCTCTTTATCATTGTCCTGGCCACTTTAATGCTTCCTTATCAGGTAACCATTATTCCCCTTTATCTTTTCTTCAATGACTATTTGCATTGGGGAAATACATTTCTACCCCTCCTCATTCCAGCGTTCTTTGCAAATGCCTGGGATGTCTTCCTGCTGCGTCAGTTCTTCAAAACCATTCCAGAAGAAATGTGTGATGCTGCGCGCGTAGACGGAGCTTCTGAATGGCAAATCTTCACCCGCATAGTGCTGCCTCTCTCAGTACCTGTGCTCGCAACAGTCACGGTCTTCACTTTCCTTTATGCCTGGAATGATTTCACGGGTCCCTTGCTCTTCTTAAGTAGTCCTGATAAATTTACAATGGCGCTTGGCCTCCGTGATTTTCAAGGCCAGCGCACCATGATTTGGAATCAATTGATGGCCGCTTCAGTGGTCTTCACCGTACCCATTGTCGTTGCCTTTTTCTTTGCACAAAAGACGTTTATTCAAGGAATCAAACTGACTGGCTCAAAAGAATAATGCTTTCTCTTGGAACCAGCGAACTCTTCAAGGAGACACTATTCTATGTATCATCGCACCCGCTGGAGGCCTGAAAAGATCAAGCAACGACTCGAATTGATCACCCCATTAGTTTATATTATATGAAAATTGCATTTGCAGGGACAGGTTATATCAACAAGCTCCACGCGCAAGCCGCCCAGAATTTAGGGCTGAAACTAGAGGCCGTTGTCAACCACAAAACGGATTCGATGGCTGAATTTGGCACACGGTTTGGGATTGCACGTCAATATGAGCAGATCGGAGCACTACTCAGAGAAGGAAACATAGACGCGCTGGTCGTCGGTACACCAAATTATTTGCATGCCTCGCAGACCATTGCCGCGCTCAACGCAGGTGTGCGTGTTATGGTCGAGAAGCCCATGGCGATGAACGCGCACGAGGCTGAACAAATGTGTGAAGCCGCAGAGAAATCGGGCGCACTTCTGATGGTCGCGCACTGCTGGCGTTTTCATCCTGAGGTGCAATGGCTGAGAGCACAATCTAACAGGCTTGGAAAGATTATTCGCACCAAGGCATATAGTGTTCATGTTCATTGGGGACCATCAGGCTGGTTTGCGCAGAAGAAATTTGCAGGGGGCGGTGCGATGGGAGATATGGGTGTCCACGCGTTGGATACAACAAGATTCCTGCTTGGTGATCCGCGTCCCGTTTCAGTGTACGCAAAGATCAGTACGCATTACGGGAATTATGATGTGGATGACACAGGTGTGATCATCGTCGAATGGGATAACGGTACAACATCCTATATTGAAACTGGCTGGTGGCAGCCGCACTCCGATAGCCCAGAAGCAGGCACGCAACTCTATGGTCTCAAAGGATTCGGGCAGGTCTTCCCCACTCGGTTGGAATTGCCAAATGAAGAAGAACAAAAGATCGATCTGATCGAAGCGGGCTTTGGAACGCACGAATCACATCAGCCCCAAAGCCTTTACGATGCCCAATTGAAATATTTTGTCCAATGCGTCGAGGAGAATAAAACGCCTGTCCCGGGTGGATTGGAAGGCTGTATCAACATGAAAGTTGTGGATGCGGCATATGAGAGTTCGCGAACAGGAAAGGCTGTAGAAATCAAATGACCATCGTCACTAAGCCATCACTTACATCAAAAAGGAAATTATGAAAATCGGAATTGTTGGTGGAACAGGAAATATAAGTCAGTCCATTGTTCGGCTGTTACTCGAGCAGGGACATGAAGTGGTGTGCTTCAATCGCGGCCAGAAGATAAAAGCTCCGGAAGGCGTTCGTCTTATTGAAGGCGATCGCCGAAACCGTGATGATTTTGAATATAAGATGCAAGCTGAGAAATTCGATGCGGCCATTGATATGATCTGCTTCAATGCAGAGGATGCCGCCTCAAGTGTCCGTGCATTTCGCGGAGTTGGATGGTTTGTGCAAACATCAACAGTCTGCACATATGGGATTCAATATGATTACTTCCCCGTAGATGAGACACATCCCCTGCGCCCCAACACGGAGTATGGGCGAAACAAGGTTGCGGCTGACGATGTCTATCTTGAAGCCTATCATCGTGAGAAATTCCCCATTGTAATTATCAAACCATCTACAACCTATGGTCCTGTTCAGGGAATGTTGCGTCAAATCTGCTGGGACTTCTCCTGGATAGACCGAGTCAAGAAGGGCAAGCCGATCCTCATCTGTGGCGATGGATTTGCCCTGCATCAACACATGCATGTGGACGACATTGCCCAAGCCTTTGTCTGGGTGATCGGCAAGGAGCGCACGATCGGACAGGTATATAACGCTGTCAATCGAGGATATATCACCTGGGCAGATTATCACCGTCTTGCAGGGAAGATTTTAGGCAGGGAAGTGGAACTGGTCGGTGTTCCGTTCGAGGATTTGAAGAGACTTAACGTCCCCAACTCTGGCATCCTTGCGGATGAGTTCGCTTACAACGATTACTATTCCTCCGAGAAGTTGTTCCGGGATGTGCCTGAATTTCATCCACAGGTTTCGCTGGAACAAGGCATGAGTCAAGTTTTTGAAGTGATGGAGCGGGAGGGAAGAATTCCGAATTCAGATGAATTGAAATGGGAAGACGAAGTTATTGAAAAACAGAAAATGGTGACCTCATGAAACCAAATCCATTTCTCAAAAAATTAGGTTTTTCAGATAATGATCGGGCTGTCATCATTCACACAGATGACATTGGCATGTGTCACGCGTCGGTGCGGGCGTTCAAGGATTTATGGAAGTTCGGAACCATCACCTCTGGAGCGACAATGGTGCCTTGTCCATGGTTCCCTGCGGTGGCACAAATGTGCCGCGAAAATCCCGAAATGGACATGGGAGTCCATGCCACGCTGAATGCGGAATGGGAAAGCTATCGTTGGGGACCATTGTCAACGCGAGATCAGGTGTCAGGTTTGTTGGATACAGACGGCTACTTCCATCAATGGCAGCCAGCTGTATACGACAATGCGAAGCCTGAGGCAGTTGAGGCGGAGGTCAATGCGCAGATCGAACGCGCGTTGGCGGCAGGGATTGACGTTACCCATGTTGATTCTCACTTGGGTACGATCATGAATCCGAAGTTTATTCAGTCTTATATCCAAGCCGCGGCGAGCAGACTTTTGCCAAACATGTTGCCTCGCACCGACGCAAAGGGCGTGGATGAGATGGGTATCAGCACTGATGAAATGCATGTATATGACCCTGTTATGCAGCAACTCGAAAAAATAGGCCTACCGATGCTGGATGGTTTGGCTTTCATGCCTCTTAGCCAACCGAATGGCCAATTGGAAACGGCAAAAGAATTACTAGGCAATTTACCTGCAGGTATTACTCATCTAATCTTGCACCCTTCGATTGATACGGCTGAATTGCGCTCCATTGCGCCAGATTGGGAAAGCCGCGTTGGAAATTACAATACATTCATGAGCGACGAATTTAAGAATTTCATCGAGAGCGAAGATATTAAGTTAATTGGCTATCGCCCAATCCGAGACGCGATGAGGATGGGATGAGATATTTCTTAGGAGTGGACGTTGGTTCATCGAAAACTCACGCGCTGATCGCCGATGAAACAGGCAAGTGTATTTCTTTTGGCAACGCGGGAGGGGGAAATCATCAAGGAATGGGCTATGCGAGACTAACAGAAGTCATTCAAAAGTCATTTGCAACTGCGAGACAAATATCAGGCGTAGAAAAGGATCAGATCGCAGGAGCAGGTTTCGGCGTCGCGGGATACGATTTTCCATCCGAAAGGGAAGACCATTTGGAGGCAATCCGTCCATTGGGGCTATCCTCCCCTGTAGAGATCGTCAACGATGGCACAAATGGATTGATCTCTGGCACATCTCATGGAATCGGGGTTAATGTCACAGCCGGATCCGGCGTGAATTGCAGAGGGCGCGGCAAAAATGGAAAAGAAGGACGAGTGGTTGGCAACGGCATAACATTCGGTGAATTTGGCGGTGCGATCGAAATTGTGTACCGCGCCCTGCAATTTGTCAACTATGCGTGGATCAAACGTATCCCGCCAACGAAACTTACGGAAATTTTTCTGCAAGCCACAGGCGCGAAAACTGAAGCAGATTTGGTAGAAGGTCTTTCAAACGAGCAATATCATTTGTTTTCATATCTCGCGATTGAGATCGTGAATGCTGCTCGGGAAGGTGATCAGGCTGCACTTGAAGCCATCAGATGGTCGGGTGAAGAACTTGGCTGGCTGGCAGTTTCAGTTGCAAGACAAATTGATATGGAAAATGACGAGGTTGAAATCGTTCAATCCGGGAGTGTCTTTGAAGCAGGGGAACTCATCATTGAACCTATGCAAAATATTATTCTGAAACATTTACCAAAAGCAAAAATGAGGCGACTGGATGGACCGCCCGTTGTGGGACCACTCATGCTCGGAATGCAAATGGCTGGAATCGATCCGTATCCCATGCGGGAAAAATTAATCGCGACCGCAAAGGAATTGGTAAAATAAAAATACGAGAATTTCTCTTGAAATCAAGAAGCAAAGGAGTCAATGATGTCTGAATTAGCAATTCTCGGTGGAACCAAATCTCGCACCGAACCCTATCCTCAATGGCCCGTATGGGATCAACGCGATATTGAGGCCGTGACAGAAGTCATCAAGTCCGGACGATGGGGTGGATACCCATATCCAGGGCCAAAGACAGCAGAACTCGCCAAGAAGTTCGCAGAAATGCAGGGTGGTGGATATGCAGTTCCAATGGCAAACGGAACAGTGACGATGGAGGTTGCATTACGAGCAGCAGGCATCGGTTGGGGTGATGAAGTGATCGTCCCTGCGTATACTTTTCAGGCAACCGCCTCCGCACCGATGGCCGCAGGAGCGATCCCTGTTATTGTGGATATTGACCCAAACAATTATTGTCTCGACCCCAAGGCTACTGAGAGGGCCATTACATCGAAGACAAAAGCAATCATTCCCGTTCATCTCGGCTCGAATATGGCAGACATGACCGCTTTGATGGATCTTGCCGAAAAATATGATTTGATTGTGATCGAAGATTGCGCGCATGCGCACGGCGCGAAGTGGAACAGCCGTGGCGCAGGAACGATTGGTCACTTCGGTTCATTCTCACTCCAATCATCCAAGACTCTTACAGCTGGTGAGGGTGGTGTCCTGTTATGCCGCACACCTGAACTCGCTGCGAAAGCCGCGTCGATCATTGATTGCGGGCGTCCGCACGCGTTGGGTGGGGGTGCTGAAGATTCGTCGATGGATTATCAAGTGGGTGGCAATTTTCGGCTGAGCGAGATCGCTGCGGCACTGGCGCTAGTCGGACTCGAACGCTTCCCTGCCCAGGCGAAGGAACGCGAAGCGATGGCAGATTATATGGATGAGTCGCTCAGCGAAATTCCGGGTATTCGCCTTTTGAGACGTGACCCGCGTCATACCACCCGATCCTTCTACCGCTATATCTTCGCCATCGACCCACAAACATTTGGCATGGAGCATGATCTGCTCGTCGGTGCGTTGGACGCCGAAGGCGTGGAATGCGAGACGGGCTATGAAGCGATGAATAACTATACGTTATTCCAGCCGCAAAAATCAAAGCTAGCTGTGCCGAATGCCTTCCCGGAATATTTCGATTTTGAGAATATGGAATTACCTGCCGCGGAACGCGCCTCTGAGCACGAAGCCGTCTGGCTGGATGAAAATGTCTTCCGCGCAGGGCCAAAAGGTGTGGACGATGCAATCAAAGCAATCAAGAAAATACAAAAAAATGCGCTCGAATTAAATGACGCTGCAGAAGAATTAAGAGAAAAGTACAGATAAAGATAGCAACATAAATTGATATAGAATTTAGTAAATGCAGAAACCCGATGTCTGTCATTCAACATCGGGTTTTGTTGTTTAATCTTATATAGATTTAGCTGTATTACTCCATTGGCGAAGTCTTACCATACACATCTGCGCTGACCTGATAAGCGTGCTTCTCCAATGCAAGTGCCTCCGCACGGATCTCAGCCAGGGCCTCATGACTGAGCTGCTCATGTTCGACCAAGCCTAACGCTTCTTGTGTAGAATCCTGACCTCCCCAATTAACGCGCACCTCGCCCACGCCCGATACATAGTATTTGAATTGAGCAGCACCTGCTTCCCCCAAACTGGACTCGGCGATCACCAGCACATCCTTGTAACAGTCCACAGGGACACAGGTTTCCTGACCCATCTTTTTTATGTGCCCGTAATCTGACCATTCGACCGCGGGCCCCCAGCCTTGAAAATATTTGGGTAGGCCTACTTTTGGCTCTGCCATCATCTTGATTCCTGGCTTCGCATCTTCAAGTCCGGCGATCCATGTGGGCGCAGAGACGAATTTCCCATCGGCGAATTCCTCGGGGTGTTCGCCCAGATACCAAACATTGCCATCATTATCCTGTGCATAGAAGGCAACCTCCTTCTCAATAACCTCATCATTGTTGTAATCCACAATCCAGGCGACCACAGTGCGAACCCCGTTGATCTCCTTGGTCAGATCTGTGATGGTGAACTCTATACGACGGGCAAAATTGTTCCCATCCTCATCCACCGCTGTTCCTTCATATGCCCACATTGTGCCGGGCTGCATAGGCATCCATTTGTTAGTGATATCTGTCGAACGATCAAAATTATTGGGATCGAAATCTTTAAACTCTGCGGTTGCTTCCGGCGAGGCCTTGCCACCGCAGGCCGAAGTAAAAATGGCGAGCATGAATACAATGAGCACTGAGACAAAGCGAAGATGTTGCATATTGACTCCTTTCCTGAAAGGCTCACTTTAGAGTCAGTAGACCGTATTTTGTGATCTACGGTCTACTGATGATGAAGCTTCATCGAATCTCACAGCTGATTCGATGATCGGACAGATTCTGAAGAGAAACTGTCCTTAACTGCTCAGCCTGATTACACTGCTACCTGAGGAACACTTTGGCGTGGTTTTCCAAAGCGTAAGTACAGCGTAGGTACTACGAGCAGGTTGAGCAACGTGGAAGTGACGAGGCCACCCAAAATGACGATGGCCATCGGGTACTCGATTTCCTGGCCTGGGATATTGCCAGCGATCACCAGGGGTACGAGCGCCAACCCGGTCGTTAATGCTGTCATCATGATCGGAGCAATTCGTTCGCGCGCTCCGCGCAAAACCAGGTCCGGACCAAACGGCTGACCCTCTTCTTCTTCCAAATGCTGGAAGTGACTGATCATCATGATTCCGTTGCGGGTGGCAATCCCAAGGATTGTCAGCAGACCCACAAGCGAACCGAGTGAGAGGATTCCTCCGGTAAGATAAGCGGTCAGCACACCACCGACTAGCGCCCAGGGCAAGGTAAAGAAAGTCAGGAACGTCGGGCGCCAGGTGCCAAAGGACGTGTACAGGAGGAAGAAAATCGCAATCACTGCAAGCGCTCCAGCAGTGAGGAGATTCCGTTGAGCAGCCTGACGTTCTGCAAACTCACCTTTGATCTCGAAGTGGTATCCGAGTGGGAACTCAATCTTATTCAAGGTTTTTTCAACGTCATCTGCCACAGAACCCAGGTCGCGTCCTTTTACGTTCGCTGATACATCGATTTTGCGGGACTGACCTTCGCGCTCGATCACATTTGGAACAGGCACGATTCGAATGTCAGCCACATCCGCAAGGCGAACACGACCACCATCGGGCGTATCGATCATCAGATTTTGAATATCGCTAAGACTATGTCGTGTTGCCGGCGTACTCCACACATTCACATCGTAAGTCTTCCCACCGATGAAAATGTCACCCACTTCTTCACCCTGCAACAGGAAAGCTGCTGCGCGGCGGACATCACCAGGTTTGAGACCATATTGCTGGGCTTTCGCCAGATCAACCTCGATTTCCACCTGAGGCGTCTCCATGTGGAGTTCCTTCTTCAGATCTGCAATCCCTTCGACTCCTTCCAAGGCAGCCAACACTTCCTCTGCCTTTTCGCGCAGAACTTCCAGGTCCTGACCATAGATACGGATAACAACCGTATCGCTAGAGCCTGTGAGAACTTCCCTGATTCTTTCCTTCAAATAGGTCTGCACATCGCGTACCAGGCCGGGATAGCCGTCCACCGTCTCTTGAACCGAAGCCAGTGTTTTGTCGTAATCAACCGATGGATCCACGCTGATCCAGTTCTCGGTGAAGTAAATGCCATACGGTTCATCCGCGCTCATGGCTTGACCAATGTGGGAACCGCAGTTCCGAACACCGGGGATGGTCATCAATTCATTACAAGCCTGAGCCGTGATGCGCCACATTTCCGGGTGGGAGGTACCAGGCTTGGTGATCCAGTGCATCAGGAAGTCACGCTCCTTGAACGAAGGAAGCAGTTCCTGACCAAGGAAGGGCGTCACGAAGAGTCCGGCTAGCACGATACCGCTTGCAGCCCCATAGGCCAGACTGGGCGTGCGAAGAGTCCGTCCCAAAACACGGTCATAGATCTTGTGCAGCCAGGGCACAATGGGGGATTGGCGGTGATCGATGGGCGCATTCGACAGGAGGATATAAACCATCGCCGGTGTAACAGTGAGGGCGATAATCGGAGAAACCAATCCTGCCACCACATAGGCAGTCGCCAATGGGAAGAAGAATGCCCCTGAGAGACCCTGTAGGAAGAAGACCGGCATCAGGGCTGAGATTTCGATCAGCGAGGCATAGACGATCGCGCCGCGCACTTCAATGGAAGCTTCCAAAACGATGCTCGCCGTCGATTGGGTGCTACCCTCTTTGCGGAGCCGTCTCAGGCGACGCACGATGTTTTCAACATCTACAATGGCATCGTCAACGACGGCGCCAATCGCAATCGACAACCCTGCCAGCGTCATGACGTTAATAGGCACATCACGCAGATTGAGCACGATCAAAGAAGCCATCAACGACAGAGGGATAATGGTTGCGCTTATCAGGGCAACCCGCCATTCATAAAGGAAGAAAAGCAGGATGATGATGACCAGAACCGCACCAATCAACAACGATGAAGTGAGGTTGTCGATGGAGTGTTCGATGAACGTCGCGGGGCGGAAGATCGTAGTATCGATCTTGATTCCCGGAAGACCAGGCCGCATCTGATTGATCGCTTCCTCTACCCCGCGCGTGACGTCCAGCGTGTTTGCCCAGGGCAGCTTCTCAACGATCATCATCAGGCCGGGTCCGCCATCTATGACAGCATCCCCAAAGAGAGGCCAGGTATCCCAAATAACATTGCCCACATCGCCCAACGTGAGAGCGGTGCCATCAGGTTTCTTGCGGTCATTGATCGGGACCTGTGCCAGGGCTTCCGGCGTGACAATCGGCAGAACAGAACGAATTCCAATTCGCTGATTGGGCGTATCGATAAACCCGCCGGTGCCGATGACAGATCCTTCCGAAAACTGTAACAGACCAACATCCAGAGCATCCGCAGTCACATCCATAACTTCTTCAAGCGGCACCCCGTAGGTGTTCAACTTTTCAAGGTCAACCTGTACCTGCGGCATTTTGATGCGCTCGCCCCAGATCGGAGCGTTCGCCACACCTGGCACCTCGAGCAGACGGGCACGGATCTTCCAGTAGGCGATCATCGACAAATCCTTTATGTCGACCGTATCGGAGGAAATGCCGATCTTCATCGCGCGGCTGGTTGACGAGAGAGGCTGAATCATGACAGGCGGGGCAGCCCAGGTTGGCAAGGTGGGGTAAACCGACTGAAGGCGTTCGTTTACTAACTGGCGAGCCTTGATCAAATCAGTTCCCGGCTTGAAGATGAGTACGATATCCGAAAGGTCAGGTACTGACCTGGAACGCATCACATCCAATCCCGGCACACCATAGAGCGCCTGCTCCAGCGGGACGGTAACCAGTTCCTCCACAGCCGAAGCTGAGAGCCCTGTGGACAACGTCTGAACCTCCACCTTGGGTGGCGCGAACTCGGGAAATACATCCACTGCCGAGTTCGTCAGCCGACTGATGCCGAAAACCATCAGCACCACGGCCATAAACACAATTAGATAGCGGAAACGTAAGCTTGCTGCAACAATCCAACGCATGTGGCACCTCCTGGTGCAATTATTTGGAAACTCCGGTCTCGGCGCCGTACAATTCGGACACACCCAGCGTCACAACCGTAGTTCCTGAGTCAAGTCCCTCTGATAAAACTGCCTCATCTCCTTCGATGTGATCGATCGCGATTGGCGCTCGTACGAAGGTCAGGGGTGCAGGATTTGTGTAAACCCAGGTATTGCCTTCCGTGTCGTAAATGACGGCGGCATAGGGGATCGAGGTCCCGCTCACTTCGGCTGTCTTGATGTCAAGTCGCTGAGCGGCCTTCTCTGTCAGGATCACGCGCTGAAAGTCTGTTCCTTCGATCGGCTCAAGGGTGACCGGACTGATTTTCGTCGTTGAGCTTGCTTTCGGCGCACAGGCTGAGAGCAGGCTGGCAAGGATCAAAACCAGGATGATCCAACGATTAATTTGTTTCATGAGATACCTCCATTCAAAATATAGAAATAATTTATTAGGTTTATTGCTTCATTGTCTTTCGCTTGAACAGTAACATTATTCATGTGATCGCATCCCTGGCAAAATTCAGGAACGTATCCTGTAAGCTTCCTTCGTCAGGTGCAAAACTTATGATCGGGATTTTTGCACGGATCAGTGCTCTCAAAATCCTGTTGACCTGATAGGTATTTACTGAACTGCTATTGGAGCTGGAAACAAGTTCTATTTCCAAACAACCCTTTTCTTCATTTACATGAGTCAGTTTCAGGATATTTGGCATTCCATCCAGAACTTGTCGTGTTTCCAGGACTGCTGCTGGAGGAACCTGAACGCGCATGCAATTTCGCAGAGTGCTATTTCTCTGGACTCGATCAATGACTTCTTCTACAGAACCTCTAGCCACGATCTGTCCCAGGTTGAGGATCACTACATCATCACATACGCGTTCAATCTCCATTAGAAGCTGACTGGACAAAACGACCGCAGTGTTTCGCTTACGGGCGATCTGCTGAATCAGTTCGAGCAATTCCTGCTGACCGTGCGGATCCAACCCGAGCGTTGGTTCGTCCAGAAAAATCACCACTGGATCGTTAATGAGGGCAAGTGCAATCGCTATCCTCTGCCGCATGCCATGACTATATAATCCGATTAGCGATTTCGAGCTTTGATGCAACCCAACAGCGTCGATAAGGATTTGAGCATTTTGTCTAGCTTCAGAGTCTGTCAAGCCATACAGTTGACCGTGATAAATCAGATACTCCAACCCGGTCATTTGCCTGGGGATCCCCGGGTCCTCCGCCGATACACCGATTTTGCGGCGGATTTGCTCCGGATACTTGGAGCTAATGCCATCGATCACAAAGTGGCCCGAGTCGGGTTCCATCATGGTCGTAAGGATACGGATGGAAGTCGTTTTGCCTGCACCATTTGGACCCAGGAATCCGAGGATTCGCCCGGCCTTCAAGGAAAACGTTAATCCCTGAAGTGCGCGCCTGGGTCCATATGACTTCTGCAAATCTTCTGCCACCAAGACATCAGGCTGGGAGCTTGTTTTCATGGAATAATGATCCGTAACCATTACGTATTTTCCTTGCTCTCAGTCATTGATAAAGTTTCTAGTCGTCAGCTGCCACGGCTGGAACATCCGCGCGCTGGAAGCCCAATTCAGGTTCACGGCTGGCGCCAAAGCGCAAGTACAAAGCAGGCAGCGCAAACAAATTGACGATGGTCGCAGTGACCAGACCACCCAGGATAACGATCGCCATAGGGAATACGATCTCCTGACCAGGGATATTGCCGGTAATTACAAAAGGCAGAACAGCAAGCGCAGTCGTCATTGCAGTCATCAAGGTCGGTGCAACACGGTCGAGCGAACCACGCATGACCAGTTCGGCTCCAAAAGCTTTGCCTTCCTCGATTTCAATCTGCTGATAGCGACTGATCAACATAATGCTATTGCGAGCTGCAATTCCCAGAACTGGCAGCAATCCAAATAAGGCAGCAACCGAAAGTGATGAATTGGTCAGAGATGCAGCGACCACTCCACCTGCCAATGACGCAGGCAGGACCAACAGGGTCGCCAAGGCCATACGCCAGCTTCGAGCAGAAGCCTGCAGCAGCAGGAAAATGCCTATCAAAGCGATCATCCCAGTAAGGAGGAGACGTTGCTGACTTGCCTGCCGCGCCGCAGTATTACTCAACACCTCAGCGTGATACTCGAATGGGAATGCGTAATTCTTTACTTTCGCCTGGATGTCCCTCGCGACAACGCTCGCATCTCGTCCCTGTACGGTGAAGCCAATATCCACATAGCCAGACATGGCATCATGCCGAATGACAGTTTGAGATGATGCAATCCGTACATCGGCCACATCCTTCAACAGGACCTGACTACCAGCCGGCGTATGAATTGGCATATTGAGAATATCAGACATGCTGTCGCGCAATTCAGGTTCGCCCCATACGACAACATCGAAGACCTTCTGTTCCTGAAAAAGGTTGCCAACCAAAATACCCGAAAGCAATGCTGCCGCGGCGCGTCTTACCTCACCAGGTTTGATGCCATATTTTTGAGCGGCGGCAAGATCTACTTCGATCTCGAGGGTGGGCTCATCTGCAGGCAGAATCACATGTGAGTTGACAACGCCGCTGGTGCCTGCCAGAGATTTTTCAAGCTTGGCAGCCTCCGCGCGCAGGGTCTTCTGATCCTCACCGTAGAGGCGCAGAGTGACGTCATCACTCGGGCTTGACCGCAGTGGCTGGCTGAGAATTTGCTGGGTGTAGGTGCGTACTTCCCGGACTAAACCGGCATAACCATCCACGGTTCCCTGGACGGCAGAAACGGTGGCATCGTAGTTGGCTTTGGAATCGATGGTAATCCATAACTCAGCCGAATTGATCCCCACGACCTGATCGCCATATACAGCACGACCAACATGCGCGCCAACCTCACTAACTCCAGCGATGCCTCGCAGTTCACTACTCATGCGCGAGACAATACGACTCATTTCCGGATGAGAAGTGCCGGGCGCACTTTCAAGCTTGATCGTAAGATACGGTTCGCGGAATGACGGAAGGAGTTGGTTCCGATTGAGGAAGGGTGTGATCACGAGTCCAGCCACGATGAGAACAGCAAGGACGGCACTTGCAAGACCCGGACTTTTGACAGTTCGCTGCAATGTCCGCTCGTAGCCGCTTTGCAAGCGTGTGATCAGCGGGGATTCATTGACATTTAGCTGACGATTGGAGAGAAGCATAAAGCTCATGGCCGGGGTAACCGTCAGTGCGACAACCATGGCAGTTAGCACCGCGAGGGCATAAGAGATTGCCATCGGTTGGAATAGCGCAGCAGACATGCCGTCCATGAAGAAGACAGGCACGATTGCCAGCAGTGTGATGAGTGTGGCGAAGAAAATCGAACTACGCATCTCCGCCGAGGCCGCCAGAATGACGTTCTCAGCCGGACGGAGGCCACCTTCCTGGCGATTCTGGCGCAGACGTCGCATAATATTTTCAACATCTACAACCGCGTCATCAACAACAATACCCAGCGCGATCACCAGTCCTGCAAGAACCATCGAGTTCAAGGTTGCGCCTCTCAGGTAGAGCACAAACAGGGCTGCGAACTGTGAGACTACAATGGCTACCAGACTGATCAATGCTGTGCGCCATCCATAAAGGAAAACGCCAAGGACTAACACAACCAGGAGTGCAGCGATAATCAGAGATTGAGTCAGATTGGCAATTGCCATCTCGATATAAGTTGCCGGCCGGAAGAGCTTGGCATCAAAATTGATACCAGGCATGCCAGGCTTCAGAGCCGCAAGGGCGTCCTCCACATCGCGAGTTACTTCTAAGGTGTTTACTTCAGGCAGTTTTTCAACTACCAATAGCAGATTGGCACCGTCATTGATGACCGCATCACCAATCAATGGCTGGTGATCTTCCACTACCTTCGTGACATCGCCCAGGAATACTCCCTCTGCACCTTCTACCGGTACTTTCGCCAATTCTTCCGGTGAAGAAATCGGCAGCACATGCCAGACGGTCAGTCTTTGATTGGGCGTATCAATGAAGCCGCCGGAACCAGGCGAGGAGGCTTCCAGGAATGTCAACGGGGAAACCCACAACGCATTCCCGGTGGTTTCAATGATTTGGTCGAGCGTAACGCCTTTCTCTTGCAATTTCGCTGGGTCAATCAGTACTTGAAGCTGTCGATCACGATTACCCCAGATTGCCACATGCGCCACACCGGGGACACCCATCAACCGGGGCGCAATCGTCCAACGAGCGAGCACGGACATATCAATCAGGGATAAATCCTTGGAGGAAAGTCCAACGATCATGAACCGGCTGGCTGAGGACAGAGGCTGAATCATCGTCGGTGGTTTCGAAACATGAGGCAAACCAACCGCTGACTGCGAAATACGCTCAGCCACCATTTGACGGGCACGGAAGAGGTCGGTTCCAGGCTCAAAATAAACCAGCACGGAAGAAAGTCCGGGCACCGACTCGGAGCGAACAACATCCAGCCAGGCCACGCCAGCCAGCAGGTCCTGCTCCATTGGAACGGTGATCATTAGCTCCACTTCCTTTGCTGAGAGTCCCAGCGCCTCAGTCTGGATCTCCACATAGGGTGGTGAAAACTCCGGCAGGATATCCACTGGCATCCCGCGGAGCTTGGTGACACCGAAAGCCATCAGGGCGACGGCAAGCGTCATCACCAGGAACTGAAACTTCATACTTGCTCCTACAATCGAACGCATCATAACTTAGTACCTCCTTGAATTGGGAATAAGGATTGGATAAAAACCATTGATGAAGTTTTTATTTGCATAAATTAAGCAGGGTGTGGGGAACAGGAAATAAAAGACGGCTCTAATAAATAGAGCCGTCTTTAAAGAATAAGATACTAAAGCATAAACATGATCGAGGGTGCGATCATTAAAGCGTCTGTGTTTTGAGCGGCCACCCAGATAAACGACACATAAAGCAAATATAGATATCCCCAACCTCAATAAAACTGACATCTGATGGACAGGTATTCGAATCCAGGCTGGCGGAAAATTGCTGAACAATGAAAAATCATCCCCATCTGTAGCTGCAAAGTCATCCTCTTCAGGCAACTCAATAACGCTTGCCCCCAATAACGCAGGCATAAAGAGAACAGACAGCATCAATATGATGATGAGGAAAATATTTCGAACGCTTTGATTCATGATAGCCCGGTCAGTTTAGCGACAATAAATCCTTGTATAACAGTACTTCCTTATAAATAGGACAAATAAGGCCATTTGCCTTATTGTCATCATAGCAATTTGCTCTAAAGAGACTCTAAAAGAATCCTTATGATTTTCTTAATAAAATTAGCAGACCTGTACCATCTAGCTCCGGCCAAGTAGGCTAGGGATCCGTTCGTACTTTGGCATAGGAGAGAGGGCTCTTCAACAAGATGAGTGGCATCCCACCTATGGTGAATCACTTTGAATGAGGTAGGATTACTTCATCGGCGGAGTTTCGCCATACACATCCTTGCTTACCTCATAAGCATGTTGCTCTTCTTTGAGCGCCTCAGCATGCACTTCCGCTAATTCATCTGCACTAAGTTGAGTTACTTCTGTCAATTCCAATTTTTCTTTGGTCTCATCCTCACCTTTCCAGCCAACTTTAATATTGCCTACGCCCGGCGCAAAATACTTAAGTTGGTGAGCATCTGGCTCGGCTTTGCTGGTCTCGTCA